>Ga0172375_10010862_pt1 | contig 11704 bp, 13 predicted proteins | sample LakKiv1m_FD_114537 | JGI IMG/M metagenome (GOLD analysis project Ga0172375, IMG submission 114537) | Freshwater microbial communities from Kabuno Bay, South-Kivu, Congo - kab_092012_11.1m | ecosystem: Environmental > Aquatic > Freshwater > Lake | place: Democratic Republic of the Congo... | reverse complement strand
CAGATCCGTAACTTTCCAGTCAAACCAAGACTTCCGCCTCAGCTTATGTCAGCAGCTTCGATCTCGCTACCAACACCCAAACCTACCAGCCAACCCAGCAAGCACCTACACCTATCGGCTGTTAGTTTTTTAAAGAACGCCCCGATGTGTGCATCGAGGAAAGACCGCGATTATAGCTAGCCGAACAACTGCGTCAACACCCTTTTGAGATTTTTTTATCGGGCACAGATTGCAGGGGCCAGCGATCCAGCAAACGATAGCGTGCGCCGGAAGATTGCAGGAGCGACTCAACCAGCACGAATTCCCTGACAGACCAATGAATTGGCTGCGTCAGTTCCGGCAGCTTGTTGCAATGCGCATTGCGCACGAGGGTGACGTGCGGCACGAAGGGATGTCCGTCAAGGACGAATCCGGCCTCGGCAAGCTGCACCGCCAATGCATCGAAAAGTCGGCGCTGGCGGGACGGCACACGGCTGCAACCGGCCCAGACGATCCGCTTGTGTGGCCAATACCCGACGCGATCGACCTGTAGATCAAAGGCTGCGCCCGCCAATATGCCGGCGATTTCACGCAGAACAGCAAGCTGGCCAGGGGATACCGCACCGATGAAGGCCAAGGTCATGTGCAGCGTATCGCGTCGCATGCGTCGGCCACCAGAATGTTGCGCCGCTGCGGCTGCAAGCGCGTCAAGCGCATGCAGCGTTTCCTCCGGCGGCCAGAATGCGAAGAAAACCCGTCGCCGGGCAGATTCAGTCACGCAACAGCAGGACAACAGCTTCGGTGGCGATGCCTTCCTGGCGACCAACAAAGCCGAGCCGTTCGCTCGTCTTGCCTTTGACATTGACGCGCTCAACACCGATGCCGAGAGCGGCGGCGATGTTCTCCTGCATCGCAGCGACATGCGGCGCGATGCGCGGGGCCTGAGCGATCACGGTGCAATCGACGTTGCCCACCCGCCAGCCTGCGGCGCGCACGGCTTCAGCCGCGCCGCGCAGCAGCACGCGGCTGTCGGCACCGTTCCAGCGTGCGTCCGTGTCGGGAAATATGCGGCCGATGTCACCGAGTCCCGCCGCGCCGAGGAGCGCATCGGTGATCGCATGCAGCAAGGCATCCGCGTCGGAATGTCCCAGCAAGCCCATCGAATGCGGAATCGTCACGCCACCGAGAACCAGCTTGCGCCCCGGCACCAGCGCATGTATGTCACAGCCCTGTCCTACCCTGAATTCCATCATCGCCCCCGGTTTTCCAGAATCCAACCAGCCAGCTGCAGATCCAGCGGCCAGGTCACCTTGAGATTGGTCGCATCGGCTGCAACGAGTTTCGGCTGCAGCCCCAATGCCTCGATCGCGCTCGCTTCGTCGGTCACGCTCGGCGCACGTTCGAGCGCGTCCAGCAACATGCCGTGACGGAACATCTGCGGTGTCTGCGCCTGCCAGAGCTTTTCACGCGGTACAGTGGCGGCAACACGGGAGTTTTCTTGGGCACGCTTCAGCGTATCGGCCACCGGAACGGCCAGCAGGCCACCGACCGGATCGTCGCCGACCTCGGTGATCAGCTTATCGACATGCGCCGGCGTCAGGCAGCAGCGCGCCGCATCATGCACCAGTATCCAGTCGCTTGCAGCCACCTGTTCGCGCATCGCACGCAAGCCATTCGTTACGCTCTCCGCCCGTGTCGCGCCACCGCAGCGCAACACGATCAGACGACCGGCAAAGTCGCTCCAGTCGTAGCCGTCCCACAGCGAATCATCGGGAGACAGGACGACGAACGCGCGCTCGATCGCCGCGACGCTGACGAGCGCTTTCAACGCATGCCAGATCAGCGGCTTGCCCAGCAACGGCAAATATTGCTTGGGGGTTTCGGCACCCATGCGGGAACCACCGCCCGCGGCCGGAATCAAGGCATGGCAAGTCATGCCGCGATTCTATAATGAGCCATGGACACCTTCGATCCCGTTGCCTACGCCAGCATCCAGGCATTTGCCGTGAGTTTGGGGATCGGTTTGCTGATCGGCCTCGAACGCGAACGCAAGCCGGACACCAAAGCCGGCTTACGGACGTTTGCCCTGACCGCATTGCTCGGCTGCCTGGCCGCGATGCTCGCGGAGATCACCGTCAGCGGCTGGATCATTCCGGCGGGCCTGCTGATGATCGCCGCGATGATGATCGTCGCGCAGGCGCGCGACCCGCTCGACGACGGCGATCCCGGCACCACCTCCGTCGTCGCGTTGATGGTCTGCTACGGACTCGGTGCGCTCGTCTGGTTTGGCGAGGCCACACTGGCGGTGATGCTCGCCATTACGGTGACCGTGTTGTTGTACTTCAAGACGCAGTTGCAGGGTGTCACGCGCAGCCTGACCCACAAGGATCTGATCTCGATCCTGCAATTCGGCGTGTTGTCTCTGGTTGTGCTGCCGATCCTGCCCAACCAGGACTATGGTCCCTACAACGCGCTCAATCCGCACCAGATCTGGTGGATGGTCGTGTTGATCTCCGGCCTCTCGCTAGCCGGCTATGCGGCCTTGCGCATTGTCGGCAATCGCCACGGTGCGCCGCTGCTTGGTTTCCTGGGGGGGCTGGTTTCCTCGACCGCCACGACGATGGTCTTCGCGCGCAACGCCCGGGACGATGCCAATCTCACCGCCACCGCCACGCTGGTAATCCTGATCGCCAACCTCGTCGTCACGGTGCGCCTGGGCCTCGTCGCCATCGTGCTGGCACCTTCGCTGTTCGTGCCGCTGGCCAGTGTGTTGGGTATCGGCCTGCTGCTGGGACTGATTGTGGCGATCTTCCGCTGGCGCACGCTTACCGCGGCCGGAGACCTGCCGCTGCCCGAGGTAAAAAACCCGACCGAAATCCGTACCGCCCTGTCCTTCGGCCTGCTCTACGGCGTCGTGCTGCTGCTCGCGGCCTGGCTGCAGGACATCGCCGGCAGCCAGGGGCTCTATCTCGTCGCACTGGCCTCCGGACTGACGGATGTCGATGCGATCACCTTGTCCACCCTGCGCCTGTTCAACCAGCAGACGCTGAGTGCCGCACCTGCCGTCACGGCCATTGGACTTGCCGTGCTGTCCAACCTCGTGTTCAAGTCCGGACTCGTCATCGCCATTGGCGGCAGGAATCTGGCTTGGAGCGTGCTCCCCGGGCTGGCGGCAATCGGCGTAGGATTTATCGCAGGAATTGGCTTGCTGTCTTGATTTCGCTTGATTCAGTCCCATCACCGGGACAGAAAGGAGCGTCAGCATGGATTTGCAGAGCATACGTCCCGCCGCCGTTGCCGGCATGTTCTACCCCGGCGAGGCAAGCACACTGGCCGACGAGGTCGGCACAATGCTGGGTGCAGCGCGTGCCGTCTCGCCAGCGCCGACTTTTGCGCAACCCAAGGCGCTCATCGTGCCGCACGCCGGCTACATCTACTCCGGACCGATCGCCGCGAGCGCCTATGCCTTGCTCGCGCCCTACGCGCAAACGATCCGGCGCGTCGTGCTGCTGGGTCCCTGCCATCGCATCGCCGTGCGCGGTCTGGCGGTGCCACACGCCGCGGCATTCGCGACCCCGCTCGGCGACGTACCGCTCGATCAGGAAGGCATCGCCACCGCGCTGAAACTGCCGCAGGTCATCCGCCACGATGCCGCGCACGCCGAGGAGCACTCACTCGAAGTCCAGTTGCCGTTCCTGCAGGCCGTGCTGGACGACTTCGCGCTGGTCCCCTTCGCGGTCGGCTACGCCACCGCCGACGAGGTTGCCGAAGTGCTCGACCTGCTCTGGGGCGGGCCGGAAACACTGATCGTCATCAGCTCCGATCTTTCGCACTATCACGCCTATGCCGACGCGCAACGGCGCGACCGCCACACCGCGGACGAAATTGCCCACCTGCACCTGCTGGTCGACCACGAGCAGGCCTGCGGCGCGACGCCGATCAACGGCCTGATCGAACTCGCCCAGCGGCGCGGCCTCAGGCCACAGCTGCTCGACCTGCGCAATTCCGGCGACACCGCCGGCGATCGTTCAAGAGTCGTCGGCTATGCCAGCTTTGCTTTCACGGAAGATCATGGATAACGCACTGGGTCTTGCCCTGCTCATTCGCGCCCGCAATGCCATCGCCGGCGAATTCGGCAGCGCACCGCAGCCCGAGCCGGACCACCCCGCACTGCAGGAACCGGGCGCGACCTTTGTCACGCTCACCCAGAGTGGCCAGTTGCGCGGCTGCATCGGCTCGCTTGAGGCCCACCGGCCGCTTGCCGACGACGTCAAGGCCAACGCCCGCTTCGCCGCCTTTCACGACCCGCGTTTCGCGCCGCTCACCGAGAACGAACTCGCGCGCACGCGTGTCGAGGTTTCCCTGCTGACACCTGCCGTGCCGATGCTCTTCAGCGACGAGGCCGATGCGATTCGCCAGATGCAGCCGGGAATCGACGGCATGATCTTCGAATGCTACGGCCGGCGCGGCACCTTCCTGCCGCAGGTATGGGAAAGCCTGCCCGAGCCGCGCCAATTCTTCGCCCACCTGAAGCAGAAGGCCGGTTTCTCGCCCGACTTCTGGTCGCCCGACGTCAAGCTCTACCGCTACGAGGTACAGAAATGGAAAGAACCGGAGAAGTCCTGAGCGGCGCGCCCGCGCGCTGGTGGCATGCCTTGGGCGATGGCCGCATCCAGTGCGACCTCTGCCCGCGTGACTGCAAGCTGCACGACGGCCAGCGCGCCGCCTGCTTCGTGCGCGCCAATAAAGGCGGGCAGATGGTCCTCACCACCTACGGGCGCAGTTCCGGCTTCTGCATCGACCCGATCGAGAAGAAACCCCTCAACCACTTTTATCCGGGCTCGAGCATCCTCTCGTTCGGCACGGCCGGCTGCAACCTCGCCTGCAAGTTCTGCCAGAACTGGGACATTTCCAAGTCGCGCGAGATGGACACGCTGATGGACGAGGCCAGCCCGGAAGCCATCGCGCAGGCGGCAAGGCGATATGGCGCGCAGAGCGTCGCCTTCACCTACAACGATCCCGTGATCTTCGCCGAATATGCGATGGACACCGCCGATGCCTGCCACGCGCTCGGCATCAAGACGGTCGCCGTCACCGCCGGCTACATGCACCTCGCGCCGGCGCGCGAGTTCTACGCCAAGATGGACGCGGCCAACATCGACCTGAAAGCCTTTACCGACGACTTCTATTTCAAGCTCTGCGTCGGCCACCTGCAGCCGATCCTCGACTTGATCGCCATGGTGCATCACGAGACGAGTTGCTGGGTCGAACTGACCACCCTGCTGATTCCTGGCCACAACGACAGCGATGCCGAACTGAAGCAGCTTGCGGAGTGGTGCTGCAAGGAACTCGGCCCGGACGTGCCGCTGCACTTCTCGGCCTACCATCCCGACTACAAGCTCGATTCACCCGCCACGCCGCCGGCGTCACTGCAGCGCGCGCGCAAGATCGCACTCGATGCCGGCCTGCGCTATGTCTATACGGGCAACGTGCATGACCGTTCGGGCGATGCCACTTACTGTCCCGGCTGCGGCAAACCGGTCATCGAACGCGACTGGTACGAGATCCTCGACTACGCGCTGGACGACTCAGGACACTGCAAGCACTGCGGCACGGCAGTTGCAGGACGCTTCGGCCACTTCGGGAAGGCTTTCGGTTCGCAGCGGATTCCCGTCCGCCTCCACGTCTAAAAGTCGGCGCCGGCGGGACGGCATCCTCGCATCCCTATAATCCGGGCAAGGAGATCATTGATGGAAAAATTGCCCACCTGGGTCAAAGTCGTTGCCGTACTCGTGCTGTTCGCCATACTTTATGGCGGTGCCCAGTTGCTGCTCTACGTCGACAAAAGCCAGAACGCCTCGCGTTTCGGCATCAACTAGCTTCGTCAGCCACGGCGCCAAGTCGTGCCGCCGGGGCCATCCTCCAGCACGATGCCGGCCGCCTTGAGTTCATCGCGGATACGGTCGGCAGCGGCGAAGTCCTTCGCTTTCTTTGCAGCGATGCGCGCGGCGATGCGGGCATCGATGGCGGCATCGTCCAGACCATCGGTCGCCGGACCACCCTGCAGGAAAGTGACCGGATCGCGTTGCAGCAGGCCGAGCACGCCAGCCAATCCCTTTAACTGGGTTGCAGTCTTTGCATCCTTGGTGCGATTCAGTTCGTTTGCCAGGTCGAACAGCACGGCCACCGCTTCCGGGGTCGCGAAGTCCTCGTCCATCGCCGCCTTGAAACGCTGCGCGCTACTCTCGTTCCAGTCGATCGCAGGCACAACGTCGAAGCCCCTCAAGGCCGTATAAAGCCGCGTCAGCGCGGCACGTGCGTCGTCAAGGTGGGCATCCGAATAATTGAGCGGACTGCGGTAATGGGCACGCAGGATGAAGAAGCGCACGACCTCGGCATCGTACTTCTTGAGGATGTCGCGAATGGTGAAGAAGTTGCCGAGCGACTTCGACATTTTTTCGTCGTCGACGCGCACGAAGCCGTTGTGCATCCAGTAGTTCACAAAGGTATTCCCATGCGCGCCTTCAGACTGGGCGATCTCGTTCTCGTGGTGCGGGAACTGCAGGTCCTGCCCGCCGCCGTGGATGTCGAAGTGATCGCCGAGCAGTTGCGAACTCATCGCCGAACATTCGATGTGCCAGCCGGGCCGTCCCGTGCCCCAGGCGGAATCCCACTTCACCTCGGACGGTTCCTCGGCTTTGGCATGCTTCCAGAGCACGAAGTCGAGCGGATCCTGCTTGCCTTCCATGACATCGACGCGTTCGCCGGCGCGCAAGTCCTCGATGGATTTGCCGGACAGCTTGCCGTAGCCGGAAAACTTGCGCACCGAGTAGCAGACGTCGCGGTTGTCGGCGAGATAGGCATAGCCGTTCTTTTCCAGCTGGCCGATCATGTCCAGCATCTGCGGCACGAACTCGGTGGCGCGCGGCTCGTGGTCGGGCCGCAGCACGCCGAGCGCGTCGGCGTCCTCATGCATGGCCGCGATGAAGCGGTCGGTGAGCTGGCGGATCGATTCGCCGTTCTCGGCCGCGCGCTTGATGATCTTGTCGTCGATGTCCGTGATGTTGCGCACATAGCTCACCTGATAACCGCTCGCGCGCAGCCAGCGCACCACCATGTCGAACACCACCATGACCCGCCCGTGTCCGAGGTGGCAATAATCGTAGACGGTCATGCCGCAGACGTAGAGCCGGACCTTGCCGGGCTCGATGGGGACGAATTCCTGGATGCTGCGGGTCAGCGAGTTGTGGATTTTCAGCATGGCGCGACGCGGGTTCTGCCGGACAAAAGGCTAGAATCATACGTCGTTTATTCAGCCACGGAGACCTCATGAAGCACTTGCTCGCACTGCTATCCGCCTTCCTGTTTGCCTGGCAGGTTCATGCCGCCAACCCGCAGGTCGAACTCAAAACCAATCAGGGCATCATCGTCATCGAACTCGCCGCCGACAAGGCGCCCAAGACCGTCGAGAACTTCCTGCAATACACGAAGGATGGCTTCTACAACGGCACGATCTTCCACCGCGTCATCGACGGTTTCATGATCCAGGGCGGCGGCTTCGAGGCCGGCATGAAGGAAAAGCCGACACGCGCGCCGATCCAGAACGAGGCCAAGAACGGCCTGAAGAATGTCGTCGGCAGCATCGCGATGGCGCGCACGCGCGACCCGCACTCGGCCTCCGCGCAGTTCTTCATCAACCTCAAGGACAATGGGTTCCTCGACTACCCGGGCCAGGACGGCTGGGGCTACGCCGTGTTCGGCAAGGTCGTGCAGGGCATGGACGTCGTGCAGAAGATCGCCAAGGTCGGCACCGGCAACGCCGGCATGCACCAGAACGTCCCCACCACGCCGGTCGTCATCGAATCCGCAAAAGTAGTCACCAAATAAGGAAAACACCCCAATGATCAAGCTCACCACCAACCACGGCGCCATCACCCTCGACCTCGACGCCGAGAAGGCACCCAAGACCGTCGCCAACTTCCTCGCCTACGTCGAGTCCGGCCACTACGACGGCACGATCTTCCACCGCGTCATCGACGGTTTCATGATCCAGGGTGGCGGCATGGGCGTCGGCATGAAGGAGAAGGCCACCAACGCGCCGGTCGAGAACGAAGCCGGCAATGGGCTGAAGAACGACCGCGGCACCATCGCCATGGCGCGCACCAACGACCCACACTCCGCCACCGCGCAGTTCTTCATCAACGTCAAGGACAACGACTTCCTCAACTTCCGCGCGCCGTCCGGCTCGGGCTGGGGCTACTGCGTGTTCGGCAAGGTCGTCGAGGGCATGGACGTCGTCGACAAGATCAAGGGCGTCAAGACCGGCAACAAGGGTTTCCATCAGGACGTACCCGTCGAGGACGTCGTCATTGAGAAGGCGGAAGTCGTCTGACAGAACTCTTCATCTCCGACCTGCACCTGTCCCCGCACGAACCGGGGACGGTGCGACTGTTCCGCGATTTTCTCGCCGGCCCGGCACGTAACGCCGCGCGCCTGACCATTCTCGGCGACCTGTTCGACTACTGGGCCGGTGATGATGATCTGGCCGATCCATTCAATGCGCGCATCGTCGCCGCGTTGCGTACCCTTTCGGACAGCGGCGTCAAGCTTGAATTCATGGCCGGCAACCGCGATTTCCTGATCGGTGCTGCTTTCGCCAAGGCCGCAGGATTGAGTCTGCTACCCGATCCTCTCGTGCGCGATATCGACGGGGTGAGAACGCTGCTCACCCACGGCGATGCCCTCTGCACCGACGACGCCGACTACCAGCGCTTCCGCGCGCAGGTGCGCGATCCGGCGTGGCGGACCGCTTTCCTTGCGCGGCCGCTGGCCGAGCGCAAGCGCGAGATCGAGGCGCTGCGCGCCCGCAGCGAAGCCGAAAAGAAGATCAAGCCGCTGGCGATCATGGACGTCAATGCCGCTGCTGTCTCCGCCGCGCTGGCGGAACACGGCGCGCAGGCGATGATCCACGGACACACCCACCGGCAGGGTCGTCACGATCACGCCGGACATCCGCGCTGGGTGCTCGGCGACTGGCATGCCGGTTGCGGCAACGCTCTTGTCTGCGACCCCGCCGGCTGGCACTGGCTTGACCTGCGCTGACCGATCCCGATAATTCATCTTCCCCCACGTTTCAGGAACCCATCATGCCCCGCCATCTCCTTCGCACCCTCGCCGCCACACTCTGCTGTTTTTCCATCAACGCCCTTGCCGACATCAAGGTCGGCGTGATCGCCTCATCGACGGGCGTCACGGCCGTCGTCGGTATCCCGCAGAAGAGTACCGCCGCGCTGCTGCCCACCGAGATCGGCGGCCAGAAGGTCGAATACATCGTCCTCGATGACGCCTCCGATCCGACCAATGCCGTCACCAACGTCAAGAAACTGCTCACCGAGCACAAGGTCGACGCGCTGATCGGCCCGACTACGACGCCGGCCGCGCTGGCGATGCTCGACTTCGTCGCGGAGGCAAAAGTGCCGCTGGTCACGACGGTCGGCTCCTCCGCCATCGTGCTGCCGATGGACGACAAGAAGAAGTGGGTGTTCAAGACGACGCAGAACGACGACCTGATCGCCGCGGCCGTCATCGGGCACATGGTCGCCGGCGGCCTCAAGACGCTCGGCTTCATCGGCTTCAACGACCCCTACGGCGAGAACTGGTACAAGGTCTTCGCGCCGATGGCCGAAAAAGCCGGTCTGAAGATCGTCGCCAGCGAGCGCTTCACGCGCACCGACCAGTCGGTGGTCGGCCAGGTGCTCAAGATCGTCGCCGCCAAGCCCGATGCCGTCTTCATCGCCGCCACCGGCGGCCCGGCCGTGCTGCCGCAGGCGACGCTGCTCGAAAAGGGCTACAAGGGCAAGCTCTACCAGACCCACGGCGTCGCCACCAACGATTTCATCCGCATCGGCGGCGCCAAGGTCGAAGGCACGCTGATGGCCGGCGGCCCGATGCTGGTCGCCGACGACCTGCCCGCCAACAACCCGATCAAGGCCGTCGCGCAGGGCTACATCAAGAGCTACGACGCGAAGTTCGGCGCCGGCACGACCTCTACGTTCGGAGCCAACACCTTCGATGCCGGCCTGCTGCTGCAGAAGGCGATTCCGGTCGCGCTCAAGAAGGCGCAGCCGGGCAGCGCCGAATTCCGCACCGCGCTGCGCGACGCGCTGGAGCAGACCAAGGAAGTGATCGGCGCGCAGGGCGTGTTCACCATGACGCCGCAGGACCACAACGGCATGGACGCCCGCGCCCGCGTCATGATGACGGTAAAGAACGGGCGCTGGACGCTGACGCAGTAATCAGTATTTTTTCGGCTTGGCGGGGGATCGGGGCTTCCACTCGCCGGCCGGTTTCTTGTCTCCGCGGAAAGCCGGCTTCTTCGAAAAGTCGGCGCCCGCAGGACGGCTTGACCGTCCTGCAAATTCCGGCTGCGGGCGGCGCCCCCGGTCGAACCGCGGCTTGTCGCCCTCACCGGGCGCGGCGGCACGGATCTTCAGCGGCACCTGCTTGACGCGCGTGCGCTTGAGGACGTCGAGCACTTCCGCCGGCAGTTCGGGCAGTTCGACCGTGCTGTAGTCGTCGAACAGGTTGATCTGGCCGATCAGCTTGCCGTCGATGCCGCCCTCGTTGGCGATGGCCCCGACGATCTCCTTGGGCATTGCGCCTTGGTTCTTGCCCACCTCGATACGGTAGCGGACGGTCGGCGCATTGCCGAAGTCGCGTTTCGCCGCGGGCGCAGCGCGCGGCTTGCGTTCGCTTCTTTCGGTCATTTTTTCAAAAGTCGGTGCTGGCTGGACGGCACCTGGCGCCGCTTCCTCCATGCCATCCGGCCGCAGCGGGCGATCCTTCTGGGCCAGGTAGGCCAGCGCCGCAGCGATCTGCCGCGTCGCGAGGCCGTCCTCGCTCTCCATGCGCCGTATTACCTCGTAGAAGAATTCGAGGTTCTCTTCGGCCAGGGTATCCATGATCTGCTGGCGGAACTGCTGCACGCGGCGCTCGGCCACCTCGCCGCGCGTCGGCAGCGCGATCGGCTCGATCGGCTGGCGCGTGGCGCGCTCGATCGCCTTGAGCATGCGCATCTCGCGCGACGAGACGAACAGGATCGCCACGCCCGCGCGCCCGGCGCGGCCGGTGCGGCCGATGCGGTGCACGTAGGCTTCCGTGTCATAGGGAATGTCGTAGTTGATGACGTGCGAGACGCGCGGCACGTCGATGCCGCGCGCGGCGACATCGGTGGCGACGACGATGTCGAGCGCGCCCGACTTGAGGCGCTCGATCACCTGCTCGCGCAGGCCCTGCGTCATGTCGCCGTTCAAGGCCGCCGCCTCGTAGCCGCGCGCTTCCAGCCGATCCGCCAGTTCGACGGTCGCGGTCTTGGTGCGCACGAAGATGATCGCCGCGTCGAAATCTTCCTCGACCTCGAGCATGCGCGTCAGTGCCTCGATCTTGTCGGCACCGCGCACCTGCCAGTATTTCTGCTTGATCGTCGACACCGTCGCCGTCGCGGCGCGAATCTTCACCTGCTGCGGTTCGCGCAGATAACGCTGCGCGATGCGGCGGATCGGGTCGGGCATGGTCGCCGAGAACAGCGCCGTCTGACGCGTCACCGGCGTGTGTTCGAGGATCCACTCGACGTCGTCGATGAAGCCCATGCGCAGCATCTCGTCGGCCTCGTCGAGCACCAGCGTGCGCAGGCCGTCGAGGTTGAGGCTCTTGCGCTCGAGGTGGT
>Ga0172375_10010861_pt1 | contig 11704 bp, 5 predicted proteins | sample LakKiv1m_FD_114537 | JGI IMG/M metagenome (GOLD analysis project Ga0172375, IMG submission 114537) | Freshwater microbial communities from Kabuno Bay, South-Kivu, Congo - kab_092012_11.1m | ecosystem: Environmental > Aquatic > Freshwater > Lake | place: Democratic Republic of the Congo... | reverse complement strand
TTTATAAAGCTAAGTTGTAAGCTGTCTGGTTGTGTTATTGTAATAGAATCAATAATTTGACATAAGTTAGCATCTGTAACTGTTAAAATATATGTGCCCGCACACAAACCACTTATTGTATCGTTTGTTAAAGCATTAGACCATATTAAACTATAAGGCAATGTTCCACCAGATATATTTGCGGCAACACTCCCGTTGCAAGTGTTATAACAACTTATACTTGCTGTTTGTGATAGTCCTAAAGTAAGTGATGGTGGAGAAGTAATTATAACAGAATCAATTATTGAACATCCACTTGTGTTTGTAATTGTAACATAATAAATTCCTTGACATAATCCGCTTGCTGTATCGTTTGTTTGGCTTAATGGGTCGTCCCATAAATATGTCGAAGTAGAATCATTAATAACCATTCCCAATCCATCAACAATTGCTACTATTCCCATGCCATCGCACGAGCCATTACAAGATGCCGGAACTGATATTATAGAATCGAGAAATTGTGGAGGATTAATAAGGGGTATCATCATACTAACAGAACATAAACTATCGTCAGTTACAGTAACAAAATGATTACCTGCACACAAATTTACTGCCGATGAGTCTATTTGTAAGTCATCCCAATTATATTGATAATAACGCCATGTTGGATGTGGAAAACCACCTGTTGCATTAACTGTAATAGCACCATTGCACTGTCCAAAACATGTTGGATTTATTGCAGAAACTAATGTTAACGACAAATTTGATGTATCTACAATATTCACTAAGGTTGAAGCTGTACAACCATTAAGATCGGTAATAGTTACAGAATAAAATCCACCACATAACGAGTCGGACATTGCAGTTGTATCGTTATGAGCATTTGCATCCCACAAATATGAATATGGAGGTGTACCTCCGCTACCGGCTACTGTTGCGGAGCCATTACATGCTCCTAAGCAACCTGTCCTTATTGTGTCTGTAATTGTTATAACAATTGGTAATGGGGAATTTAATGTCTGACTTATAGCAATAGTACAACCATTAAAATCGGTAACCGTAACGTTGTAAGTTGCCGCGCACAAGCTGTCTGCAATTTGTTGATTTTCAGTAATGTTTGGCGACCATGAATATGAGTAAGAAGCAACACCTCCACTTGGGTTTGCAGTTAAAACTCCATCGCAGGAACTGTTACAAGTTATATTTTGAGTAATATCCAGTGTTGCTGTTAATACAGGTGGACTTGTAATCGTTACCGACTGTGGAGCAACCGGACAGTTGTTTGCGTCGCTAACAGTAATACCACAATTTCCGGCACATAAACCGGTTGTTGTTTGAGTTATTTGTGAATTACACCACAAATAACTGTAAGGCAATGTTCCTCCACTAACATTTGCTGTGGCAGTACCATTACAATCGCTACTACAAACAGGGCTTGTTGATGTTGTTGTAAACGAAAGCACAGCAGGTTCGGTTATAGTAACATTAATTTGACGACTACATAATGCTGTGTCTTGAACTGTAACTGTATAAACTCCATTACAAAGATTAATAGCTATTGGTCCTGTTTGAACAGGAACTGTTGGCCATGTATAAGTATATGCCGGATAACCACCATTTGCAGCAACAGTTCCGGAACCATTGCATAAACCGAAGCAAGTTGGATTTGTTGAAGTTATTAAATTTAGCTGTAAGTTTGAAGTGTCTGTTATTTCAAACCAATTTGTAGTTGTACAGTTTAAGCTATCTGTAATTGTAACATTATAAATGCCAGCACAAAGACTATTTATTGTTGCAGTGTTTCCAACATTTGGAGACCACGTATATGTGTATGGTAAACTACCACCCGAACCACTTATAGTTAATGAACCTGTACATGTACCACCACAATTAACCTGCGTAAACGAAGTAAACGACGAAGTTAATAATGAAGGTTCTGTTATTGTAACAGTAAAAGTACTTGTACAGCTATTTGCGTCTGTAACAGTTACAGTACAGTTTCCGGCACAAAGTCCATTTACAGTTGAATTAGTCTGGCTGTTGCACCATAAATAACTATATGGGATAGAACCTCCATTAGTTGAAACAGTAGCACTTCCATTGCACAAGCCATTACAATTTACGTTTGTTTGAGTAACTAATGAAGTTGTAATTGCATTTGGCTCGGTTATAGTAACATTAGAAGTAACTGTACAACCATTGAAATCGGTAATTGTTACTGTGCAAACTCCCGCACATAACCCATTAACATTGGAAGTTGACTGGCTATTACACCATAAGTAGTTATAAGGCATTGTTCCCCCGTTTGCAGTAACAGTAGCACTTCCATCGCATAAACCATTACAGCTTACATTTGTTTGCGACGTTATTGAAGAAGTTAAAACAGGTGGTTCAGTAATTGTTACAGAAGCTATTGCGGTACATCCATTAGCGTCAGATACTGTAACACTACAATTCCCGGCACATAAATTTGAAGCTGTAGAGGTTATTTGTCCTCCGCAACTCCATGTATAATTGTAAGGCAAAGTACCACCATTTGCAGTAACAGTAGCACTTCCATCACATAAACCATTACAGCTTACGTTTGTTTGTGAAGTAATTGAGGCAGTAACAACTATTGGTGAAGTTATATTTAATGATGATGTTGAAACACAACCATTATTATCAGTTACTGTTACAGAACAAGCACCGGCACACAAATTTGTTACATTTTGTGTGGTTTGTGTATTGCACCATACATAAGAATATGGTGGTACTCCACCGCTTATTACATTTACTGTTCCAGAACCATCGCAAGCTCCATTGCAAGTTTCGTTATTAATTACATTTGTACTTATATTAACAGCGTAAGAATTTGAAATAATAACAGTGTCGGAAGTGCTGCAACCATTAACTTCGGTAACAGTAACAATATACTGACCGGCACATAAATTATTAATAGTTTGTGTTACCTGACCATTACTCCAAATATAAGTTATTGGAGCATATCCACCGCTTGTGTTTACAGTAGCAGAACCATTGCAAACGCCATTGCACGATGCATCTGTTTTTGTGAAATTAGTGATATTTAAGTTAACATCAACAATATCAACACAATCTGTTGAAGAGCACCCATTTGCATCGTTTACGGTTACACAATATGTACCTGAACATAAATTATTAATTGTATCGGTTGTTGCTCCATTCGACCAAAAATAAGTATAAGGTGCTTGTCCACCGGCAGTAGTAACAATTGCAGAGCCATTACAATACTGATAAGGATATGTTGATGGGTCGAAATTTATTAGCCAAGAAAAAATATAACCATTGTCTAATCCCATGTTATCAAATACAGAAATAGTCCAATTACCGTTTATTGGGCAACCAAGCAAATTGTTAAACGACTGAAATGGAGTATATGTCCCGGCTGGCAAGTAATACCTATTGACATGTGAATTTCCTGCATTATCAATATAACTATAAACATATGTGCTCGCAGTTGCCGACATAGTACCATAAGTAGCTCCAGATGGAACAAAACAATAATCATATCCTGTACCTGGGGTTATATCACTACTATTTTGATCGGGATAACCAACTGAAACAGGTTCGCCCAAGTAAGTGCCACCACCACCAAAAGCATCTTTTAAATTTATTGATTGACCGTTTGGACATGTTAAATCTATATTTAAATCGCCTAACCAAGAATGTTCCATATTTAAACAAATAGAACTAATATCGGAAGTACTATTTATTGTTGCTCCAGAAGGAAAATCGGTTTGAGTAATAGTTGTTGTATATGACAATCCTGTGCCATCGGGTAAAAATGTTGTACCTGCAACAACTGTAGGAAAACTTCCGCACGACATTGTTGAATCGGAAATTGTTGCACTCAAAGAGGGAGGTGCTGTTATTGTAACGCTACTTGTTGTGTTGCATCCATTGGAATCTGTTATTGTTACACCACAAACTCCTGCACATAAATTTGTTGCAGTAGATGTTGTTTGTCCGTCGCACCATAGGTAAGAGTATGTAGGAGTGCCACCAGAAGCAGAAACTGTTGCACTTCCATTGCAATTACCACCACAACTTATATTTATTTGGGCTGTAATGTTTGATGTTAATGCAGTTGGTTGAGTAATTGTAACAGTATATGTTGCAGTACATCCGTTTGTGTCTGTAACAGTAACTGTGCAATTTCCTGCACATAGACCGTTAATAGGGTTAATTGTACTACCATTGCACCATAAATATGTATATCCGGGAGTCCCTCCAAAAACTGAAACCTGTGCAGACCCATCACACGCTCCATTACACGAAACATTTGTTTGAGAAACTAAACTAACCGAAAGAACAGCCGGTTCAGTTATTGTAACAGAATTGGTTGCAGTACAGCCGTTTGCGTCTGTAACGGTTACACTGCAAACTCCAGCACATAAATTAGTTGCGGTAGGAGTTATTTGTCCGTTACACCATTGATATGTATATCCTGCAGTACCACCATTACCTTGAACAGTAGCAGTACCATTACACAAACCATTACATGTAACATTAGTTTGTGCTGTTATATCTGCTGTTAATGCAGTAGCCGGTGTAATTGTAACCGTTGTTACCGCAGTACACAAATTTGAATCAGTAACAGTTACATCACATGTTCCCGCACAAATATTTGTAGCCATAGGATTTGTATTTCCGTTACACCACAAATAAGTATAACCGGGTGTTCCACCACCGGCAGTAACTGTAGCAGTACCGGAGCAATCGCCAAAACAAGCAACATTAATTTGCGATGTTATAGTTGCAGTTAAAGCAGTAGGTTCTGTAATATTTATTGAAGAAGTTGCAGTACATCCATTGCAATCAGTAACTGTAACATTATAATTTCCAGCACATAAATTCGATAAATCTTCAGTTAAATATGGACCGCCGGGACCTGTCCACGAATAAGTATAAAGTGGACAAGGATTTCCACCACTTGGAGTAATGTTTATGCTTCCATTACAAACGGCATTGCATAATAAATCAACATGAGTTTCAGAAATTGTAATAACGCTAGGTGAGCTTAATGTAAATGATGTATCAAAAGTACAAAGGTTTGCATCGGTAACTGTTAAATTATAAGTTCCTGCACATAAATTTGATAAGTTATCGGTAAAATATGGACCACCGGGACCAGTCCAGTTATATGAGTACGCCCCTGTACCACCACTAACAGTAATGTTTATTGCACCATCACAAGAACCATTACAAGTTACTTCTGTTTGTGTTTCGGTTAAATTTATTGCATTAGGTTCGGTTATTGTAACGCTATATGTTTTTGTACAAGGTTTAGAGTCGGTAATAGTTAAATTATAAACACCGGCACATAAATTAGAAATATCGAGGTTTGTAGAAGAATAGCTGTTTGGTCCGCTCCACAAATAAGTATATGCAGGTGTTCCTCCCGAAACAGTTAAATCTATTAAGCCGGTACAAGTTCCGTTGCATAAAACGTTGGTTGCAGTAACAAGCGTTATGCTAATATCTGTAGGTTGTGTAATGGTAAAGGTTCGTGTGCGGGTACACCCTTTTGAGTCGGTTACTGTAACCGTATAAGAACCAGCACATAATCCAGAAATATCTTGAGTTGTTAAGCCATTTGTCCATAAATAAGTGTAGCCGGGTGTTCCACCAGTTGGATTTATATTAATTGCACCATTACAAAGTCCAAAACAAGTAACATTTGTTTGCGAAACAAGGTTTATTGTTATTTGCGTAGGACGGGTTATTGTAATTGTCATTGTACGAGTACAACCAACCGCATCGGTAACGGTAACTGTATAATTTCCAAAACATAAGCTTGAAATATCTTCGAGCGTTGAAGTATAGCCACTTGGTCCCGACCAAGAATAAGTATATCCTGGCGTTCCACCCGATGCAGTTATATTAATTGAACCCATACAGGCAGAACCAAAACAATCGTAATTTACATGAGTTTCAGCAATATTAATTTGTGGATTTTGCACTAATGCAACGGTTAATGTATTTGTACACCCATTACAGTCGGTAACTGTAACAGTATAGCTACCTTGCGGTAGTCCGCTTATGTCTTGAGTAATGGCACCATTGCTCCACGAATAGCTATAATTTGAACACGAACCACCCGAAACGGTTATATTTATTGAGCCATCTGATGCTCCAAAACAAGGGTTGGTATGAGTTTCTGTAATTGTTATAACAGCAGGTTCGTAAACATCATAACAAGCAGTGGAAGTACAGCCATAATTATCTGTAACAGTTACGCAATAGTTCCCTGCTGGTAATCCAGCAATATCTTGAGTTGTTGCACCATTGCTCCATATATAAGTGTAAGGAGCTGTGCCTCCGGCAACAGATAAATTTATTGAACCGTCAGAAAGCCCAAAGCAGCTTACACTGTCTGTAATAGCGGATAAAGTAATATTAGAATTTTCGGTAAACGTAAACGGATTAGAAACTCCTATGCAAATTCCGTCTGTTACTGTTACGGTATATGTTCCTGCCAATAACCCCGAAAAAGTATTACTGGCTTGGTAACCCGAACCGATATTATATTGTAATGCTCCGCTTCCTCCCGATGCATACACAGTAACAGAGCCACTACCTCCAAAACAAAATACTGGATTATAAACTAACGAATCAACAATTATTGTTGGTGGTGCAGTTATATTATATGAAAAGACTTTAGAGCATGAATTTGCATCGGTAACTGTTACGTTATATGTTCCTGCACATTTGTTAATAATGTTTGACGTTGTTTCTCCGTCTGTCCACAAATAAGTTACAGGATAGGTTGCATTTTGAACAAAATTAATTTGAACACTACCATCGCAAGCGCCGGAGCAAGTTTCGTTTATTATGGTATAATCGTCTATTATCATTTCGCCGGGAGCTAAAACCCAAGCGTTTGCATATTGGTATTCAGCAGGTACATTATCGGCATCTCTTACCCTTATTTGATATGGCAAAGATGAGCCACACAAACCAGTTATTGTGTACTGGAAATCTGATGCAATTAATCCGCTATAAAAAACAATAGTACCTCCTAAGTCTGCAGGGTATCTTAATCTTATTTCAACAGGATATGTAGGTGCTCCGGCTATAGAAATTGTTATAGAGCCATCACATAGTCCATAACAAGTTACATTGGTAGAAGTTGCTGAAATTGTAAAAATCCCTTTGTTGTTGCCTATAAAATCATTGCTAGTGTCGGTTGTGCTTGAATATGTAAAATCATTAACGTTTACTGTTTTCTGAGAAAATAGACTAATGCTGAATAATAAGCCAACTACAAAAACTAAATATTTTAACTCAATTTTCATTCTACTGTTAATGTTTTGTTTTATACGTTTTACACATTTATTGGTTTCAAATAGAAAAAATGTTATTTATTAATAAGACAAATAAATTCGTTAATAGTTGCCAAAAGTAATAATTTTTTAACCTTTTTCCATTATTAATTCTAATCTTTTGTTATCTTTTATTTCTATTTCCTTTGTATGAATTCTAATAATATTTTCATTTCTAAATTCCGACATAATTCTAATTACGTTTTCAGTTGTCATACCGATAAGTTCGGCTATTTCTTTGCGCGAAACCGGTAAAACAAATGTGTTTGACTTATAAATTTCTCTCGAGAAAAATAAAAGTATTAAAGCAACACGTCCGCTTAAATTACGACTGTGTATTTCTAAAAAATTATTTATAATTTTATTTGAAGCAAAACTTAATTTATTTATTACACTTAAAGCGTAATCACCGTTTTTATAAATCATTTTCTTGATGTTTTCTAATAAAATAAAGCAAACTGTAGAATCTTCAATGGCAGAAATGCTGTAATTAAATTTTTTATCAGAAAAAACATTTAACAAATAACTAAAATCGAAAGCTTTTGAAATCGAAATTATTTGCTCTTTGTTATTATTTAAAGTTCTATAAATTTTTATTAATCCCTCTTTAATGCAAATTAAATTATTAATTTCTTCGCCTTCATAAACAATAACTTCTCCTTTTTTATAATTTTTTTCGATTTTTGATTTACATACATATTTCGATTCATTTTCAAGAAAACTTTCAGACATTAATTCTCTTAAAACACACTCTTTACACTCGCAGACACTACCTTTTGTGGATTTTTTATTTAGCGAATCCATTTTTACATTTTATGATATGTATCATTAACTGTTTTGAAGCATAACAAAAACCGACTTCATTAACATTTCTAACTGTAAATTTGTATCAAAAATATTTAATATACAAAAAAATATGAAAAAAATAATAATATTGGGTGGTGGAACTGCCGGCACAATGATGGCAAACAAACTCAGAAAAGCTTTAGACCGCGAAAACTGGAAAATCACTATTATCGATAAACATAAAACACATTATTACCAACCGGGATTCTTGTTTATCCCTTTTGGTATATATAACCGACAAGATGTAGTTAAGCCAAAAATGGATTTTTTCCCTGTCGGGATAGATGTTTTATTTACCGATGTTCAAAAAATAGATGCGGAAAATAATTTGCTTATTTTACCCGACGACACTCATTTAAGTTATGATATTTTAATTATTGCAACCGGTACCCAAACCCGCCCCGACCAAACGCCAGGACTTAAAGACTCGTTGTGGTATAACAAGATTTTCGATTTTTATACAATTGATGGGGCTCTTGCTTTACACGAGTTTATTAAAAAATGGGAAGGTGGCACACTTCTGATAAATATTGCCGAAATGCCATATAAATGCCCCGTAGCTCCACTCGAGTTTGCTTTTTTAGCAGATGAATATTTTACTAAAATTGGTATCAGAAATAAAGTTCAGATTAAATACGTAACACCTTTGTCGGGTGCATTTACAAAACCACGAGCAACAAAAATGCTAAGCGAACTTTTAAAAGATAAAAATATTGAAGTTGTTCCTGACTTTTATCTCGAAAAAGTTGATAACGAAAAGCAGTGCATCGTTTCGTATGATGGTCGCGAATTACCTTTCGACCTGCTTACAATTGTTCCGGTAAACATGGGCGACGAAGTTATTGCACGTAGTGGGCTTGGCGACGATTTAAACTACGTTCCCACAAATAAATTTACCTTACAAAGCGATAAATATAAAAATGTTTTTGTACTAGGCGATGCCTCAAACATACCTACTTCTAAGGCGGGTTCTGTTGCACATTTTTCGTCCGAAATATTATTTGAAAATATACTAAGTTTTATTGAAGGACACCCACTACACGCTAAATTTGATGGTCATGCAAATTGTTATATTGAAACCGGATTTGGTAAAGGTTCGCTTATCGATTTTAATTACGAAACAGAACCCTTATCGGGCACTTTCCCATTACCCGGAATAGGTCCGTTTGGGTTATTAAAAAACACAAAAACCAATCACTATGGCAAAATTATGTTTCGTTGGATATATTTTCATATTCTGATTCGTGGTAAAGAAATGCCTATTGAACCACTTATGACAATGGCCGGTAAATGTAATAAATGTTAAGCTATGACAACAGAATTAATGCAAAAGCAGATTAGCGAACTAAATCAAAAAGTTGATTTACTGCTCGAATACGTAAGCGAACAACGCCAAAAACGTCAGGTTTGGGACGACCTTGCCGACGATTTATACCGCGTTGGTACCGATGCCTTTAAATATACCATTAAAGAATTTGATGACCGTGGGGTTGAAATTGATACGGAACAAGTGAAAATGTTAATATTTAGTTTCCTTAAAAATATTGAAACGTTTAATAAAATGTTAACTATGCTTCAGAGTGTTACCGATTTTGCAAAAGACGCTTCACCCATTGTAAAAGAAATTATTATCGACTTAACTTATCAGATGGATAAACTCGAGAAAGCAGGTGTGTTTAATTCGCTTAAAACCATTTTACAAAATATAAGTAATCCGCAATTGTTAAATTCAGTAGCTCATATAACTACTGTTTTAAATAACATTAAACCAGACCAAAATATAGATAACAAATCTTTATTTAAAATTTTTAAAGAATTAAAAACTCCAGAAGTCAGGCGAGGACTATCGTACGGACTGCGAATTATAAAAGAAATATCTAAATAAAATGTTTAACAATAAAAATAAATAATTATGGCAACAAAAATTTTTGCAGGTATTAGTGTCGATGTAAACGACGAGGGTTATTTTACCGACTCTTCAAAATGGGTAAAAGAAATGGCAACCGAAATTGCTAAAGAATTTAACTTAGAATTAACACAAAAACATTACGAAGTAATAAGTTTTATTCGTGAGCGATTTCAAAAAGGTGAAGCACTTACCATTAGATCTGTTGGAAAATCGGGTATTACCGACATAAAAGGTTTTTACACTTTATTTCCGGGAGCACCATTAAAAATGGCTTCAAAAATAGCCGGTATTCCTAAACCCGTTTCTTGTGTATAACATTAAAAAATAATTATATGAACGCAAAAGAAGAATTTCCGTTAAAAAAAGTTTGCATTATTTGTGCAAAAGCAAACCTCGAAGATGTTTATGCTAGCCTTGTAATGGCTAATGGTGCAGTTATGGAGGGTATCGAAACAAAAGTGTTTTTTACATTTTTTGGATTAGATGCTATAACAAAAAAACAAATGAATAAGCTACATACAGCTACAGTTGGTAATACCGGAATGAGATTACCTAACGGCTGGGCTTTCCCAACATTTATGGGTACTATTCCAGGAATTGAAGGAATGGTTTCGGGTATGATGAAAAAACAAATGGAAGCATTAGATATTCCTACTGTTCCCGAGTTTTTAGAGATGATTACTGCGGGTGGTGGCGAAATTTATGCATGCAAACTTGCCATGGATATGTTTAAGCTAACAAAAGCCGACTTAAGCGACGAAGTTAAAGATGTGTTAACTGTTGGCGACTTTTATGGTTTGTGTGGCGGACAAGGAACGCAAATAATATTTACGTAAATTTATTGTATTGCTTTGTGTAGAATCTGGAACAAGTTCAGATTGACGTAAGGGGTTCAAATTGACAAATATCGTTTTGATTTTTTTGTTAATTTTTCATCAAGGAAAAAAGTTAAGTTAATAAATATTTTTTCTGTTCTTTGTCCGGCAACAAAGAACCAAAATGCCTGAACGGCATATAAACAGCCCGCTCTGCTAAATGGTAAGATATGTGGCAAGGTAGTTTTAAATGAAAAATAATATTTTTAACAAGTTGTATATTTTGATTTTTTTCATTTCAAAAAACGACAAGTCGCCCTTGCTCACATCTCTAAACCATTTACCATTCATGCCACCGCCGGCTCGTATGCCGTTCGTTCCTCGCCCACATCGAAAAACATTACAAAAACATATATGTTATAACAAATTACAACATTTGGGTGTGTGTAGGCATGACAAAACAGCGAGCCGGTATAGGGTGAATTTCAAAAGATTTTAGCAATTCAACAAGGACGCTTGTGCTTAAAAAAGAAAAATATGTAAAGGCATTGTGAAAAGGTTTTTCTTTTTTTATTGCTTGTTAGAATTGCTTAGCTTTTGAAAGAGCGGGAAGGAGCATTGTTTTGTCTTGATTTTTTTGTAACTTTTATTATCAAGAAAAAAAGTTAAATAAAAAACATTTCTATTTGCAATATATCTGTTATAGGCGCGTGCGTTTTGCATAGAATCTGAAACAATCCCGAATCCCGATGCTTCGGGATCGGGACAGATTGACGATTGGGGTTCAGATTGACGTTTTCTATGTTCAG
>Ga0172375_10010860_pt1 | contig 11705 bp, 9 predicted proteins | sample LakKiv1m_FD_114537 | JGI IMG/M metagenome (GOLD analysis project Ga0172375, IMG submission 114537) | Freshwater microbial communities from Kabuno Bay, South-Kivu, Congo - kab_092012_11.1m | ecosystem: Environmental > Aquatic > Freshwater > Lake | place: Democratic Republic of the Congo... | reverse complement strand
TGTACGCCCAAGAGGCTGAAACATTGCTCGGGCTGTTCCGCGATTGGCTGGGTCAGACAGGGCGCAGCGGGATCCGGCAGGAGGGATACAGCACGAACGCAGGGCAGGTGTTCGAGTTCTTCAGCGCCGAAGGTGAGCCGGTCGGGGGTGTGACTCGCTACTTCCGGGACTTCTCCGAGTTTCTCGACAGTTGTGTGTCTTTCCCTGAGGCGGCGATCAGCCAGCTGACAATCACTGGGCTGGACGAATCTGCGGCAGCCAGGGTGGTCTCCCGTTTCGGAACGCAAGCCAAGCGCCTGACTCTCGATCTCAAGCAACGCCGTGAGGAGCGGGCGCTGTCACTGAAGCACCAGTTTGAGAATCTCCTCATGGAGGCTGACGGGTTACATGGCGGCGAGCTCGACGCTGTCATAGACGCTCTCTTGCCGCCGCCCACCGTAGGCGGTGTCGCGCTGCGCGCCCGTACTGATGGACTTGGCCTTGCCAGCGACTTCGCTGCGTCAGGCGGAAAGCCGACCGTCGTCAACTTCAACCCACAGTTCATAAATGAAGTTGCAGGTTCTGTGGTGCAGAACATCCAAGGCACAGTCAATCTGGGCCCAGAGGCCCATGACCTCTTGGAGTTGGCGGCGAGGTTTGGCGGGGCTGATCAGGCGCAGCTGGAATCCGCGGTCCACGAGCTCGAGGACGGCGGGGCTCGGCCCGAAGACCGGATCGTTGCCCGCGGCCGTCTGAAGCGCTTTCTTGCCGACCTCGGAAATAGGGGTCTCGGGGTTGGACTCGACGTACTTCAGAAGTACGTCGAGCACAAGGTGGGTGTCTCGTAGCGCTCCCGGTCCACCACGACGCACGACCGCTGGAGTCAGGTGGATCGCCGAGCAGTAGCGATCCCGGTGCGGTCGGAAGGTGTGCCGGTCACCCAAGGGATGTGCACAGGTGCGATGCGATGACCGCCGGGAAGACGCGGAGCAGGTGAACTCGCTTGTAGCTTCGTTCGGCCACCGGGCGGCGCACGATCGGCCGCTTGCGGTCTGCTTGGTATCCCAGTCCGTGAGCGGTATCAAGAGGGCCATCGCGTGATGACCGCGCTCCGCCGTGTCCCAACAGTTCGGCATACCTAGGATTCGTCGTGTGAGTGCCACCTGGGACCTAAGGCTCGGGCGCCGAACGCTGCTCTGGGGCAAGCGATTCGTGCCTGATCAGCTCCTGCTGGTCTTCAACGACGACGAGATGCTCCTTGATCGCCCTCGGGCGGAAGCACTCCTCGATGAAGATAGCGATGCGGCCGACTTCCAGGAAGTACACGGTCGGGTCGGTCGCCTCTTTTCGTACGCCTCAACCGCGCACGCGGTCCGATCACGCCTCGATCTTCAGGGCTTCGGCCAGCGTCGGGTCGTGGAACACGCATTGCGATATCTCGATAGTGAACGCGAGGAACAAGACCGGTACGTGCCCGAGACGTGGGAACCTTTTGCAGCGAAGTTTGCCAGCAGTGATCAGTTGCTCGACGCACTGCTGGAGTGGGAAAGGGACGCTCTCCGGGGACGAAGAATGAACGCCTTCCACTCCGAAGACGGCTTTCTTGAGCATCAGTGGGAAGACCTTATCGAGGCTTTTGACGATCCACGCTTCGAACTGGCGCTGAAACTTCGCCGCGCCAGGAGCGCCACTTCGGTCGTTCTTGATATGACCGACCTGTTGCTTGGCGGGTATCTCGAAATCGATGAGCTTCCGCACCGCACTGCTCGAGAGCGCTACTCGCACGAGGTGGTGTCGAGCGGACCGGTGATCGTAGTGACGGAGGGCCGAACCGACGCGCGCTGGCTGCGGGCGGCGCTGGGCCTGGCGGCTCCAGAGTTGAAAGCAGCCTTTTCCTTCTTGGACTTCGAAGGCACGTCTGCTCCGGGCGGGGTAGACAGGGTCGTCAGTCTTACCCGAGGAATGGCCGCAGCCGGGGTAATGAATCGAGTAGTTGCCGTGCTGGACAACGATGCGGCTGGCCGGGCGGCAGAACAGCAGCTTCGACGTAGCGCCCTCCCCCGGCACATGACCGTGGTTCGTCTCCCGGACGTTGAACTTGCGCGCTCGTACCCGACGCTCGGGCCGCAAGGAGACCATTCGGCAGACATCAACGGGCACGCGGTCACAATCGAGTTCATGTTCGGACCCGCCCCGTTGACTAGCCGCTCAGGCATGCTCGCACCGGTCAGATGGGGTGGCTACAACGCAAGCGTTCAGGCGTACCAAGGAGGCATTGAAGAGAAGGCTCAGGTCGGCGACCGGATCGACCGGGAGCTGGCGGCTGGGGCGATCGACGAACTTGACCCGATGGTCGCCGCCGGGTGTCGCCTCTTGGTGGCAATGCTGGTCCGGAGCGCTGCCGTAGCAAGCCCCTCGATGGCTTCCCAACATTCCCCACTGCTGTGGGGCCGCGCCAGGGAGCTAGCGTCCGACGCCCTGGCAGGACCCAGTTCTGCAAGCGCCGAGCACTAGACGAAGTGCGTCATTTCGCCGCGAACGACGCTGCTCCTCACAACTGTGGTCGCCCTGCTGGTCCGCTGTTCAGGTCGGCTTCGTGCACTCGTGCTTTTGGATGGCCTCGCTGCTGCAGGGCGCCTTCACTGGTCGAGCGATCGGCTCGTATCTGCGCGGCATCGCTGCGAGCGGTCCAGGGCCGTAGGTCAGCGACCAGCGGTGGGGAGCTGCGTAGGAGGACGAGTGCGGTTCCGAACGGGAGGGTGCGGATGGCTTCGGGCGGCAGGATCGGCGCGCGTCGGGTGGAGCGTTGGAGGGAGCGGGAGCCGTAGTCGCCGACGGAGATGGTGTCGGTCCTCTCGTCGCGTTCGCCGATGAGCGCGGAGAGGTCTTGGAGGTCGCGGGCGGAGGATGTGCCGCCGAGGATGATTTTGGCGATGGAGGCGTCCCAGATGGCCCCGGCGGCGTGGTCGCCCCATTTGTCGCGTGCCTGGGACAGCGACTGGAGGACGGGCATGGTGGTGATGCCTGTGCCGCCGCCTTCGGCCATGAGTACGGGCAGGGACGGGAGCGGGGAGAGGTTGCCGATCTCGTCGAGAGCCAGTAGCAGCGGTGGGTCGAGGCGGGCTCCGGGTGAGGCGGCTGCGAGTCGTCGGGCGGTTTCGACGAGGTCTTCGATGAAGGCAGCGACCAGGGCCCAGGAGGCGCCGGCGCCTGCGCCGGTGGCGAGCAGGTAGACGGTTCCGTTGCCGGTGAGGAACTCGGTTGGGTCGAAGTGTTCACCGGGCCGTGGCGTGACGGCATCGAGGACGCGGGGGTCGGCGAGGCAGGACAACGCGAGGGAGACGCCCATCCAGATGGAGTCGCGGGTGCGAGCGTCCGCGTGGATCATCGAGTCCAGCGATTCGCCCCAGCCGGCGGCTGCGTTGGGGTGAGAGGCGAGGATCGCGACGGCGTCGCTTGCTGATGACGGCGACAGGGTCCAAGCGAATAGTTCGGCTGGGCTGCGGTGATCGAGTGCTGCTGCGTGCAGCAGCGCTTGGAGGGCGGTTCGGGTCTTGCCTTCCCAGAATCCTCCGGACTCGACGCCACCGGCTGAGAGTCCGGTGGCGGACGCCAGTCCGGTGGCCCGGATCATCGCGGTCAGCGGGTCTTCGCATCCACGGACGGGGGACCACCGCAGACCCGATGGGAGCCCTTGGGCGAGTCGTTGCGGGTCGAACACCGCCACCGGGCCGAGTTTCTGGCGGGCGGTGATGGTGGCGGCGATGTTGTCGGGTCGGGTTGCGGTGGTCACGACCGCTCCGGGTGCATCGAGGATCGCGTTGATGACGACGTGCAGGCCCTTGCCGGACCGGGGAGGCCCGAGGAGCAGGATCGAGTCCTCGACCGAGGCCCAGACGTCCATGCCACGGGACCGGCCGAGCAGGTACCCGACATCGCTGGCCGCCGCAGCGGTCAGGCTGGGACGCAAGGTGGCGCTACGCGCCAGGAGTGCTTTCCTCGAGGCCACGGTGACAATGTCGGTGCGGGTCGCGACGCCGACGAGTCGTCGCGGGTCGTGCTGAGTGCGGTGGCGCAGTGCATCTATCCGCCGCCAGGTCAGAAATCCAGCGACCAGGACCAGAAGAACGAGCATGGTGAGGACGGGCCAGTAGACCCACGGAGAGATCTCGGCTCCGAAGACGCGGCCGGGGTCGGTCGGGTCGGTGAGCACGCCGATGCCGGCGGTCCATTCGGCCGTGGGCTGCTCGGTTCTGCTCACCCAGGCGGTGAGGGTCGCTGCGCCACGGAGGAGTGCGGCACCAGCACCGGCGACTCCGATGGCGATGAGTGCGAGGTTCACGAGGGTGTCGTCGACCGGGCGACCCGCGCTGTTCACGACGCCGCACGCTCCGACACGGCCGTGTTGTCCGAGGACGGCTGGGTGGCACCGGATTGCTGACCGACGAGCACGACATCACCTGCCGTCCGGTCGAGCAGCGCGACCGGCAAGTGGAGATCGAGCGTCCCGTCGGAGTTGGTCGAGGCGCGGTGCACCACGATCGCAACGACGACATCTTCGTCTGGCTGGAAACCTTCACCACGCACGGACCCCGAATGCACTCTCACGGTCGGCCGGTCGTCACGCCCGCTGCGCTGCGGCGTGGCAGATGCGGGCGTGGGGCTGACAGCGTCGGTGGGCGCGGGGTGGGGTGTGTGGAAGTCGGTGAAGACCTTGCCGTCGGGTTCGTGGATCTCGACGCGCAGAGCCGAGCCGCGTTCCGCAGCGATGCGGTCCAGCAGCGGCCGTAGCTCGCTGCGGGCCAGGCCTGGTGCCTCTTGAGCCAGCGGCTCGCCGTCGATCGTCACACACAACAGTCCTGCGTTGTCGACGGTGCCACGGACCAGCGGCAGGACCACGGGGATCCGTGGCCGTGATGTGGAGCGGCGGTAGGCCGTGGCTGGATTCAAGGGACTCATACGGCGACCACCTGCGGCTCGATGGCCGGTTGCACTCCGCGCTCCGGTGCGGTGCGGGCGAGGGTGGTGCGGTCGAAGCCTGGCGGGTCGCCGTCGCCGACTTGGGTGGTGTCGAGCTGGTCGAGGACGCGGACTGCTGTGTTGCGGACTCGTTCGGCGGTGGCCTGGATGACCCCGACTGGGTCGCTGCCGGCGACGCTGCTGGCCCAGCTCGACACGTACGGGATGGTGTAGGCGCTGGTGTCGAGGCCGTGGGCTGCGCCGATCATCAGCGCCACGGACTCGGCTTCGACTTCGGCGATGCCCCGGTGCAGCGCTGCGTCGCGGGCAGCTGCGTCGTCGCCGGTGCGGGCTTCGGGGGAGTGGAGAATGACGTGGCCGAGTTCATGGGCGAGTGTCTTGACCTGGGCTGCCTCGTCCATATCGCGACGTACGCAGACCTCGTGGGTGGAAAAATTGGTGATGCCGTTGGCGCCGCCGATGGCCGCCGCATCGGGAACCTGTTTGAGGGTGAACCCGTGGGTCTCAACCTGGGCGGCGAGTCCCTCCCAGAGCCCGAGGGGTGCTTGGCCCGACAGCAGGGTCGGAGCTGGGGGCTCCGGGATCGGGTCGCCGTCGGTCTGCGCCACGTCCCACACGTACGCCGCCCGGAGGCCTACCAGCTTGGTATGGATGGTCTCGCCGGGTTGGGCGCGTTCGCCGCGGCCCAGGCGCCGCCACGACTCCGCGTTGTTGGGGGTGCGGGAAGCGAACCGGGCGGTGACTGGCGCGAGGATCCCGTACCCCGACTGCCCCTTCATCACTTGCCGGCCCAGGGTCTGCCACTGCCTGAAGCCAGCGACGTACGTGGGGGTCGCAGAAGGGACGCGACCGGCTTGGAAAGCTTCGTAGTGCTGCAGGTAGATCAGCATCGTGTTGTTGAACGACCGGCTGCGAAATTTTGCGGAGAACTCGAGCGCACGTCGCCAGTCGTCGCCGCTGACCAGCGTGCCGACCGATTCGGTCAACTTGGCGTGCAGCGCGTCGAGCTTGGCCTCTCGTGCCTGCTGGGCTTCCCGTGTCTGATGCCGCATCCCGGCTCACCTCCTGGAGGACGTTTCGTCCATCAGGTGCGCCGGGGGCGCCGGGTTCCCGGTCATGCGCCCTGCGGTGTCGAACAGCTCCAACTCGGCGGGATGGAGCTGATGCTGCACGACAAAGGAGCGGTGCTTGATCCGCCACAGGCCTTGCCCGGTACCCAGCGTCGGTAGCAGGGATTGCTCTGTGCCGGTCAGCCCGAGGGCGGAGGCGGTGCTGCCGAGCTGGTCGGACTCTTGTCGGTAGACGACACGGGTTTCGGCGTTCGCCAGCAGGGAGGCGGCGAGGGCGCGCATGGCGGATCCGGAGTCGCCGACGTTGTCGAGGTCGGAGAGTTTGTGGAAGACGAGCATGTTGGCGATGCCGTAGTGCCGGGCGAGGCGCCAGTGGGCGTCCATGCGCCGCAGCAGGGCGGGGTGGGACATGAGCCGCCAGGCTTCGTCGTACACGACCCAGCGTTGTCCGCCGTTGGGGTCGAGGAGCGCGGACTCCATCCATGCCGAGGCACACGTCATCAGCACCGAGACCAGGGTGGCGTTCTCGGTGACGCGGGACAGGTCCAAGGAGACCATCGGCAGGGTCGGATCGAATCGCACGGTCGAGGGGCCGTCGAACAGCCCGGCGAGATCGCCTGCGACGAGGCGGCGCAGCGCATGACCGGGAAGGCGGCCGTCCTCAGTGAGGCGCCTGTCGGGATCGACGGACGCGTCGGGCTCCAGGAGTCGGTCGACCACCAGCGGAAGGACAGGTACGTCGGCGGTGCGGACGACCTCTGCCAGGGCGATGTCGATGGCGGTGTGCTCCAGCGGGGAGAGTCGGCGGTCGAGGACCGTTTCGGCGAGTGCGCCGAGCAGGTCGCGGCGGCGGGCGCTGACTTGGGCGGCCCATTGGGCGTCGTCGAGGCCGCTCGGGCGGTGGCCCTCGTCGAGGGGGTTGAGTCGGGCGGACATGCCGTGGCCGAGGGCGATGGCCTTGCCGCCGACTGCTTCGGCGACGGCGGTGTGTTCGCCCTTTGGGTCGCCGGGGATGTAGACGCGTCGACCGAACGGGATGGATCGGGTGTAGAGGCTCTTGGCCAGCGATGACTTGCCGGAGCCGACGATGCCGGCGAGCACGAGGTTCGGGGCGGTGATCAGACCCTGGGTGTAGAGCACCCACGGGTCGTAGACGAATGAGCTGCCGGAGTAGAGGTCTTGGCCGACGAACACTCCGTCGCTGCCGAGCCCACCTTCGGCCAGGAACGGGTAGGCCCCAGCCAGGGTGGCTGAGGTGTCTTGGTGGCGCGGGAGCCGCAACCTTCCCGGGGTCCGTAACGCCGCGAGACCGGCTTCGCCGGCTTTCGGCAGCATCACGGTGGCTTTGCGTTCTGCGGTGAGTGCATCGGCTCTGGCCCGTGCTGCCGTCTTCTGTTCAGCACGATCGCGCGCGAGGAGTTCCCGCGCGGCGAGCTTGCGGGCCTTCCGGTCGCGGCGGCGCTCGCGCTTGGGCGAGACCAGCACTGCACTGTGCAGGCGGGACGTGTCGTGTTCGTTCACAGCGACAACCCATCGTGGGCGCGGCTGGTGCGCGCTGCAGGGGGTGGAGGTTGGTAGACGATCGTGGCTTCTGACTGGTGTGCGCTGTCGATCGCCTTCTGAATGCTTGCCAGCATCTCCCCGGCACGGTGCAGGTCCCACGACACTCGGTACGCCGCGCCGCTTTGGCGCGGGTCGACGATCGTCGCGTCCGCCCGTGCCCCGTGTCTGTCGTGGTACGACCCCAACTGATGCAGCGCCTGACTCAGCGAAGCGGTCGCTTGGGAGAGCGACCCGAGCACGCCATAGATCTCGGACGGATCCTCGATTCTGCGTGTGGCATGAGCAAGGCCGCGCAGAGCTTGCTCTGCTTCGGCGGCATCGGCGGCGGGGTTGTCGAAGGTCGGCATTTTTCCTCCCAGAGGACAGTGGGTCGGGTTTGCTATCGAGATGCGCGCCTGGGTCAGACGTGACGACACAGGGGGAGCGCAGCAGCGGTGAACGCCTGAGCCTGTTGGCCCCACAGGCGCCTGGTCTCGCACGAGGCTTGGATCGCGGCTTGCTCGATGTCGGCCACGGCACGTTCGAGTTCATCGGGGCCGCCGGCGCTGACGGCGATCAGCCCGGTGACGCGGAGGATGCCGTGGCCGGCGGTCAGGTCGGCCTCCTGTTGAAGGACGTCCTGGTACTCGGCGCTGTGCTGGGCGTCCTCGATCTGGCCGATGCGTTGACGTTGCGCGGCATCCGAGACGTACTCGGTTTTTTTCTTGCGGATGTCGCGGGCGGCCTGGTCGGTGCGCAGCGGCGTATAGAGCAGCGTGAAGGTTCGCCGGATGCCCGAGGACAACAGGACAGGTGCGAGGAAGCCAGGGAAGACGAGGGATCGGGGCCATTCGCTGATCCACAGCACGCAGTGGTGGGCGGAGTCCGAGCGCAACATTGCCCAGCTCTCGGTGACCGCGACCGGGCCGGCAGTGGCGAGGTCGCGCCCGATGTCACCGTGGCGTTCGAGAGCGGCGCCGACGTCGGGGTCGTACGCCCCGCGCAGGATGATGGCGAGCTCGCCAGGGGCGAGCCAGTCGGAGGGGGCGAGGTCGGCCGAGCGGAGCGCGGCGATGATCGTCGACATCTCCTGGCGCAGTACGGCGGTGGCGCCGCGCTTGCCTCCGCCGGCGGCGCGGATGGCTCGGTTGGCGGTCTTGAGGTTCAGCGATAGGGAGATGGTCGACGCGTGACGTTCGCCGGCCGGTCCGGCGCGGTCGATGAGTTCGCCGTACGTGGTGGCGGTGAAGGTGTCGTCCCCGGAGCCGTGCCGGTGCCACCATTCAGCGAGCCCTTTGCCAGAGTCGGGCAGGGTGCGCTCCATGACCTGCAGTGAGGCGATCCGTCCCGAGCGACAAGCGGTGGCCAAGACCCGGCTCCAACCGGTGACGCGTCGCTCTTGTTCGAGCGGGTCGAGAAGGATGAACGCCGGGTGGGAGACCGCAAGGATCGCGGTCAGCGTGGAGCAGTGCGGGTCGTGAACCATCACCGCACCGCTTTCGGGGTCGAGCCACTGACGCAGCCGGGCCGCATCCCCGGGCAGTGCGAGCGTGCCGACCGGTCGTGGGGCGACGACGCGGCACCGGTAGATCAGTTGACCGGCGGTCGAGCGCCACAGCCAGACGCCGACGATGGGTAGCCACTGGATCATTTTTCGACCCCCCACGCCGACCCAAGCCAGCGCGCTGCAGCACAGAATGACGGGGAGACCGACGACCAGGCTGGCCCCGCCGCCGATGTAGAGGGAGAACACGAGCGTCACCGCGCCGAGGCCGACCATGACCAGTTGAGAGACGGTCAGACCGAACAGGATCCCGCGGCGTGCGAGGCGGGAGAACTTTACCGGCTGTAGGTCGTAGTCGCCCGACCGGGCAGCGTTCGTGGTGCTCATCGCCTGGATCCCGAGTCTCCCGAGCGGCGTCCCGTCATTGTCGGGGTCGGGTCGGCAGTGTGGGCGGGAACGGTCCCGGCGGCACCGGAGGGTGCGGTCGCTTGTTCGGCATGGCCGGAGGACTGCGAGGCCACGTAGTTGCCCATTTTCGGCCCGGCTGTCGCAGCCTCCTTCGCTGCCACTGCACCGGCGGCTACGACCCCTCCTGCGGCAGCGCCACTCGGGGACGCACCTCCTGCGCCGCTGGCTCCGCTTCCGCTGGGTGCGGCAGCAGGCGTGGGGCCGCGGCCCGAACTTCCGGAGCCTCCGCTGTCGCCGCCGAGGATCTTCGGGACCATGCCGCCGGCGCCGCCGCCGGTTCGGATTGGCATGGGCCTGTTCATCGACGACTTGGTCTCCTGCTCGGCTGACATGGCGTGGTACATGTCGAAGCCCATGAAGCTGATCGCTTTGTAGGTCATGTACGGCGCGAAGCCGGCCATCAGCATGAGTACGACCCCGGCGATGGGTTCGCTGACCGATTGCAGGTCGGCATCGATCGGTGCTGAAACCTGGGCGGTGGCGAGCAGGAAGATCACCACGAGTACGAGCTTGGACAGGATCAGCGCGATGACGAAGGTGGCCCATTTGCCGATCCAACCGCGGGTCTGGTCCCACGAAGCTCCGGCCAGGGCGATGGGCGCGAACACGATCGCGACCAGCAGCAGGGCCTTGCGGACCAGCAGGCTGACCCACACGATCACCGCTGCACCGATGGCGAGCCCGGCGAGGAAGATCGTCAGGATCGCCGCGGCCCCAGGCGCCCTAAGGCTGAGTCCACCGATGCCGACGGCGAGCAGGGCGACCCGGTCGCCCATCTCGTCCATATTGGTGCCGGCGGCGTTGACGATCCCGATGGTGAGCTGGTCGGTGATCTCCAGCGCGAGAGCGAGCAGCGTGATCGCGACGAAGGACCCGAGGATCGATTTCGCCAGACCGGTGAGTGCTCGGGTCAGGGCTGCGGGTTCTCGTCTCACCATGCCGCCGATGACCTGAAGAAGGAAGAAGCCGAGCATCACGAACACCGCGACGCCAAAAAGGATGTTGTAGACCTGCAAATATTCGTCGCTGGTGATGTCCACCGATGTGGTGCTATCGAAGATCTTCCACACGGATTCGAACATCCACTCCGCAGCGTTGCCCATTCCCTCGGCCAGCCAGTTGAAGGGTGCGGTGACCAAGCTCGCGGCGGCGTCGCCGGCCACGTCGCAGACCTTGGAGACCACGGGGACGTTGCATACGTCGACCATCGTTCTGCTCCTGTCGCTCGGGGTGCGGGTCAGACCGCTTGGCCGACGTTCCAGAAGAAGTTGACCAACGCAACCGAGGCGCCGGTGACGATCGCTGCGCCGAGCGCGATCACGACACCCAACTTCCCGCGACCAGCGAGGTGGGGGTTGGACGAGTTGGCGCCCATCGCCCAAACGACGGCAGACATGATGAGCGCCAGGACGGCCAGGATCAGGCCGACGGTCATGGACGCCCCGACGATCTTGCTGAGCTGCCCGATGCCGGGCAAACCGTTGGAGTTCGGGTCGATGCTGATGTTCATCGGCAGCAGTTGCGTCAGGGTGGACTGCAGGTCGGGGTGAGGCATGATTCCTCCTCAGAGAATCACAGGACGGTCTGTACGACAGGTGCGTCGACGGAAACGGCTCAGAGAGCGGCGCCGACGTCGAGCAGCCAGTTCGCCCACGTCAGGGCTCCACCGGTCAGAGCGGCGCCGCCGACGGCGACGAACACGCCGGTCTTCGCCTTTGCGGCGGACTGCCAGCTGCCGCTGGACGACAAGATCGCCCACGCGGCAGCGGAGATGATGAGCATCAGACAGGCGAGCATCAGCCCGTAGGTCAGTAGGGCACCGATGACAGCACGCATGTCCGCGGAACCGCCGACGGCCCCGAAGTCAGGACCGGCGGCACGTTGGGTGAGTTCGAAGGTGGCCATGCTGGTCAGGTGCGCGAACACGGCCCAGGGGGCCCAGCTGCGTGCCGACGATTGGCGAATCTGCAATGGGCCGATCCGATCTGCAAAGATTGCAGATTGGCTGTGACTGCGGATTGTACGAAAGACCGGATCTGCCGATGAGCGGACATTTCCGGGCGCGACTCGGCTAACGTCCGGGCATGGAACCTCGTCGCGAGCCGCTGCGTCTGAGGTTCATGCGACCAGTTGCTGTGGGCCTCGTTGCCGCGTCGGTCCTG
>Ga0172375_10010858_pt1 | contig 11705 bp, 7 predicted proteins | sample LakKiv1m_FD_114537 | JGI IMG/M metagenome (GOLD analysis project Ga0172375, IMG submission 114537) | Freshwater microbial communities from Kabuno Bay, South-Kivu, Congo - kab_092012_11.1m | ecosystem: Environmental > Aquatic > Freshwater > Lake | place: Democratic Republic of the Congo... | reverse complement strand
CTTCCTCGCTTTGTTCCTTTGCCTCGGGCCTTTTCTGCCCATCGTTCCTGTCAATCAAAGATTCCTGGTCTAAAAGACTTTGTCTTTTAGGCCCTCTTGCCTGTTTTGCCTTGCCTGACTTGCCCACATCCTCTCTCTGTTCCAGGTAAAGCAATCTTTTCTGTTCCTGTTCTTTCCTGTCCTGATCCGTTGTCCCTTTTCTGTCAATAACCATAAGCTTAAGGCTAAAACATATTTATCTCATCCGCCTTCCATTCATTCCCATCTTTAATAAAAGTCAGTTCCGCAGTCTTGCCCGAGATTGTTGTTTCTCCTGATTCCAGTTCTTTTTCCTGGATCGACGCGGAAAAAACGATCTTGTCCTCTCCAAACTCCTTTAATTCCACGTTGAGCACTTTCGTCTCCAGGGAATAAAAGCCATCAACCCGGTCTTTTAAATCCACATTAACTATAACGCGGGAAAACAAATCGTCCGTCATCTGTCCTTTCAGCGCCCGAAAATTACCATAATCGCCGTCTGAAGAATACGTTCCGTAACGCTCGATGAAAAAACGGGTTTCAATAGCTAGTTTAGCTTTAAGGGCGTCTTCCGTGCTTTCGACTACCTGCTCTTTTGTTCCCGATGCCACTCCTGCAGCGCTGTCTTCGCTTTCCTCTGTCTGTTCTGCAGAAGACGGACCTAATGCCTGTTTCTTTCCCTTCACCAAAAAGAAAACGGCGACTGCGATTAAAACGATAACGACTACAATGATGAAAATGACTGATAATTTTTTGTTCTTGGTCATAAAAATTTCTTACTCCTCCAGGCTTTGGGCAAATTCCCTTTTTGATTCCTCTATTTCCAGCATCTGCTTGGGATCCGAGGTAATCAACTGGTCTTCGGAATATGAAGCGACCACTTTCATGGCCACGTGTTTGGCGCCGGCGAAGAATATGCCCTCTCCCACGCCACACTCCAGAAGCAGATATTTTTCCCCTTCAGTCAGCATAAACGTCTTGGCTACGGAATTAATCGCCGCCGGCGATTGCTTCAAGAGCAGCTGCAAGGCAGAATTGGTAACGATCGATTGACCGTAAGGCGATAATAAAAAGTCATTGACGTCTTGGGTGATGGTCGTCACGCCGAGATAATATTTCCGGCAACGCTTGACTAAAGCGAAGATGAATTTGGCCGAATCCTCGTGCTGCATCAGCCACCAAGCTTCGTCAATGAGCAAAATCCTCTTTTTCAACTCTGAACGGACCACGTTCCAGATGTAATTGACAATGGTATAAATGGCCATGGGCCTTAGCTCGTCTTCCAGATCCCTGACGGAAAAGACCACCAGCTGATTATTCATTCTGACGTTAGTGGGGTTGTTTAAGAATCCCGAGAACGTTCCTTGAGTATACTTTTTCAATCTTTCTGTCAAGTCCGCGCCGCCTTCCATGCCGTTGAGAACTTCCTGAAGGTCGCTCATGGTCGGAGGTTCCACTCTGGATAAATCGCAGCCGGGGACAATGTCCTTTTTGGCATATGTCTCTAATAAGGCCCGGTCAATTAAGGAATCTTCCTGCGGCGTAAACCCCTTTGTTCCTCCTTCCAAATTGCGACCAATCATGATCTTCAATAAACCCTTAAGAGCAATCACTCCTGAACGGATCACGTCCGTAGTCTTGACGTCCTTGGCCGAAGTCTGCGGCAGGTCAAAAGGATTGATTTTGCTGTCCGAAGCCAGGGAAATATTGATGTATGTCCCGCCTACGGCGTCGGAAAGGTGCTTATACTCCTTTTCCGGATCAATGATGATGACGTCCGTCCCCAGCATTAGGGAACGCAGTACTTCCAGTTTACAAAAATAACTTTTTCCCGAACCGGAAGTGGCAAAAACGACGAAATTGGCATTAGGCATGGAAAATCTGTCGAAAAGAACCAGACTATTGTTATGACGATTAATGCCGTAAAGAACGCCGTTGTCCGAAGTCAGGTCGGAAGAAATAAAGGGAAAACTGGAAGCGCAAGGTGAAGAATTGATGTTAATCGTCACCATCAATTCGTCCTGAGCTATAGGCAAGGTGGAATTAAACCCCTGTTCCGCCTGATAAAAAGATCTTCTGGTTTTAACCAATTTGGCCGCGAACAGATTTTCTATCTTTTCCGTCAAGGTGTCGAGTTCTTTTTCACTTTTGGCATACATCGTAGTATAAAGGGCGAATTGAAAAAAATGTTCTACACCCGTACTCAAATCATCCCTTAGTCTTTCAATGTCCCTCAGGGCCGTTTCTTTTATGGGATCCCGGGGCATGCCTTTGTCCCGGTCTGCCGACAGCTCGGCTTCCAGATTACCGACCTGTTTCTGCAACTGCTTCAAAACCACTTTCGTCCGGACCGGATAAAAAAACATGGCTACATCCAGATAAGCGTTGAAATTTATGACCGGCACGAACCAGCCCACGGAAATATACCGGGGAAAAGTGGAAATAAAAATCGTTCTCAAATACCGGTCGCCCAGCTGAAGATATTGCGGCGTAACCCTTAGGGCGGAAGGAGCAATCAAATCCAAAACCGTCACTACGCCTCGCCGGTAAGTTTCTTCCGTTTCGATAATTTCCTTTGACTCATTATCGTGACGGAAAACCTTTTCTGTCTTTTGTTTTTCGATTCTTGGCTCATTAAGAGCCGAAGGTTGGATGGCCATACTATTTTTCCACTCTTAAATCCTTAAGCTCCCCCATCACCTGGACTTCCGCTTCGGTGGGATTATAGATATTATAAAAAACTTCTATCAAACTTTGCGTATCCAAAGGGACAATCGTGAGGCCCATGCTGCTCAGACCGGAAATGATGTTGTCGGCTCTGGAGAAAAGCGCTTCTCTATACTTTTCGAATTTCTCCTGTTTTATTTTAACCAGCTTGACTGTGCTGAAAATATCCCTGAAACGGGAAAAAAAACTTCTTTTTTTGTCACCCAGCGGATTATAGGGAACGATTATATAAAAACGCCTGATCATTATTTCTCCTAATTGAACCAGCTCCTTGATAAAATCCGAATAATCAGCCATCTGCGCTTTCAAAAGCTCGTTTCTTTGGACTTTTTTCAGCTCGTCCAAACGGGCGATGTACGGTTTGATATTGAACGGCCGGGATTGAATAATGATCTGGATCGGATATTCCAGGGTATTGAGAAAGCGGACGTAATTCTGGATGATCGCATTTTGTTCATCTTCAGATTTCAGGGCGAAATTTATGGAAGAAGTCAATAAGACGGTACAAAGAGTCCCGTTTTTCAAAATCAAACAATCGTTCTTTATTTCAGAGATGTCCAGATATTTCTGTGTTGAAGGAATAGACATAAATCGTTTACACTAAAACATCCTTTTATATTATATCTTTACGTCTTCGTCTTTGCTGAGTCTTCCTCATACCTCCCTCCTGTATCGACCAAAAGGGCAACTTGGGAAAACTTGGAAGAGGAAAGCGGTTGACGGACGTTAACGACGGTTTTTTCCCTCTTCGCCTTTTCCTTGATGTTTCTTTCCACTACGGGAATGACTTCCCGCCGCCAAATTCTCAGACCAGGTTTTTTAGCGACATTGACAATATTCAAGAAAAAATAATAAATGGGTTGGTTATTGATCTTGACAAAGGCCAGGATAATTCCCAAGCCGAGAAGCAAAACGCCCTCAATGAGAAACAGAGTAAAATCGGCCAATTTATAGCATAAAGCAATCATCCCGGCCGTAATGAAAAGAATGATAAACTGACGAGGCGTAATCGGCCCGATGATCTTGCTTTCCACATCGATAAATTGCGGGACGACAAACTGCATAAAATTAAGTTCAAAATGTAAATCTCAAATCTCAAAATGTAATGTAAAATTTAAAATTATCTTCTACCTTTCATTGTTAAAACTCCGGCACCGATAATTTTGGCAATCTCATCCGCTTCTTTCAATAATCGCTCCGATTCTTCTTTAAGGCTTTTTTCGCTCTCTCTAATCAGAATCAACCAATATTTCGTTTCATTGGCGCTCTTTAAGGAAATTTGAAAAAACTTTAAATAATCTAATTTTGAACTTGATGCTTTGGCTTCAATGACATTAGCGCCGATTGACGTAGCGGAGCGGATCAATTGATCAGCGAGCGCCCAAAGATTTCTATTTTCGCGAATTTTTTGGCAAAATTTGATTATTTTTAGAGAGAAAACGATCAATCGTTTATTGAACTCTACTTTAAACTTTAGATTTTCATTTTGCATTTTGAGATTTGATGTTTGGATTTATCAGAAACGCAATTTCTGATTAAGTTCCACGACAGCGTTGAATTCTTCTTCGGTTAAGGTGAATTTATTCTGTGTTTGCCGCTGGGAGATTATTTCGCTGACCGATTTTCCCTGGTCGATGGATTCCGCGCCGATATCCAGATAAAGCTGATTAATCTCCGATTCTTTCCAGGCTTTTATTCCCTCCGCTTTCTTGACTAATGATTCTTCAGCTAATAAATTTATCTTGTCCTGAATCGTCTTAGCCGCCTGCTTGGGTAAACCCCAGCGCCGCCAGTCGGCCAGAGTGATCGTCCTCAGTTCGTCAATCGGTCCATAGACTCTGGGTTTGACTTTAACTTCTTCCACCGCTGGTTTATTTGTCCCATGAAAGGGCCGGTGAATGGGTATTTCAATCCTGACGGGCTCTTTAACCGCGGCTGGAGGAACGTTCGGCATGGGCGAAACGACTTTTGGGGAAGAAAACTGCGGTTCCGGTTTAATCTCTTTTTTTATTTCTATCGTTTCTTTTTTAACCACAGGAGGCGCAGGAGGAGGAACTTGCTTTAGAACAGGAGAAATAGGGATCTCTTTTTTAACTTCCGGTCTTGGAGAAACAACCGGTAAAACCTGTTTTTCGACAACCTGAGGTTTTGGAACGGAGACGACATCCTCCTTTTTCACTTCCGCCGGTTTAACAACCGGCATCTGGATTCTGGTTTCTATTTGCGCGATTCTTTCAATGTTATCAGCCGGCAACGGAGAAAGCGGCAATGTTCCCGAAAGAGAAGAGATTTTTATTAATTGTTCTCTTTTGGCTTGTTTCTGATCAATTCTTGGTTTAAACTCCTTTAGGATATCTATTATTTTATCTGTCGCCTCCTGATTCAAACCCATCCCCCCGACTTGCGTTTCTCTTTTAAGGATAATCTTCGTCTCTATGGCCGTACGAATGTCGCGAAAAAACGATAGAATGATGTTTTTAAACCTATTTTCGAGTTCCGGATCGGAAAAGCTTAAATCAATTTTCTGGAAGACCTGTTTCGTCGCCTGATTTACGTCAATTAAAGGTGTTTCTTTCTTCAGGGCTTCCGCTTTCTTTTCTTCCTGAATTCCTGTTTTCTCTTCTAAAATTCGACCGCTCTGTTCCAGTCTGGCAAATCCCCGGCTGATTTGCTCTACGGAATTTCTGCGATGAAGCTCTATCTCCCCATTTTCATCTACCACATAATCTTCTTCCTCCAGGCCTTCCACGGTTAGAGCCGATATTTTCAGTTCTTCGTAAAGATCAATCAGGCGTCTGATTATCTGTCTGTCTCCGGACGATAATCTGATAATATTCTCATTTTTAAATAGGATTTCCATGGTTTTTAGCCGTTCCACTTCCCCGGCGCCGAGCTCCATGTCGTAAAATCTCAACCAATTGCTTATGGTTGGTTCCTCTTCTTTGCCATCTATGACAATCTCCTCTGAGGTTAATTTTTCTTCATTAACAAACATTGCTTCACGTATCCTTTTTTTGTAATCGTCACGGATGGAAAGGATGGGGACATCAATTAAAAACACGCTGACGCTTTTCTCTAAGGGATAGTTTCTGTTTACCAGAGCATATTTCAAGCCATGTTTAAAAAGGTTGATAAAATCTTCCGAACGAAGATAAACAAAAGAAAACCATTTAGCCTTATTCAATAAGTCCAAGCATTCCTCATAAACCAAGGGGTCTGTCTCTTTTAGATTGCCTTTGGATTTCAAAAACTCTTCCATTTTCCCCCTGATCTTATGCCATTTTTTCATCTCTACGGGATGAGGATAAAATCCTTCGGCGATTTCCTGTTGTATTTTTTTCCTCGTTTCCTGGGCGGAAAAATCAAGTTTTTCTAAATCGACCATAATTTATATATTTTACCAATACGTCGTCTGTTTATTCTCCAGACTGTTTATCACTTGTTCCATTTTAATTTTTTCCGACATAGATAGAGTAGGAGCTATTGCTTTCAAAGCCTTAATAATGTCAGGATGAGCCATGTCCATTGCGATTTCTCTTTGTAAACGTTCTTTTTTAATTAATTCCTGATGGATCATGCCTAAATCTCTTTTAATTATGGCCATGGTAGTACTGTCGGCCAATGGTACTCTCTGCCCCGTCTTAGGATCGGTTATTTTACAAAATAATTCTCCCCACCATCCATGGCGATAGAATGATTCCTGGTCAACCTTACCTGAATCAATCAAAATTATCTCTTCATGTTCTTTATCCGTAGTGGGCCGATACAGGCCGGTTCTCTTATCTCTGATAACCGGTGCTTGAAATCTGAAAGCTTTCATGGCTTTATTTTTGTAACCTAAATCATTTATAAACATATATGCCTCCTGCTCATCCATGCCTAAATTAGTATTTAACCTTTGGGCCAACTGGGCTTCTCCCCTAAAACTTTGTTCCATGTCAAGATCGGCCAGAATTTCATTCATATCCAATTGGGAATTTAATTTCATCAATACTGCCCGACCTAAAGCGCTATTTGTTTCCCTCTCTGCCCGATGATAAAGAGTAATCAATTCTTGCGGGTCATCTATGTCCTTAACCGCTTCGTACTCGTCCATCATATGAAGATAAATGGCTTTTTTCTGTTCGGGAGTCATGGTCCTGGGCTGGATCATTTCCGCCTGGCTGTGCTTCTCGTGTATCTTCCTCTTTCTTTCTTGTTTTTCTTCAATGATGTCTTTCATCTCGTCGTCCTCTAAAATTTCCTTACTTAAAAGTAAGTGCATCTTTTCGGTTGGCTTGGTTATTTCTTCCGCCTGCTGATTGTTTATTTTTCCTTCCTTCTTGAGATCGTTTGTTTTCTTTAATAGAGCTGATTGAAGATTCCAAACTCTATCCGCGATTTCGTTCCTCTTTTCCGGAGTCAGCTTGCTGAAATCCACTTTTAAATCTTTGGATAAAACATTCAACTGATCCGTAAAATCTTTTTTTGCCTCATCGTCAATGTCGAGTCTCTCTATATTTACCGTTAAGTCGTGAATTTCACTTCTTATATTGTCTTGATCCGTTGCGGTAAACTCATAATTCTTCTTTTTTTTCTCCCATTCTTCTCTTGCTTGCTTTACATTCTGGCCGGATCTTCTGACGTTTTGTTTAAACCATTTTGAGATATCCTGCTTATAAGAGGATATGTTGGTCCCTGCTGGCGCAACGGTCTTCAAATCAACATACTCCTGACCGTCTTTTTTGGCCTTATTGGCCGCCTCTTGCAAGCCATCTGCAAATTCCTCAGCGGCGGAAGCCCTGGGATCATCTTTCTCCTCCCATTTAAGTATCTGTTCTCTTAAACTTTCCAAATAACTATCGACATTGCCTAACTGCATAATTCGAGATCCGCTCTTATCAAAGATTTCAGCATTTTTCTCTAAATGTTTTTGTTCATCCTCTTTGTTTGCGATAAGTTTGTCCCCTTCTTCAACCTTACTCCGTGAAGTCTTTGATTTTAACCCTGCATTAACTCTCTCATCTTTATCTACTAATTGAGTTTCCTCTTCTCTTAACTGTTTTGCCTTTCCAAATATCCCCTGTACAAATCTGCCAAAAATTTTCGGCCCTTCTTTCATATTTAACACATGGGCCCATTCTCTTTGTCCTTTGGGAAGATAAGATAAAATTCCTTTTTCTTGCCTGGCCGCAAACTTTCCTTGTCTTTTCAGGTCAGATATTTTTTTTCTTTCTTCCAGGATACTCTTCCATCTGGTCTTGGTCAGAGGAATGCCCGTTGAGGCTTCAAGTTCTCTAACGCCTTCACCGGCAATAAACTTGGTGGTTTTGCCCAGGGCTTTAAACGGCGATTTGGCGACGCCGGAAGCGACAGCCTGGATTTTACTCAAAGCCTGACCGGCCATTTTCCCTCCGGCCACGCCCATCTGCTGGGCGACCATCAAAGAGCCCAGCAACATGGCAATGCCAATAATAAAATTAAGAATATATTCGGGTTTACCAGCTGCAGAAATGGTGGCCGTCAAGCTATCAGAATTAGCACTGCTTGCAATAGTTAGACCTCCGGCCGTGTGTGAGACCGCCGTATTACGAATAACTTCTTCGTAAACATCGCCCGTGTCCTGAACCATGGCAAAGGCTAACCACAACAAAAACGCCAAAACCGGACCAACAATGACCTGACTGGTGAATTTCTCCCACCATTGATTGGCATAACGCTGAAACGAAGGCAAAACACTGCCCATAAAAGCGATGGGGGAAAAAACAACCAAGAGCCAGAGCACCACAATCCGAAAAACCAAAATCAGAGTGATGATCGTCACTACCACCAGGGTAATGGCAGCCATGGAAAAACCAAGAATAAGCGCCCCTACTAATTCTTTGCTTAGATCGACTTCAGCTGTTTCCGCCCGTAAAGACATCATTTCTTGCATCCCCAGCAGCTTGGCCATATTCCCCTCGCCCACACTCTTGAAAGAGTCGACGAAGGTCAACATTACCACCTGGGCGATGTCAATGAAAACTCCGCAAATCAGTTTAGAAAAATTTATAAGGATCGCGACCAGAAGAAAAGCGCCCAGCAGCCGCTTGTATGAATATTTCTCTATCTTCAAAACCGTGCCGAAAGCGATGACTAAAAGAATAAAAATAAAGAACATGTTGAAAATATCCCTGATGATAATCCACCCTTTAGACACGGCTGAAGAATTTATAAAATCATTGTATTGCGCGACCAGAACCAACAACCTGATCATCACGGTTATCAATCTCCCGATCAAACTGACAACAGGCACGAGAATCCCGCCTAAAAGATTAGCGATTGCGCCCCAAACACCTCCCTGTGCCAAGGCCGGTTTAGGAATGAGAAAAACGGCCGTGATCAACAAGACAAAAGCCAAAATAACCGTTTTTTTTCTAAGTTGTCTGTTTTTCTCGTTTTTCATTAAGGTTTGACGATAATTTTCCCGTTATACGCCACCGCGGCGTTGCCGTACGTATTACAGCTCGATGTTGCGGCATATACGCCGTTGGTGCACCAGTCCCAGTTATCCTTGACGTAAACCTTAGGCTGGAAAACGCAGGCTTTTTCCGAACTGCTCCAGCCGGGACTGTTTTCCCCTTCGCAAGTATAAGTATAAGTGAATTGGAAATATTTTTCCACGCAGGCCTGGCCCAGGCTTCTTCCCCATTTAGTGTTATTACAGTCTTTTATTTGCATGTGGTTCTTCGCCGCCACGGAATACACGCTCGATGCCCCGGTCAGATCCCAGTCCACGATTATTTCCCGGATGGGCATATGATTGCTGTCCGCCCAGGCGAAAAATTTCATGGTCGCGGGAAAACTTTGAGTGCGCGTTATGTTTCCGCTTGTTTTTCCGTTGATCGTAATCTCTCCTTCGGCCCACCTCTTACAATTACCGTTCTCGTCGCAATCGGAAACATCAACCGAGGCCACCCGTGGAGCGTCAGCGGAAGAAGCGGAAGAAGTGATGTTCCATCCATTACTGTATTTCGTACGATATAACATCGTGGCGGAATTAAACGAATATGCTTCGCTGGCATAAGCGAATAAGGATTGCAGACGGTTCCGGCTATGCACGGTCGGCGACACGGTCGCATCATTATTGGCGACAACCAACCTGTTGGCCGAAATATTATTCAAATCGGTAGCACCGTAAGGTTCATATTTATCTCTCCAATAGATCGAAGATAAGGAATAGCCGGAATTTTCCCATAAACGATCCGTATAGGCTCCTTTCACTAAACCTTGACTATCCGTAGGAATTTTTACCAGATATGTACATCTATTTTTGAGATAAATCTTCGCGTTCCTCCAACCGGCACTTCCTCCTGCGGAACTTCTATCTTTAACTTTAAAAAGAAATCCTGAAAGATAATTATCTTCATCGAATTGGGCTTCGACATTGACGCAACATCCTCCATCCCGACAACTACAACCATCACTAAAAGAAGTGTGCGTACATGGATTATTATCGCCTTGATGATCGTAGCCTCCACAAGCCCACCAGTCTTCGCTATCGTCAACGCCATCACCATCAACATCCGTTAGCACTTCGGCATCGTCCCAATGAAGACTACAAACGTTTTCATCGTCATTTGCCATTAAATCTATTTCGATTTTAGCAATCTCACTCTTCTTGATCTTTTTCCGGAGATCGTCCGGAAGAGCTATCACGCCTTTGTCTTCACATTTATCATCACCGTTTGCATCAACATGCCTATCGCAATAATAATCAACCACGCCTGGAAAATCAGCTTGGATGAGAGTCTTTTCTTCGCAATATATAGTCCGATCAGTGGCCGGAGTATAACCGGCAACAGTATAAGTCTGATAAATGTCGGCATCGCCGGCACCGGCACCCGGCCACCAGGTCAGGCAGGCGTTGAGAGCGGCCGGCCTGGATTCGTCCTTTTCCAGACAAAAACCTCTCAAACCCATGTAGGTCGTCTGTTTGCTTTTGGCGGCACAATATCCGCCCGTTCCGCAATCCGAATCCCCGGAACATCCGTCCACCCATTTTGACTTCTCCTGATTACCGCTAAGGCAAATGCCATTGGGTATGTTTCCGCCATTATAATACCTTGTCATGCCGGAATATTCCGCCTTTATATAAGAACACTGGCAATCGGAATAATCGGAATAATCGGATCCACCTTTAGTGAAGCAGACATTGACGTCCTGATAATAATTATTCTTAAGATTTTTATTATTATCCAACTCGTCCTGCGGAAACGGCGAGTCCTTTTCCGGGAATATCTGACAGGTCTTGGATATCTGGGCTCCTCCGCCGTCAACGCCGACGTTATTTCCATTGTTATTGGTATAAGTCAACTTATTTCCCGTCTCCTCGCTGGCGAAAAGAAGCTCCACCGGATACATATTGAACAGGGAATATCCCGAATAATCCATGCCTGACCAGGAAACGTTACGAGCCTTGTAAATAGCCTCGCTCAACGGCTGCGGATCTGAATAAAAGACGTAATGGCCGCAAAGACCGTTTTCCCCCTTGCCTATCAGTTCGTCGCACCGGCCGATGAATTCGCAGATTTCCCTTCTGGTTCCGGTTTGGTCATCCCATATCTCCCTTGAACCGATGCATGTCAACCATTCTCCGCAAACCCGGTCCCTTCTAACTTTCAAAACCACATTGGCGTCTCCCCTGTCATCTTCCGCATTGACGACGGAAACCGCCAAATCATCATTATTCAAAGAATCGGCATAAGTGGAAGCGGCGTCGTAGATCAGACTGTCTTCTCCCTGTGAAGTATCATTAAACAGGACGCAGCCGTCTTTCAGTCCGGCCATGCCCTGACAGGAAGATTTATCGAGTCTGTTATTATTGAGATAATAATACGTACCCTGATTCGAATCCTGCTCGAAAAATCCCAAGCCGTCGAAATAAGCCGTACCCGAACCGCGGTCGTTAAAGAACAATTGCAGATGGCAGTGATCCGCGT
>Ga0172375_10010857_pt1 | contig 11705 bp, 10 predicted proteins | sample LakKiv1m_FD_114537 | JGI IMG/M metagenome (GOLD analysis project Ga0172375, IMG submission 114537) | Freshwater microbial communities from Kabuno Bay, South-Kivu, Congo - kab_092012_11.1m | ecosystem: Environmental > Aquatic > Freshwater > Lake | place: Democratic Republic of the Congo... | reverse complement strand
GGATTATGATTTGATCGATCCGCACACGCATAAGTCAGTGCAGCGCATTAGCGCAAGAGAAGTTTTTGATCTGATCGTCAAGCAGGCGCATAAAAACGGAGAGCCCGGAATTATTTATATCGACCGCATCAACCAATATAATCCTACCCCGAAATTAGGAAAGATTGAAAGCACCAATCCTTGCGGAGAGCAGCCGCTTTTGCCTTATGAAAGCTGCGATTTGGGTTCGATTAATCTGGACCAGATGTGTAAGAAGGCAGGAAACCGCTGCGAGATTGATTGGGAAAAGATGAAAGAGGTAACCCGTCTGGCAGTGCAATTCCTGGATAATCTGATCGACGTAAATAAATTCCCGCTGCCGGAGATCGAGAAAGCGACGAAAGCAACGCGTAAGATCGGTTTAGGGGTGATGGGCTGGGCGAGTATGCTCATCCGCCTGAATATTCCTTATAACAGCGATGAAGCCGTGGCCCTGGCTGAGAAAATAATGTCTTTTATCCTTAATGAAGCAAATAAAAGATCGCTGGAGCTAGGCAAGGAAAAAGGGGTATTTCCGGCTTTTAAGGGAAGTATTTATGACCATAAAGATAATTCGACGCGGATGCGCAATGCTACGCTTACGACCATTGCTCCTACCGGTACCATCAGCATTATTGCCGGGCCGTGTTCTTCGGGCATCGAGCCTTTGTTTGCGTTATCTTATTACCGCAATGTTATGGATAATGATAAGCTAGTTGAGGTAGAGCCCTTATTCGAACAGGTAGCTAAAGAAAGAGGATTTTATAGCCGTCAGTTGATGGAAAAGATCGCCGAAAGCGCCTCGATCAAAGATATTAAAGAAATTCCTGAAGATGTGCGCAGGGTCTTCGTTACTTCACATGATATTTCTCCTGAGTGGCACGTACGGATGCAGGCGGCTTTTCAGAAATATGTGCATAACGCGACGAGTAAAACCATCAATTTTCCGCACGAAGCCACTATTGAAGAGGTGCGTAAAGCTTATATCCTAGCTTTTGATTTAGACTGTAAAGGTATTACCATCTACCGGGATAAGAGCCGTGAGGAGCAGGTGTTGAATGTTGGCAAGCCTAAGGAAAAGCAGGAGGCTAAAGCAGTTGCCGAGGCAAAGAAAGAGATTGCTCCGCGCCCCCGTCCGGAGGTAATTATCGGCACAACGACAAAGGTAGCTACCGGATGCGGCAATCTTTATGTGACCATTAATGTGGATGAAGACGGTAAACCTTTCGAATTATTTACTCAGATGGGTAAGGCCGGCGGTTGTGCTGCCAGCCAATTGGAGGCTACGGGCAGATTAGTGTCCCTGGCTTTTCGCGCCGGTATCGAAGTAAAATCCATTATTGAACAGTTGCGCAATATTCGCTGTCCTTCTCCATCCTGGGAAAAGGGGCAGAGAATATTTTCTTGCGCCGACGCGATTGCCCGGGTAGTGGAGCGCCGGCTTATCAACGTGCAAATACCTCAGGCTCCGGTAGATACGGTTACTATTCCCATGAAACATTCGCATGACGACCAGTTATTGGCAACGGATATGGATGACCAGGCCAATATCGTGGGAGTGTGCCCGGATTGCGGGGGAGCGCTGCGTCATGAAGAAGGCTGCGTGAAATGTCACGCCTGTGGCTACTCTAAGTGCTAGCCAACCGGGGACGGTTCTCAAGCTAAAGCAAAACTGTCCCCTAAAATTCATATAGGCTATCTAAAATTTTGTTTCCCTTGAGATTATAGCTATCCCAAGGGTACTCGCCCAGAGAAGCTGCTAAAGATGCTCGCAGAGGGTTGTTTTCAATATATTTTATGCATTCTATAAGATAGGCATCTTTCTCGATAATTTTACTTTTAAATCTATCCTGCCACAAATGCCCAACCGTTGCGTACTTCAGATTAAAATATAGAGTATAGCTTAAGTTTAAGCCCCGCATAATCTTATTAAGGTGATCTGGCTTATCTACTTCAATAATTAGATGTACATGATTCGGCATTAAACAGAAACAGTAGAGTTTAAAACAGTACTTTTTCTTATATCGCTTTAGGAGCAAAAGATATTTTTGGAAGTCTAGTTCTTGCTTAAAAACGGTTTGTTTTTGATTACCCCTTGTGATAATATGATAACAAGCTTTTTCGACGGTTATTCTGGCTATTCGTGGCATATCCTCCTCCTTTTAATATAATAGACGCATAGAGTATGTTTTTCTAACTAAGAATAGGGACACTTTTCCTTTGGTTTAAGAACCGTCCCTAGGAAGAAAAATGAATAATTTTGATATTATTGTGATTGGTGCAGGACACGCTGGTATCGAAGCTGCTTTTGCTTGTGCTCGCATGGGAATAAGAACGCTCATGCTCACCCTTGATATCCATTCTATCGGCAGGATGAGTTGTAATCCGGCAATCGGCGGGGTAGGCAAGGGGCAGTTGGTTAAAGAGATTGATGCCTTAGGCGGAGCAATGGCCAAGGCCGCAGATAGTTGCGCCATACAATTCCGCGTATTGAACTCTTCCAAGGGCGCGGCAGTGCAGTCATCGCGGGCGCAAATCGATATGCGCAAATATAACCGCTACATGCAAAAGCTGCTTGGCGGTGAGAAGAATCTTACGATTAAAGAAGCCGAAGCGAAAAAAATAATCGTTCGAGAGGGCAAGGTTAGCGGAGTGGTAACGGATAAAGGAGAGATTTTCGCTAAGTGTATAGTGATCTGCCCGGGTACATTTTTAGATGGATTAATTCATGTGGGTTTAAGGCATTTTAGCGGAGGCAGGATTAATGAACAAGCAAGCATTGGGCTTGCGGATAACTTAAAGGAACTGGGTTTTCGCCTGCTGCGTTTTAAAACCGGGACCTGCCCGCGCCTGGATAAAAACACAATTGATTTTTCCCAACTGATTAAGCAGGAGGGGGATAAAGCACCTCGGCCGTTTTCTTTCTCTACTGCTAAAATCAAGCAAAAACAAGTCCCCTGTTTTATTACTTATACCAATCAAAAAACGCATGAAGTTATTCGCGCGAATCTTGATAGTTCGCCGCTTTATTCCGGCAAGATCACTGCTACGGGGGTGAGGTATTGTCCGTCTATCGAAGACAAAATCGTTAAATTCAGCGATAAAGAAAGGCACCAGATTTTCTTGGAGCCGCAAGGGTTGGGGGTACGCGAAATTTACCCTAACGGAGTTTCGACCAGTCTGCCGGAGGATGTGCAGCTGAAGATTTTAGGTTCTGTTGCCGGATTAGAGCAAGTTAAGGTCATCTGTTTTGGCTATGGCATTGAGCATGTGGTAGTTGAGCCAACTCAGCTTTTTCCTTCATTGGAAACAAAGTTGATCAAGAATCTTTATCTGGCAGGACAGATTAACGGCACTACTGGTTATGAAGAAGCTGCTGCTCAAGGGTTGGTTGCTGGAATCAACGCGGCTTTGCGCGTAGAAAATAAAGGGCCTTTTATCCTGGACCGCTCCAGCAGTTATATCGGAGTTTTGATCGATGACCTTACAACCAAGGGCACTAGTGAACCCTACCGTATGTTTACTTCCCGCGTAGAGTACCGTTTAATCCTGCGTGAAGATAACGCGGATTTGCGTTTATCGAAAATGGGGCATGAATTCGGACTGCTTAGCCCAGCAGCCTGGCGTAAGGTTGAGCAAAAACAAAAAGGTATTAAAGAGGGGATGGCTTTTTTGAAAAAAACACGCCTGCAGCCCGATCGCAAGATCAATACTAAGCTAAAGCTGCTTAACTCTGCCGCATTGACCAAGGCGGTAAGCCTGGAGGATTTATTAAAACGGCCGCAGGTCAGCATTAAAGATTTAAGAATAATGCATAAGTTAAAACCGGGTATATCGGAATCCGCTTGGCAGCAGGTAGAAATCGAGGTAAAATATGCCGGATTTATCCAAAGGCAGCTTAAAGATGTGGAAAGATTCAAGCATTTAGAGAAGATCAGGCTGCCGCTTGATTTTGATTATAGCCGCCTATCCGGAATATCACGGGAGATCAGGGAAAAATTAAGCTATTTTAAGCCGTTAAATTTGGGGCAGGCTTCGCGTATCTCCGGAGTGACCCCGGCAGCGATTTCTTTATTAATGGTGTATGCGCGCCGCCTGAAATCCGTTTAAACCTATACCGTTAAGCAGGTGTTCTGATGCCTAAAAACAATAAGCAGGATTTAAAAAAATTATGTTTTTCTCTTGGAATTGATCTTTTCGGCGTAGCTGATATAGAAAAATTAAGCCATGAATTTTTGATCTCTCCTAAGGTTTCCGCGAAGATGACCCGGGCGGTTTGTTTAGGGTTACGTATTTCGCAGGCGGTGCTGGATGATATTGAAAGTGTGCCGACTAAGCTTTACTTTTACCATTACCGCATGCTGAATATGTTTTTGGATCAGACAGCGTTGCGGGCAGCCAATTATATACAGGCCAAGGGGTATTATTCTTTGGCCATTCCTTCTTCGCAGATTATCGATTGGGAAAAACTACACGCGCATGTTTCTCATAGGAAATTAGGGGTTTTGGCCGGTTTAGGCTGGATCGGCAGGAATAACTTGTTGGTGAATAAAAAACTGGGTAGTCAATTCCGCCTGGTAACTATCTTAACGAATATGCCGCTTAAGCCGGATAAGCCGGTAAAAGAAGATTGCGGAAGCTGCCACTTATGTGTTAAAATATGCCCAGCGCAGGCAATCGCAGATGATGCTGCGGATTTTAAGCATGCGCAATGTTTTGAAAAATTAAAGGGTTTTCAACTGCAGCGCCAGGTGGACCAGTATGTCTGCGGTGTTTGCGTGAATGTGTGTAAAGGTAGATAAGTGAAGAAAAAAATTTCCTCTTGGATTAAAAATCAAGTTAAGGTTGCCGGGGCCAAGGGTATTGTGCTGGGGTTATCCGGCGGCATAGATTCAGCGATTGTGGCAGCCCTTTGCAAGGGGGCTTTGGGAAAAAACAAGGTCCTGGCGCTTTTTCTTCCTTGCAACAGTAATCCGCAGGATTTAAAAGACGCGCAGTTGGTTGCCCGTAAGCTTGGATTAAAAACTAAGCGCGTCGATTTATCCGGCGTATACAATAATTTTTTAAAAATTTTACCGGATGCCGGAAGCTTGGCTCGCGGCAACCTTAAACCTCGCCTGCGCATGTGCACGCTTTATTATTTTGCCAATAAGCTGAATTATTTAGTCTGCGGCACAGGCAATAAATCCGAGTTGATGGTTGGGTATTTTACCAAATACGGGGATGGCGGAGTGGATATCCTGCCGATCGGAGACCTGTTTAAACGCCAGGTGCGCGCCTTGGCTAAAGAATTAAAAATACCTCAAGGAATTATCGATAAGCCTCCTACTGCCGGGCTTTGGCAGGGCCAGACCGATGAGGGGGAGATGGGAATCACCTATAATGAGCTGGATGATATCTTAGACCGGTTTTGTCATCATAAAGAACAGTCAGCTACTGGTAGTAAAGTCAATCGGGTAATAAAGATGAATAAGAATTCAGGCCATAAAAGAAAAGGCGCGGATATTTGTTGTATCTAAGGGGAGGATAAGATGGACGAGATACTGGAAATTTTGGAAAAAGACGGCCGGGCAAGCGTAGAAGATATTGCCAAGATGACGCATAAGAAGCCGGAAGTGATAAAAAAAGCGATCAAGCAGTACGAAAAAGAGGGGGCGATATTAAAATACAAGGCGGTGATCAATAAAGATTTGATTAAGGATAATGAATCCGAGGTTAGGGCATTAATTGAGGTAAATATCGTTCCACAGAAGGATTTGGGTTTCGAAAAGATTGCCGAGCGCATTTATTCATTCCCGGAGGTGAGCAGCTGTTATTTGATCAGCGGCACCTATGATCTGTTGGTCGTGGTCGAAGGCAAGAACCTACATACGGTTTCTAATTTTGTCGCGGAAAAGCTCTCTTGTCTGGAAAATGTGCGCGGTACGGCAACGCATTTTCTATTAAAGAAATATAAAGAAGACGGGGTAATTTTAAAACATAAATCCGAAAATAAAAGAATAGCGATATCCTATTAAGCTAAATAGAGGAAGGTAAAGGTACAGGTAGAGGCAAAGAGGAGTTATTTTTTCTATACCTTTACCTATACCTCTACCTATTATTATGAAGAACATTGTGGCAAAAAAAGTCCAAGAAATGCAGCCTTCGGGAATCCGGGCATTCTTTGATCTAGTATTGGGGATGAAAGAGGTTATTTCCCTGGGAGTAGGTGAGCCGGATTTTGTCACCCCTTGGCAAATTCGTGAGGCGGGGATCTATTCCCTGGAGCAGGGGTTTACCAGTTACACCTCGAACAAGGGGCTCTATAAGCTGCGTTTGGGGATATCCCGTTATTTAAAAAATAAATTCGGCCTGGAGTATTGCCCGGATGAAGAGATCTTGATTACTGTGGGGGTAAGCGAAGGGTTGGATCTTGCGCTGCGGGCGATTATCAACCCCGGGGATAAAGTTTTAATTCCTGTGCCAAGCTATGTTTCTTACGGCCCGGTTGCGGAGCTTGCCGGCGGCATACCGGTTTATATCGATACCACAAAAAACGGATTCAAGATTACGCCGGAGCTTTTGAAAAAACATATCGATAAAAAAACTAAGGCTTTAATACTTAATTATCCAACTAATCCTACTGGTGTTTCTTACCGGCGCAAGGAGCTGGAAGAGATTAACCGGTTGCTTCTAAGGCACGGCATACTTTGTATCAGTGATGAGGTTTATGGGGACCTAACCTATGATTTTAATCACACCGCTTTTCCGTCGCTAGCGGGAGCAAAGAGAAATACCCTTTATTTCAACGGTTTTTCCAAGGCTTATGCCATGACCGGCTGGCGGGTAGGGTTTGTCTGCGGGCCAAAAGAGATTATTGCGGCAATGACCAAGATCCATCAATACACAATCATGTGCGTTTCGATTACCAGCCAGATGGCGGCGGCAGAGGCGTTGGTCAGCGGGAAGCGTTCAGTTGAAGAGATGAAGCGTGAATATGACCGCAGGCGCCGGCTTATGACTGTGGAGTTAAACGCCCTGGGGTTAAAGTGCAGCCTCCCGCAAGGGGCTTTTTATATTTTCCCATCCATAAAAAGTACCGGTTTATCCTCCATGGATTTTTCGCGTAAGCTGCTTGAAGAAAAGAAGGTCGCGGTTGTCCCGGGCACGGCTTTTGGAGTTTGCGGGGAGGGGTATATCCGGATCTCCTATGCTTCCAGCCTGGATAACTTAAAAGAGGCTTTATCCCGAATGAAGGAATTCCTGGATAAAAGAAGGTAATGGTTGCTCAAAAAAAAGATAACTTTCAGGTTTATGTAAAACAGATCGAAGCGATCTCCAAGGTCGCCAAGCTGATCACCTCCGGCATGTACTTAGAGGAGCTGCTGCGTTTAATCGTGCAGGTAACCGCGGAGTTAATGAACTCCAAAATTTCTTCTCTTATGCTGTTAGATCCGGAGAAAAAGGAGCTGGTGGTTAAGGCAACGCAGTCAATCTCCGAGGCCTACAATAAAAAACCGAATATTCCTTTTGGCGAAGGGATTGCCGGAATGGTTGCCAAAGAAAATAAAATCATCTGCGTCCTGGATGTGAAGGATGATCCGCGTTACTTAAGTCAGGATGTCGCGCAAAAAGAAGGGTTGTGTTCTTTGGCTTGCGTGCCCCTAGCGGTAAAGGAGAGAGTAATCGGAGTGCTTAATTGCTATACCTCTAAAAAACATAAATTTTCTAAGCATGAATTGGATCTTTTGACTGCCTTGGCTAACCAGGCGGCTCTGGCAATCGAAAATGCGGAGTTGGACCTGCGCGCGCGTTCTGCCGAAGAGGCCCTAACCACGCGTAAGCTGGTGGAGCGGGCAAAGGATATTTTATCCGCCGACGCGCATATCTCTTCGGCCGAAGCTTACCGTCTAATTCAGAAGCAAAGTATGGATATCCGTAAATCCATGCGCGAGGTGGCCGAAGCGATTATTTTAGCCAAGGATATTCGGGGTAAAACTACTCCTTGACAAAGTTTATAAATATGGTATATTTAAAATAAGTACAGCGTGGTAACAAAGACATAGAAGTCTTCTTTACGTAAAGGTTGCGTGAGGAAGGCTTATTTTTTTGGACTAAGACGTCCTTTACCCTAAAAAATAGGGTGGGGACGTTTTTCTTTTTAGGCAAGATTAGCATGGCCAGTAGGGACTGTCCCTGAAGGGGACTGTCCCACGACAAGTCAAGTATAATTAGCTGCTAAACAAAAAGGAAGTAATAGTGGGTTTTGAACAGTTGTGCCAAAAATTATCGCCGACTATCAAAAGGATTGCCTATAAATTAAACGGGCATTATCGTTCGTTTAACCACGATGATTTGTATCAGGAGGCAACCTTGCATTTATGGAGTGATTTTCTAAAAGGTAAACTAAACGATAAGACGGACAGCTATATCCTGCAGGGCTGTTATTTTCACCTGAAAAACTATATCCGTAAAGTTAATGAGCGGCCCAACATCTTAAGTATTGAAGCGGCTTTGACTGCGGATGAAACAGCCAGCATCGAGGATATCTTAGGGAAGTATTGCCACACCGAAGATTGCCGCAATACATTACATGATAAGCTATTAGTGCAAAGTTTGCGTAATAATGGTTTTAACCCTAAAGAAAAAATACTGCTGGATTATTTTAGCCAGGGATTGACCACGCGGGATATTGGCAGACGTATGGGGGTTTCACACGTAAGTATTGTGAAGTTGACGCAGAAGATCCGGGCAAAGGCTGGCCGGCATCTCGATAAAATTTAGTTACCAGAATAAGTTATTTTTTACTTGTAGTAATGTAGAACACATTGAAGTGTAAGATTTAAACGCAGGCGTTCCTTAAAAAGGAGCGCTTTTTTATTTTTATAGGTTTTAAGACGCAGGCGTCTTTTCTAATCCAGGATGGATTTTGAAAGGCGCCTTTTTAACAGGAAAGGAGAAGAAATGAAGCGAATCGGGTTGATTCTAGTAGTTTTTTGTGCCGTTATTTTATCTAACGCATATGCTACACCTTCGACTCTTATCTGGGCACCGTCAACCGACGTAAAGCCCGCAGGGGTTTTTCATCTTGACGCGGACAATTACACACCGGTAAAAAGCAGGGATCACAATGATAATCAACTGTATGTATTGCAGGATTATGGCCTGTTGTCCGGCTTGTTGCCCGATAATCCCGAAAAGAATCCTTTGGGCAAGATCTGGTCTCCTTTAGGCAAAGTATTGGCTGAAACAGGATTTGATTACAAGAAAGGGCTGGGTCCAATTTTGGATAAATGGCCGGTTTATTTCCATTTCAAGGCCGCAGTTCCGGAAGATGCATATTTTAAATATATGCCCGCATTTGCTATAGGCGCCTATGATCTAGGATATAAACACAATTATACCAATAATAATGTCTGGTATTTCAGATTAGCAAAGACTTTTACTGTAAGCAAGCTGAATCTGGGAAGATTCTCGGCGGGTTACTTTAACGGTAACGCAAAGTTGCTGCGGAATAAAAATGGTGACCGGGATAATGCCGGGCCGATGATTGCTTGGGAGCGCGTGATCTCAGAGATAAGCGATAAGCTTTGGATATGTGTTGATTACCAGGCCACGCAGTCCTCATATGGGGCGTTAAACTATGGATTCTCCTGGAAGTTTAATAACAATGTTTCCGCGATCCTGGGGTACGATGTATACAACAATCCGAATTTAAAGAATACCGTGACATTCCAATTGGATGTCGATTTTTAACCGTCAGAATGATGTTGGATAAGGAATTGATTAAAAAGATTTTATGGCTCAAGAAAGAAAAGGGTTATACTTTGCACGACCTTTCTAAGAGATTAGATCTCCAGGTGACGACCATTGAAAGATGGTTTAAGACCGGGCACATTAATAAGATTTATGCCCGTATGGTTAAAGAGAAGCTTGGTCTAAATTGATCTTTTATGCACTCGACGCCTGAGAGCCTCAGTCTTAGAGGCGGAAATGAGGGCGGCTTAAGTATCAGTCAGAAATAAACCCTAGTCCAAAAGTTCGGGGTAACCGTAGGTTGATTTGTTTTGAAGATCTGGTTAAACGTAGGATAGAATCTAATAAAGGAGGGGTAAAATGAATTCAGGAGATACAGCATGGGTGTTAATCTCATCAGCGTTGGTGCTGCTGATGACTCCGGGCCTGGCATTTTTCTACGGCGGCATGGTCAGGCGCAAGAATGTATTAAGCGTTTTAATGCAGTGTTTTATTATTATGTGTGTTTTAAGTATCCAATGGGTTTTGATCGGTTATAGCCTATCTTTTCACCCGGGAAAAGGTTTCTGGGGAGGTTTGGGGTGGTTGGGTTTAAGCGGCGTGGGTCTTGAGCCATATGCGGATTATGCAGGCACTATTCCGCATCAAGCATTCATGATTTTTCAAGCAATGTTCGCGATTATTACCCCGGCCTTAATTATCGGTGCCTTTGCCGAAAGAATGAAATTCTCGGCATTTTTGGTTTTTACCCTGCTCTGGGCAACCTTTGTTTATGATCCGCTTTGTCACTGGGTATGGGGCTTGGGTGGGTGGTTAAGGAATATGGGAGCGTTGGATTTTGCCGGAGGCACGGTTGTGCATATAAATGCCGGTATTGCTGCTTTGGTTACTGCGATAGTATTAGGTAGGAGAAGTAATCTAGAGAATAACGTACCTACTCCGCATAATTTGCCATTTGTGGTTTTAGGGACCGGACTGTTGTGGTTTGGTTGGTTTGGTTTTAATGCCGGTAGTGCGCTGGCGGCCAACGGCCTTGCGGTAAATGCCTTTGTCGTTACAAACACCGCTGCCGCAGCAGCAGGTTTAAGTTGGGCTTTGATTGAATGGATGCGTAATGGTAAACCGACCATTTTCGGCGTTTGCTCAGGAGCGGTTGCAGGTTTGGTTGCGATTACTCCTGCTGCCGGATTTGTTAATGTCGTTTCTGCTATTGTTATCGGCTTGTTAGTTAGCGTAATTTGCTTCATTGCCGTAACCGTGATTAAACCATTGTTTGGCTATGATGATTCGCTGGACGCTTTTGGAGTGCATTGCGTGGGCGGTATCTGGGGAGCCTTGGCTACCGGTTTATTTGCTTCAAAGTTAGTCAACTCTGCGGGAGCCGACGGACTGTTTTTCGGCAATGCCAAGCAGTTTTTAGTCCAGCTGGCAGCGGTATTGGTAACTCTAGTATATACGGCTGTGGTTACTTTTTTGATTTATAAACTGGTAGATGTGTTGATCGGCGTCAGGGTAGCTGAAAAAGAAGAGATGATAGGTCTTGATCTTACCCAGCATCGTGAGCGTGCGTATACGATATTAGAATAAAAATAATGGACGGTTCTCTTAAAGAGAACCGTCCATTTAGACCTTTAGACAAGGAGGTTCTCAAAATGAAACTAGTTATTGCGATAATTCAGCCGTATAAGTTAGAAGAGGTTAAGGAAGAATTATATAAGGCAGAGGTTAATTTAATTACCGTCAGCGAGGTTTTAGGGCACGGCCGGCAAAAAGGGATCACCGAGGTTTACCGCGGGGCCAAGGAAACCGGTAACCTACTGCGTAAGATCCGCCTGGAAATCGCGGTAAATGATAATTTCCTTGAAGCCACGATTAAAGCGATTACCCGAGGCGCAAAAACCGGAGAAACCGGTGACGGCAAGATCTTCGTTCTGGATCTAAAGGAATGCGTG
>Ga0172375_10010855_pt1 | contig 11707 bp, 12 predicted proteins | sample LakKiv1m_FD_114537 | JGI IMG/M metagenome (GOLD analysis project Ga0172375, IMG submission 114537) | Freshwater microbial communities from Kabuno Bay, South-Kivu, Congo - kab_092012_11.1m | ecosystem: Environmental > Aquatic > Freshwater > Lake | place: Democratic Republic of the Congo... | reverse complement strand
TGTATCAAAAAATGATCCCCCACTTTACGAAGCGTATATAATAGAAATATGCGGACAACGTGGATCAAGGTTTTGGGAATTACGGCGGTTGCCACCCTTCTTATCATCTTTGCTCGATTTATATTAGGCGGAAACGAAGACACCTGGCTCTGCGTCAACGGCTCTTGGGTGCGCCACGGCAATCCGTCAGCCCCACCACCTGCTCACGTCACCTGCGGTTCTACCCCGTAATCCCAACTCTTTACATTAGTTTTCACATTGTGTATCGTGAAATATAGAGGGAGTACTTGTATGAAGAAATTATTTGCAAAACTTTTTGTCCTTATTTTACTTTCCATTACGTTCTTCAGCCCGGCAGTATACGCCAAAGGCAATGACAAACCTATAAATATCACTCTCGAAAAAAACGAGATCGTCAATAAGGACTATTTTGCAGCCGGTGATACCGTGACCCTCTCCGGGGTCATTAACGGGGATGCCTACGTCGCAGGAGGAAACGTGCTTTTTGACGGCACGATAAACGGCGATCTCTTTGTCGCCGGAGGGATGGTCACCATACGAGGAAAAGTGAAAAATGACCTCCGCGCGGTGGGAGGAAATATAACCATCGCAGGCCCGATTATCGGTAACGTCACGCTCGCCGGTGGCAACACCAATATCAGCCCCGAAGGATCCATCGGTGGAAGTCTCCTTGCGGGAACAGGAAACCTAGAGCTTTTTGGTCCGGTTGGAAAGGGCATCACGGCGGGGGTCGGTAACTTCATCATCAACGCCCCCGTTGGCGGGGACGCACTTCTCGGCACCGGTCAGCTCACCTTACAACCCAAAACCAAAATCGCAGGAAATCTTACCTATTGGGGCGAAGAGGAAGCAGCGTTTCAGGGTACTGCGACGGTTACGGGAAGCATGACATATCACGAAGCGACCAAATCCCATGCGAAACCCATGCCTATCTCTAAGGATTGGTCGAAAGGGATGGCCGTCGTATTTTCCGGTTTCGGATTTGTAGCCGCGGGAATCTGGCTTCTTACCATGTTTGTCCTTGGGCTCATTCTCATGGCGCTGCTACCTTCTTTTACCGATAAAACAGTAGCTATCATGCAGAAAAATCTCTGGGGTTCATTTGGCCTGGGGATTGTCACCGTCATCGTGCTTCCGGTTCTTGGACTTTCTGCCATGATTACTATCATTGGCATCCCGGTCGGTCTATTTCTGTTTACGGCACTCTCGCTATTGTGTCTCGTTGGACACGTATATGCCGCGTTCTTTATCGGTAGGTGGGTATTTACCGGAATCAAAGCAGAGGCGCATAGGGCATGGCACCTCCTCGTCGGTCTGGTGATTCTGGGGGTACTCACTCTCATTCCTATACTCGGATGGCTCGCACACACCATAGTCGTGTTTGTCGGTATCGGAGCCATGTTATTTGAAAAGCACGCCGTCTATGGCGAAATGCGAAAAAGACGCCTGGTATAAGGGATAATTAGATCTATGGTATTGTGGCTTTTCCCTCTTATAAGCCCCATCTTATTTGCCCTCGTGGTAGTCGTCCTTGGATTCATAACCCCAGAATATAGCCACATCAATTACACGATGAGTAGGCTTGCAATCGGCAAATATGGATGGATACAGTCTCTCAACTTTCTGCAGCTTGCCGGCGGAATCTACCTTACCGGCAGACACCTTACTATCCGTATAGATGACGGTATATCAATCAAAGTCATTCGTCATACGTTTATCGTATGTGCGCTATTTCTTGTCATCGCCGCGTTTGTCCCCACCGACCCTATCGAAAACACGCCCCTTGATTACTCTCTCCTCACCCCCACCGGGCTTGTGCACATAAGTCTCGTTATATTGTTTCTCATACTCTCTCCTATTGGCATCGTACGGCTTGCCCAAACACTTTGGAAGGCGCCGGGCTTTCGACAGTATGCACGCTATACACTTCTTGCCGGATTTACCGCACTCGTCGGAAGCATTATTTGGTTTGTGTTTTTTTTCCAAGGGATGTATCTAGAATATCGCGGCATCTTCCAAAAAGCGATTGCCGTCCCCGTCCTTTTTTGGCTCGTACTCGTTAACATCGCCGTTTTGAAAAAACCAGCCCGCGGAAAGCACACATGAGTACCAAAGCCTCAGTAGTCTCACTTTATGCCGCACTCATGACCGCCATGAAGGCAAACGCACGGCATACGGATTTTGACCTCGCGCATTATCTCGGGTCAACGCATATTGTCTATTGCCTCCCGATGGGAATACTTCTTACTTTCGCAAATACATTCAAAAAGGAAAACGTTGCGATACCACAACGCATCTATACCAACCTCCTCGGCCGATTGTACTCCGGCAAATCGTTAGAAGAAAAAATCTTGGCGTCTTTGATCGCCCGTAAATACCCTCAATTACTTTCTGCCCTTCCGGCTAATATACTTGACACGTGGATTTCCAAACTCACGGGCTGGGCGGAAGTCGATACGTTTTCAAATGTGGTTGATCTCTGGCTTAGATCGGATCCGGACCCAAGAATCGGACTTCTCAAACAATGGAATACAGACGTCCGACTGGAAAAACGCAGAGCAAGTCTCGTCGTCCTCTGTAGCTCGGTCCGCCATGACCCCGACGATTTCTGGATGAAACAGTCGTTTCTATACATCGATACATTGAAACATGAAAAACACGTCATGATCACAAAGGCAATCTCATGGTTACTTCGCGCTCTTATCAAACACCACAAACCGGAAGTCAAAAAATACCTGAGTAAAAATCGCGACGTATTACCCAAAATCGCCGTTCGGGAAGTGACGAGAAAACTGGAGACCGGTAGAAAATAAATTATCCGACCAAATCGTATTTTTGAAGAGCCCTCATGCGTTCTTCATCGCTCGCCCCGAGAAGCGTCTTTTGCAATTCGATCATCCGCGTGTAGAGTCCGCTTGAGTCACGAAGTAACTCGGACGGGGTCCCAAATTGGGCGACGCTGCCCCCCTCGAGAACCAATACTTTATCAACACCCGATAGCGTCGACAGTCGATGCGCGATTATGATCGTCGTTTTCCCGCGAGTGAGATGCGTCAGTCCCTGCTGCACCAAAAGCTCCGACTTGCTATCAAGAGAACTCGTTGCTTCATCAAGAATGATGAAGGGCGCATCGTGAAGGATTGCTCGTGCTATGGCAATCCGTTGCTTCTGTCCTCCAGAGAGCTTAATGCCCCGCTCACCGATTGCCGTATCAAAGCCGTCAGGTAACTCTTCTATAAATTCCATGGCATTTGCCAGTCGGGCGGCTTGACGCATTTTTGCATCACTCGTACCCGGATTGCCATAACGGATGTTTTCTCTAATCGTACCCGAAAATAGAAGCGCATCCTGAAAGACAATAGAAATGTGTTTACGTAAAGAGGCGCTGGTCACCCCAGCGACATCGCTTCCAAACAGTCGCACCGCGCCGCTTCTCGGTATATAATAGCGGAGAATGAGGTTAACGAGCGTCGATTTGCCCTGGCCGCTTTCCCCCACCAATGCTAACTTCTCGCCGGATAATAGCGAAAATGAAATATCCCGAAGCACGTCCTTCTTATTCGTATCGTAGGAAAAGGAAACCCGGTCAAACTCTAAAACGATCCCCCGGGGTAGTTTAGGTTGCTTTAGCGCTTTCGCCCCGCGGGCGTCCTGAATGGTTTGTGTCGTCTCAAGCACCTCAAAAAAATCTTTACTCCCTGCGTCTGCCTGTTGGATCTGACCGATAATAAATGACATCGCAAAAAGCGGAAACCTGGCCTGATTGACTAACTGCAAAAGAAGCGTCATTTCTCCCAGCGTGTAAAAACCATGGAACGTCTGGTACAAAATGTATGAAATAATTATAAAAAGAATGACGTTTAACACAATCCTTCGGTAAAAGTCGAACGTATGCCATTCTTTTGTCTGCTGGCGGGTAACCGCTTCTATTGATTCCCTCGCATTCATAAACGTACGGAATTCGAATCGTTCGCCGACAAACGCCTTCACCACCCGAATGCCGGTTAGGCTTTCAAGCACCCGCCCCTGAGAAACATCCGCAATTATATTTTTCTTCCCTTCGTGCATACCCCATGCCATTGATGACCGATGCGTAATAATCGTATAAATCGGAAATAACGCCGCCAGCAGTATGCCAACCACAGGCGAATAAAACATAAGAATTCCGATCGTGATAAATGCCGTCAAAAAAAATGGGAGAAAATTGTTCGTGGCGCTTTGAATAAAGTTGGTAATACTCGCAATCCCACGATACAATTTATTGGTGAGGTTACCGACTGCTATGTTGTCGAAATATCCGACATCTAGGGAAAGCACGTGGCGGTAAAATTTCGAGGAAAGAAATGTCTGAAGCTTCACCGCCAATAGATCCCCAATCCACATACTGTATGCTGTAAGCGCAGTTCCCATAAGATCTGTCGCCAACAAAATGCCCAGCGACCAGTAAATGACGGCCACTTCCCCACCACTACCGGTTATTTTTGCGGTAATGACGTCCACAATACGCTTCAACACAAACGGGGTTACGAAGTTAAGAAGCGAGGATATGATGATAAATATACTCATCACCACGTACCAGCCACTAAAGGATTTCGTGAAACGGAAAATTTTCAGAATATTTTTCATACCAAATATGAAGTATATACTACACTAAGTGGCCGAAAAAACCATACCCCTCTCTCGCTTGACAGCGTGACTCATGGCGTAGCACAATGAAATCAGTATGAACAAAAAATCCAATAGCATGGTCTACATTATAGTGATTGCCCTCCTTATCGTAGGGGCTATTGTCACCACCTCCATTATCACAGCTGTGAAAAACAACGAAGGGGCAGCTGACATACGGGCAAAAGCAGGGGTTACCAATACGTTAAAGCTTACGGGTATTGTCGAGAGCATTGATGAAGCGGGAGGCACGATGATCGTCAACAATGTACAGTTTTCGGCAGAAAGCAGGAGCGGTAAGGCGGTAAATTATGGCACATGGGTGGTTACCCCACCTTCAACATTTAGTCTTTCCTCCGCATCTCCGGGCGTAAACATCACATTTACCGTAAGTTCCGACTCATTTAATGTCGCAGACAAACATGTCGCCGCGGCACAAGTAACGGTCGGTAAGTAGTACAAATTCTCACGCATCTTTCCTAATCACTGTTCCCGTTGGTGTCGATGCCACACTGTACCCTTTAGAAATGACGCGGGATCGAAGCGCATCAGCTTCATCAAATTTCTTTTCCTTACGAAACCGGTCGATTTCAACGCCTATTTGCTTCACATCTTCCGGAATTACGACATCTCCCACGTTGACCGAGACATCGGCCAAATGAAAACCCAAGAGCTCGTCAAAATCCAACAACAGCTCATACTTATCCTGGCTCGGAACATTGGACTTTGTAAGCTCCCAAACCACCGCAAGCGCCTGAGGCGTATTCAAATCATTACTCAGTGCATCATCAAATTTCTGCCGGAACTCATCTACTTTAGTTAGCTTTTCATCACTTAATGTGTGGCGTTTAGACGCCTGCTTTTTGACCGCGGCTGCCTGATGCCGTAGCTCTGTAAGCGCGTTTTGAGCAGCCGTCAGCGCTTCCCAGGTAAAGTTTTGACGAGTACGGTAATGCGCGGTGAGGTAAAAGTAGCGAAGTGACAGAGGGTCAAATCCCTTTTTCTTCACTTCATCAACCGATAAACCGGTACCTGAAGATTTCGCCATCTTTTCCTGATTGACCACGAGATGCTCGTTATGAATCCAGTAGCGGACAAAGGGAACCCCGTTGGCTGCCTCAGACTGGGCAATCTCGTTGGTGTGGTGAATAGGAATATGCTCTACTCCCCCCATATGGAGATCGAGGGTTGCTCCCAAATATTTCTTTGCCATCACCGAGCATTCGATATGCCAGCCGGGAAATCCGCGGCCATCGGTAACCGAGGCGGATGAAAACGGGGAATCCCATGTCTGCAAAGCATTGGCATGTGAGCCCGTCTTAAAAATCCACAGCGCAAAATCAGAAAAATTCCGCTTACCTTGATCTTCTACCTCACCCTTCCCGGCTCCACCGACATTTTTCTCGAGCTTCTGATGCGAAAGGCGGGTGTAATCGGAAAATTTAGAAACATCAAAATATACCGCTAGATCAGTCGTATAGGCATACCCTTTCTCGATAAGAGTTTCTACCATGGCGACAATATCCAAAATGTGCTGACTCGGACGGGGTTTGAAATCCGGCTCTACCAGATTGAGCGCCTTGGTATCTTTTTCAAAGACGTCAATATATTTTTTCGCGATTTCATCAGGGGTCAATCCCTCCCTCTTGGCTCCTTTTTCCATCTTGTCCTCGCCTGTATCACTGTCACTGGTCAAATGCCCTACGTCTGTATAATTGCGCACATGTGTAACCTCATACCCAAATCGCCGAAGGGTACGTACGAGGATATCTCCCATTGCCATCCCGCGTAAATTTCCGATGTGCTGCGTCCAGTACACTGTCGGACCGCAGTGGTAAAAACTCACCTTCCCTTCGATAAGAGGCGTAAATACTTCTACGCGACGCGTCAGTGTATTGTAGAGTTTCATATACAACTCACAGTATATCAGTCTTGTCGGACATTACGATTTTCAGTACTGGTTTTCTTTGCCTTCACCCCATAAAGATCGCCGCGGGGACGCTTACTCGCTGCTTTTGGGAGCGCTTGTTTGGCGGCTTCTTCCTTCCGCTTCTTCTCCAGCTGCTTTTTCTGCTCTTCTTCCTGTTGGATTTTTTCCCAAACGGTTGGCTCTTTTTGTTTGGGCTTTTTACCCGATAGCTCTTCCAAAGCGGCCCGGGCAATCACCCGCTTTAGCTCCTCACTCTGTCCTTGGTTAGGCTGACTGGCTGCACCCTCCTGCCCCGAAGACTCATCCCTTTTCGCTGTCGCCTGTTGCTGCTTCGGATTCTTATTTCCTGAGGAAATACCCAGACTTTCAAGTGCTGTACCAACCACATCTTTGGGAGCTTGAACTGTCTCGTGTGCCACGTCTTTACCGATCTGCTCAAATGACTCGCCTATTTGACCAAGTATGGATCCGGGATTTGCCATAGGTTACAAAAAACCAAGCTGCTTTTTCGCATTCTTACTCATTCTGTCAATATTCCACGGAGGATCAAACGTCAAGTCTACGATAACCTGCTTCACTCCTCGAATTTTACCCACCTCGGACGTAATCGGGTCAGAAATGAGATGAAATAACGGGCAACCGATGGTAGTTAAAGTCATGAGCACCGTGACAGTGTTTGTTTTTTTGTCTATCGAAATCCCGTAGATAAGCCCGAGATCCCATAGAGACACGCCGATCTCCGGATCCGGAATGGTTTGTAACACTTTTTCTATCTGCTTTTTGGTCACCATATACAAAAATTCTTATGTACATTAATACTCGCGCCGCCCCTCTAATGCGCGGGCTAACGTTACCTCGTCTGCATATTCAATATCAGCACCCACCGGAAGCCCATGGGCCAAACGGGTAATTCGTAATTCGCCATTCGTAATTCGTAATTCGTTTAATTGTTTTGTGATATACATCGCCGTAGCTTCCCCCTCCATGTTTGGATTCGTTGCCAGTATCACCTCGGTAACCGGATAACTACTTTTCGTTAATCGTTTGATCAAGTCGGCAAGATATATTTCATCCGGTCCAATATTGTTCAACGGATCGATACTTCCATGAAGCACATGATAGAGACCCTTAAATTTCCCCGTTCGTTCTATGGAAAGGACATCTGTTGGCTGTTCTACAACGCAAAGCGTACTGGTGTCTCGATTGGGATTAGAACAAATCAAACAAGGATCTTCTGCTGTCACATTTTTACATATTCCACAAAGCAGTGTGTGACTTTTTAATCCTTTTAGGCTTTCCGCAAACCGATCGAGCTCTTCTTGGGGAACATGGAGAAGATAAAACGCTAACCGTTGTGCTGTCTTGGGACCTATTCCCGGTAACCGTTCAAAACCTTCTATGACTTGCGATAAGCTTTTTGGTAAAAGAGACATGTGATAATCATGGAATTGTTAAATTGTTGTATTGTTACATTGTTTAAAACAATTTAGCAATTTAGCAATTTAGCAATATAACAATTTTACTGCATTTTGTGGGTAATAGCATCGACCAACAGAGGGGTTACTGAGATAACGCTTAGTTTATCAAACATTTTTCTTTTTTGAATTGCAATCGTATCCGTTACTATCACTTGATCTATGACACTTTGTGACAATGTATGGCTCGCTTTTCCTGCAAGGACTGCATGGGTTGCTAAAAAGTATACTTGGGTGGCCCCTTGATTTTTGACAAATTCTCCTAACTTTATGGCTGTTTCTCCCGTATTTATAATGTCGTCAAATACGATAACCGTTTTTTTGGCAACCGATCCGTCAATCCCCACTACGGTAACTTGTCCGTTTACCAGGTCACGTGTCTTTGTAACATGCAGTATCGGCAATTTCATCTCTTTGGCAAATCGTTCTGATCGAGATACTCCACCAGAATCCGGGGAAACAACAATCATCTGTTTGACGTCGAATGTTGATTTTGTTTGTAATGCTTGAATAAGGAGTTTATGTGTAGAAAGTTCATTGATGGGAATATGAAAATATTCCAGTACGTGGGACGAATGCAATTCTATGGTAATCATCGAATCAAATCCTGCAGATTCGATAAATTTTGCAACGAGTTGAATCGATACGGCTTCCCCTTTCCGAAATGCTTTATCCTGTTTACTATACCCGAGCCAGGGAATAACAGCGGTAATTTTTTTTGCCCCCAAATCCCGTAATGCTTGCCCCAAAAGACACAATTCCACAAGATGTTGATCCGCAACCTCTGAAAGTGACTGCAATACAAACACATCCTGTCCCACAACATCTTCTTTGACAAACACACGACACTCATTATCGATAAAACGTGTAATCTCAACTCTTCCTAATGGAACGCCGATTGTCCCCGCCACTCCTTTGGCAAGTACCACATTCGAGCTACCGGAAAAAAACTTCATGTATGTAATCCTAACAATTTAAATAGCTGTTCGTCTACAAGTGTGTCTACGTGAAGATCAGGAGGTGATGCGGTAAATTCTGATTTCTCTACGTTCCAACCTGTTGCAACAATCACCACTTGCGCCCCTATGGCCCTTGCGCATTCTACATCATTTATCGTATCCCCGATGATTACAATGTCGGATGGCATAAATTGTTGTCCAAAATATACTTCCGCCTTTGGCAAAACGAGCCGCGCAAGGTCCTCCCGGTTGTCTGCTTCATGACCGTAGACGCCAAATGAGAAATCCTGATACCCAGCAGCATGAAGCTTATAAGACGCACCTTGTCCTAAATTCCCGGTAAGTACTCCTTCAGACAAATGCGTTGCGGCTATTACGGCATCAACAAGTCGTTTTCCGTCCGGTATCATACCGTAGAGAGGTCCTTTTGACGCTATGGAATCAAAATATTCAACGCATGCGTCGCCGATTTCTCCGATCCGGTCAATAAACGCATCTCTTTTTACACCAACCTGACTAGCCAGATCCCACAAAATATATCGGTCAACGGTACCGTTGTATCTCTTTTTCTTCCATCTTTCTTCAGTAATCGGACCAATATCCTCTCCAAACACTTTTTGTATTGCATAGCGAAACCGTTGTATTGCATCAACTGGACGAAGCGGCTGCACTAACGTCCCATCTATATCAAAAAGAACGAGCTTTTTGGATTTTTGGGGTACGACGTGCTTCATATGAATGGTGTTATTTCCGTAAAGAATATTGTTTGAGAGCTTCTTTGAGTAACTCAATCGAGCGCGCGATCGCTTTAACGTTTAAGACGTAGGCAATGCGTACTTCATTTCTCCCTTTACCAGCTGTTGCATAAAAGCCACTCGCCGGAGCAATCATGATGGTCTCATTGTTATCTCTAAAATCTGTCAATAACCACTTACAAAAATCTTCTGCATCAGTAACAGGTAAACCCACAATGGTATAAAATGCTCCCTCTGGCTTTGAGACAACGACACCAGGAATACTTCGTAATCCGTCATACAGCACATCACGGCGTTTTTTGTATTCCTTCTGAACAGACTCGATATAACTATCCGGCACTTCTGATAATGTCGCTGCTACTGTTTGATCAATATATCCTGAAGAGAGCCTCCCTTGCGCTATCCGTAAAACTCCTGCCATCACGTCCGGATTTAATGACACGAGCATACCTAAACGTGCCCCGCAAAGGCTATATCGTTTTGACAAACTATCTAACACAATTGCTTGGTTAGGTATGTCTTGCATGTAGGAAAGTAGTGATACCTGCTCTACCCCATCGTAGGTATATTCCCGATAGACCTCGTCAGACAAAAGAAATAGGTTGTGTTTTTTAGCTATGGAAACAAGCATCTCGACTTCATCTTGGGTATAAACCGTCCCCGTTGGATTATTGGGATTACAGATTAAAATAGCTCGTGTTTTTGGCGTTATCTTTTTTTCTATGACCTCTTTTGGAGGCAGATGGAATCCGTCTTTAATCGTTGTTGGTATAGCAACCAACGTAACGCCGTTTACAACCGCGTAGCTATTGTAGTTAGCATACAGGGGCTCAAATACCAACACTTCTTCCCCGGGATTACATATGGCAAAAAACGCCATAGAGATGGCTTCCGAACCACCGTTGGTTACTTGCATGTAGGGTACATCAATAAACGTATGGCCTAACCGGTGGTAGTATGTTTTAAGTGATTCTAAGAAATTTGGATTTCCTTGGGATTGATCGTAGGCAATTGGGTTTTTATCCCAATTTCGCAACACGTCAATCATTACCTCTGGTGTTTTGATATCAGGATCACCGATGTTGAGGTGATACACGTGTACTCCCTGCTTCTTGGCTGCTACAGCGTACGGCACGAGTTTACGGATAGGACTTGCTGGTACTACCTTAAGACGTTTGGAAACCATAGAGTATCAGTATACGGCTTTATGTTCCTTCTTGCCAGCTCGTTAGATACCGGACTTGATCCTTGGTCAGGGTATCTAACTTAATCCCCATAGCGACGAGTTTCAGGCGGGCGATCTCGGAATCCATTTTTCTTGAAATAGTGTAGACTTTGACGTCAAGCTTCCCCCTATTTTTCACAAAAAACTCGGCGGCAAGTGCCTGATTGGCAAAGCTCATATCCATGACATCAGCTGGATGTCCTTCTGCAGCTGCTAAGTTTATCAATCTCCCCTCACCCAATACAAACAACCGTTTTCCTTTGAGGATATATTCGTCAACAAACGGCCGAATCCTTCGTTTGGCTTTCGCTTTCTTTTCTAAATCAGCGATTGTAATCTCCACGTCAAAATGCCCGGAGTTAGCAACCACTGCGCCATCTTTCATAGAAAGCATATGGGAAAGTGCGATAACTCCTTTATCTCCTGTGACCGTCACAAAAATATCCCCGACCTTGACCGCATCGTTTAACCGCATCACGTGAAAGCCGTCCATCACGGCCTCTAGTGCTTTGATCGGATCGACTTCCGTCACCACAACCTGGGCCCCCATCCCGCGAGCGCGGGACGCAAGTCCCCGACCACACCAGCCGTATCCGCACACGACGATTGTTTTGCCCGCAAGCAACATGTTGGTCGCGCGCATGATGCCATCAAGCGTGGATTGACCCGTACCATAC
>Ga0172375_10010854_pt1 | contig 11708 bp, 13 predicted proteins | sample LakKiv1m_FD_114537 | JGI IMG/M metagenome (GOLD analysis project Ga0172375, IMG submission 114537) | Freshwater microbial communities from Kabuno Bay, South-Kivu, Congo - kab_092012_11.1m | ecosystem: Environmental > Aquatic > Freshwater > Lake | place: Democratic Republic of the Congo... | reverse complement strand
GGGGGGTGTATCATGTGTATCATAATCAAATCTCGTTGCTTTGCAGAGGTTTTTCAGCATGTCTGCATCATATTTTATGCAACATTTGGGTTTATGCTCTTAGCCTGTTTTTAAACAATCTTTTCCCCTGTTTTGATTATTTCAACAGCAAGGGGGTTGTTTTCATTGAATTCGTCAGATAGATATGGATGGGGTTCAATGTTAAAATCTACATCACGGGCTATTTTCATGAGCAGAAATTTAAAATCAAAACCATCCCCGATAAATTTTTTTGTTACAAGCGCTACATCTATATCGCTCCAATCCGTAGGCTTTCCTTTTGCGTAAGAGCCAAAGAGATAAGCAGCAACAATATCAATATTTCTTTTTCTCAGTTCGTCTACATATTTTTGAATTGATTCGAGTATCAGCCTTTTATCTTTTGTTGCAGCCATGTTCTTAGCTCCTTTATTTTTTCAATATTTTTCTCAGCAAATTCTTTTGTGCATTTTTTATAAAAATCCTTTTTGTAATCTTCATATCGTGTTTCGATATTAAATAGAGTGATATACTGCAATGAATCTTTTTGTTCATCTGAGAGATCCAGATTTGATTTAATGGCAAGCTTGTACAGATCATGGATTCTGGGCACTTCTGTTTCCACTGTCTTTATATAATACGCCTTTAGCAGTTTTTCTATTGCGAGGTGACCAATAAATAATGACCACATATATTCACCTGCATTAAACATGTTTATCATCGATTTATAATTATCGTCAGATGAATCAAACCAGAACTGTATAAGTTCTTCTCTTGTCATTATAAAGCCCTCCTGCTTTTTTCGTTATATTCGTTATATCTTATCAGGGGAAAGACGTTTTTTATAGCTTTTCGTCATATAAATATTATGAATCAATGACTTTTTTCTCCCCAAAATACTTTCTACAAATCTCTAAAAGCTGTTTATACAATTCTTCCTCATCGGATACACACCATTCTTTTCCTGTTCTTTCATATCAGTTATCAGTGTCGGGTATCCGTGCCTGTGTCGGTTACCGGCACCGACACTGATTACCGGCACCGTTCACCGACACCGTATTATTGTCCCGAATCCCCTCGACACCGATTTTCCTATTCCCCAGTAATCAGGGATTTCAAAGTTGACAGAGAAGGTGCCTAAAAACCCGAGCATAGGGGTGGATTTGAGAAAACATTCTGCCGCTTTAAGATTTAATGATGTTAAATTTATTTGCCTGTCAACAACATAACCAAGACTTTTTGACAGACTCAGTATATTCCCTTTTAATACTGCGTCAAGGACTTTTTCTCTTTTACTTCGTGATCCGGATTTCATATACTCTTGATAATTTTGTTCATTAAGCGCAAGCCATGGCTTTATGAAAGAATAGTTGATTGATGAATCCACAATGCCGAACCTGGCATCTTCTGATATGAATTGTTTCCGGATAATTCTATAGTTCGCGCCTTTCAAAGTAATTACTTTTAATAGGGGGGCAATTTCCTGTATTACGGAAACCCCTTCCTCAATGCCGATAATATAACCTTCCCCTTCAATAACCCGATATTGAACCCTCGGATAAAGATATAAAAGTCTCCCGTCCTTTTTATGGTTATGAAGGATGTCGTACCGAGGAAATAAATTAGCGATATAACCCCTTAGACTATTGCCATGTTCTGACAATAGAGGTTCTGTTTTTATCTTTAAGATTGCCTGTGTAATTGTCAATGTATTACCGCCTGTAATATGTTTTCCCCTTTTAAGACCCTTGCTGTTGATATATTGCTTACAAAATCAGGATGAGATTTGAGCAATTGCAAAAAACCGCTTTTTGAATATACGCTGAGGTCAATTTTCTTATTTGCATATCTTGAAAGAATTTCTCCCCTGCTTATTCTGTCCCTTGTGACAGCTAAAAGGTCTATATCGCTGAATTTGTCTCCCTGACCACGCGCTGACGAACCGTAATAAATAAGTATTAAAACAGAGTCATCTTTCTTAAGCTCTTTTATTATTTGACTGGGAGATATCTCTCTTTTTGAATTTTTGGCAAAAAGGGCGTCTATCTCACTACAGGTTTTAAAAAAAAGATTTGATACCGGCGTGTGAGAGCAGTAATAGATATTGGGCTTGCCCGGTTTTTTTATTGACAGATTATTTTCGGTCAAATTTTTAAGAGAACTTTCTACCGTCATTTTCGACAAACCTGTCGAGTTGGTAATCGCTGCAACTGTTAGCCCCTTATTATTTTTGTATAGGTTTACGCCTATTTTAACAACAGATTTTTTCTCTAATAGCTTCATCATTTTTTTATCGTATTTTGATGCCAAAAGAAGCTTTTCTGTTATAACATTTATTTTTTTTTTAAGGTCTGCCTGCCATGATCGGCTTCTCTTATCAGGATGTTTCACCAATCCGAGTCTGTGCAGGAGGCCCATGGCGCGAGAGGCATTGTAAATGGTTCCGCCTGCCTCAACAGAAAGCTCACTGATATTCTTTTCTCCTTCAAAAATAAGCAAAAAAAGGTATTTTAGAATATACAAATTCATAGCATAATTATATGCAAAAATAACAACTAATTTGCATAATATTTTACTTTGTTTTTATTAAAAGCTTTTTGGTTGCAAAAGTCATCCTAAAATCTTCACTATCTTTTTCTATAAGGCCGCTTTTTTCCATATAAATCAAGTTGATAGATATGCATTCTTCCGAATGCTGATCCAGTTGTGACAGCAACTTCTCCTTGCACATAGGGCTATTGTTGAGCGCAGTTAGTATTTTGAAAAAAACCAGCGATTTATCAAGAGGTTCTTTTCCTGCAAGCTTTCTCTCAATACGCCTTTTATACTCTCTTACTACATCTTCATCCATACGAATGGATGCTTCGTTTATATTGGATCGCTCAATTATTTTTTTGAACCTGATGCCGTAGACCTCATGTTCATTCCAATCGGCGTCACAATATAATACTTGATGAACTTTTTCCTGTACTTTCTGGCTCTGGGCTTTTTGAGCCTCCTCTGATCTTTTTCTCGCAGTCATTGATTAGTCCCTCTATGATTTCCATAAAGCCGAGCAAATCATTTTGACTCAATTGTACATCATTACCTTTTGATGCAAGACGAATATTTTCAACTCCTTCAATCTCCATTAAGGCTCTCTCAAGACGTTGCTCACCGGAAACACCCAACAAAAAGAGTTTTACTGAAAGAGCAGTCCTGAGCATATGGAGAATAATATAGGCGCGGTCTTTTAACGGCAATGATATATCTTTCGCCTTTACCAGTCCGGGCTTTAAATCCTGAAGTTTTTTGAGCAATTTCTCCTTATTGAAGCTGACCACACGAGAAGGCATGGCAATAAACTCCATTCTGCCATGATTCCTTATCTCATAAACATTTTCAACAAAAGCGCTGTCCACAACGGGATAAGGGAACATCCCTATCATAATCCCGCGTTTAACTTTGGAAACTAACGGGTCTACAGGATGATTTACATAGCCCTCTGAAGCAATGCCAAATATTTTTTCTGCCTTTCCTATTTCAAGTCGTGCCTTCCCCCTAAAGCTGCCGAGACGTATATATCTGGGAATGTGCTTTAAAACATCCGGTTCTGCATGGAGATAGCCTTTAAACACAGTTTCAGGCGGTATTGAAAAGATTCGGTAGGCTTTTAATACCTCATTTCTCCCAATATTCTTACCCATTATTTTCGCCTGTCCAAAGCCAGGCTGAATCAAATAATCCATATCTCCCTTGACGGTCTCGACCATGTAGTCAGCATTACCGTCAATTGCAGCAGGCGTGAAGTAGAAATCGGGCTCAATCCATGAATGTTCATATCTGGGAATATTCCTTCCGCCCCCGGCATCGCTGATGATATAGCTCTGGTCTTCCCTTATCCGTCCCATGCTCCACGCTATCGCATGGTTAACGGCTGTGGCGTGAAGGTACGGCTGCGTAAAAGCACCTGAAAGTGCTTCATGAGAATAAAAGAGGGGATCAATCAATTTAATGGTGTATGGATATATCTCCATTATTCCTCTCCTGCTTCTGCCCCCTCTATCCTTGCTTCTTCTTTTGCCTTGCCTCTCTTCTCTTTCTCGGGTACACGCCTCTCTATAAGGTGTTTCAACATTGCGGGAATCTGGTTGTTCAATGTGTTATATGCCTCTTCAACCGGTGGTAGGTTTTCTATAACGCTAATATCATTAGCTTGAACCTCGGCAGTTTGGAGTAAATTATATACGCTTATATTTTCCCTGTCTGACAATCGAGCGTCTATAATGGTTGTCTCAACCCGCCCCCATTCAACGCTTCTTGCTCCAATTCTTGTCAATCTTTTTAAATTGTCAACGATAACTGATGCCATTTCTATTGTAGGGTCTTTAATGGTTACCACACCTTTAAACACTATTTCTTTCGGAACAGTAAGAATTGTCATAAGAGCCTGACCAGTCATCAAATCTTCTTCACCCACAGCGTTTTGAGTATAATTTTGTATCCCTGCAACTTCACCGGTGGAAATAAAGGTTTCACCAAGAACACGGGACAAAATGTTGTAATTCTGCTTGCCATAGGGACCTTTCTCAGAAGTTTCCCCTGTTCCACCGAACAACAGACATGTAGGACATCGCATACACAATTCATCTTTTAGGGCACAGTTCTCCTCTATATTTAGTCCTCTTTGTTTTTCCAATACCAATCTTCTTAGCTTTCCCTTCACCTTGCGCCATGGGACAATAAATCTATTCCCTATGGCATCATAGTGATGGGTTAATACCTCCTCTGCCTCATTGCTGCGGATAATTGCATCATCCAGCAGCTTCATCTCAACAACCAATTGAAGATAAACGCCTTTGCTTAAGAGTGACGGTGTTTCAAGAAAATTAGCCATTGACGACCTCCTTAATGTTTGGATAACGCTTCAATAAATAGACAGAAGAAAGAAGGGCATTCTTTGCCTGAATAAAGGCTGAAATATCCTCCTGTCTCAAATCATAGTATCGTTGTAATATCTCTTTTGCTTTGCTGACAAACACTGCAAGGTCATTGACATCAACCGTAGGTTTCTCTATACCTTCTTTTGTTTTATCCTTTGATATGTTCTCTCTAATCAACAGGAATTTGGCAAATGCATCCTCAAAGTCGTCTCCCTGAAGAATGCTGTCCATTGTTTTAGATATCGACTTGGTAATAAGGTGTTTTGAAGGCGTTTGTTTTTTTCTTAGTGCTTCATTCCAAATATTATGTTCTTTATCCCAGATAAAAGTAGGAATTCCTTCAGCAAAAAAAGCTGCATCCCGCAATAATTCTTTCATGGTATATTCACCTCCGTTTTTCTTTCTGATTTTGAAATTACCTTTAACAATCGTCTCGATAATTTGAGAGATCCTTTCTGTGCTTACTTTTTTTTGTAATTTTTTTTCTGCTGACGCCTCTCCAATTTGAGATATAGCAACGGATGGGCTTTTCACCAAAAGGGACTCTGCAAGGACATGAGCATTTTGTTTCTCTCTTTTCTCACCACCTAAAAAATTCGCCAGATATTTAATGGCAAGCCCCCTGTAGTAGAGATTATCGTATTTGTCACCCAGGTTTGCGATAGAGGTATATCCAAAAAGGCCGGTTTGTTCTTCAAAGCCGATATGAGAATCAAATCCCATTATTTTAAGAAGGGCATAGAGGCTATAGTACTTAGCCCTTAAATCTTTTGGACTCACGGAACTGTCAACAGGCCGGAATATTGGTATAATATGGCCTCTTATACTTGAAAGAGGCTGATGAAACTGTTTCGGCTCTTTGATCTTCGGCATTTTGAAATCCTTGGGAAGCGGCAGAAAACCGTATTCGCCGCTCTTTCCAAGAGTTTCAAGCGCATAAGGGTTATAAAAAGCGGCATCGAGTTTCTGTATCAATTTTGAAATTTCATCATATAACCGCCATATATCAGAGGTTTTTGATTCGATCCGTACATATATAGGACTTCTGCTCTCAAAAATATCTTTTCTGAAAACCATTGTATCGTATGCGCAGAGTGTGCAGGTTGCCCGTGCGCTGTCGGTATGAGCGCTTATCTGGGAAAACCCCCAACGTTTACCGCCCGGAAAATTTAAAGACTTTTGAGTCGGAAATGCAATGGGAAAACCGCAGCTTTCGCATACTTTATCAGGGCGTTGGGTTTCCTTATATTCTTTGTAGCTTTTAAATCGCTTAATCGCAATCTCTCTAAAGTCTGCCTCTTCTTCCATGCTTATAAGGGAATGCAGCTCATTTTCAAAAACAGTATCTGCTCCCGAAGGAAAAAGTTTTTCAGCTAAACGATATAAAATATCATAGAGTTCATTAAACGGAATATTTTTTAAGACTCTTGCAGAGTCTTTGCTGTTATGTAGTTCAGGCGGCATTGTCTCATCTAAAGTTATATTGTTGAACATCTCCTTTAATATTTCTTTCCACTCGGTAGCCTTTCCTCCCATCGCCAGCCATTTATTTTTTGCAATAGGAATTCCTCTTGTTCCACAAAGACCTTTAAGAACATCAAGAATAGGATACTTCTCTTTAATTTCTGATGTTAGTCTTCCTGAAATATCGAGCATCTCTACTAAAAGCTTAAAGAAATAAGAGGGGGCACGGTGGTCAAAATATCCAAGGGCATCATTAAATGCATCTTTATGGATATCAATATATAATCCAGGCCTTTTAGCCGATTCGCCTGCTAAAAACACACTTGCAAAGTTTGTTATAATAGGTTTTTGGAGTGATAGTGATTCTTTAATGAGTTTCTCCCGAAACCTCCGGACAACTTCAGCCTTCTCAGGATATAGCGTGCCTTTAGGTGCTATAAGCACTAATGCATTTGAAAGAACTATTAAGACATCCCAACCCTTTTCTTTAAATCGGTTCCATGCTATATCAAAGAGCAGATAATTTGAAGGCCCTTCCGGTCTTGATATGGTAACAGCCGTAATCTGGCAGAATTCCTCCAGAGAACCTGAAATGCGTTGAAGAAGCCTTCTGTCAAGCCTCTCCTGAGATGCAAGCCAGTCTGCATATCTCACAATATCCGCATAAACGGCAAGACTCTGTGGAGAAGTTTTTAAAGCATCTTCCGGCAGGTTATGATGCAGGTGTGCATGATAGATAAAGTTTATATCCGCATCATCAAGGGCAAGCAAAGCTGTGAGCCCGTTGTCTTCAAAATATTTCTTAATCTGCTCTTTAGTCTGTGTATGTGCAACCCTGCCGGTAGCGGCTCCTGAGAGGATTGATTGATTTTTGGGGGACATCTTGCCGATATCATGGATCAAAACCATAATCTCAAGCAGCCGTCTCTCCCTGTCATCAAAGCGGGGAATAAATTTCATAATTCGGGACGCGATGCTCCAGAGGATTAAATTATGAATCCACAAAACCTCTCCGCTGCTTTTTGCAAGAAAACCACCGAACTGCGGCTTAAGAACCGCCTTGACTTCATCTATGCCAAGCATTTATCCCCCTTCTCAAAATCATATCTCATGTTCGAATCTTCACAAAGGACTGTCAATTCATCGTCCTCACAATGTACCGAAATCTTTTCATATTTATCCCTCAGCCGTCCTTCAATGACTCCCCAAAAGGGAAACAATTTATCTTTGAGCAGTATATCTGAAATGGCCTCGTCTGATCTGATATATTTTCGAAGCTGCTGCCTCTTTTCCTGAAGATTGAGAGATTGCCAGTCATTGATCCATTTTTTAGGATCGTACATGGCAAAAATTGATTCCGTATAGCTTGAGATGATTTTTGAATCTATGTCATAGACAAGAAACTGGTAGCTGTCTCCCCTGAACATCTCACCTGAAACATGGGACATTCTTATATCCTTCAAGGCGGCTTTTAATATGTCGTTTTCCATTTCATCACGACTTAAAAAGGTTTTATTGTTGATAAACGGCTCCATGTTTCTTGTTGTTAAGACTACCACGTTTCCTTCACAAAATCTTCCCGCTCTTCCGATTCTTTGTATTGCTGATGTCCAGTAGGACGCCTCTGTGATCAGGCTTTTAAAAATCATGTTAATTCCCACCTCAATGGAAGACGTGCCGATCAAAATCGTATTATCACCGAGCGAGGGATTATCTTTAAAGAACCCGCTGTATTCTATAATATTCCACTTATCACCGAACCTTTTCCTGAGTACAGGCATAAGGTGTCTTAGTCTGAAGACTGAATCAACAATAATGGCAAGAGGTTTAGGAAGCATGGGAATATATTTCTCTAAAACTGAAAAAAGTTCATCCCTCTTGGTATACCTACAGTTTACAAACTCAAGATTTAAGGGGTGGTTGAATACTATTTTGTCGTTATCATCTCCGACAGATTCCGAAAAATCAATTTTTTGCGTTTTATATTTTCCACATAGTTCTGTCAGTTCCTCAGAAAAGACAGGGGTGGCTGAAAGAAGCATGACTTTGCTGATTCCGCATTCAAAGAGATTGTCTATTAGGATCGGAAAGTGCTTCAACCCGACATAGAGATGAAACTCGTCATAAACTACTACTGAACCATTCAAAAATGCACGCATCCAATTAGCCCCTCTATAAGCTCTTAAAGTTACCAGTAAATGAAGGACATCAGGCGAAGTCAATAAAATATTTTTTTTACTTGCCCAAAACTGTTGATGTAAAACCCTATCAATAAGCTCGCTCCTGTCAAAGTGATAATCTGTTTTCTGTTGCTTCAGGAAATATATCAGTGAATCAGTTGAGTAATAAAAGATAGTTGGGGCATGATTTGAAGGAATACTTGTTTCAAACGGCCATATTACTGCATTTGGGAAATCATTTTTTATTGCTATTCTCTGCGCATCCATCAATATCTTTGTCGGATAGGTCAAGACAACCGCGCCGTCCCAGTAATCAACAATTTGCCTGATGATATGACTTTTGCCGGATCCTACAGGCGCTTCAACAATAATAATTTGATTATCAGAATTCAGAGCATCAATTGTGGCCTTCTGAAACGGTCTGATACCGTCAATTTCTTTAACCGTTCTTTGTGAAACAGATAACTTAAAAGTTTGCATTTCTTATGTGTTTTTTCAGACGATGACTACAAATCCCTTTACTGCTCTGCCGTCGCCTTCCAGCGGCCTTTCGCAGGTTAGCCATATTTCCGTTTTTTCAATTTTCATAACAATCAGTGACGGTGTCAGTGATCAGTGTCAGAAAATCTATTGTTCTTTCTTCTGTTTAAATTCAATAATCCTCTTTCTTACAATGCTTAAGAATACTCTTAACGCTCCATCCGGTTTGTCCGGAAGATCGCTTTCAATGACATTTTCCTGTGATTGTTTGTGGCAGTGTTTTGGAAAGGTTTTAACATAAGACCATTTTTGATGTGGAGCATTATCATGACGATAGATTATATTTCTTATCTGAGATTGTTCCCAGTGAAATGAATATTCACCGTCTTGAGAATACCAGATGTCTATAAAGGTATCATCAACGAGATTTAATCTTAGTTTTCTTGCTCTGCCTGTAGAGTTCTGATATCATTTTCTATTTCCGAGATTTCAGACTCGATGTTTTTTATCTCGATGAGGTCTTCCCATGCAGGATGCTCGGGGACATCGCCTGTTTTAATCCTTTCTTCCATATCCTTTACTGTTAATGCTCCATATCGTGCAAGTATCTCAATCCTCTCGATCTGGAGGTTCCTTTTCTTCTCTTTCACAGCAAGGATTGAACCAAGTTTGATGAACTCTTCCTGTGACACGGAGTATTTTCTGGAAAGTCTGTCAATAGTCTCTGTATCAATCATGACACTCGCCTCCTTTTAGTCCTGCTAAATTATATCAGATATATCAAGATTGTTTATATTCATCCCCTTCTGTCTCTCAATCTTACTGTGTCAGTGACAGTGCACAATATCTGTAAACAACTTAAACCGGTGTCGGTGAACCGTGTCAGTATTCAGTGTCAGCCCCCCTTACGATTCAAATTGTCGCAAAATTCGTTATACCATATTGCGAAAATAATGTTTTTATGGTATTTCGTAGTATTATATTGCGAATCAGGGTTTTCCAGTTTAATTAATCCTGAATAACCTCCGTCTGAAGCAATCTAAAACTACCCTTTTCCTGCCTTGTGCTTGAAATAATCTACACAAAATCCTACTATTTTATCAAACAATTCCTCATAGTCATTGACGCAATATTCTTTACCCATTTCATCATAAAAATATATCTTTCCGTCATCCCAGCCAACCAGTTTGTTTTTCATCGTCTAATTGCCTCCTATTACAAGAACTTTAGGCATTATTGCTGTCATTAGAACAAAATATATATGGCTTCTGTGTAAAATCTCCATTAGGACTCTCATTATAAAAAAAGTAAACCCATCTCTATACATATGAGCCTCATCAAAAACTACGATAGAAACCATAAAGAAACTGGTCAAGTGTTGTTACGGGGGCATTGAGCAATAAAGGAAATTCCATGTCATGTATGCGCTCCCATAAATTTATTTGATGGTCGAAAGGAGAATCGATATTGAAATAGTGCTTATAAAATTGTTCAGCCTTAATCATCCGTCTCCCTATGCCTCTGTTAAAACAATAGTGCAAGTGTAAGTGTTAGTGTCCGCAAATAACTTACAAACAGTGTCTGTAATAGTATCTAAGAACACAAACATCCAGACTCACAGAAACTTCATGCAGCCTTTTGGCCTCTTTTGCTTGCATTCAATATTGTTATACCTATTATCTCTCCTTTTTCATAGCGGATTATCACGTCATCATCAGTCATTTCACTGTCATCTGCATGGCTTGGCTTTTTAAAGTTCAGATAAAGGACGTCAGCATCCTCATCATAACTGTACCAGATATTCTTATAAGGTATGCCTATCAGGTTTGGGACGATACTTAAAACCTTGTTTATCTCTAAAGTGGCCATAATCTAACCCTCCTTTCAAACTGGGTTTTCTTGCTTGTAATAAAAGCTGTTATAACAAATCCGTCTTCACTGCTTACTTCGCTGTATATCACAACAATTGATTTGCCCGTACTTAGAGTCTTTAAAGCGATATGATGATGCCTCCATTTTAAACAATCTAAATCATCCTTATCCTGCCTGACAAACCAAGGGCCTATTTTTAGGTTAATGTTATTCATCCCCCTATGCCTCTCAAACTTACGGTGTCAGTGTCGGTAAACAGTGTCAGTAACAGACTCCCGGACAATCAGAACATACACATGACTGCTTTGTTAAGGTTAAAGGTTTCTACACCGTAGAGCATCGCCAAATCCCTGTCCAACATAACCTTCCTGCCCCTGATGATAAGTATTCTATTCTCTATAAGTTGCTGTGGTACAAGTTCTAAGCCTTGCATATCAATCTCCTATATAAAAATATCTCTGTCCTGCCTAACAAACCGAGACCTATTTTAAGAGATATACTCATTTGTTCAATTGTTGGTAACAAGGAAAGTATTTGTAATAAGAATAATAAACTCTTGCGCAGTCAGTTTGAAATTAAACTGCTGATATTCGATGGAATATGATACAGGGTTCTTCACAATAATCCCTCCTCTTCCCCTTCACTCCAGCCATTTAGCAGTGTAAGTGCAAGTGCAAGGTTTTTAAATAACCTTTTACCCTGTTTTGATTATTTCAACAGCAAGGGGGTTGTTTTCATTGAATTCGTCAGTTAGATATGGATGGGGTTCAAT
>Ga0172375_10010853_pt1 | contig 11709 bp, 8 predicted proteins | sample LakKiv1m_FD_114537 | JGI IMG/M metagenome (GOLD analysis project Ga0172375, IMG submission 114537) | Freshwater microbial communities from Kabuno Bay, South-Kivu, Congo - kab_092012_11.1m | ecosystem: Environmental > Aquatic > Freshwater > Lake | place: Democratic Republic of the Congo... | reverse complement strand
GATGGTTGATGCTCCTAGTCCAGTTGCGTTGATTGCACCTGATGTAGAGGTTAGGTTTAAAGCTCCACCCGTGAGTGTTAATCCTGTTGAGAAAGTACCGACACCTACGACATCTAGAGCGGTACCAGGATTTGTTTTGCCAATTCCAAAGCCGCCTGTATTGATGAAAGAGTTTTCGCCTGATGTTCCGGCGAGATGAACTGTGGCAGAGTTGGTAGCTACGTTGCCGAGATTAAGTGAGTCGGAGGTGTTGAGAGGGGCGAGAGAACCAGAGGTGCGTTGCCAGTTGCTGCCAGAAAAAGGTGAACCGTTGATTAAATATTGACCTGAGATATTTACATCTCCATTGTTAGCAACTGTAAATTTGGTCACACCAGATGAAGAAGCGGAAAATAAATTACCTGATCCATTTTGATTGATGATGAGGGCTGATTCAGTTGCGGTTGAGTTGATATTTGTCCGACCATCGGTCATAACCCACAAGCGATCTGTTTCTGTGGAACCTGATGTAAGAGAAATGAGTCTGCCAAATGGGTCGTCATTGCCAACATAGCCAGAGATGAGAGATCCTGTGGTGAGATTGGCGTTGGTAACACGAAAACTATCTTGATCTGTAGTGCCACCTAAGGCAAGGATCTGTCCTTGTCCTAGTGCGTCTGGTTGGAGAATAATGTCACCACCAGAATTTAATGATGTTTGTAGCGACAAGACGTCACCCTTTAAAGTAAAGGTGCCAGAAGAGGGGGTGGCGATAATGGACGGGTTGAGCTGTGAAAGGACGATGTTGCCGTCATTGTCCATAACAGGGACAGTATTGGCTGTAGCTGAGGCCGAAGCAGGATACCCCTGGAGGGTTTCAGTGTTTAGGGCGTAGCCGACAGTTGCGATTTGCTGACGGGGGGTAAGGGTCTCTGCCCCTACTGTAATCTCTAGGTAGACATCTCGGTTGTCTGTGAAAACGGAAGAGTTTATTTCTGCCCCACAAGTGCCGTCACCGATTAAAGTATTGAATATGCCATTAACATCAGGGACAACTGTACAGGCCGGAGTGGTTTGATAGAGTGCTGCACCACCAGAAGAGACATTGAATAGTTTGAATCCGACAGTCATGCTGGTGGTAATTGGGGTTCCACTTGAATCAGTGAGTCGTCCCTGGAAAGAAAGTTGTCTTTTGGGGGGAGTAAGCGCTGTGGCGGCTGAGCTTGGTCTGGCACTAGAAATGATTTGGTTGTAGCCAAATATGGCTATGGCTGAGGTAACTAAAACTAGTATTGCTATGTGAAGATAAGGAGTGAAAGGGAGTGCGTTGTATTTGCTGTAAATAATTGCAAGACCCGTTTTGGGGGCATCAGAGGACTTTTTGGGTTTGCGATTTGATAATCTTTCGATCCAAGATAGAGGAGCAAGTGGCTGGGAGGCAAGTTTAATCTCAAATGGATTTTCTGGAATGTATTTTTCGATTGCGCAAAATCTAGCGAGCTTCTTGATGGAGGATTGTCGTCTGTTAATAACAGAGACACTAGTGCGACTTAGCTTGAGATATGTAATGTAGGCATAAAGTTGAGCTTCACTAAGTATATTAACTAGATTATGAATCGTATAAGGAGTCTGATTAGCAGTCCAGAGGAAGAAGTGATTAAGGTCTGATAGATAGTTTTTAACAGTAGAATGGGTCTTTTTTTCTTTTTCCAAATGGGACCTAAACTGATTTAGAATCTTTTCTGTAGTCAGGGGATTGACTGAAGTAACTGTGGATGATGATTTCTCTGTTGGGGTAGGTAATGATGATGATGTATTTTGTTCTATTTCAATTTTTGGAGAGATGTTGGAGATATTTGATGTGTTGTTGTTTGTATTTGGCAAATTGTTGGAAATTCCATATTTGACGTTTAAAAAAGTCGTGAAACGTCTAACTGATGCTAGCCTCCGATTGGCAGTTGATTGTGGTGTGAAAACTGATTTTTGATTTTCTGAATAATCGTTGATGTATTTTGAAATACTTTGAAATACTTCTTCAATATTTAACTCTGGTGATCCAAGTGAGAGGATTTGGGACTCTGTGGGTTGAATGGTGGCACAGAAGGCGAGGAAGTGTCGAAGATCACACAGGTAGTTCTTTACAGATACCGCAGAAAGCCCAGACTCGATCAGGAACGAGGAGAATGCCTTGAGGAGTTCGGATTGGTTGGGCAGGTTCATTTGATAATCTACGGGCTACTGTTAATCTATCCTGCGGATACTACTAATAAAAAGATAATGGGGAGGACAAAGATCATCCCCGCTGCAATTATTTCGAGAGCGGGGACTGATGAGTTTTCTTTGTGGGCTTCAATATTTTGGTTGGAGAAGTCTGTAATTAACATTGTTTGTTCTTTGTTGATAACTCTGTTTTAGCTTTAAATTAGACGAAATTATACAGTCTTATACCACTATAAAAAGTTTTGGTGATTATGTCAAGTAGGGTAGTGAAAACAAAATTGTATAAGCATATAGATGCGGTGAATATGAGGCTAAGCGTGGAAAGTTACGTGAGAGGTAAATGTGGCTAAATAATTACCGCATTCAAATACGGCAATAAAATATTTCACGCGGTAAATAAGGCTAAATTACATTACTAATATGCGGATATCATAACTTGTGCCTGTATGGGTGTGAAAAGAATATTTGATTGCATGTGATGTTGGAAGATATGTATTGATATAGTGTGCGGAAAATGGATGATATAGTTCGTTTTGTGACTAAAGGGACCAAAATTACCCGAAGGATTTTTGTTGAGTGGATAGATCTCACTCCACTTGTGATTACACTTGGTCGAGATGGCTGAGAGACTGAGATGACCGAGGTACAGGCGGCGTGAGATTTCTCGACTGCCCCCCGATCAGGCAGGGGCTAAAGGCCAAGGCCGAAATGACGGATGCATTGGATTGTTTTGACTGCGATTATACTTTGTCGTGATTGTGAAAGTTGAAGTGAGATCTCTCCGCGCACTTTGTTTGGTCGAGATGACGATAGGTTATGTGGTCGAAATATCAGAGTGGTGTGTTATTTGTCCTGTGAGATTTTGGGGTAAATGTATTCTGAGTAGGAATGTTGTAAGGAGAAATAGATGTAGATAACGATAAATATTGACGGCTGAATAAATAAGGCTGTAATGGATGTTAAACAGGCGATAACAAGTGGAATGATACGAAGATCGTAAATTAGTTTTCTGACCTTTTCTCTGGTATTGAGTGATGTCTTGATAATAGGACACAAGCAAGACTTTGTAATTAGTGAGCCTTTGATTAAGATATTTCTTTTCCACTCTCTGGCCTCACAAAACAACATAATGTATAGAGTGTTTGGGATGGGTGATGGTAAGTGATAGTCTCCATTAATATCGCTGATTATTTGTTGCCAAGGTTTGTCTAATTTGTCTGATATGAAAAATTTTATTTGTGTGAATGGCGCTGTTTGATATGTTTTGTTAGTAAAAAATGGAAAACAAAGGTGATATAAAAATTTCGGAATACTAAGGAAGTGAATGCGTTTGCTGATGATCGTCATTGCCAAATGAAGTGGTAGACCAATAACCATGAGAACTAAAAGGAATGAGTAAAAAAGAAAAATGGCTTTGGCTCTAGTGTCGTCTTTGGGTGGTGGAATAGTCGGAGATGCAGGAGGTGAAGAAATGTAAATTGTAGGTGTAATAGAGACAGCTAATCCCGGAGGAGGTGTAATGGAGCCGGTGGGGAAAGGTGGAAGTGTGGGAGTTAAGGTGCCTGAGAGCGTGGCTTCGGGAGTGATTGAAGGAGATGGAGTGGCTGTAGGTGATGGAGAAATGGTGGGCGTTAGCGTAGCAGTTGGGGTTATGGTGAGTGTGGGGATTAATGTTGGGGAGATTATCGTCGTAGGTGTGGGAGTTGGAGTGGCAAGTGCTATGCCAAAGGAGATATAAAAATCAGGAAAGAATGTAGAGTTCCCGGCGGCGTCCGTAGCTGATATCTGGACAGTATAGAAGAGATTGGGAACGAGGTCGTAGAACCGATGTTGCCAAATTCCGGTGATGTTGTTGCCTTCCCATGATTGGTTGGTGCATGATATATTTTGTGGACATATCAAGACAAATTTGATGTTTGCATTGGCTTCTACCGTACCTCTAAGCAACGGGTCCTCCGTGGTAACAGTGATATTGCGACTGCCATCTGCGGGGATTGATCCAGTGATACTGGTAGACCATGTGAGGTTGGTGGTGTCTACTTTGGTGACTCCGATGGAAGGGTAAATGGAATCGATGTAAAAGGTTCTAGTTTCGGAAGTTGCTGATATGCCAGCGTCGTTGTAAGCGGTGACTTTCCAAGTGTGAAGACCTTCTGCAAGGTCTGTAGCAAGGGAGACATAAAAGATACCAGCAGAAGCTGTGGCAGTGTAGAAGTAATATGACTGGGAAGTAAGAGAGTCGCTGACTGATGCTGCAAAAATAGCATCATCAATATATAAATCGTAGTGATGAAGTGGGGTAACTGGTATTGGAGAAGGTCTGTTCCACGAGAAGGTGGGTCGTTTGGTATTTAGGGCCGCGTTGTTTGTGGGGCTTATTAAGATTGGTGCGTCGAAGGATTGGGCCAAGACGGTCGCGGAAACTTCTGCTCCGGAAGTTTCAATACCTGCTGCGAAAATAGGAAAAATACTTCCTGAATATAAGGTTAGCGCAATAAAAAATGATGCATTGAGGATTGTCCTGCTCACTAATTCAGTATATCTAATTTGTATTTTGATTGGTACAAAAAAAGGCGCGAACGCCTTATTTTGGTGAAGACAATTTTAATTATTTGTTTTCAAGTTTGTTGAGTTCTTCTTTGAGTTCGCTGACCTCTTTCTCGAGTTGTTCCTGATGTCGTTTGTTTCTTTGACTGAGTAGGGTGATAATGGTGAGGATAGAGATGATAGCAACGAGAGAGTAAATAACAAGACGGATGGGGAAGAGCCAAAAGAATACTGATGCAGTGGCGACGGCACCGACTGTGCCGTAGGCCAAATTGAGGTCGGCTCTGTATCTACCCCAACCCCATTTTTGATTCCATGTTGAAACAAAATCTCTGGATGTTTCAGGGAAAATATTGCCAGTGTCCACTGCAATGTCAGCTACCTTGGTGTTGAGAGGGTCGGTGATGGTAATGGATCCCTTGGGTGATACATGGACATCTGAAAGGCTTTCTAGAGTTCCTTCGATGTTGATAGGGCCTTTTTCTGAGAATTGGGGGATAGAAAATCTGGTGACATTAATTTTTTCGGTGATGGGGCCAGCAACGGTAACGTAGATGAGGGAACCTACTCTTTGTCCGATGAGCGAGGCGGTTTTTTTGAGGTCGCCTGGTTTGATATCTGGATTGGGCATGTAGGTAAGCATTGCATAGTGTCCACCAGGGAGCGCGGTAAGAGGGATTTTGACTTTGATGTTAACCACTTGTGTAGTGTTGGCATCTACTGGAATCATGTCTGGTGAAGTGATCCATGATTTGAGTGACCATCTGCCACTGACGTTTTCGGCTACTGGAATAGGTGTTCCGGCTTTGTCACTAACAATAAAATCATCGACTGCGACGACGTATGTTTGAGCAGTTTCTGATTCGTTTCTGACTTTGAGTTGGGCCGAGATGGTTTCGCCTGGTTTGCCGCTGAGAATTAAGCGAGGGGGAACAGCTGTAACTGCTGACTGTGCAGATACTGGGGTTGCAATTGAGTATGGGACAGGTAGAAAAGCACTGAAAGCAAGAGCAACTGTAACGCTAAAAAATAATGCTTTGGTGTTAAATTTTGGTGCAGGCATGTGATGTTTTTATTTTGATTTTATATTTTTTGATTTTAAAATAAAATTTTGGATTGCCACGCGAGTACACTCGCAATGACGCATTAGAAGGATGCTGTTGCCGTGTAAGTAATTTGATTTTCGTAGTCACCTGCAGCTTGTGTGGCGTCTACGGAGATACGATAGCAGACATTGGCAGTGTGAGCATCGGCAGTGCTGGTAGCGGACATGATGGTGGCGACGAGTGGGGCATCAGGGTCAGCGATGGAAGGGAATCGTCTGGTGTTGAAGTTTGCACCTGTAGAAGTAAATGGGACTGTGGCAAGATTGACGGATTTTAGGGTGTAACCAAAACCAGGATTGCCTGAGGCGGTGTCCCATGTGTCTGAAGTTGTTTCGTCTGCTGTGCCATTGTCACCATCTGCGTCTGGAATGAAAGGGGTGGTGCCACCATCTTTGCCGAGTTGGTCGTTTTCTTGCGCGGTCACGATGTAACCATTGACAGCGTTCGTAGAAACTGTGAGCAAGTGAGCTGCGTCTTTGAAGGTGTTAAGTGAAAGAGTGCCAAATGGAACTGCAAGAGGAGCGTTGTTGCCTGCAGTTGTGTCTACGTCAGTTGCGTTGGTAGCGCCAGTACCGCACGGGTTGGCACCGGAAGCAACACCTGCAATAGTAAAGGTGATACTTGGATCGACTGTCGCGGTAACGCGGACTGATTCGATAACACCGATTTTGCCAGTGGTTTGATCGACTGGAGAAGCTGAAACTGGATTGGCACCGTTGGTGAAGTTTTGGACTTTGATGGAATAAATGTCTGCGGTGGCTTCGGTATGTGCGGCTGAAGGGGCTGGGGCGATAGGGGTGTTGGTTCCGTTGGTGTTACCGATAGTAAGTGTGATGGCGGTGTTGATACCACCCGATCCTGAATAGTGATATTCGAAACAGTGCCAGTTGGCTGGACAATCTGTGCCTCCTGAAGCGGTTGCGGCGTTGTTACTAAAAGTATAACCAGAAACATTTGTGGCAGAAATATCGACGGTGCCACCAAAATCAAAACCGGTGGAATCTGGGATAGAGTTGTCGGAATTGGAAGTTGCGGCTGGAATAAGGACACGGAAAAAACCGTCTGCAATTGCTGTAACGGTGTTAAAAGTAATTACTTGTTGAGGTCTGGATTTGAAAACAACCGTGTCAGTCGCGTCATCTGCGTCACCTGCGGCGAGATTGGCGGTAAGAGTAAATTCGTCCTCATCGATAATGGAATCGATAGTGTAAGAATTGGTGCCTCCGATAACTAAAACGTCACCGACCTTGAGCCCTGCAGTAGAAACGGAATAATATTCTGCGGCACCTGATGTATAGATCCAAACATGCGAACTACCTGCCGCTGTAGGGGATTTGACGCGACCAGAAAAAGAAATACGAGAAGTTTGAAGGGTGTCTTTGACTGTAGTAAGGTTAGCTGAGTTGGACGGGGTCGGACGAAGAAAGCTGTTGAGTAGTAGAGGTGTTGCTATCAAGGCAAAGAAGATAATTCTACGAAATTTCATATATAGATTAAATATCCCATCTTTGTAAATTTAAGTCAATCTATTTGATTTAATTCTGGTAGTCCTGATGATTGCCGAGAGAATCAAGAGTGAAATAAGAAGTCCAAGAGTGACCTTGAAGGGAACAAAAATTATGTCAATTGAACTTTTGGTATTGGAGTTATCACTTTTGATTTCTATGGATGATTGAAATGAACCAATTTGGGTTAGGGTGGGGGTGTATTTGAAGTCTTTACCATCGGAATTTAAAAGTAATCGAGAGTTTTTGGAGATGACATAGACAGGCAAAACGCCATCTAGATAAACTGGAGTGTTGTTTGCAGTTGCTAACCTAAAAAGTCCTTTGGTTTCTGAGGTGTAGTTACCGTCGTTTTTGACTGTTGCCGAAAATGTAAGCGGGGTAATGTTGTCAGCGAAATAGGTGCGCCCAATTTTGATATATGTGCCTGTAGCTGGAGTGAAGTTTTCTATTTTGAGGAGAGTAGTGGGGTTCAATTCGGAACTGACGGTGACAAGTAAGTTGGAGCCTATGGTGGCGTTTACGACACTACCTTGGAAGGTAGAATTGATTTCGTTATTATATGTAGATACTAATAGAGTTGCGTATAAGTCTTGTAGAATTGCCGTATCTGGAACTGTAATGCTTAAGATGAGCTGGTCTGAAGTATTTGCTCGCAAGGTAAATGGTTCGTCGAGTTTGATAAAGGAGTTTGCAAGGGAAAAGTATTTTTGCCAAGGCGCTTGTGCTTTGAGATTTATGTTGGGATTTCCTTGTTTGTCTGATTCGGAAAAAGGGATTATTCTGGCGACAAGAATTTTGTCGGTGTTACCAAGGTTGGTGATAGTAAAAACCTGTGTGATGGATTTGCTTGGTTTGATCTGGACACGAAGCAGAGGTGGGTTGATAGATAATCCAAATGGTGCTGCGTAAGCAGAGTTGGCTCCCAAAAAAAAGAAAGTTAAGAATAAATATAAGGTTTTGATTTTGAGTGTAGTTGACATATTAGAAAGCGGGGATGGCAATATAAGTGATGTTGTTTTGGTATGTGCCGGCGGCTTGAGATCCTGAAATATTTATTTTGTAGGTGACTGTGGCGGCTGAGTCGGTGGCTATGCCGACTCTGGTCATGATAGCTGTTGGATCGTCTACGTTTTGGATTGGGAAGGGTCGGAAATATGTGGAATCGACAAAGTCAGAAATGATAGCATCTGTACCTTGGATGTTGAAACCAAAACCATAACTGGTGTTGTCTGTCCAAGGAGTCGCGTCGGTAGGGGTACAAGTAAGAGCGATGTCACATGATGTATCTGGAATAGTAGAGGTACCATTTATTAGTCTGAGGGAGTGGTCTTCGATGGCTTTGACTGAGTAACCATAAGCGCTGCCAGTGGTGACGGTAAGGATGTTGGTAAGTATGCTTGGTGTGCCGGGGACGAGTGATCCATAATCCAAATCGAGATTGGAGATTTTGAAAGTAAATGGAGTAATGGAATTGATGTATTGAAAGCCTGCTTTGATGGTGTATCCGGTCGAGTCAAACTGACCTTGGGCGGTTTGTCCGACAGTGTCGGAAAGTTTAAAAGAGGGTGAACTTTTTTGGCCGCCAGTGATGTTTACGGTACTCATTTGGATTTCAAAAGTAGGGGAAGAAAGAGTATCCGCAAAAACTGGTTGGTGAAAAAGTGAGGCAAAAATAATTGAGAAAGTTATTGGTGTTATAAGGTATATCACTGATAAAAATCCTTGAGAACTGCGTTTTGGGGGCGTTTCTTTGGAATTTTTGTTCATGTAGTGTCCTGATTTGATATGGTTTGTATACCGATAACTTGTTTGGGTGATATAGTAAATGGTTGAGGCTGGTGTGGCTAATATTACCCGAATAATTGAGTGTGTTATTCCTGCTCTAGTTTTAACTTATCGGATGTTTCAGAAATGGACGTTTCTAGAGAACTCGTGGAGGAATAAAGGGTAATAAGGTCTGATTGGATGGCTTTGAGTTTGGTGTGGAGTTGGGTTGGCAATAACAACTCTCGACCTTTGGAATTGAAGTACATAACAATATCTGTAGTGGCATTAAGAACTGATGAGAGCGATGGTTTTGCTTGGGTGGAAATCCATAAAAGGCTCTCTGCTTCTTCTTCTCTAATGACTTCTTCCAGGACCTGAATTCGACCTTTGCTTTTGAGGTTGTCGATGAATGTTTTACTAAAGAGGATGGCAACAGGAGCCATAAGCAAAAGTGAAGCTATGTTAATAATTTTTTCTGTAGTAATGGAATCGAAATTTTGCCAGAAAAAAAGCGACGCAAGGATAACAGAAGCAACGGCGGCTTGGCTTGGTTCGATGAGTAGGGCAATGGATATCAAAAGAAAGTCAAGTAAAAAGAATAAAGGGGAAGTGGCACCACCCGTTGAAAAAATAAGCAAAAGGCAGATGGAATTTAGAATGGCTGTAGACAGAATGTCAAAGTAGTTGTGATCTATGTGTCGCGAAAATGTTTTGAAGGCGAAATAGACCAATGCTAGGACCCCGGTGAGCTGGAGATTGTAAGAATTTAGGGTTGGGGTGTTGCTCCAGAGCCAGACAAGAAGGATAGAAAAGAGAAGTAATAAGGTGTGCTTTATGGATTGGGCTTGCATACATTAATAATACTGCAAATTGCGTGCTCCTGGCAGAGACTGTAAAAATTAGAAATTGATGTTGTGAAAATATATAAATATAAAAATAATTTTTGCGGAGATTGCTATTTTTGTCAGGATTAATTGTGATGTATTTTGTTTGTAAACTGGCAGTATTGTGCGACGAGTGATTGTATATTTACGCATAGTCTGTATAGAATTATCAGCTTAATATTATTGAATATTTGGATAATACCGATCATGTAATTTGCGATAATTTTGTCCAATAGGTCGCGTGGAAAATATCGGCGTGTTGAGCATTTTGTTGAATCGGAGAAAATTGGAGTAAGATTTATTTGTGACATCAGTTACTCATAATAAATTTTTTCAAAAAATTGATGGCTTGGATAGGTGGTTGATGACTATTTTTGTGTTAGGACTCATTGTTGCCGGTGTTGCCCTTTTTAGAGGCATTCTAATCGATCGTCAGGTTCAAGTAGAGTACATAACTAGTGCCGACAGAGAAGTGAGTCAAAAAATTGTAATAGATATAGGGGGAGCGGTGATGTCGTCCGGAGTTTATGACCTTCCTTTGGGGTCTAGGGTTAAAGATGCTTTGGTGGTGGCAGGTGGATTGTCCGAAAAAGCAGATCGTGAGTATTGTGAAAAGAATATCAATTTGGCCGAGATCGTTAAGGATGGAGAAAAAATATATATACCGTATATAGGTGTTTCAAATACAGGTAGCGGGTATCTCGGAGAAGGATCTGAGGCTTCCGCCATAGGCGGAGTGAGTACAAAAGTGAATGTAAATACCGCTAGTGTTCAAGAATTGAGTACCCTTGTGGGGGTTGGCCCAGTAAGATCCGAATCAATTGTGAAAAAAAGACCTTACAAAAATTTGGATGAGTTGGTCACTAAAGGTGCTCTGACGAAATCAATTTTGGAAAAGAATCGCGAGGTTTTAGCTGTTTATTAGAAATGAGAAGTAGGATTTTTATCCTAATTATTTTGTTTTTTATTAGATGTGTTCTAGGGTACATTGGTACAGTTGAATTTGACTCAAATCAAGAAATTTCGCTTACGGGTAATATATACAAAACATATCAAAAGGATAATATCTGTATCACGCATGTTGGGAAATTTATCTTACAAACTGAAGGAATCTGCTCAATATACAGAGGTACGAAAATCAAGGCATTTGGCAGAGTAAGTGGTGGATTGCTAACTAGATTTATGGGCAGAATATCTCTTGATGACGGGAAAATATATAGATTGGAGAAAAATGGCAAAAGTCAAAATGGTTGCGGATATTTTTGTGAGCTGATAGCTAATTTCCGTGAAATTCTTTTGAATAGAATTCGAATTAATGTGCCTGAGCCAGAATCTGGTCTGGTTGCGGGAATTGTTTTGGGATATAAAAAAGATATAGGGCAAAGATTTTACGAGGAAATGGTGAATAGTGGAACGATTCATATAGCTGTTGCGTCTGGGTATAATGTGTTACTTGTGGGAGGTGCGATTCTGGGTGTTTGCTTTTGGGCGATGAAACGTAAACTCGCTACTTATGTAGCAATACTGGCTATGTTACTCTATGCGATTATCGCGGGAGGGGAGCCTCCTGTAGTAAGAGCCTGGTTTATGGCAAGTTTGATTTTTGTTGCCCAAGCTTTGGGAAGATCAAATTCTTCACTGTGGGTATTGAGTCTTGCTATATGGATGATGATTGTCTGGGACCCCATGATAATCTTG
>Ga0172375_10010852_pt1 | contig 11710 bp, 2 predicted proteins | sample LakKiv1m_FD_114537 | JGI IMG/M metagenome (GOLD analysis project Ga0172375, IMG submission 114537) | Freshwater microbial communities from Kabuno Bay, South-Kivu, Congo - kab_092012_11.1m | ecosystem: Environmental > Aquatic > Freshwater > Lake | place: Democratic Republic of the Congo... | reverse complement strand
GTGACCCGGTACCCGAGCCCCCCAAGGTAGAGGGCATTGCGGTCGAGCATGGCCACGTACTCACCCCAGGTCGTGCCGACCCGGCTGACGTACACCGTCCAAAGGGCGTTCCAGGCATCGTCCGGCAGGCCGTCCGGCCTCATCGACTCCCGGTAGCCGTCCCACGCCATGCCGTTGCGACCGTCCCCCTCGCCATCGCCGACGGGAACCGTGTTGCCTACGTTCGTGATGCCGATCCGGAAGCTGATCGGCGGGTAGCTGAAGTCCCAGGGCTGGAGCCAGCCGGCCCAATACACGGCGACGCGGCCGCTCTCGCCGGGCTGGAGGACGCCGGGGGTGGCGCCGCTGGCCAGGAACTGCACCGAGTGGCTGAAGCCCTCGGGCACGGCCGTGGTCCAGAAGCCATCGCTGACCCGCAGCATATCCAAGGTCATTAGGGCTGCCGCGCGCCCGTTCTGGCTCGCGGTGAGGTTCAGCAGCGGCGCCTGCATGGCCACGGTGCCCGTGTTGCCATAGTCCACGTAGAGCGTGGCCAGTTGGTGGTAGCCCAGGCGGGCAGGGAGCACCAGCTTGGTCTCCAGCTTCGCCTCACCGCCGGCGGTGACGGTGACCGCGTTGGCCAGTTCGGCCTGCTCGCCGGCCGGGATGGCGACGCGGAGGGTGTAGGTCCCCGGGGGCACGCTGGCGGCCGGGAACGTGACCGTCAGGCGGCTGAAACTATCGACGATGACCGTCCCCGGGTAGGCACTGCCACCCCCCGAGACGAGGCTGGCCGAGGTCCCGGTGGCGAAGCCTGCCCCGGTGAGGGTCAGGACCATGTCGGCGCCATTGCCTAGCGTTCCCGGGCTGGCACTGTAGAGGCCCAACTGCGTCACCTGCGCCAACAGGGTGTAGGCCCCCGTGCCGAAGGCGTTGTGCACCTGGATGTACCAGACTCCCGCGGCCGCCGCCGGCACGGCGATGGCCTGGTCGGCGCCGCCCGTGGCCGAGTACTGGGCCGAGGCACTGGAGGGCGGCGTGCCGCGGCTCAGGTAGAGCTCGTTCAAGCCGGCGTTGTCCACGTCGTCCAGGCGCAGGAGGAGGTTGGATCCAGTGGGGACCAGGACTTGGTAGAATTGCCGGTCGCCGACCGTGGCGCAGGTCCCTGCCGTGGGCACGCCCAGGGTCAGCACCGGCATGGTGAACGAGGCCATCCCCGCCGAGACCGCGGCGTTGTTGGCCTGGGTGCCGCCCTCGCGGGTCTCCTGGCGGGCATCGGCGACCACGAGGAAGTGGAAGCTGCCCGGAACCACGCCTTGGAGGAGGATGTCCAGGGCGGCGTTGTAGGAGTCTCCGGCCCCCAGGCCGCCGGTGTGCTCCAGTGTGCCGATGAGGCGGTCGTCGTCGGAGAGCGTGCCGTCGGCGGAAAGGTAGACGACGTCATACCAGGTACCCTCGGCGTCAGCGGTGCCAGTGTTGGCCACCTCCCAGGTGACGTGCAGGGTGCCGTTCTGGGTCCCCGCGGTCGGCCCGGCGACGTTCCTCGTCGAGAGGTCGAGGTCCAAGGGCTCCAGGCCATTGTGCTCGAAGGCGCCCATGTCGACGCCCCCGCGCAGGCCAGTCTCGGCGTTGGGTACCCCCGGGTCGTCGTAGCGCAGCAGTCCCAGGAAGTCGCGAACGGGCGCTTGCTGGCTGGTGCCGGCATCGATGGCCGGTGAGCCGTCCTGGAGGCGGTAGGCCAGGGCGCCCTTGCCCGCGTATAGGGGATCGGCAGAGAGGTTCCCGTTCTGGCCGGTCTGGCTGGCCAGGTTGCGGTAGTTGCCAGAGCTCGCGCCGGGGTTGTGGACATCGCAGTAGCCGACGGTGATGGAGGAGGTCCCTTCGCGGAAGATCCCTGCGGAGGTGTTGCGGGTGACGAGGGAATTGGTGATCACGGCCGTGGCGGCGTTCGTGTGCACGCCGGTGGTGTTGTGGTCGACCGTGCAGTTGAACAGCGTGGCCACCGAGCCGCTGACGGCGAAGATGCCGGTGTTGCTGTTCTCGGACACCACGGCATTCTCCAGATCGAGCCCGGCGCTGTTGCGTCCACCGATGCCGCTGGTGCCAGACTGGGTGACGAGGGAGTTGCGGATCTGCACCGAGCTGCCGTCCACCAGCACCAAGGCGTCAGTCCCCCCGCCGCCGTAGCGCACCTCGACGTGGTCGAGGACGCTGTCCAGGCTATTGGCGGTGAGCACAAGTCCGCCCCAGACGCCGCGGTAGGGGCCGTCCGTGCGGTTGTTGGTGTCGCCGCCCGCGGAGTCATCCCGGTCCGAGGTGAACACGATGGCCGCCGCCGCCGTGCCCTCGGCCGAGAGCGTGCCATCCACCACCAGGAACACAGCCCCGTACTCCGCCTTGACGACCAGGCCGGGCGCCAGGGTGAGCGTGGCCCCGGGGGGGACGACGACGTCCTCGGGGAGGATATGGACGATGTCGGTATCGTCCCAGATCGCGTCGCCGGGGAGGGTGCCGCTGTCCAGCCGCAGGCCGTTCTGGCCGTTGCCGTCGAGCGTGACGCTGGCGATGGCGGGGGTCGAGCTCAGGTCCGTCGAGATGGCGGCCCAGGCGTTGTGGTCGAAGAGGGTCCCCGTGATCGCGGCCGCGCACTGCTCGAGGCGCGCACCGTAGACAGAGCAGCCGTAGACCGTGCCGTCCGTCATGGTCAACTCGCCCCCCACCACCTCGATGGCTCCCGTGGCACCCCAGCCGGAGTAGTAGATGCCGACGTGGGAGAGGAGGCTACCGGTGCTGGTGGCCTCGAAGCGCAGTCGACCCCAGATGCCACCGTTGGGGCCGTTGTTGCCGCCATTGTTGTTGGTGTCGCCGCCGACGCTGTCATCATTCTCACTGGTGAAGACGATGGGGGCCTCGGCGGTGCCACTGGCCAACAGCGTTCCCTGCACGAACAGATCCAGCGAGCCGTAGGCCACCTTGACCACCTGGCCGGGGGCGATGGTCAGGATCAGTCCCGGCGGCACGGTGACGTCCCCAGACATGCGGTAGGTGATATCGGGGTCATCCCAGAAGCCGTCGCCCGGCAGCGCGCCCGAGTCCAGCGTCAGCCCGTTGACGCCGTTGTTCACCACGGTCACCCCCTGGATATCCGGGTTGCTGGCCAGGTCCATCGAGACCGCCGACCAGCCGTTGCCCTCGAAACGGTTGTCCAGCAGCGTCGGAGAGCTGCCCACGATGCGCAGGCCGTCGCGGGAGCCGCGGTACAGCGTGCTGTTGGCCAACCGCAACTGGCCGCCGTTGACCCAGATGTTGCCGGGGTTGGACCAACCGCCGTAACGCACCGCCACGTAGTCGAGGGTGCTGCCCGTGCTGGTCGCCTCGAAGCGCAGGCCATCCCAGAGCCCCGCGTAGGGGCCGTTGTTGGTGCTGTTGTTGTTGGTATCGCCGCCGACGGTATCGTCGTACTCGGTGGTGAAGACGATAGGCGCGGCGGCCGTACCACCGGCCAGCAGCGTTCCCTCGACGCGGAGCTCCTGCGAGCCGTAGGCGGCCTTCACCACCTGGCCCGGAGCCACGGTCAGCGTGCTCCCCGCCGGCACGGTCACGTCGCCCCACAGGCGGTAGGTGATATCGGGATCGTCCCAGAAGCCGTTGCCCGGCAGGGCCCCGGAGTCGAGAGTCAGGCCATTCGTGCCACAGTTGCTGACGGTGACCCTGTCGATGTCCGGGTTCGAGCCCAGGTCCATGGACACGGCCGAGCCGTTGTGGTCCGCGAATGTCGTGTCCGACAGCGTCGGGCTGGCGGTGATGATGCGGAGCCCGTTCTGGGCGCACTGGCGTAGCGTACAGTGGTCCATGGCCACGCCGGCGTGGTCGATGAGGACTTGGCCCGCCGAGTCCCAGCCGCCGTAGGACAGGCGGCAGTATTGCAGGCTGTTGCCGCTGCTGGTGGCGCCGAACTTCAGCCCGCCCCAGACGCCCCGGTAAGGCGCGTCCGAGCGGTTGTCGGTGCCGCCGCCGACCGTGTCGTCCCGGTCGGACGTGAACTCGATCGGGGCTCCGGCCGTGCCGGGAGCGATCAGGGTCCCGTTCACCAGCAGGTCCACGTTGCCGTAGCCCACCTTCACCACCTGGCCGGCGGCGATAGTCAGCGTCGAGCCGGCGGGAAGGGTCACGTCACCGTAGAACACGTAGACGATGTCTGGATCGTCCCAGGCCAGGCCTCCGGCGGCCAGCGTGCCCGCGTCCAGCACGAGGCCATTGGTGCCATTGCCGCTGGCCGTCACCCCGTGGATGTCGGGGTTCGAGTTCAGGTTCATGGCCACGGCTGCCCAGGTGTTGTTGGTGTACGTATTACCGGTCAACACCGGGTTGCTGTTTTCGATGCGCAGGCCGTTGCCCCCCGCGGTCGTGACCAGGCTGTTGGTCAGGGTCAGTTGCCCGCCCTGGACCCAGATGCCGCCGTTGCTGTCCCAGCCCGCATAGCGCACCTCGACATTGTCCAGGAGGCTGCCGGTGCTCGTGGCCGTGAAGCGCAGGCAGCCCCAGATACCGGCGTAGGGCGCGCCGCCGGCCCCGTCGGTGTCGCCGCCGGCGGTGTCGTCCCGTTCGGAGGTGAAGAGGATGCGCGCGGCGGGGCTGCCGTCGGCGGTGAGGGTCCCGTTGACGATCAGGTCATTGGTGCCGTACCGGAACTTCACCACCACGCCGGGATCGATGGTCAGGGTCTGCCCCGCCGGCACGGTCACATCGCCACTGACCACGTAAGGGCTGCCGGCCGTGGTCCAGGGACCGCCGCTGCCGTTGTAGACCGTGCCGCTGACCGTGGTGGCGGCCCGCAGGCCCCCGCCGGCAGCCAGCCCCAGCGCCAGCCCCAGCGCCAGCCTCAGGACCCCGTCCGGCCCCGGCCAGGTCACCCACTTCATGGCACCGTCTCCTTGCCTGCGGTCGAGCCAAGGACACTCCCCTGCCATCACCGCGCGACCGGCGCTCCCTCTCGTCCCAGACCCGATCCGCTCCCCAGGGAGGCCTGCGGTGCGCGATGGCAGCCTTGACGATACCACGACGCATGGCCGCAATGCAAGCGCGCGCGTACAACAAAAAGGGAGCCATTCAGTGCGCCACGGCGCATTCGCCTCGCGAACCCGCCGGCAGTGGCCGCATACCCTCCCGACGATGTACAGTACCGCGCGGCCGTTCCCGGCCGGTATGGTACCGCGCACAGCAGGAGCCCTGACCATGGTGCACAGGCCGTTTCCCGCCCTTCAGCGCCGCCGCCTCGCGGTGTGGGTCCTCGGTGTCCTCCTGGGCGCGTTCCGGCTGCTGGCTGCCCCGGACGATGCCAGCCGGCTTCTGGACCTGGCCGCCGTGCAGAAGGCCGCCGCTGCCGTGGACCTGGCCCGCTTCCCCAACGCCGACGATGTGCTCATCGACGATGCCATCCTCTCCGTCTACCAGGCCGACGGCACCGCCATCACGACCGACGAGACCTGTCTGAAGGTCCTCACCGAGAAGGGCCGGCGCGACAACCAGCTCCTCTCACGCCAGTTCACGCTCCCCTTCAGCACCGCCGCGTTCACCCTCGTCGAGGTCGTCAAGCCCGACGGGCGCGCGGTGCCGGTCGACCTGGCAGCCCAGAGCCGCGTCATGGTTGACCCTGGCCAGATGGGGTCCAACATCTACAACCCCGACAGCAAGGTCCTGCAGGTGACCATCCCCGAACTGGCCATCGGCGACCTGGTCCACTACGTCGCCCGCGAGGACGTGGTCAAGCCGCGCGTCCCGAACACGTTCAGCGAGTACCAGGTCTTCGAATACACCAGTCCGATCCTGCACTACTCGTACGAGGCGAACGGCCCCAAGGCCCTGCCACTCCAGTCCATCGCCCTCAAGGCCGAGGTGCCGGGCACGGCCAGGCACACGCAGCGCGAGGAGGGCGACCGGGTCATCCACCGGTGGGAGGTCAGCGACGTGCCGCGCATGTATGACGAACCGCGCATGCCGGCGCTTTACACCGTGGTCCAGCGGCTCCTGGTCAGCACCATTCCGGACTGGCAGTATCTGTCGCGCTGGTACTGGGCCCTATGCGAGCCGCATATGAAGACATCCGAGGCGATGAAGGCGAAGGTGGACGAGCTGGTCAAGGGCCTCGACGACCGCGAGGCCCGGCTGCGGGCCGTGTTCCGCTTTGTCTCCCAGGAGGTCCGCTATATGGGCATTACCGTCGAGAAGGAGGCCCCCGGCTACGAGCCGCACGACGTGACGTTGACCTTCGAGAACCGCCACGGTGTGTGCCGGGACAAGGCGGTCCTGCTGGTGGCGATGCTGAGGCTGGCCGGTCTCAAGGCCTACCCGGTCCTGATCCACAATGGGCCGAAGAAAGACGCCGAGGTGCCGCAGCCCTTCTTCAACCACGCCATCGCCGCGGCCGAGGACCCCGACGGCTCGTACGCCCTGATGGACCCCACCGACGAGAACACCAAGGACCTCTTCCCCGCCTACCTCTGCAACCAGAGCTACCTCGTGGCCCGGCCGGAGGGCGAAGGCCTGCGCACCTCGCCCATTGTGCCGGCGGAACAGAACCTGGTGCGGGTCGAGACCACCGCCCGCCTGGACGCCCGCGGCACCCTGACCGCCTCCTGCACCCTGCGCCTCGATGGCATCAACGACAATGCCTACCGCGGCTACTTCAGTCGGATCAAGCCCGACGAACGGCGGCTGTTCTTCGACGGGGTGGTCAAGGGCATGGCGGCTGGCGCCCGCCTCACGGCTCTGACCATCACCCCTGAGAACCTGATGGACACCGAGACCCCCCTGGTGATCACCCTGAGCCTGGAGGCCGAGGACGTGCCCGTGAGCGACGGCACGACGATGATGCTCCCCCTGGCGCGGCTGGGCACGGGCGTGGGCATGGCCAACTTCATCCTGCGCGACGCCGGTCTCAAGGAGCGCAAGTATCCCTTTGTCACCGAGTGTGCCTGTGGCGTCCGGGAGAGCTTCCGCCTGGAGCTGGACCCCGCCCTGGGAGAGCTCGTGTCCCTGCCGTCCTACGAGCCCATCACCACCGATACCGTCTCATGGGACCTCCAGCTCAAGAGCGAGGGCAGCACGCTCACCGGCGAGGGGACTTTTCTGATCAAGGCTGTCGAGCTGACCCCGGCCCAGTACCTCGACCTCAAACAGACCCTGAAGCGCCTCGAGGTCTACGCCCGCAAACGGCCGATCTTCAGGCGCGGCGAGACGGGCTCCGCGGAGGTGGACTCCATGGTGCTGCAGAGCGTCCACGAGATCGATATCCAGGGTCCCTCGCATTGGACGACCCTGGAGAAAGTCCAGCGCAAGATCCTCTCCTACAAGGGCAAAAAGGACAGCGCCGAACTCAAGTGGAGCTACAACCCGGCCTGGGAGAAGGTCGAGATCGTCCGCGCGGCGGTGACCGCCGCCGATGGCACCGTCAAGGAGATCAGTGCCCAGGAAATCAACGAGATGGATGCCGGCTGGGTCGCTTCCGCGCCGCGCTACCCGGCGGGCAAGACCCTGGTGGCCAGCCTGCCTGGCGTCGAGATCGGCTGCACCATCGACTACGAGGTGCGGCATACGGTCACGGGCCGTCCTTTCCTCGCCACTCGGCACACCTTCCGTGGTTTCGACCCACTGCAGCGCAAAGTCCTGCGAATCCGGGCCCCGGCTGGGCTGGCCCTGCGCTGCGGCGTCTTCCAGGGGGGCACGCTCGACCCTGACGCGGCCCCGGTGATCCAGGAGTCCTCGAGCCCTGATGACGATGGCCGCGTCATCCGCGAGTGGGTCGCCGTCGACCAGCCGCCCGTCCGCCGCGAGGACGGTCTACCGCCCATGGACATGTTCGTGCCGACGGTCATGGTGTCCGCCGGCGACTGGAAGGCCTATGCCCGCGCCCTGGAGGCGGCGGTCCGACCGGCTACCGAGCCGTCGGGTGCCGTCAGGGGCCTGGCCCGCGAGACCGTCGCCGGCGCCGCCGACGCGACGGCGGCCGTGCGCGCCCTCCGCGACCTGGTGGCGACGCGCATCCGCCGCGCGGGGCCCGCGTTGAACGACCTGCCCATGTCCGCCATCTCGCCGGCGGACACGACGTTGCGCGATGGCTATGGCAATACCACGGATACCGCCATCCTGCTGGCTGCCCTGCTGAGTCAGGCTGGCTTCCGACCGCACCTCGTTCTGGCCTCCGGCGTGCCCCCCATTGCTGCCAGTGAGGATGCGCTCCGCCAGTTCCCCGCCGCCAGCCTCTTCCCCGACGTGCTGGTGGCCGTCAACCTACCCCGCCTCGGTCTGGTCTACCTCAATGATACCGACCAGTATGACGCCCTGGGCGCCACCCCGCACGACGGCCGTCTGGGGCTCCGTCTCGACGGTGCCCGCATCGAGCGCATCGAGGCCAGCGCCGACCGCCAGGATGTCGACGAATACCGCTACGCCATTCGCCTCGATGCGGAGGGCCATGCCGGCGTGAGCTTCTGCCGCACCACTCGAGGTGGCCCCTTCGGCGACCAGAACCGGATGTTCAGCGAGATGCCGCCTGAAGAGCGCCGGCGGTACTACGAGGAGACCGTGGCTGGCCTCTCCCAGAACGCTGAGGCCGTCGGCGACCTGGCCACGGACTTCGGTGGCTATCCGGGCACCGAGCGCTTCGCGGCGCGCGTCACCAGCCTCGCCGTCCGCGATGGCGATTTCCTCTACCTCACCTTGCCGCGGACCCTGTACAACCTCCTCGGCCTGCGTTCCGACGAGCGCGCCAACCCCGTCTTCTGGGGAGGGCCCCGACGCCTCCGCGTGGTGACCGAACTGACCCTTCCGCCTGGGTTCGAAGAGCCCGTGCTGCTGCCCTCAGACTTCTTCTGGAATGCCCCCGACGACGCCGGCTCGGTGTGGGTGGGCGTGCGCCGCGAGGGGCCTTCCGCCCTGACGGTCATCCACGACGTCGACCTCCGTGCGGCCGTCCTGCCGGCGGATGTCTACGCGGAGCTGCTCGAGACCAACCGCCGGCTCAGCCACCCCGCGGCCAGGACCATCCTCCTGCGCCAGGCACCGGCCAAGCCGTGAGTTCGGATGCCGCCGTGCGCGGCAGCCGGGGGACCAGGGGCAGTGGGCAGTGGGCAGTGGACAGTGGACAGTGGACAGTGGGCAGTGGACAGTGGGCAGTGGACAGTGGGCAGTGGGCAGTGGGCAGTGGACAGTGGACAGTGGACAGTGGACAGTGGACAGTGGACAGTGGACAGTGGACAGTGGATGGCCCAGCTCCTGCATGGGACGGGGCCCTGAGCATTGGCCGTTGAGCGTTGGCCGTTGAGCGTTGAACCCTTGGACCCTGAGCCTTGCTCTGACTACCGACTACCAAACCCCGCCCTTCTTCCACTCGCAAGGACCCCGCCATGGCCGTCACCCGCGCCGCCAACTCCGAGCCCCTGATCCGCAACGACGAGAGCATGCGTTACCGCCCTCTGGGCAGGACCGGGCTGATGGTTTCGGCCCTCTCCTTCGGCTGCATGCGGCTGTCTGATGACCAGGACCTGAACACGCGCCTTGTCTCGAGGGCTATCGAGCTGGGTGTGAACTACTTCGAGACCACGCGCGGCTACTGTCGGGGACAGTGTCAGCAACGGACCGCGCCGGGCCTGGTCGGCAAAACGACCGGCGTCATCGTCTCCGGCAAGGCCGGGATCAACCCCGACACCACCGCCTACGCCTTCCGCCAGGAGATCGAGCGGCAGTTGGACATCCTCGGCCTGAACCACTTCAAGTTCTTCCAGGTGGGGTGGTTCGGCTGGGACCGCGTCTCCCATCTGCTGAAGCGCGGCGGCGTCCTCGATGCCCTGCGTCGGGCGCAGGACGAGGGGCTCGTGCAGCACATCGGCTTCACCGGTCACGACCGCCCTGAGAGCTTCACCCGCGTCATCGAGACCGGCCTCTTCGATACCCTCACGGTCCCCTACAACCTTATCAACCGCGCCTACGAACCGACCATCCGGCGCGCCGGGGAACTCGGGGTCGGCGTGGTGGCCATGTGCCCGGTCGCCGGCGGGGCGCTGGCCTGCGAATCGGGGCTCCTCAAGGAAGCCCTGGGCATGGACCTGCCCACTCCGGAGATGGCCCTCCGCTTCGTCCTCGCGAACTCCAACGTCAGCACCGCCTGCTCGGGCATGAACGCCATGGACCAGCTCGAACAGAATGTGCGCACGGCCAAGGCGTTCGATCCTGCTGCGGGGGCCCCGTTCGAGCGGCTGTGCGAGGGCCTCGACCGCCTGCGGGAGCGGCTGGGGCACAAGCTGTGCACCTCCTGCCGTTACTGCCTGCCCTGTCCCCAGGGGGTCAACATCCCCCGGCATCTGGAGCTTTACCGTCATTGGCAGGCGTTCGGCCTGGCCGGGGCTGCCCGTGAGGGCTTGCGCTGGCTCCCGCCGGGCGAGCGCCTGGACCGCTGCAACGGCTGCGGCGAGTGCGAGAAGAAGTGCCCCAACGAGCTCCCCGTTCGCGAGATGCTCAAGGAACTGGCCGAGCTGGCCAAAGAGCCCTGAGCCGCCTGGGCCACCGCCGGGGCCTTATGGCCTCAGGGAAGCCCGGGATGCCGAGCCTGGCCGGGCTGTGGTGGCGCTTGTCCCCAAGCGCTCCTCCCGGCCGGGCCTGCGTGCGAGGACACGCGCCGCTACACGCATCCAGGATCAACCGGGACATTACCCGGGGCCCGTAGCCCCCCTTGAGCGGTTCCGCCTCGCACGCCATATTCCCGGTCGTGCGGGGGCTCGGTTCCCCGCCTGGAGGCGGAGATGCCGGACCTCTACAAGCCACTGTTCAACCCCAACCTGCTCAGGAGCCGCGCCGCGCACTTCGCCCCGGCGTTCACTCAGGCGCAGATGGAGGCGGTCGCAAACTGGGCCGGCACCGCGGCGGACCCGGCCTTCCGGGCCGAGAACGAGAAGCCCTTCCAGGGCCAGTTTCTCACCGACCTCTTCGGCGGCCTGCTGGGCTACGTGCTCCCGGCCGGGCACCTCGATGCCTACAACCTCAAAGCCGAGTCCGCGTCGTCCGAAACCAAGGGCGGCAAGACCCCCGATGCGCGCCTCGGCTTCATCGGCTATGGGCGCGATGTCACTCGCGTCGTGGTCGAGCTCAAGCCGCCCGCCGCCGACCTCGACGCCAGGCAGCCGGGCCATGGCCATCTCACTCCCGTCGAGCAGGCCTTCGGTTACCTGGCCAAGTTCGACGACTGCCGCTGGGTGATCGTCTCGAACTTCGTCACCCTCCGCCTCTACAGCAAGAGCCGCGGCCAGGCCTACGCCCACGAATTCGCCCTGGCAGACCTGGCTCAGCCCGAGACGCTGCGGCTGTTCCACTTCCTCCTCGGCCGTGACCGCCTCCTCGCCGAGCCGCCTACGCGCAGCTTCGTCGACGCGCTGCTGGAAGACTCGACCCATCGCGAACAGCAGATCACCCGCGACTTCTACGCCCTCTTCAGCCAGGTCCGCCTGCAGCTCTTCGAGCACCTCTGCGCCGGCAATCCCCCAAGCGCTGACCGTGAGGGAGCGGACCTTCCCGGCCACCGCGTCCGCCTCCTCGCCCAGGCCCAGAAGGTCCTCGACCGCATCCTCTTCATCTGCTTCTGCGAGGATACCGGCCTGCTGCCCCACGGCATCATCCGCCAGGCCATCGCCGCCGCCGGCACCAGCTTCGTCACCACCAGCCGCTGGCAGCAGCTCTGCGG
>Ga0172375_10010851_pt1 | contig 11712 bp, 12 predicted proteins | sample LakKiv1m_FD_114537 | JGI IMG/M metagenome (GOLD analysis project Ga0172375, IMG submission 114537) | Freshwater microbial communities from Kabuno Bay, South-Kivu, Congo - kab_092012_11.1m | ecosystem: Environmental > Aquatic > Freshwater > Lake | place: Democratic Republic of the Congo... | reverse complement strand
GATCTTCGCACAATGACCTTCACCGAGCGCAGCGACTATCCGACTATCCGACCATCCGACTATCCGACTACCCGACTACAAAACTACTACCAGCCAATTTCCCAATTTACCCTCTGCGAATACACCCTCGACTGCATTGACTGTCATACGCGCGGCGAAGTGATGGGTGACGGCGATATCCACAAAGACCAGGCTTCCATCGAATACGTGCAATGCAAAACCTGTCACGGCACGCCGGCCGAACTGCCGATCACCAAAACCCTGACCGACCCAAATGACATTGCCTTCACGCTGGCGTTCCTGAATCCCGTCATGGACCTGAAACTCGGCGACACGATTCTGATTACCGAAAAAAGCGAGCCGCTCTGGAACATCCGCGCCTTGCCCGACGGTACCTACGAGATGGTCGGCAAAGCCACGCGGCAATACTTCACCTTCCGACCAGTGATGGGAAGCGGCTGTACGCAGACAGGCAAAAACCAAGCCTCCGCGTATTGCCACGAGTGCCATGCCGTGGAGCGACAACAATGACCGAGCCCTCCCGCCGCGATTTTCTTGAGTTGTTGATCAATAGATTGCCGTTCCCAGACTTGGCGATCGAGGGCGCTTTTGTAATCAACCTAATGTAGTGTTGCATTCTCCAAAATAGTGGATATGATAAAGGCATTATCCAAATTATGGCATCCTTGCTAAATCATCTCTTCCAAAAAGAACGGACCCACCGCACCAGCCTTGTCCAGGGGCAAGTGACCCCCGATCCGACCCGTTGTGTGCAGTGCGGGATTTGTTCCTTCAATTGCCCGGTCGAAATTGATGTGCGCCACCACGCCTGGCAGGGACAACCGGTTGTCCACAGTCATTGCCTGACCTGTGGGGAATGTGTGGCGCGTTGCCCGCGCGGGGTGCTCAGATTCGAGCGCACCAACCTGTTTTCTGAGGCAGGAAAATGACGCGCTACGTCATAATTGGCACAGGCGTTGCCGCCATTGCAGCCGCCGAAGCAATCCGCGCTTACGAACAGTCTGGAGACTTGACTTTGGTGGGTGATGATCCCTTTGGCTATTACTCGCGCCCCGGCCTGGCTTACTACTTGACCGGTGAACTGAACGAGGAGATGCTCTATCCGTACCGTAAGGCAGATTACCAGAAACTAAACCTCCGCTATCACCACGTCCATGCCACTCGAATTTTGCCTGCCGAAAAGCAGGTCGAACTTGATTCGGGCATGCGCCTGCCCTACGACAAATTGCTTATCGCCACCGGCGCGCAGGCGCTTCCGCTCAACATCCCTGGCGTGGATTTGAAAGGCGTCCACAAACTTGACCATCTCGCCGATGCCCGCACCCTGTTGGCCAATGCCAAACGTGGGCGCGCCGCCATCGTCACCGGCGGCGGCATCACCGCGCTGGAACTGGCCGAAGGGCTGGCCGCGCGCGGGATGCGCGTTCACTATGTTTTGCGGTCGGCGCGTTACTGGCCGGGGGTGCTGGATGAACTCGAATCGGGGGTCATCGAGAGCCTGCTGGCGCAGGAGGGCATCACGCTCCATCACAAGAGTGAAATCAGCGAAATCCTGGGCCGCAATGGCAAAATCAACGCGGTACGTCTGGCCGATGGGCGCAGCCTGAAAGCCGATTTGCTGGCTTATGCCATCGGCATTGCCCCACGGGTCGGATTGGCGCGCGAATCTGGGCTGGATTGTGAACGCGGCATCCTGGTGAATGAATTGATGCAAACCAGCCAGCCAGACATCTACGCTGCCGGGGACGTGGCCCAGGTCTTTGACCCGGCCAGCGGAAAACACCTGCTCGACAGCCTGTGGAATCCCGCCCGCGAACAGGGGCATGCCGCTGCCATCAACATGACTGGCCATGCCAAAGCCTACCACAAGCCGCCAGTCTTCAACGTCACCCGCTTGGTCGGACTGACCATCACCATCATTGGGGCAGTCGGCAACCAGAACGATCCCGACCTACTCGGTGTCGCGCGCGGCGACAGTGAAACTTGGCGGCAGATGCCGAATGTCATCGTCGCCCAGGGCGGGTTCGAAGTCAACCGCCTGCGCCTGATGGTTGGCAAAAAGCACATCCTCGGCGCGGTGGTCATGGGTGACCAGAAACTCTCCGGCATGCTGCAATCCATTGTCCGCCAAAAAACCGATATCTCTCCCATCCGCGCTCAATTGCTCGCCTCCAACGCCCCGATTGCCGACATCCTCGCCGAATTTTGGACGAGGGAAACCACTATACTGTAAAACCGGTAAACTGGTAGACAGGTAAACAAAACCATGCTCCGCTCCTCCAAAGAATTACTACTCGCCTTGCTCACCTGCATTTTCATTGCCGCTTCTTACGCTGTGGTGCTCCTGTTCACGCGCCAAATCCCTGCCGCTGGTGGATTTTATGGTCACATGGTCGGCGTTTTAGGTTTCCTCCTGATGCTAATGACTGAAACCCTCTACAGCCTGCGCAAGCGCACCCGCTCGGCCCGCTGGGGCCGCATGGCCGATTGGCTGCAATTTCACATCTTCACCGGCATCGTCGGCTCGTTCATGGTGCTCTTGCACTCATCCTGGAAGTTCAATGGACTGGCAGGTATCACCCTGTTGCTCACCGGCGTTATCGTCTTTAGCGGCTTCATCGGGCGTTACATTTACACCCGCATCCCGCGCACTGCCGACGGAATTGAAGACCCCGGTCTGGTCGGCATCATGCAGACCACCGCCCTCGCCAACGCCCGGCGGCTTATGGCACTCTGGCACGCCATTCACATTCCCATCGGCATGGCTCTATTCATCGCAGCCTTTGCCCACATCCTCGGCGCGCTCTACTACGCCACCCTGCTCAAGTAACGCAAAATAGCATTTTGCACCACACTGCCATGAACAATAGCAAACTCGGCTGTCTTTCCCCCTTTGCCATTTTCAGCGCCTTCCTGGCGATTTTTGCCCTGCTCATCATAGGAGTACTAAACGGTAACGCCATGTTCAGCCCCGGCGCGCTCCACAACGCCCACGCCGACATCGGCGATGACTGTGGTCAATGCCACGCCTCCTTCTGGGGCGCGCAGACCATGACCAACCTGTGCCTGAACTGTCATACAGAAATTCAAGGTGAACTGGGAGATTCAACCACCCTGCACGGGACTCTCACTAAAGGGCTGGGTGCTACCTGCCAATCCTGCCACACGGAACATGCCGGCCCCTCAACCAGTTTGACTGTTATGGACACCTCCGCCTTCCCCCACGAAGCCACTGGCTTTGTACTCACCGGGCATCAGATTCGTTCTCCTGGCGTTTCCTTTACCTGTAGCGATTGCCACACCGAAGGCATTTCCATGTTTAACCAGCAGGTCTGTGCCGAATGTCACCGCTCGCTGGATTCGGTTTACAGCGAAAAACACCTGACCGCCTTTGGCGTGGATTGCCTGGCCTGCCACGACGGCGTGGATCGCTATGGCGATTTCAGCCACAGCCAGACCGCATTCAATTTAACGGGAGCGCACCTGCGGGTCGATTGTTCGGACTGTCACGTCGGGGCGCGGACAATAGCCCAGTTACAGTCCACCAAGCGGGCCTGTGAATCCTGCCATCAAAAAGACGATGCCCACAACGGCGAATTTGGCGCGCAATGCGGCGTCTGTCACAGCCCAGAAGCCTGGAAACCCGCCAAATTCGATCACAGCCTGAGCAATTTCCCGCTCGAAGGCAAGCATGTGGATGTGGCGTGTGAGAACTGCCACACCCAGGGCTACGCGGGCACACCCCAAGATTGTTTCTCCTGCCACCGGGCCGATGACGCTCATCAGGGGCAGTATGGCACGGCCTGCGAAACCTGTCACCACCCCGGTGACTGGAAAGACGCCTCCTTCGACCATAGCCTGAGCCGCTTCCCGCTGGATGGCGCGCACATCAATGTGGAGTGCGCCGAATGCCACAAGGATAATATCTACAAAGGCACGCCCATCGAATGCGCCGCCTGCCATGCCGACCCGGCCTATCACCTCGGCCTATTCCCCGGCCAGGCCTGCTCAGAATGCCATACCACCGCTGCCTGGCGGCCAGCCCCGTACAACGGCCTGCACACCTTCCCGATGAATCACGGGCAGGAAAATAATCGCCTGAACACCTGCGCCGACTGCCACCAGCCCACCCTGGCGCAGTGGACCTGCTACACTTGCCATGATCGCGCTGAGACGGAGCAGAAGCATCGCGAGGAAGGCATTGCCGACTTCGATGACTGTCTGCGCTGTCATCCCACCGGCCAGGAGGATGAAGCCGAAAGCAGAGATGGGGATAAAGATAACGATGATTGACGTGGAGCGACAACAATGACCGAACCATCCCGCCGCGATCTCCTCAAACTCGCCCGCGCAGGCTTCCTCTGGTTGAGCGGCGCGCTGGCCCTCGGCGGCCTGTTCCGCTTCATGGAGTACGAACCGAACCCTGCGCCCCAGACGGAATTCGACCTGGGCCCCGCCGACCGATTCCCGCTCGGCTCGCACACGCTTCTCCCTGACCCTCCTGCTGTGTTGCTCCACACCCAAAGCGGATACTCCGCCCTCAGCCTGACCTGCACCCACCTCGGCTGCACCGTGGAACAAACCGCGGATGGCTTCACCTGTCCCTGCCACGCCTCGCGTTTCGACGCGCAAGGCAAGGTGACGCATGGGCCTGCTGTAAAACCCTTGAAATCCCTGCGCGTCGAATTAATCGATGATGGCAGGTTGATCCTGCACACCGATTAATTATTTTCAAACCGCCTGCGCGCCATAATGGATTGATCCAGGCGCGGTCAAGGATGGCCGCCATTCCCATTTCCACCCGGCCAAAGCGGATGCCCGCCCGCATCACGGAAAGAATGGGTGACTCCGGTCGAGTTCAGTATGACAGTCATTGCGCTGAACAGGCCGTCGTGATCGATGAAGCCGGTAACAGTGACACCCTCGCCAACTTGCGGCGCGAAGCCAATGGACTGGTTGTAATGAGAAGGGCCAAGTTGAATATAGAGGCTTTGATTTTCCCCGGTGGTCAGGCTGAGACCCGACAGGTCGTAGCCGTTGACTATGCCGCGCAGGGTAACGGTTGTGTGAGAGCCATCCCCGGCTTCCCCGCCATGGGCGCGATTCTGGTGTTCGCCTCCTTCGGTTTGCCAAAACCCCATTGAAGCAGATGCGGCAATACCGCCAAAAATTACGAGGAGGATAATTGTGCCCAAGGTTGTTGAATTCAACTTCATTCCGCACCCCCTGCTGAAAAAACCACTGTCTCCCTGATGGGACAACAAGCCTCGGATGTGCATTCCAGGCAGGAGATACACTGGTGATCGCGAACAACCGTCCTCTGGCTTACCGGGATATTCATTGGGCAGAGGGTGGCACAGGCGTGACCCGGGCGGCAGGTTTCAGCCCTGCGGCGGATGGTGAAAACGCGGAACAGATTTGTTAAACCAAGCAAGGCCCCAAACGGGCAGGCATACTTGCACCAGGGACGTTCCACCAGCAAACTCATGAGCAGGATGGTCAATAAGATGAGGAGGGCTGTGGTGGCCGCTTCGCCCGTCCAAAAATGGAACAGGGCGAAATAGGGATCATATTCCTGAAACACCAATGTGGCGCTGGCAGCGGTGGCATACAACACCCAGGCCAGAACGCCATAGCGGGCGTATCGCAAAATACTGTCAAGTTTGGCGGGGATGAAGTGGTTATAGCGTTTGGATCCGAGCCACTTGCGCCCAAGTTTTCCATACCATTCCTGTATGCTTCCGAGCGGACAGATCCACCCGCAAAAAACGGGGCCGAATAAAAATGCCAGGATAAAAACCAGGCTCAACAGGATAACCGAGGAAGCGCGTATTTTATGGAGGAATGTACCTGCCGTAAGCAGTTGATAGGTTGTCTCCACGCCGCCAAAGGGACACAACGCATGGAGCGAGGCGCTGGCAAGAAAATCCCACCCGCCGCCGTTTTGGACCAGCGTATGGTTGACGCTAATCAAGGCGATGAGCGCGAAAAAAAAGACTTGCAGGACTTTGCGCATCCAAATCCCGCGTTTGCGGGAGGGACGTCTGTTCGTTTGTTTCATAAATTGCCTTCCAAAAAACTTGCAGGTCACGCTTGAAGCGTGACCTGCGCTGATCTGCAAAATACTACGGCTTGCCCCCGTTCCCATTCCCGTTTCCATTTCCACCCGCCCAAAGCGGACGGCCATTTGCGTCGCGGAATGAGTAGGTCTGGCCGGTTGAGTCTGTGGTCACGGTGATGGCGCTGTAAAGACCCTGGTCACCGGGGAAGCCGCTGATCGTGACGCCTTCGCCCGCCTGCGGGGCAAAGCCGATGGATTGGTTGTAGCGTGAGTTGCCGAGTTGGACGTACAGGCTTGTGCCGTCATCGAGAGTGACACTCATTCCAGTCAGGTCAATTGAATTGACGACGCCGTGTACTGTGCTAATGCCTGTGATGTTGGCTTGCGGCACACCGCTGCCGGTGGATGAAGAGGAACTACCCTGACCGCCATTACCCTGTCCACCGTTCCCCTGTCCACCGCCGCCATTGCCGCCCTGTCCATTTGCCGTGCCCTGATTGCCATTGCCGGTTGTGCCGGTAATAATGGTTTGATACAATTCAACGGGCAGGTATTGAGGCTGGTAGGTTTCACCAGTCTGCTGGGTGAGGGCGCTCGTGAAAGCCTGAAGGTGGTTGTATGAGCCGTTTATCAGGTTGGCGTAGACCAGTTGAATGTCGGCGTTGTCGGTCTGCGTGGAGCGGGTCTGTAAATCGAGGATGTCGATTTCTTCGATGGCCGCGCCCACTTTGAGGGCATCGGCAAGGGAGAGACTCCCCTGGGCGACGAGTTGGTCGTAGAGCGCCTGGAGGTTCGCGTCTGTAAATTGACCGGGAGCCAGCGCGGGATCGGGAAGAGCGTAGCGGTCGAGCAGGACTTTGATCTCGTCCATGTGCATCTGCTCGCTGGCCGCGATATTCTGGAAGGTGGGTTGTCCCCAAACAGTGTAGAGGGCATTGTACACATCGCGGGCAAGTTTTTCCTCTTCACGCATAAATAACAGGCTTGCCGATTCCTCTGCGCTCAAGTCGGACGCAGGGACATCCAAAACAGATGTGCCGTTGCCGCCGTTTCCATTGCCATTATCCACCGCACTTGTATCGGGTATTGCGATGGGATCGGTTCCCGCGGAGGCAAACGCCGAATACGCGCTTGCGCCGATGGCGATCACGATGACCGCTGAAAGGATGCCGATCAAAAGGTTTTTGAGATTGTTGAACATTTTTACTCCTTGTGGGGCGGGTCGTTTGTAAAACATGCCCGCGTTTTTTCTGTGAAAGATTGTTCGCTGTAACTTCAACGATGCCCAAATTTTAATATTTCCATGTAAAGGAAGTGTAAATTTTGCTTCAAGAGTGTGCGAAGGTTTTGGTTATGTCATTGCAAGACCCATGCCCCGCAACGACATGGAAGGCCTTTACCAAATCTTCACAATTTCTTTTCACGCACACCAAGTTGAATTGATAAAAATCAACCATTCCTTATCCCCCAGGAGGCACGATGACTGAACAAACCCCACAACCCGACCCCGAACCTTCCATGCTTGACCGAATGCGCGGGCGGCTCGTCCCCGAAGGCATGCCCACCGATGATCGAGGTCGCATGCGCATGGTGGTGGACAGCCTGATCCTTCACATTCACCCAACCAAAGTGGACAGTTCCACTTTAAAGTGGACATATACCTGGGGGCTGGGCGGCCTCGCCGGTTTGTTGATGGCCATCCTCGGCCTGACCGGCGCGGTTTTGTTGAACAACTACACGCCCGCCGCGCCGCAGGCTTATCTCGATATTCTCGAACTCAATTCGAATGTCTGGTTCGGTGAACTCATCCGCAACCTGCATCATTGGAGCGCGAACCTGCTGATCGTTGTTGCGGTGCTTCATCTTATCCGCGTCTTCGTCACGGGCGCATATCGTCCGCCGCGCGAATTGAACTGGCTGATCGGCGTTGCCATGCTTTTACTGGTGCTGGGGGCAAATTTCACGGGCTATCTTTTGCCGTGGGATCAACTTGCTTATTGGGCCATCACCGTCGGCACAAGCATCATCAGTTACGTGCCGGTCATCGGCCAGTGGTTGAGCATCCTCGTGCTCGGCGGGCCCGAAGTGGGCGCAAACACCCTGCTCAACTTCTACTCCATGCACATCTCATTCATCCCGCTGTTGATCTTCGGGTTGATGTCCTATCACTTCTGGCGCGTCCGAAAGGACGGCGGACTGACTCTTCCCAAGGCAGTGGATCGGGCCGAAGCGCCCAAACCCGAGCGCGTGACGACGATCCCGCATCTCGTCCGCCGGGAGTTGATCTTTGCCATCGCATGGATCGCGGCCCTTTTGGTTTTTTCCATGCTCGTCCCCGCGCCGTTGGAAGGCATCGCCAACCCGGACGTTTCCCCCAACCCGGCCAAGGCGCCCTGGTATTTCATGGGCTTGCAGGAACTCCTGCTTCACTTCCATCCGCTGGTCGGGGCGATTGTTTTGCCGGGGCTGGCCATCATCGGCATTTTTCTGCTCCCGTTCTTTGATATCAACCTGGCAAGTGTCGGCGTCTATTTCCGCTCCCAACGCGGCCGTTCCCTGACGTTGCTTGGCATGGGCTTCGCCTTGATTGCCACGCCGACATGGGTCGTGCTGGATGAGTACATCCTGAATTGGAACGCATGGCTTCCCACCTGGGATATGTTGATTTCGAACGGACTTATCCCCCTTGCAATTATCCTGCTGCCATTGATCCTGCTCGATGAATGGATGCACAAGACGTTCCAGGCCGATACCGAGGAACGCGTACTGTTCATCGCGGCCTTTCTCTTCACTGCATTTATCGTACTGACGATCATCGGCATCTTCTTCCGCGGCCCCGGCATGAGCCTCTATTGGCCGTGGAACATGCCTGCCGCCCACGGATGACCGTTCACTGGAGTTTTAACCATGTCTCAAACAACTTCTCCCGACCCCAACCTTTCCCGCCGCGACTTCCTCAAGATCGCCTGGGCTTTCTTCGGCGGAGTCGCCCTGCTCGAAACCGCAGGCGTGTTCATAGCCTATCTTCAACCGCGCCTGTCTGAGGGTGAATTTGGTTCCCTCATTACCGTTGGCCTTGTGGACGACTTTCCGCCCAACTCGGTCACACATATTACCAACGGGCGCTTTTACATCGTCCGCCTGGGCGACGGCGGGTTTTTGTCCATTTACCATCGCTGCACCCATCTTGGATGTACGGTGCCGTGGGACCAGTCCGCGCAAAAATTCATTTGTCCCTGCCACAATTCGCAATTCGACCAGCAGGGCATCGTGGAGAATCCCCCCGCGCCGCGCCCGCTCGATCTCTTTCCCGTCACCATCGAAAATGGCGAAGTGAAAGTGGATACGGGCGTCATCATCCAGCGCCAATCCTATGAAACCGCGCAGGTTGTTTACCCGTAACGCGACGCTGTCATTGCGGGCAAAGGAAGGATCACCCATGAACAAAAACCGTATTTACTTAATCGAAGCCCTCATTGGCTTGGGCGCTACGATGGTCATCGTCGTTGCCCTCGGGCTTTACATGCTCGACGAGCAAAACCGAATCAATGATGCGCAGGCGAATGTCCTGTATGTCCAACTTGACGACGCCATGACGCTCTATGCTGAAAACTGTTCGGTCTGTCATGGCTTGAACGGCGAAGGCATCGGCGCCACGCCCGCGCTCGACAATCCCGCCCTGCTCACGATGGCCTACGATGACCTCTATAAAATCATCGCCCGCGGGCGTTTTCAAACTGCCATGCCGGCCTGGGCAATCGAGGATGGCGGTCCGCTCAGCGATTATCAAATCGGCGAACTGGTTGCCCTGATCCAATCCGGTGACTGGATCGAGACGGGGGATCGCGTCGTCAACCTGGGACTTGCCCCTCTCGTCCCGTTCACAACCGACCCCGATCCTGCCCTGCTCGCAAAGGTGGCGAATCTCCCCGACGGCTCGACTCTGCAAACTGCGATCAAAATATATTCCGCAAACTGCGTAGCCTGTCACGGCGCAGACGGACTCGGCACAGGCATTGCCCCCGCCTTGAACGATCCCCTTGTCCGCGCAAAAACCGCAGACGAGTTGACCCGCACCATCACCCTTGGCAACACCGGCACGCTCATGGCAGGCTGGAACAATACGCTATCCACAGATGAGATCAATTCCATGGTGACTTTGATCCAGCGTTGGGATGAGGTGCCATCCGGCGTCATTCCAGCGCCCGATGTCCCCATCCCGGTAACAGAGGAAAGCATCGCGCTGGGGAGTCAACTCTATTCCACAAACTGCTCGCGCTGTCACGGCCCGGAAGGCCAGGGCACACCGCGCGCGCCGTCACTTAACGTCAAAAGTTTCCTGACAGATACCAGCGATCAAGCCATTCAGCAAATCGTTACCCTGGGCGTGCCGGGGACTGCCATGCCTGCCTGGGGTGACCGCATGACCGACTCCGATATCCAGGCCATTGTCGGGTTCATCCGCCAGTGGGAAGCGACCGCTCCCGAAGTTGCCCAGCCTGTTCGACCCGGGGGAGGCGGGCCTCCGTGGTTACGGAATAACGACCAAGGCACCGCCGATCAACAATCATCCACGGCCGGTCAACAATCGGCAAACCCCACCCGTCAATCCGGCGCCGGATCGCAAAATGGACAGGGAGGCGGCACATCATCGGGTTCGCAGCAAACTCAACCAGTTCAAACTGTTGATTGGCCGATCCTGGTTTTGATTGGAGTGATCCTGGCTGTTGCTTTCACCCTGATTTCCATGGGCTATTCATCCCTGCGAAAGACAAAATAGTTCTGGACTGCCTGCCTCCCAAAAAGGCTACTCAAACACCTTCTCGCCCTCTGCATCCGCATAAGGGGCATCCGCTTCCACATCCCGGGCGGAGGATGGAGCAGCCAGCAACTCGCGGTAATACTCGTGCTGGATGACCAGGTTCATGATCTCGTTGGTGCCGGTCCAGATGATCATCAGGCGCGCGTCGCGCAGGAGACGCTCGATGGGATAGACGTTGGTGTAGCCGATCCCGCCCATGACCTGCATGGCATCGTTGACAACCGACCAAGCGGTATCGGTGGCGAACTTCTTCGACTCGGACACCATGCGGCGGACGTAACCCGAATTGCCGAGTTGGTCGATCTCCCGCGCCGTCGCGCGGACGAGGGCGCGCGCCGCGTCCAGCCGCGTCACGCTCTCGGCTACCTTGAAGTTGACTCCCTCGAAATCGCGGATCTTCTGCCCGAAGGCCTTGCGGCGGTCGGCGTAGCGCGCCGCGATTTCGAGCGCGGCGCGCGCCAGTCCCAACGCGCCGCCCGCGCTCGTCATCCGTTCGGGGATCATCATCTGGTTGAAGATGTCATACGCGCCGTGTTCCCGCCCGATCAGGTTTTCGACCGGGACACGCGCCTCGCGGAAATAGACTCGCCCCGTCCCGCCGCCGCGCGTCCCCATCAACCCATACACATGCTGGACTTCCACACCGGGTCCGCGCTCGACCAGCAGCGCGCTGATGGCCTTCTGCCCGGGCGCGTCGGGGTGCGTGCGCGCGTAGACCATGAAAAAATCCGCGCCCTCCGCGCCGACAATAAATCGTTTCTGCCCGTTGAGGATGTAGTGGCCGCCCTCGCGGCGAGCAGTGGAGGTC
>Ga0172375_10010849_pt1 | contig 11714 bp, 9 predicted proteins | sample LakKiv1m_FD_114537 | JGI IMG/M metagenome (GOLD analysis project Ga0172375, IMG submission 114537) | Freshwater microbial communities from Kabuno Bay, South-Kivu, Congo - kab_092012_11.1m | ecosystem: Environmental > Aquatic > Freshwater > Lake | place: Democratic Republic of the Congo... | reverse complement strand
GTACCGGCAAACCTGTTGGACGTGATGCTGCAGGCTGGCATGTCCGCCCCATCTGCCAGCAATAGTCAACCCTGGGAGTTCGTCGTCGTCACCCATGAGAGCATCCTATCAGATCTTCGCCAGGCGCTACCCTTTGGGAAATTCCACGCCCCGGCTGTCATCGTGGTTTGCGGTAACCCGCTGAAGGCAGCCAACCCCAGCGGATTGCTGTTCTGGCAGCAAGATTGTTCTGCCGCAACTCAGAATATCCTGCTTTCTGCACATGCGCTAGGACTGGGTGCCTGCTGGGTGGGGATTCACCCCATACCCCTGGTCAGCCGATCAGTCCGGAAAGTACTTAACCTACCCGTATGGGTCAAACCGCTCTGCGCCATCTATCTGGGTTATCCGGAGTTCATGAAAAGTCCAAAATCCAAGTATCAACCGGGAAGGATCCATTACAACCGGTATCACGATATTGTCCGGAATGCCGGACCAGACGAATAAGGAGAGCTTATGGAAAACGGTTCACTGATATTGACTCTTCAACTTGCCGGTGGTGTCTTGCTACTCATCGCAGGCCGGAAGCTATTTTGGTTTCTCATTGGCGTCGCTGGTTTTGCTGGCGGCCTTGCCGGGTTACATTTCATGATGACCGATCCATCCTGGTATTTCATGCTCGGCGCGGGCATTGCCGGATCCGCGGTCGCGCTTCTGCTGGCTCACTTTCTGAAAGCAGTGACATTCGGGCTGGGCGGTTTTCTGGCTGGCGCATACCTCGTCTACCTGCTGCTGCAATGGCTGGCGGTCGATCTGGGGGCGCTTAATTGGGCTGCTTACATCTTGGGTGGAGTAGCAGGTTCTGTGCTGCTGCTGGCTGCTTTTGAATTTGCGCTTAAATTACTTACCTCGCTGGCAGGCGCGTATCTCATCACCCGGCTGCTCCCAGCCGGTACTGGCTACACAACTATCGTCTTTGCCGGGTTGACACTCCTGGGGCTGTGGTTCCAGAGCCGAAAAAAGAAACCGGTGAGCGATCCGCCGGGTGTGACCCCTCATTCCTGATGAACCAATCCGCTACCTGACAGTTGGATAGGTTTTGATAGTCCACACGGCTTCTAATAGCTGCAGGAGAACCTATGAAAAACCATTCAAAGATACAAAAGCCATTGCTAATCATCGTTCCGCTGTGGATTGCCTGGTGCTTCGACCTTTTTTTCTGGAAAAAAATGTGGGGTGTATCCTTCCCCATCATCACCGCCCTTACATTAGCCGGTGGACTCGGACTGGCAGCTGTGCGGGGCATCCGCCCACACTGGCGCAGTCTGCTGCTGGTGATCCCGGCGCTTTTTTTCTCAATCATGACAGTCTTCCGTGCTGAACCGTTCACATCCTTCATCAATGTGCTGTTCACCGTCTTATCCATTACCATCCTGGCATTTTCTTTTACCGGTGGGCGCTGGTGGCTGTATTCACTCACTGATTATATTGAGAAAGGCTTCCACTTTGCGTTGGCTCTCATTACCAAACCTTTCTCTCTGTTCACCCGTACACCTCAGGCGGAAGAACCACCCCCAGCCAATGAAAAGTCTGGTACTGGAAAAGCGATCTTGCGTGGAATTTTATACTCGATGCCGATTCTGCTAGTCCTTAGCGCGCTGTTGGCTTCAGCAGACTTGATCTTTGAAAGCAACTTGCGCGGCTTTCTTTCATTGTTCAGGGTCGAGAATCTGGGTGAGACGGCATTCAGACTGTTCTACATTCTTGTTTTGGCTTTTTTCCTGGCAGGTGCCTACCTGTACGCCTACCAGGAATCTGGCGATACCTCGCTGCGAGGTTTAGAGGAAAACGGCGTGCCGCGGGTTCTTGGCACCGTGGAGTCCGCGGTTATTTTGATTTCGATCAATCTCCTGTTCATCAGTTTCGTAGCTATCCAGTTTCGTTATCTGTTTGGCGGAGAGGTCAATATTCACCTGAATGGCTATACCTATGCAGAGTACGCCCGCAAAGGCTTTGGTGAACTCGCTACAGTGGCAGTCCTCTCGCTGCTGATCCTTCAGGGCATCCATTCCTTGGTGAAACAAAAAGGAGACAACCGGAATGGATGGCTCACCGGGTTATCTACCCTGATGGTTGCGCAGGTGCTTGTCATCCTTACATCCGCCTATATGCGTCTGGCACTCTATGAAAATGCCTACGGGTTTTCCCGTGTCCGCACCTACACGCATATCTTCCTGTTCTGGATCGCGATTCTGATGTTGGTTACCGCCGCGTTAGAGATCGCCCGGCGAACTCGCCTTTTCCCTCTGGCTGTCTTACTGGTCGGTTTTGGCTTTGCTATCACTCTCAATGCCTTCAGCGTAGATGCAAATATTGTGCGTCTGAACCTTGCGCGTGCTACCGCTGGTAGCACAGATCTGGATGCAGCATACCTGGTATCACTTTCCGATGATGCCGTACCCGCCCTGGCACAGAGATATTTGACAGGCAAACTTCCCGCCGCTCAGAAAGATCTTGTGGCCGCAGCGTTAGCCTGTAAGATCAACGAGCTGCCCACAGAGATGGATACCAATCTGCTGCCCTGGACATCATATTCCTTCATTCGAGAATATGCTCGCGGTGTACTGGTCACCCTCTCCCCCCAACTGGAACCATATCCAGTACAAAACGACCCGATTGGTGGGCCGTACGTAACGGTTGGCACCGAACGGGTGTACTGCTACAATCAGGCATCCGACTAACCGGTAAAGACAACCATCCGACCGGCTACTTCTTTCGTGCTATTGTATGGAGAAGTAGCCGGCTTTACTTAAAATATAATACGCTTCAATGGTCACAAATGGATTGGTAGACCTCTTTCCACACGGGCCAAAATCTACCAGCGATCCGCCGCTAGTTTCCATATTATGGTGATAAAACCTGGCATCTGCCGGAAAGCCACCTCCTGGTAACTGGCGCGTTCGCAGCCAATCCAAAGCATCTTTACAGCGTTCATCATGGATCTTCCCGCACTCCACGAGTGCCAGCAACCCCCCCAGCACATCATAATGCCAGTAGCGTGGGAAGTGTAATTGCAGGAATGTAGGATCCATGACGCTGCCGTCTTTCAACCTGCGAAACAAACGTCGCTGTAAAAAGACTTCAGCGGCACGATCCACGGCTCGCTTAACCCTTGGGTCACCGCTTTTCGAAGCAAAAAGAGTTAAGGCGCGCAGGGGTAACAATGTCTCATGGAAGGAAGATATACCAGCCGAAGGGTTCATATCGCAATTCCAGCCGCCGTCCGGCCACTGCCACTCCAATAAACGGTCTACCAGAGTGGTGATTCGGTCATATTTCAACCCGAGCGTTAGCATCGAAAAGATGGTTGTGCTTTCCATCGTCCCACAGGCGCGTGGCGGGCTTCCTCCGGCTTTTCGGGTGCGTTGGGTCACCCAACCAATCCGTTGATTAGAAAAAAGCCACTCCAGATCTTGTTGAAGCAATGGATATAAACGGGTATCCGTACCTGGCAACCCCAATTCTGCCAGCGTATACAGCACCCAGTGAGGGCCGTTCCACTTTCTGTACGCGTTGTGAGGGATCGTGCCGTCTTGCCCGCGCTCAGACAGTAATAATTCCACCAGTTCTGATTTTCTAGCTTCCTCTTCCGCTTGCGGCGGAATGATCCCCGTGTCACCGGGAACCAGGAGACGCCTGGCTCGTAGCCGTACCAGGGGTTCCTGATGCTGTAGTAGAGATTGAACGATTGAATTCATCCGGTCATCCAGGCCCAGGCCAGCCAGCTGCCAGGCCCTGGTTGCCGTGCAACTCCCACGGGTAGATGATATATGCATCAGTTGTGGCAGCATAAAAATCCGGCGTTGCCGGCTTGAACAGGTTTCGTGCCGGATTAAAATGTAAGACGCAACTTAGCGGAACGCCGCCACCGACCGTTACGCGATTCTTCACCGCGGTGATGGTGCGCCCGGAGCCCCAGACATCATCCACGATCAAAATACGCCGGCCGTGGATCAGCTCATCATCTGGGAATTGCAAGAATTGTGGCCAGGAGAGTAGTTTGGCGGATGGGCTATGCATTTCCGCCGGGAAGTAGACAGCGGCTGTCAATATGCTGGTGATATCCAGTGCCTCAGCGATCAGCCCACCGGGGATGATCCCTCCACGAGTGACAATGAGCATAGAGTCGATATCACCCACCAGCTGCGGCAGTAAGTGTTCCAACAGTCTTTCTACATCTGTCCAGGTTAGTGTTTCTTTTCGCATGACAGCCCGACTTTCCTGCTAAGAAGGATAAAAAAATTATAGCAGATTTGGTGGGTCGAGTTCTATACGCGCCCCTGCCAGTTCCCGAAGGTGAGGATACAGCAGACTGGCGGGGTCCGGCCCGCGCACCACCACCTGCCATCGGAAGCGGTTGTTCAGCCGGGGATAATAACAGGGAGCTGGTCCCAAGACCCGGGTTGCCCCTCTCCCTTCTTTTTCGACCCAATCCAAGATCAACCCAGCAATACGATTGGCCGCGCGCTCCGCTTTCTGAGAGACCAGATCGGTGAATTCCAATCGGACAATATGGACAAAAGGTGGATACCCCAGCTGATGTCGCAATTCCATCTCATCGCGTAAAAACCCGGTCAGATCATTGCCTGCTGCAGCGTTGATTACGCGATTCTCCGGCAGGTAAGTTTGGAAAATCACCTTACCGCTGTTGAAAGAGCGACCTGCCCGACCGGCAACCTGTACCAGGTGCTGAAAGGTGCGTTCATTGGCTCGGTAATCAGGCAGTGCCAGGCCAGTCTCAGCTAAAATGACACCCACCAGCGACACTTGCGGTAGATCCAGCCCTTTTGAGACCATTTGCGTGCCGATCAAAATATCCGCCCGATGCTGACTGAAATGCTCTAGAATAATCTCATGAGATCCCTTGTAACGGGTAGTTTCCGCATCCCAGCGCAGGGTCTCCGCCTTCGGTAATAGCGTATGCACTTCAGCCTCTACGGTTTCGGTGCCAACCCCCAACTGCCGGATGGCTTCTGACTTGCAAGATGGACATTCACGCGGTAAAGCCCGGGTATAGCCGCATTGGTGACAAACCAGATCACTTCGCTCGCCATGCGCGGTGAGTGATAGTTGACACCGTGGGCATTCCAAAATAAAACCGCACGCCCGACAAAAAACATGGGTAGCTTTACCCCGCCGATTCAGGTAAAGGATCGCCTGCTTTTTCTCTGCCAGCACCTGCTTGAGAGCCTGCTGTAAGGCCATAGAGAAAATTGATCGGTTTCCTAAACGCAGTTCACCTCGCATATCTACCAGATCCACGCTTGGCATCTGCCCCACAGGTTGATGGCCCGGTACGCTCCATATGCGGTCTGGAAGGTGTAAGCTTTTCCAATTCTCCCTCTCCGCCTGGTGGATCTGAACCGCATTCGGTGTCGCAGAACCCAGGATACATACCGCGCCAGTTAACTGAGCCAGTTTCAAAGCTGCCACACGGGCATCAAAATAAGGACCGTAATCACCCTGACAATAAGAATCATCGTGGCACTCATCGATGATGATGAGGCCAAGCCGTGGGAAAGGCATAAACAGGGCAGAACGCGGGCCGGCAACCACAGATAACCTTCCACTGCGCGCCCGCCGCCAGGTATCGTACCGTTCACCGGCTGATAGGCCCGAGTGATACAGCCCCACCTTGCCAGGGAAGCGATCTACCAATCGCCGAACGGTTTGCGGTGTCAGTGAGATCTCAGGCACGAGGTAGATTACCTGACCGCCGGCATCCAACACCTCCTGCGCGGCACGCAGGTAGACTTCTGTTTTCCCTGAACCCGTCACCCCCTCCAGCAAGATCGGCGAGGATTTTTGCCCCGTTTCAGCCATTTTCCACTCAGCGAGTATGCCATCCAAAGCAATTTGCTGCGCGGCGGTCAAAGCCCGGTCAGCTTCCTTCTGCGGATGCAAGCTGGCTAGCGGATCTCTCAGCCATTCCGTTTCTCCCAGGGCAATCAGATCCACTTCTGCTAAGACTTGTAGATCTGCCGGAGTGCAACCTGTTTCTGCATAGACCCATTGGGCAGGTACCGGTGCTGGCGCCTTAAGCAGGAAATCCAGCACACGCGCCCTGCGTTCCATGGCAACGGAGGATCGTTTCCCCACCTGCTCGGCACGGTAGGCATCCACCTTTTCTCTGCCAACCGATATCGCTGCAGTCCGGACCATCTTCGGTTGCACAGATGGGGCGGGGAGGAAAGAGCTGACCTGGACACAATGCTTTCCCCTCAGGCTGGTGATGGCTCTACGCCAATCCATCCGCGGGAAAGCCGCTTGCAGTTGTCTACCCCGCAACATGCCCTTCTGACCTAATAAGTCATAGATCTGTTTTTCGTCAGCGGAAAGCTGGGTGGAATCCGTGATGGGCAGCGGTTTCACACGGGTATCCGCCCGTTGACTTAAGCCAGGCGGCAACATCAGGTCGAGTGCTTCAGCCTGGCTGCATAGAAATTCATGAGATAGTTCAGCTGCCAGGCGAATCTGTGCGGCTGTCACCACAGGCTGATCATCCAGTAAATGACTGATCGGGCGCACTACTCCCACAGCGGCGGTATCAGTAATTTCGAGTACCACCCCCTGAACATCCTGAGCACCGAACGGTACTTCCACCAGGCAACCTGGCAAAATTCCACCTTGCAGCGTCTCCGGGATCAGGTAATCGAAACAACCTGTTACTGAGGGGACATTTACCGATACCCGGGCAAAATCTCCCATCCAAATATCACTTTCCCACTGGAATTTTGGAAACGAGGATTCGGGTAATACGCATCCGGTCCATCGTATCTACTTTGAGAGCGATACTGTTGTCCAGATCTTCCACGACATCCCCGACACGCGGCATGCGATTCAGTTTACCGAGAAAGTAGCCAGCCAGTGTGTGGTAATTTTCATCCCGAAGAGACAAACCGAAATGTTGATTAAAATCTTCGATCAAGGTGAGCCCATCCACCAGTGCCTGCCCGCCAGCAAGGACCTGAATATCCGGGAAGCCGACATCATTAATGTCGTTGTATTCACCGACGATCTCTTCCAGTAGATCTTCTAATGTAACTAGCCCAGTGGTTCCTGAGAATTCATCCATCACAATGGCAATATGCTGACGATTCGCTTTGAATTGCACCAGAAGATCGCTGACGGAGATCGTTTCCGGCACAAACAGGGCTTCCCTTGCCAGGTCTCCGACCTTCTTTGGTGTTTTGCCTTCGTTGCGGGTGGCGGAAACCACATCATGCAGATACAGCATCCCGACAACATGGTCCAGGTCTTCACGATAGACCGGCATCTTAGTGACCTTTTCGCGTGTAAAGGTATCCAGCGCTTCATTCAGAGAACTTATCTCATCCAGAGATATGATCTCCGTACGTGGAACGCATACCTGGCGTACAGTGAGGTTACGCAGGTCAAAGATGGCAGAGATCATTTCCTTTTCAGGTTTTTGTATCACGCCTTCCAATTCCGGCCCGGCGACCATCAACTCCAACTCCTCCAACGATATACGGGAGGTTTGGGTCGTGGAGACGGAGATACCCACCAATGCCAGTACTTGCCTCGCGGCCCAATCCATCACATCGATGAATTTAGCAAAAATTGCATTAAGTACCCGCATCACCGGGGCGGCAAATAAAGCGAATTTTTCTGGAGAGCGCAATACGGTGACTTTCGGCACCTGTTCACCCAGTACGACCTGAAAGGCAGTCACGATAAAAAGTGATAGGATGAATGGCAGACCAGTCAGTACTGCTTGCAGCAAATCCCAGTCCGCAGGAACTGGAATGAGATTAAATACAGGTACCAGCAGATCTTTGAAAACATCCGCGCCAAGCGCACCCATAGCCAGACTGATCAGCGTGATGTAAATCTGATTGGCAGCGATCAACCTGTCACGGGATTGCGGCTTCGATAACCACTCCTCAACCATCCTTGTGGCAGCTGTCTCTTTTACGACAAGTAGCTCCAGCCTGGAACGGCGCGCCGCAATAGCGGCATATTCTACTGCGACAAAAAAAGCATTAAACCCGATTAAAACGATTAACAAGAATAAATTCATTTTTCCTTTACCAGGGCGACAGCCCCGTAACCCACAACCGCAGAATAATTACCGCTGGATGCTGCAGATGTCTCGTACCCCAGCAAGGTAGCCCGGGCACAACCGCACAACGACGCATAATGCATCCCGGTCATCAAGGCACCTAAACCGCATGCATACCCGGTACCGTTGGCATCCACTGCGGCCACACCATTCATATCTAAACGCAGGATGGCATCCAGTATGCAGGCATCCAGTTTCTGCGCCTCAGCCTGGGGATGATAATGAGATAGATCTGTGCTGATCACCACCAGCGAACGATGCCCCCTCAGAACCTCAAACAGCGCGCTTCCAGCTTTTCTACAGCGGTCTGGAGAAAGCTCATGGATCATCAGCGGTAATAGAGTGAACGCATGGCGATAGATCCGCTGTAAGAAGGGCAGCTCAATTTCAAGGGAGTGTTCCTGGTCGTGTAATACTGGTACCAGATTTAGCCCGTGACTATGCAACATCCGATCTGCCAGCGAAGCAACCAGACCTGCATCCACCGGAATATTGCCCAAAGGTGTCTGATACGCCGAATGACCAGTGGTCATAAAACCAGCTACGCAAGGCTGGTGCATGGGAGACAGGACAGCAACGACCTCTGGCTGAATATCTCTGACCGCTGAGAAAGCCATCCCGGCTACGCGCCCTGAATAGAAATAACCGGCATGCGGGGCTATTATTGCAACCACTTCAGAAGAGGGATCAGAGCTTCTTTTCGCGCCCAGGTATCCATCCAGATCAGCGGAAAGCTCGTCCACCTCATCCGGATACCAAGAACCAGCGATTGGGGAATGCCGAACCAGTGTTTTGATGATTTACCTCACATTGGTGAGATCATTGTAGCATGTGCGGTGTACCTTACGGCAGGTAGGCGAAAGGATTTACCTTGCCTGATGTGTCATTCATCATTTCAAAATGCAGATGTGATCCGGAAGAGCGCCCCGTGGAACCCATCAAGCCGATAACCGATCCTTGATATACCCAGTCTCCACAGGCAACATTGATCTGGCTGAGATGCGCATACAGAGTTTGCCAGCCATTCCCATGGTCGAGAACGATCATATTACCATAGCCCCAGTCATTCCAGCCCGAGTACACGACAACACCGTTATCCACGGCATAGATCGGATCACCCGTTTCGCCATCCAGATCAATGCCAAAGTGGTTTGTCTGCGGTGAATAATCAAAACCTGAGAGGAAATGATTGTTGGTCGGCCAGATGAAAGCTTCCACCCCGACAGGGCCATCCGTGACCGTGCCACAAAATCCTGGGCCCAGCACCTTGGCTACGCCCGGATCATCACGCGTGATACGCGGCGCGCTCCAGGTAACAAAGCTGCGTTTTCCATTCGGAATTACCAGCATAGTACCGGGTGCAATGTTAGGGTGGCTTAAATCACCGATCGTTTCCATAGAAAGGTGATTCAGGGGATAGTTGACGATATCCTCAGGGGTCACGCTGAAAAAGTACGCCACCCCATTCAACCCGTCGCCAGCATTCCAACGGTGATAGATCCCGTCGATCGGGAGGATATTGAGTATTTGCCCGGGTTGAAGGAAGCTCGGGTTATCTAGCAGTGTGTAATAATTACCCCACAGAATGGTTTCAGGTTTCAAGCCAAACTTTTCGGCGATCCCAAAAACCGTATCCCCTTCCTGCACTGTGTACTGCACAATATCAGTCCGCGGTCTTTCCGGGATGATGGTGTGAAGCTGCGCCAAACGTGGAATTCCTACCGATGCCAGAATATCGCCGGTGACGGTGTCACCACTAAATTTTAGGTCCGGTGGTACTGTAGGCAATTCTATAGCGGAGCCTGTTTGCGAATCTTTCGTTAGGTTCAGTGGCACGAACAGATTCTTAAACAACAGAACGACCCCAAGGATCATTGCAACCGTCACAAAGGTCGTAATGATCCGTATCAATGGGGATCTCAAATCCAGTGGATGTTTACCAGCCGGCACCAACGGTTCGCTGGCGGGGGAAAGCGCAGGGGCTTCATTTGGGTCATACCCCGGTGGGCGGTCCTTTAATGGATCATAGCCCGCCGTGTGGTCATTTTTTTGCGGCATTCTTACTCCGGATGGGAATATATCACAGCCATAACTAAGGGTCAACCCTGTCAACTACACCACACACCAACGCGAGTTGTAAAATCAGGCAAATACCTCAATACCGCGGCCTTCCACTACCTCACCGATTCGCCAGGCCGGCTGCCCGCAAACCGCTGCTTCATGCATAAAAGTACCGATGCACTCCGGCGGTATTCCCAGCAGCAGCCCCCCGCTGGTTTGCGGATCAAACAAGAGCAATTTTTCAAACTCCTCCAGATTCCCATAGAACCTTACACGCGGGCCGTAGATTCGTTGATTGTCAGATGCTCCACCCGGGAAAGTCCAAGCCCGCGCATATTTCTTAGCTCCTGAAACAAACGGAACATCTTTCAATTGAATTCTCAACCCGACTTGACTGGCGTCTAACATCTCCACGGCATGCCCCATCAGACTGAAACCGGTGATGTCTGTGCAACCACGGGCATGGGATTTCTTCGCCAGCTGCGCCGCATTCCGGTTCAAAGACTTCATCCATGTGACCACTTCATTTACATCGTCGGGCTCTGCCAATCCCTGCTTCAAAGCGGTAGTTGTCACACCGAACCCCAGGGGTTTGGTAAGCACCAGAACATCCCCCGCTTTTAGCCCACCTTTCGTAAACAAATGGGCGGGGTCGACCCATCCCAACGCCACCAGACCAAATTTTGGTTCCTTATCCTGGATGGTATGGCCACCCGCGATCATTACCCCGGCCTGTTTGGCCAATTCCGCTCCTCCGCGAATGATTTCTGAAAGGAATTCGGGGGGTAACTGCGATGGTAAGGCAGCGATTGCCAACGCGAGAAATGGCTCACCACCCATGGCGTAAATATCAGATAATGCATTTGCGGCAGCGATCGCTCCATAATCGTACGGGTCATCCACCACCGGTGTGAAGAAATCGGTGGTAGCCACGAGAGCACGACCATCCTCCACCCGCCAGACGACAGCATCATCCGGGGGTTCCAAACCAACCAGCAAATCTGGCGTTTGCATGCCGGCATAAACTTCCTTGATCGGGCGCAAGACTTGCGCCAGCATTTCTGCGTTTAGTTTGGATGCTCAGCCAGCGCAGTTCGAATACGCAGTCAGTCGGATCTCTTTACCAGATTGCGGGATAGGCATAAGGCTCCAGTGTAGTTCTTATTGCTGTGACAGGGTCGGAAGCGGGAACAGGAAGGGAGAACTGTTCGGAAGCAGCATGGTTTGGATCGTCGGTGCCAGTTTATTAATGTACTGATACATTAGCAGGTCCGGATTCTCCTTCAATGCCGCACTGATCAGGCCGAGTGCCTCGGCTTCAGCTTTCGCCTGGATCACTCGTGCTTCTGCGTCTCCTTTGGCTTTGATAATCACGGCATCGGCTGCCCCTTCAGCCGTTTGGCGCGCTTGTTCTGCTTCTTGGCGTTTAGTTTCGACAACAAATTTAGCCTGCTGCGCCTGCTGCTCAGCGATCTGTTTTTGTTCAACGGAAGCAGCATATTCTGGTGAGAAGGTGATATTTCTCAAAACG
>Ga0172375_10010848_pt1 | contig 11715 bp, 6 predicted proteins | sample LakKiv1m_FD_114537 | JGI IMG/M metagenome (GOLD analysis project Ga0172375, IMG submission 114537) | Freshwater microbial communities from Kabuno Bay, South-Kivu, Congo - kab_092012_11.1m | ecosystem: Environmental > Aquatic > Freshwater > Lake | place: Democratic Republic of the Congo... | reverse complement strand
CTGGCCGGCGACGGGGCCGGCATCCTCGTCCAGATTCCGGACCGCTTTTTCCGCGAGGAATGTGCGGCGCTGGGAATCAAGCTGCCGCCCGCCGGCGACTACGCCGTCGGCATGATCTTCCTCAGCCGGGACGACGCCACGCGGGCCCGGCATGAGGCCATCATCGCCAAGGTGTTCGAGGCGGAAGGGCAGAAGGTGCTGGGTTGGCGGGACGTGCCCGTCGATGCCAGTTGCCTGGGCGAGAGCGTCAAGCCGAACCGGCCGGTCGCCCGCCAGGTGTTCGTCGCCCGCGGCAAGAACTGCGCCGACCAGAACGCCTTCGAGCGCAAGCTGTTCGTCGCCCGCAAGCAGGCCCACCACGCCATCTGGGACTACGAGAAGAATCCGCAGGAGGGACGCGTCTACATTCCCAGCTTCTCGTCGCGCACGGTGCTCTACAAGGGGCTGATGCTGGCCAACCTGCTCGAGGTTTTTTACCAGGATCTGCGCGACGAACGCTTCGAATCGGCGCTGGCGCTCGTCCACCAGCGGTTCTCGACCAACACGTTTCCCTCCTGGGAGCTGGCGCAGCCGTTCCGCTATCTATGCCACAACGGCGAGATCAACACGCTGCGCGGCAACATCAACTGGATGCTGGCGCGTCGCCACAACATGGTCTCGAAGATCCTCGGCGACGACCTGGAGAAGCTGTGGCCGCTGATCGGCGACGGCAACTCGGATTCGGCGACGTTCGACAATTCCCTCGAACTGCTCGTCGCTGGCGGCTATTCGCTGGCCCACGCCATGATGCTGATGATTCCCGAGGCGTGGGACAACAACCCGCTGATGAACAAGAAGCGCAAGGCCTTCTACGAGTATCACGCCGCCCTCATGGAGCCGTGGGACGGCCCGGCCGCCGTCGCCTTCACCGACGGCCGCCAGATCGGCGCCACGCTCGACCGCAACGGCCTGCGTCCGGCCCGCTATATCGTGACCGATGACGACATGGTGATCATGGCCTCCGAGGTCGGCGTCCTGCCGGTCCCCGAGGAAAAGATCATCCGCAAGTGGCGCCTGCAGCCCGGCAAGATGTTCCTCATCGATCTCGAGCAGGGGCGGATCGTCGACGACGAGGAGCTCAAGGACCAGCTCGCCTCCGCCAAGCCCTATCAGCAGTGGCTTCGCGAGACCCAGATCCGCGTCGAGGACCTGCCGCCCGAGGTGGCGGCGATGTCCCCCGACGACACCACCCTCATGGATCGCCAGCAGGCTTTCGGCTACACCCAGGAGGATATCAAGTTCTTCCTGACGCCGATGGCGGTCGGCGGCCAGGACCCGGTCGGTTCGATGGGGCGGGACATCCCGCTCGCCGTGCTGTCGCGGCGGCCGAAGGTGCTGTTCGACTACTTCAAGCAGAATTTCGCCCAGGTGACGAATCCGCCGATCGACCCCATCCGCGAACAGCTCGTCATGTCGCTGGTGTCGCTCATCGGGCCGCGGCCGAACCTGCTCGACCTTGAGACCGGCGGCCGCCACAAGCGGCTTGAGGTCCGTTCGCCGGTCCTCTCCAACGTCGATCTCGAGAAGATCCGTCACATCCACGAGAAGGTCGACAACGCCTTCCGCACGTTCACGCTGGACATCTGCTACCCGGCCGACCTCGGCGCCAAGGGCATGAAGACGGCGGTCGGGCGCATCTGCTGGGAGGCCCAACAGCATGTGCTGATGGGCTACAACATCATCATCCTGTCGGATCGGGCGGTGGACGCCGACCATATCGCCGTCCCGTCGCTGCTGGCGACGGCGGCGGTGCACCATCACCTCATCCGCGAAGGCCTGCGCACCGAGGTGGGACTCGTCGTCGAAACCGGCGAAGTCCGTCAGGTGCACGATTTCTGCCTGCTCGGCGGCTATGGCGCGGAAGCCATCAACCCCTATTTGGCGTTCGAGACGCTTTCCGCCCTGACCGCCGACCTGCCGGAGGGGGTGACGGACGAAGAGGCTCATCACCGATACGTCAGGGCCATCGACAAGGGCATCCTCAAGGTGATGTCCAAGATGGGCATCTCGACCTTCCAGTCGTACTGCGGTGCCCAGATCTTCGATGCCGTCGGGTTGTCGTCCGATTTCGTCAACACCTACTTCACCGGGACGGCCTCGCGCATCGAGGGCATCGGCCTCGCCGAAATCGCCGAGGAGACGGTGCGCCGCCATCGCGATGCCTATGGCAGCGCGCTCATCTATCGCAACGCCCTCGACGTCGGCGGCGAAATGGCCTACCGCCTGCGCGGCGAGGACCACGTGTGGACGCCGGAAACCATTTCCCGGCTCCAGCACGCGGTGCGCGCGAACGACCGCAAGCTCTACCGCGAATACGCCGATCTGGTGAACCAGCAGAGCCAGCGCCTGATGAACCTGCGCGGACTGCTCGAGTTCAAGCCGGCCGAAAAGGCGATTCCGCTCGACGAGGTCGAGCCGGTGTCCGCGATCGTCAAGCGCTTCTGCACGGGGGCGATGTCGTTCGGCTCGATTTCGTACGAGGCGCACACCACGCTGGCCATCGCCATGAACCGGCTGGGCGGCCGCTCCAACACCGGCGAGGGCGGCGAGGAGCCCGAGCGGTTCCAGCGCCTGCCCAACGGCGACTCAATGCGCTCGGCCATCAAGCAGGTGGCGTCGGGCCGGTTCGGGGTGACCGCCGAGTACCTGGTCAACGCCGACGAGATGCAGATCAAGATGGCTCAGGGGGCGAAGCCCGGCGAAGGCGGCCAGCTTCCCGGCCACAAGGTCGATCCGACGATCGCCCATGTCCGTCATTCGACGCCGGGCGTCGGGCTGATCTCGCCGCCGCCGCACCACGACATCTATTCGATCGAGGACCTGAAGCAGCTCATCTTCGACCTCAAGAACGTCAATCCGGCCGGCAAGGTCAGCGTCAAGCTGGTGTCCGAGGTGGGCGTCGGCACGGTCGCCGCCGGCGTCGCCAAGGCGAAGGCCGACGGCGTCCTCATCTCGGGCGACGAGGGGGGAACCGGCGCCAGTCCGCTGACGTCCATCATGCACGCCGGCAGCCCGTGGGAGATCGGGCTGGCCGAGACGCACCAGACGCTGGTCCGCAACGACCTGCGCGGCCGCATCGCGGTCCAGGTGGACGGCGGCATTCGCACCGGACGCGACGTCGCCATTGGCGTTCTCTTGGGCGCCGACGAGTTCGGCTTCGCCACGGCGGCGCTGATCAGCGAGGGCTGCCTGATGATGCGCAAGTGTCATCTGAACACTTGCCCGACCGGCATCGCCACGCAGAACCCCGAGTTGCGCAAGCGGTTCATCGGCAAGCCGGAGCATGTCGTCAACTTCCTCACCTTCGTCGCCGAGGAGCTGCGCGAGATCATGGCGGCGATGGGCTTCCGCACCGTCGCCGAGATGATCGGCCGCGTCGACCGGCTCGACACGCGCAAGGCGGCCGAGCATTGGAAGGCTCACGGCCTCGATCTCGCCGGCGTTCTCTACCATCCCCAGGCGCCCGCCGAGGTCGCCCGCTTCAAGTGCCAGGAGCAGGACCACGGTCTGGACGGGGCGCTCGACTACGGACTGATCGAGAAGGCGAGGCCGGCCCTGGAGAGGAAGGAACCCGTCGTCATCGAGATCCGCGTGCGCAACATCAACCGCACGGTTGGCGCCATGCTCTCCGGCGAGGTGGCGAAGCGCCACGGCCACCGCGGCCTGCCCGAGGACACCATCTACATCAAGGCCAAGGGCAACGCCGGCCAGAGCTTCGGCGCCTGGCTGGCCCGCGGGGTGACCATCGAGCTCGAGGGCGACGCCAACGACTACGCCGGCAAGGGCCTGAGCGGTGGCCGGCTGGTCGTCCGTCCGCCGGCGGAAAGCCCGATCGAGCCATCCGAGAACATCATCATCGGCAACACGGTGCTCTACGGCGCGATTGCCGGCGAGTGCTACTTCCGCGGCGTTGCTGGCGAGCGGTTCTGCGTGCGCAATTCGGGAGCGATCACGGTCGTCGAGGGAGTTGGCGACCACGGCTGCGAATACATGACCGGCGGCGTCGCCGTCGTGCTCGGCGGTACCGGACGCAACTTCGCCGCCGGAATGAGCGGCGGCATCGCCTATGTGCTCGACGAGGACGGCGCCTTCGAGCAGCGCTGCAATACCGAAATGGTGGTCCTCGAGCGCATACCCGAGGACGAAATGGTGCCTGACACGGTCAGCCGCGAGCATTTGTTCCATGACATGCTGAGCGACGACGCGCCGCGCCTGAAATGGCTGATCCAGCGGCATCTGAACTACACCGGCAGCGACCGCGCGCGGACCATCCTCGAGAACTGGGACGACTACGTGCCCAAGTTCGTCAAGATCGTGCCGACGGATTACCGGGATGCGCTGCAAAAAATCAGAATGGGAGGCCTGCGGCCGAGAGAGAGGGCTGGCGACAGCCCGCAGGAGGCATGATCACCCATGGGTAAGCCAACCGGATTTGTCGAGTTCCGCAGGCAGGATCATGCCTACGAGCCGGTCAGCGACCGGACCCGGCACTTCGAGGAATTCGTCCTGCCCATGCAGGACAGCGACGTCAGCCGCCAGGGGGCGCGGTGCATGGACTGCGGCATCCCGTTCTGCCACACGGGATGCCCCATCCACAACATCATCCCCGAATGGAACGATCTGGTTTACAGGAACCGCTGGCGCGACGCCCTCGATGTCCTGCATTCGACGAACAACTTCCCGGAGTTCACCGGACGCGTCTGCCCGGCGCCCTGCGAGCAGGCGTGCACGCTGAACCTCAACGGCGAGCCCGTCACCATCAAGACCATCGAGTGCTCGATCGTCGACAAGGCATGGAAAGAGGGCTGGGTCAAGCCGCAGATTCCCACCCATCGGACCGGCAAGCGGGTCGCCGTCATCGGCTCGGGACCGGCCGGACTGGCCTGCGCCCAGCAGTTGGCGCGGGGCGGACACCGCGTCGTCGTCTACGAGAAGAACGCGCGCGTCGGCGGCCTGCTGCGCTACGGCATCCCGGACTTCAAGATGCACAAGCGGATGATCGACCGTCGCATGGGCCAGATGCAGGCCGAGGGCGTAAAATTCCTGCCCGGCGTCCACGTTGGCGTCAGCCTGCCGGCCAAGCAGGTCCTCAAGGATTTCGACGCCATCGTCCTCGCCTGCGGATCGGAACGGCCGCGCGACCTGCCGGTTCCGGGCCGCGAGCTGGATGGCGTGCATTTCGCCATGGATTTCCTGACCCAGCAGAACAAGCGCATCGCCCGCGAGAACCTCAACAACGTGAAGCCGATTTCCGCCCAGGACAAGCGGGTCGTCGTCATCGGCGGGGGCGACACCGGCTCGGACTGCATCGGCACCTCGATCCGTCAGGGCGCCCGCTGGGTGACGCAGTTCGAGATCCTGCCGCAGCCGCCCGCCCAGGAGAACAAGCTGCTGACCTGGCCGAACTGGCCGCTCAAGCTGATGACGTCGTCGTCGCAGGAGGAAGGTTGCCGCCGCGAGTGGACGGTCGCCACCAAGCGCTTCACCGGCGAGGACGGCCACGTCTCCGGGCTCGAGGCGGTGCGCGTCGAGTGGAAGACGGACGGCAACGGCCGCATGGTCATGGAGGAGGTGCCGGGCAGCGGCTTCAAGGTCAAGGCCGACCTCGTCCTGCTGGCCATGGGATTCGTCCACGCCGTCCACGAGGGCCTGCTCAAGGAGCTGGAGGTGGGCCTCGACGGGCGCGGCAACGTCGCCGCCGACGCCGCATCCTACCGGACGTCGGTCGACAAGGTGTTCGCCGCCGGCGACATGCGGCGCGGCCAGTCGCTGGTCGTCTGGGCCATTCGCGAGGGCCGGCAGTGCGCCCGCGCGGTCGACGAATTCCTGATGGGAACGAGCGGCCTGCCCCGTTAGAGGCCGAGCGAACCGCATCGGACCCGAGGGTGACGGCCGTCCCCATTTGGGACTTGGGCGGCGGCAGCCCCGATGCTATAAGAACGCTACATCTCGGGGCGCGAAAGCCGTGGCTATTCTACATATAGCTGTATTGGCCCTCGTGCAGGGCATCACCGAGTTCCTGCCGGTCAGCGCGGCCGGGCATCGGGCCATGACGATGCCATTGCTGGGGTGGACGGATCCGGGACTGGCCGTCGACATCGCCGTTCGCATCGGCACCCTGCTCGCGGTGATGCTCTACTTCTGGCGCGACCTGTGGTTCATGGCGGTCGGCGTGATCCGCCGGTTCAGCGGCCGCCGCGAGGCGGGCGCGCGCATGGCCGCGCAGATCGTCGCCGGCACCCTGCCGCTGGTGGTCGGCGGCTACGCCGTCAGCCGCTATCTGCCGTCCGGTCCGCAAGGGCTCCTGGTGGTCGGTTGGGCGATGCTGGGCTTCGGCGTCGTCCTTTTCCTCGCCGACCGCATCGGCATGACCATCCGCCGCGTCGAACATCTGGGATACGCCGACGCCATCATCATCGGCGTCGTCCAGGTCCTGTCGCTCGTTCCCGGTGCCAGCCGGTCGGGCGTTGCCATGTCGGCGGCGCGCATTCTCGGATTCGAGCGGGTTGACGCCGCCCGCTTCTCGATGCTGCTGTCCATTCCCGCCATCATCGGGGGTATCGCGTTCAAGGGCGTCGGGATTTTCGGATCGGACGACGGCGTGTTCACGGCGTCCGCCCTGTTCGCCGCCGCCCTGAGCTTCGTCGCCGCCTTTGCCGGCATCGCGTTCCTGATGACATGGCTGCGGCGGTCGACCTTCACGCCGTTCGTCGTCTACCGCATTCTCCTCGGCGGCACCCTGCTCGGGCTGGCCTACGGCTGGGGCCTCTGAATCCTCAGTATCCGCGCTCGACGTCGACCAGATGGCGGGGCATCTGACCGGCCAGCAGGCGGCGGATGTCGGTGGCGATCTCGGCCGCCGCGGTGCGCGGCGTCGTCTTGCTCGCGACATGCGGGGTGACGATGACCTTCGGATGCCGCCAGAAGGCATGGTCGGCGGGCAAAGGCTCCTCGCTGAAGGCGTCGAGCAGGGCGCCGGCGAGCCGACCGGTATCGAGGGCGGCCAGCAGATCCGTTTCGACGACGTGGCCGCCGCGGGCGAGGCTGATCAGGTAGGCCCCCTCGGGCAGGGCAGACAGCGTCCGCGCGCAGATGAGCCCGCGCGTCTCGGGCGTCAGCGGCAGCAGGACGATCAGGATTTCCGTGCGATTGAGGAAGGCCGTCAGGCCATCGGCGCCGACGAAGGTCTCCACGCCGTCCAGCGGTTTCGCCACGGCATCCCAGCCGGCGACGGCGAAGCCGAGCCCAGCCAGCTTGGTTGCCGCGTCAGCGCCCAGCACGCCCAAGCCCATGACCCCGATGCGCCGCGCCGACGCCTCGGGATAGAGGATCGGGCGCCACTCGGCCTTCCGCTGGAAGGCGGCGTAGCGGTGCAGGCCGCGATGGAAGTGCAGGACCCAGTGGATGGCGAAGTGGGTCATGTCGACGGCGAGCAGCGGGTCGACCATGCGGGCGAGCGGCAGGTGGCGCGGAAACGTGGGGTCGGCGAGCAGCGAGTCGACGCCCGCCCACAGGGACAACACCGCTTTCAGGTTTGGCAGTTTGCCGAGGACGCCCTGTTCGGGAGCGCCGATGACCGCGTACTCGATGTCGGTCGGATTGCCGACGGCGTCGGGCCACACGCGGATGTCCTGGTCGGGCAGCTGCCCTTTGAGAAGCGGCACGTACGCTTCGGTGTTGCCGGGCGCCTTGCTCATGAACAGGATGGCCATGCCGGAAGTTCCTCCTCTGTCGCCGTTCTTTCGCCGGTTCCGATCAGGTCGCCATCACATCGGCGTCGTCGGCCTTGAGGTCGAAGGCGGCGGCCATGAGCGCCCGCGTATAGGGTTCGGCCGGCCGGGCGAACACCTCGTCGGCCGGCCCCGCCTCGACCACCCGGCCGCGGCGCATGACGATGATGTCGTGGGCGAGCGCGCGGACGACGCGCAGGTCGTGGCTGATGAAGAGGTAGGCGATGCCATGGCGCCGCTGCAGGTCGCGCAGCAGGTCGACGATCTGCGCCTGTACCGACATGTCGAGCGCGCTGGTCGGCTCGTCGAGCACGATGAACTCCGGGCGCAGAACCAGGGCGCGGGCGATCGAGATGCGCTGGCGCTGGCCGCCCGAGAACTCGTGCGGATAGCGGTCCTGCATGTCGGCCTGGAGCCCCACTTCCTCCAGCGTGCGGCCGATGAGGCCGCGCCGTTCTTCGTAGGAGCCGCCCATCCCGTGGACCCGCAGCCCCTCCTCGATGATCTGGCCGACGGAAAGACGGGGGCTCAGGCTGCCGTAAGGGTCCTGGAAGACGATCTGCATGCGTCGCCGCAGCGGGCGCAGCGACTGCCACGACCGGCCTTGCACCTCCTCGCCGTTGAAACGGATCGAGCCTTCGCTCTTTTCCAGGCGCAGCAGGGCCCGGCCCAGCGTGCTTTTCCCCGATCCGCTCTCGCCGACGACGCCGAGCGTCTGTCCGGCCCGCACCGAAAGGGTGATGCCGTCGACCGCCTTGACGTGGCCGACCGTGCGGCGGATGACCCCCTTGCGGATGGGGAACCACACCCGGCTCTCTTCGGCGTGCATCACCTCGCGGGCGCCATGGTCGGCCGGTTGCGGCTTGCCGGCCGGCTCGGCGGCGAGCAGGCGCCGCGTGTAGGGATGCTGCGGATGCGCGAAGACCTCGGCGGTGACGCCGGTCTCGACGATCTCGCCATCGGTCATCACGCATACCCGCTCGGCCATATGCCTGACGATGCCGAGGTCGTGGGTGATGAGCAGGAGCGCCATGCCGAGGCGGGCCTGCAGGTCCTTCAGCAGATCGAGGATCTGGGCCTGGACGGTGACGTCGAGCGCCGTCGTCGGCTCGTCGGCGATCAGGAGATCGGGCTCGTTGGCGAGCGCCATGGCGATCATCACCCGCTGCTGCTGGCCGCCCGAGAACTCGTGGGGCAGGGCGTCGAGCCGCGGAATGGCCTCCTCGAGGCCGACCAGGGCCAACAGCTCCTCGACCCGCCGGCGGGCCTCCTGCCGGCCCATCATCTTGTGGACGGACAGCACCTCGCTGATCTGGCGCTCGATCGAATGGAGCGGGTTGAGCGAGGAGAGCGGCTCCTGGAAGATCATGGCGATGCGGTTGCCGCGCAACGCCCTGAGCCGGGCGGCGCCGGCGCCCAGCAATTCCTCGCCGGCGAAGCGCACGCTGCCCTTGGGATGGTGGGCCTGCGGATAGGGCAGGAGCTGCAGCACCGAGAGCGCCGTCACCGATTTGCCCGAGCCGCTCTCGCCGACCAGGCCGAGGCTCTCGCCGGCGTTCAGGTGGAACGACACGCCGCGCACCGCCTTGACCTCGCGGGGGCTGCGGCCGAACGAGGTGTGCAGATCGGCGACTTCGAGCAGTCGGCTCATCGCGCCGTCTCCCCGGTTCCGCGGCGAGCCATCTCGGCGGCGGCGTCCTCCTTGGGCGGCGGCGCGGCGAAGACCTTGCGCGGGTCGAAGGCGTCGCGCACCGCCTCGCCGACGAAGATGAGCAGGCTGAGCATGACGGCGATCGAGAAGAAGCCGGTGAGGCCCAGCCATGGGGCCTGCAGGTTGGCCTTGCCCTGGGCCAGGAGTTCGCCCAGCGAGGCCGATCCTGCCGGCAGACCGAAACCGATGAAATCGAGCGCCGTCAGCGTGGTGACCGATCCGGCCAGGATGAACGGCAGGAAGGTCATCGTCGCCACCACCGCATTGGGCAGGATGTGCTTGGCCATGATCTTGAGGTTGGAGACTCCCAAGGCGCGGGCGGCCCGAACGTAGTCGAAGTTGCGGGCCCGCAGGAATTCGGCGCGCACCACGTCGACCAGCCCCATCCAGGAGAAGAGAAGCATGATGCCGAGCAGCCACCAGAAATTGGGTTCGACGATGCTGGCCAGGATGATCAGCAGGTAGAGGGTCGGCAGGCCCGACCAGATCTCGATGAAGCGCTGGAACAGCAGGTCGGTCCAGCCGCCGAAATAGCCTTGCACGGCGCCGGCGGCGACGCCGATCACCGACGAGGCGACGGTCAGCACCAGTCCGAACAGCACCGAGATGCGAAAGCCATAGATCAGGCGGGCGACGACGTCGCGGGCCTGGTCGTCGGTGCCCAGCCAATGCTCGGCGCTGGGCGGCGACGGGGCGGGGACCGGCAGGTCCCAGGCGACGGTCCGATGGCTGTACCGGATCAGCGGCCAGATTGCCCAACCCTTGGCGTCGATCAGGTCGCCCACGTAAGGGTCCTTGTAGTCGGTCTCCGTCTCGAAATCGCCGCCGAAGGTGGTCTCGGGATAGGCCGTGAAGATCGGCGTGTAGAAACGGCCGTCGAAGTAGACCAGGAACGGCTTGTCGTTGGCGACGAATTCGGCGAACAGGCTGATCACGAAGATCGCCAGGAAGATCCACAGCGACCAGAAGCCCCGCCGGTTGGCGCGGAAGTTGTGCAGCCGCCGCCGGCTGATCGGCGTCAGGCGCGGGCGGAGAGAAGTGCGGACGGCGCGGTCCATGGCTCTACGCCCCGCGCCGCTCGAAGTCGATGCGCGGATCGACGATCGTGTAGGTGATGTCGCCGACCAGCTTCATCAGCAGGCCGAGGAGCGAGAAGAAGAACAGCGTGCCGAACATGATCGGATAGTCGCGGTTGAGCGCCGCCTCGAAGCCGAGCAGGCCGAGCCCGTCGAGCGAGAAGATCACCTCGATTAGCAGGGACGACGTGAACAGGATCGAGACGAAGGCCCCCGGAAAGCCCGCGATCACGATCAGCATGGCGTTGCGGAAGACGTGGCCGTACAGCACGCGGCGCTCGGTCAGGCCCTTGGAGCGCGCGGTGACCACATACTGCTGATTGATCTGATCGAGGAAGGAGTTCTTGGTCAGCATGGTCAGCGTCGCGAAGCCGCCGATCGACATGGCGATGACGGGCAGGGTGATGTGCCAGAAATAGTCGGCGATGCGGGCCGGCCAGCCGAGGCTTTCCCAATTGTCCGAGACCAGGCCGCGCAGCGGGAACCAGTCGAGGTAGGTTCCCCCGGCGAAGACGACGATCAGCAGCACGGCGAACAGGAACGACGGAACCGCGTAGCCGACGATGATGGCGCCGCTGGTCCAGACGTCGAACGGCGTCCCGTCGCGCCGCGCCTTGGCAATGCCGAGCGGGATCGAGATCAGGTAGGTCAGCAGGGTCGTCCAGATGCCCAGCGAAATGGAGACCGGCATCTTTTCGAGCACCACCTCGACAACGGGCCGGCCGCGGAAATAGCTCTTCCCGAAATCAAACATCACGTAGCTCTTCATCATCAGCAGGAAACGCTCGCCGGCCGGCCTGTCGAGGCCGTATTGGCGTTCCAGGGACTTGATGAATTCGGGATCGAGGCCCTGGGCGCCGCGATAGCGGCTCTCTCCGCCGCCGCCCTCGCCGCCGCGCGGCTGGCTGCCGGGGGCCAGATCGCCGCTGGCGCGGCTGACCCGGCTGGTCGCGGCGACGCCTTGTCCGGTCAATTGCGCGATCACCTGCTCGACGGGGCCGCCGGGCACCACCTGCACGATCGCGAAGTTGATGACCATGATGCCGAACAGGGTCGGGATGATCAGCAGCAGGCGGCGGACGATGTAGGCCAGCATCGGGTTCTACTCCTCCGTCTGTTCCTGGCGGCGGCGGTCGGCCAGCGTCCGGTCCTTCTCGGG
>Ga0172375_10010845_pt1 | contig 11719 bp, 12 predicted proteins | sample LakKiv1m_FD_114537 | JGI IMG/M metagenome (GOLD analysis project Ga0172375, IMG submission 114537) | Freshwater microbial communities from Kabuno Bay, South-Kivu, Congo - kab_092012_11.1m | ecosystem: Environmental > Aquatic > Freshwater > Lake | place: Democratic Republic of the Congo... | reverse complement strand
ATCTCGCGTTAATTTTCGCGAAATTACCTACCCCCCCTATAAAACAGGAAAGTTATAAATGATTATACAAAAAATACCTATAAATAAGATTAATCCTGCTAAATATAATCCCAGAAAAGATTTACAGCCGGATGATCCAGAGTATCAAAAACTTAAAAAATCTATTGAAGAATTTGACCTTATTGAACCTCTTGTCTGGAATAAACGCACTGGCAATTTAATCGGTGGCCATCAAAGATTAAAAATACTTAAAGAAAATGGGATTACCGAAGTTGAATTATCAGTTGTTGATTTAGATGATGTAAAAGAAAAAGCTTTAAATATAGCTTTAAATAAAATACAAGGTAAGTGGGATTTTCCGAAGTTAAAAGATTTGCTGCAGGAACTCGATACAGGGGAATTTGATATCGGTATTACTGGGTTTGATGAAGACGAAATAGAAGATTTAATTGATAAATTTGCAATCCAGAATATTGATGACTTATTAAGTGATCTTGATTTATCCGAAGCAATAGAGAAACCTATCTGGCTTGTAATAAGAACTAAAAAGGAAAATATTGAGTTTATTGAAGGAATAGCCTCAAGTTTAGAACAAAGAGGAATAAAAGTTGAAAAAAGCTATAACTTGGAATAAAACAGATAATTCCAATAAATGGTATAAAATAAATTTAAGAAGAAAGTATTTACCCAAAAATGCTAAAGTCCTTGATTTATTTTGCGGAAACGGGGAAATTTATAATCACGTTTATAAAGGTAATATTTTAGAATATATCGGTATAGATAAAAATAAAGTCCATGATAACAAACTATGTGTAAAAACTAATAACTTTATTTTTGTTTCCAAAAATAATATAAGTCAGTTTAATGTTTTTGATCTCGATGATTGGGGATCACCCTGGAAACTTTTTTATCTTATATTAAAAAAATGGCAAGGAAGTAAAGCAACATTTTTTATAACGGACGGATTAAAATTGCATCAAAATGTAGATGGTAATATTACTAAATGGGTATCAGCCACAGAACAAATTCCTTCTAAGATGAATGTTCCTGGACTTAGTAGATGGTATATAGACATATTTGCAACAATGCTTTTAGATATTCAAAAAAGATTTAATTGCAAAGTGGAAAATCCAGTTTATCTTTTCAATGATAGAAAATCAGTTTGTTACTGGTCGTTAAATATTATAAAAGTATAATAAAAAATTTAATATTAGTATTGACAATTATATATAATATTGTTATTATATTACCATAGTTAATATTTATTTGGAGGTAATATAATTGTTAATACAAAATCTTAAAATCTCAGAAATATATCCTAATCCAGAACAGCCAAGAAAGACTTTTAAAAACAATAGTCTTGAAGAACTGGCCAATTCAATCAAAGAAAATGGACTGATACAGCCAATAACAGTAGTTAAAAGATCAGGCTATATGATAGTTTCAGGTGAAAGAAGATACAGAGCTTGCAAGCTGCTGAATATGGAAGTTATAAAGGCAATAGTCATAGATGCAACAGACAAGAAAGTACAAGAACTGGCGTTAATAGAAAATATTCAGAGAGAGGACATGAATGCAATAGAAACTGCCCTAGCTTATCAGGATCTTTTAAATTCAGGACTGACGATAGATGAAATATCTCAGAAAATAGGTAAAAAAACTCAGCAGATTAAATTTTATCTGCAATTAGCAAAATTAGATCCGATAATTCAGGAAGCAGTTAAAAAAGGAATAATAAATATTCATATATCATGGGAACTTGCTAGGCTGGAAGATTTAAATGATCAGGTTTATATCTTTAATAAAATAGTTAATTCACAGCTAAAAGCAGCTGAAGCCGGATCTTTTATTAGCGCATATATAAATAGCAAAAATCAAATATCTTTTTATGTAGAAAAAGAATCAGGCAATAAACAACATACAGAATTAAAAAACAGCTTAAATGACACTATAGAAAATACAGCAAAGATCATTAATAAAGTTTTTGACAAGCTTGAGGCTGATAAGCATTTTAAAGCAGATGATATTCTGATTCAGAAATTATCTTTACTGGGAAAATCAATAAACAGGCTACAGAATGTTTTAGATACTAATAAAAGGAATTCAGAATTACTTAACTCATTAAAGGTGGTGAGTTAAGATGAGGGTAATCTATACACCGGCCGGAAAAGCAAGAGAGTATTCACCTTTAGCACTTAATATTTATAACGGATGTTCCAATGCATGCAGTTATTGTTATGTGCCAATATTCTGCAAAAAAGACAGGGAAAGCTTTAAGAAAGCCTTTTCCAGGGATATTTTAAAGAAACTTGAAATTGATTGCAGGGAACTGCAGGCCTTAAACAATGAACAGCATATACTTTTAAGTTTTGCATGTGATCCTTACCAGGAAATAGATAAGGAACTTAAGATAACACGAAAGGTAATAGAAACTCTTAATAATTATGGCCAGCCTTTCCAGGTGCTTACAAAGAATGGAAATCTGGCAATAAGAGATTTTGATTTATACAAAAAAACGGATTGTTATGCAACTACTTTAACACTGGACAATGAAAAAGATAGTTTGTTTTTTGAACCAAGGGCAGATCTTCCTGAAGTAAGGATAAATTCATTAGTGGAAGCAAAAAAAAGAAATATAAAAACCTGGGTGAGTATAGAACCGGTAATATTTCCTGAGCAAAGTTTAAATCTCATAAAAAAGTCGATTGGATATGTTGATCTTTTTAAAATAGGAAAGCTAAACCATTTTAAGGAAATGGAGAGCAAAATAGACTGGAAGCAGTTTGCAGAAAACGCAATACGAATAATGGATGATAACAATAAAGCATATTATATTAAAAAGGATTTGGCAGTTTATTTAAACTAAATTAATAAAAAAAATAATTTTAAAATTATCCGCTTCTCAGAGAGGCGGTTTTTTATTTGGAGAGTTATGCAAGCAGGACGAAAACCAAAACCAACAAAACTAAAATTAATAGAGGGTAATCCAGGCAAAAGACCGCTTAATCTTAATGAACCAAAACCAAATCCAAATATTCCAGAATGCCCGGACTGGTTGCTTGATGATGCCAAAGAAGAATGGAAGCGAATGTCGGTTACACTTCAAAAACTTGGTATGCTAACTTTTATTGATAAGGCAGCCTTTATGGGATATTGTCAAGCCTATGCTAAATGGAAAAAAGCTGAGGAATTCATAAAGCAACATGGCTTTACATATAAGTTCCCTAAAAAAGATAAGGAAGGAAATGTTATCTCTATCTATATAGCACCGTTCCCAGAAGTAGGAATAGCAAGGGCAGCATTAGAACAGGTTCGGCAATTCTGTTCTGAATTTGGTTTAACACCATCAAGTCGTACAAGATTAAGCATGAAACCCGACAGCGAAGATGAAGAACCTATGGCAAAAGTATGGAATAAATATAAAAAGAGGGCCTAAGATGTTATGTATAATGATTACTATGCACAAAAAGCCATTGATTTTATACAAGCTCTTACTCATGTAAGTGGACGGTGGGCCGGCAAACCTTTTATACTTTTAAAATGGCAAAGGGTTTTAATTAAAAAGTTATTTGGTACTGTTGATGAAAATGGAAAGCGTATCTATAGAAAAGCCTATATAGAAATTCCCAAAAAGGACGGTAAATCTGAACTCGGCGCAGCAGTAGCACTTTGCTTATTAATCTTTGACGAAGAAGAAAGTGCTGAAGTTTATTCTGCTGCCGGTGATAAAAAGCAAGCTGGTATAGTTTTCAGGGTTGCTAAGAGAATGGTTGAAAAATCTAAATATCTCAGCAGTACCCTTAAAATAGTTGATTCACAGAAACGAATTGTTTATTACGAAACAAATAGTTTTTATGAGGTTCTTTCATCAGATGTAAAAACTAAACATGGATTTAATGTTCATGGAAATATATTTGATGAACTCCATGTCCAGCCTAATAGGGATTTATGGGACGTGCTTACAGAAGGTTCTGGCATTGCAAGGGAGCAGCCATTAACTTTTGTAATGACTACAGCAGGTTTTGATAGAAACTCAATATGCTGGGAAATACATAATTATGCTTTGCAGGTTATAAAAGGAATAACAAAAAATAAACATTTCCTTGCAATGATTTATGGCCTTGACGATAAAGCCGATTATGAAGATGAAAAGAATTGGTATAGGGTAAATCCTGCATTGGGTACTAAAGAACAAGTAGAAGCAGGAATAAAAGTTGTTGAAAAATTTGTTAAACTTAAAGGTAAGACAACTGGTTTGAATAGGGAAGAATTAAAAATATTTCGGGATTTAAAAATTCTTGATATTGACCGGTTCAGGGAAGATTTTAACGAAGCAAAGCAAAAACCAGCAGCAATAAATAATTGGAGGCGGTTAAGGCTTAATCAGTGGACATCACAGGAAACGGCATGGCTTCCGGTTGAAAAATGGAACGAGTGCCCAAACAAAATAGATATTAAATCATTAAAGGGTAGAATCTGTTATGGTGGCCTTGACTTATCAGCGACCACAGATTTAACATCTTTTGATTTGTTGTTTCCACCCTTAGATGGGGAAGATGAAGTAAAAATCTTATCATTTAACTTTATTCCCAAAGAAAAGATGTTTGAGAAAATTAAGACCGATAATGTTGATTATGGTGTTTGGGAAAGGCAAGGACACATTATAGCAACAGAGGGAAATGTTGTTGACTATAATGTTATACAGGCAAAAATTGAACAATGCCTGGAATTATACCAAGTACAGTCAATAGCTTACGACAGATGGAACGCAACCAAACTGGTACAGGATTTAACGGCTTCTGGCTATGAACACATGATTCCAATAGGACAGGGTTACCAATCCTTAAATGCTCCGAGTAAATATCTTGAAACCTTAATACTTGATAAGAAGTTAAATCATGGCAACAATCCAGTTTTAAGGTGGGCATTTTCCAACGTAATGATTATTACAGACCCGGCTGGAAATATTAAACCGGACAAAAGTAAATCTAAACAAAGAATTGATCCAATAGTAGCTGGGATTATGGCTCTTGATGGTGTAATGAGAAATGAGGACACACCATCAGTTTATGAAGAACATGGAATTACATTTATTTAAAAAAATGGGGAGTGCCTGTTTCGCTCCCCAGACCTAAACAGGAGGTTAAAATGAAATTTCAAAAAGGACATATTCCTTGGAATAAGAATAAAAAATTTTCCAAAGAAACAAAAATTAAAATGAGTTTAAATCATGCAGATGTTTTTGGTGATAAAAATCCAATGTTTGGAATTCATAGATTTGGTGAATATAATCCACATTGGAAAGGCGGGAGAAGATTAAGTAAGGAAGGATATGTTTTAATTTTTAAGCCAGACCATCCAAACGCAACTTGCGATGGTTATATTTTAGAACATCGTCTTGTAATGGAAAAACACCTAAGCAGGTATTTAAAACCAGAAGAAATTGTACATCATATAAATGAAATAAAAGATGATAATAGAATAGAAAATTTAATATTATTTAATGGTATTAGTGAACACAGAAAACATCATGAGCAATTATTAAGAATTGGTTAATAGATTAATTAGAATTTAATATAAATAAAAGCACTTGTGAGCAAGTGTCTTTTTTATTTGCAGAGGCAATAAATGGCAAGAAAAACATTCATACAAAGATTCAGGGAATCAAGAAGTTTATTCCAAGAAGCAATTTCAAGTTTTTTAAGGGGTGATGATTACGGTATCGATTATTTTGGTTCAAACACAAGATCGGGTGAATTTGTAACCGAACGCTCGGCATTAAAAAGTACAGCAGTTCAAAGAGCTGTTAGTGTTATTGCCGATACAATAGCAGGACTTCCGATACATACTTACAAAAGACTTGTTAAAGGCAAAGAACGTGCAATAGATAATCCCGTATACAGGTTGTTACACGACAAGCCTAATCCTTATATGATACCGTTTATTTTTAAGCAAACTATGCAATATCACCTTCTGTTGTGGGGCAACTGCTATTCTGAAATTGAGTTTAATTCCAAGGGTGTACCGATAAATTTATGGCCAATTATGCCTGATAGGGTGGAGCATAAAAGGACACAGGATTTAAAACCCTTTTTCGAGATAAGGCTTCCTGATGGTACAAGTCAAAAATTACCTCCTTATAAAGTTTTCCATATTCCGGGACTTGGCTATGATGGCACAAAAGGTTACCCTCCGCTTTACATGGCACGGGAGACAATAGGACTTTCAGTAGCATTACAGGATTTTGGTTCGATATTCTTTTCAAACGGCGCAAATATTGGTGGAGTATTGGAACACCCAGGTAAGCTTAATGATGTAGCTAAGGCAAATTTAAAAAAGTCAATAAACGAGGAGTATTCGGGATTATCTAATGCGCATAGATTAATGCTTCTTGAAGAAGGCATGAAATATTCTACAACTTCAATGCCTTTAAAGGATGCACAATTTATCGAAGGCAGGAAGTTTCAGATAACAGAAATTGCAAGGATATTTAATATCCCTCCTCACATACTTTATGATTTAGAACATGCTACCTTTACCAATATAGAGCATCAGGGAATTGAATTTGTAGTTTATACATTAAGGTCATGGCTTGTAAGATGGGAAGAAACTATAAATTGGAAGCTGCTTTATAACGACCCTAAATACTTTGTAGAATTTTTGGTTGATACGCTACTGCGGGGAGATACAAAGACAAGATTTGAAGCCTATGCAATAGCTCGTATGTGGGGTTGGATGAGTGCCGATGATGTGAGGGAAAAAGAAAATATGAATCCAATACCCGATAATGGCGGAAGTATTTATTTATCACCTTTGAATATGATTAACGCAAGCGATTTAGTTAATCAGGCTCAGAAAGTTATAGGGGCTAAACCAAATCCGAGCATTCCAGGTGATGTAACACAAGATAGTTTAATTTCAACCTATAAGGAATTAGCAAGTAAAAAGTCTGAATCCCAAAAACAAAAGGTTGCAGAACAATATAAGGGTCTATTTGTTGATATGTCCATAAGGATAATTAAAAGGGAACGGATTTATATAATCCGTGAAGCTAAAAAGTATTTTCCTGAAAATCCGCAGTTATTTAATGATTTTTTAGATAAGTTTTTTAAAGAGCATATAGTCTACGTATCAAAACAATTAAAGCCGGTAGTTTCAAGTTATTCTCAGGCCATATCTGAACTTATAAAAAATGAGATTAATTTTGATGATGATATAAATTCTAACATTGATAAGTTTGTTGATAGCTATTCAAAGAATGAAGCTTCTGCATATTCCGATGAACGTAAGAATGAAATACTGAGCTTAGTTTCTGGTAAATTTAAAGATAATGAAGAATTGATTGAAGCATTTAATGATAGCTTTACTGGCTGGGAAGATGAAAAACCATACTATATAGCTGATTATCAGACGTCAAAAATTATAAACGAAGTCCAGGCATTGGTTTATGGGCTTGCCGGAAAAGAATAAAAAGATTTAACAATTTAATATAAATTAAGCCTCTATTTAGGGGCTTTTTTATTTGGGAGGAAAAATGAAACCAATAGAAATAAGAACTTTTGCAGCAGAAATAAGGGCAGCTGGAGAAGATAAACCGAAGATAACAGGTACTGCATGTGTATTTAATGTAATGTCGGATGACTTGGGAGGTTTTAGGGAAATTATAGATCCCTGGCCTTTTGGAGATTTGATTCACACCAATGATGTCTTTGCCTTGATAAATCATGATGCAAATTTTGTTTTAGGCAGAAATAAAAGCGGAACGCTAACTTTAGAAGAAAATGAAAAAGGGCTTGATTTTGTAGTTGACCCTCCGAATACTACTTTTGCAAATAATTTAATAGCAAGCATGATAAGAGGGGACATGAATAAATGTTCTTTTGCTTTCAGGGTTGCTGATGATAGCTGGGAAACAATAAATGGGCAGGATATAAGGCACATTCATAAGTTTGCAGAATTATACGATGTCAGCGTGGTCACGTACCCGGCATTTTATCAGACCAAAGCCCAGGTAAACGGTAAAGATGTAACACCTCCAGAGCAAATCTATGCAGAGTATCGAAGTAAACAGACCCAGAGTGAGGAATTAAAGAAGCAAAAAGATTTAGATTTAGCAAAAAGTATTGCAGAAAAAGAATTTAGAGATAGAAAAATTAACATTCTATCTTTATAAATTGCCCTGCTTAGATAAGTAGAGCAAGTCAAACGTGATTAGAGAATCACAAACAATATCAATTTAAAGTAAAGGACAGAGAGATGAAAAATTTAGCAGAACTTAGGAAAAACCTTACAGAGATGATAGCAGAGGCAAGAAGCCTTAACAAGGAAAGCTTTGCAGAAGGTGAAAAGGAAAAATTTGATGCAAAGATGACCGAAATTGAGGAGCTAAAAGCATTAATAGAGCGTGAGGAACGAGTTCAAGCTCTTGAAATGGATAATCCTATTATAGAGGATAAAGCTAATAAACCCAATGAACCGGAGACAAGAGGATTTAAGTCTTTAGGTGAACAGCTTTCAGCAATTATAAAGGCCTGCACACCAGGTACAAGAAGCATTGATGAAAGGTTAATTGAAACAAGGGCAGCCTCTGGAATGGGAGAAACTGTACCGGCAGACGGCGGGTTCTTCATCCAACCCGATTTTGCATCAGAGCTTTTAAGAGATGCTTATGAAACTGGAATATTGGCATCAAGAGTTAGAAGGCTACCAATAGGCGCAAATTCTAACGGTTTAAAAATTAATGGTATTGACGAAACATCAAGAGCAGATGGCTATAGGTCGGGTGGTATACAGATTTATTCAGCAGCAGAAGCTGATACAGTAACAGCTAAAAAACCGAAATTTAGACAAATTGAACTCAAATTAAGTAAGATTTTGGGTTTATGTTATCTAACCGATGAACTCATTGAAGACACTACAGCACTGGAAAGTTATGTAAGCGAGTTATTTATTGAAGAGTTTGGATTTAAACTTGATGATTACATAATGAATGGTACTGGAGTTGGAGAGCCTCTGGGATTTATGACCAGCAATGCAAAAATAACTCTAACAAGAGATACTACAGTTACGGTTAAGTTTGCTGATGTAAATAACATGTTTGCAAGAATGAAAGCAAGATCAAGAGCTAATTCAATATGGTTGGTTAACGAAACTCAAATCGAACCTGCACTTAGAACCATGACGGTTACTGATTATATACCTGCTTATTTACCTCCAGGTGGACTTTCTGTATCACCTTACGGAACATTGCTCGGCCGTCCCGTTATACCTATCGAGCAAGCTCCTGCTATTGGTACAACCGGAGATATAGCACTTGTTGATTTAAGCAAATATCTAATGATTGACAAAGGCGGAGTTCAGACTGCCTCATCTCTGCATGTAAGATTTTTATATGATGAGCAGGTTTTAAGGTTTGTTTATAGGGTAGATGGTCAACCAATGAACTATGCACCACTTACCACAAAATCAGGTGTAACGGTCAGCCCGTTTGTAGTTCTGTCTACAAAATAATTTATCTATACTCAGGGTAGTTTTTAATTAATCTGCCCTGAGCTTCATTATCAATTTTATATTTAGGAGAAATAAAATGAATATAAATAAAGTAAATATAGTTGAGGCATTAGTACCTCAAACCGGAGGAACAAATACAGGTGATTATATTAGCCTGAAAAACGTCATTAAGGCGTTTGTAGTTGTACATCTTGACCAGGGAGATGCAGATACAGCAGTTATTACTATTGAGGAGGCTACAGCAGTAGCTGGAACAAGCCATACTGCAATTACTAATGTTGTACCTATCTGGTCAAATCTTGATTGTGCAGACAGTGATGTACTGGTTTCAAGAACAGCAGCAGTCAGCTATGAAACCGATGCAGGTGTAAAACACAAAATAGTAATATTCCAGATTGACCCTGCAATTCTTAGTGATGGTTTTGACTGCATAATGGTCAAAGTAGTAGTAGGCGCAGCCAGCAAGGTATCAGCTCAATATATACTCGAGCAAAGGTATTCAGGCGCAGTCGAGATTTCAGACTAAATTAATATCATAAAATTGGAGGGCTTTAAAAGGCCCTCCATCTTTGAGAGGTGTAATATGAAAAATTTTATAGAAGGTATCCTATCTGGGATAGACTTATCGGCAGGTGATATTACCCTAACAGATGAGCAGTGTAATAACAAATATCTGGTTGTATCAGTAGGCCATGCAAGTAATGCTATTATTGCACCTCAAATTGCAGGGTATAATTTCATCGTAGTCAATAAGGATTTTTTAAGAAACGCAATTATTAAAGTTGCCGGATTTACTGGAGTTACGGTATCACCACAAACAGCTAAAAGAGTACGTTGTAATGGTACAGATTATGCACTTTATTTAATAAGAAAATACGACATTATTTCAAGCAGTGCCACTACAAGTATAAGTTCTTCACCGTCAGCCAGTATTTCAGGCAGTGCTACTACAAGCCCGTCATCATCTGCAAGTAGTAGTCCAACTACCAGTCCATCAGAATCAATAAGTGGTTCACCTTCAGAAAGTATTTCCAGTTCACCATCGAGCAGTCCAAGTGAGTCTATATCTGGAAGCCCGTCTGAAAGTGCAAGTAGTTCGGCTTCATCAAGTGCAAGCAGTTCGGTAAGCAGTTCACCATCGGAGTCAGCTAGTTCAAGTGCGAGCAGTAGCCCGTCTGCTTCTTCAAGTGGAAGTCCATCTACAAGCCCAAGTGAAAGTATTTCTGGTTCGCCATCTGAAAGTATTTCTGGCTCGCCGTCAAGCAGTCCATCAGAATCGGTTAGCGGAAGTCCATCAACTTCTATAAGCTCCAGTCCATCATCTTCTCCGAGCGTAAGCCCTTCATCGGCAGCAGGAGCAGCAGACTGGTTTGAAGCTTCTTCAAGAATTGATGTAATTGGTACACATACCGGAGATTTAACAGACACTTATACGGAAGATGATAATGAATTTGTTATAAACGAAGTTGCAGGTTCAACACCTGGATTTGATTACCACTTCTATTTTGGTGAAGACGACCCAGTTACAAGGACACTGCTTAAAGTCAATTTCTTAGCCTGGTATGAGGGTATTAACGCACATAAAATTAAACTACAGCAATGGAACTATAGTACATCGGCATGGGTAAATGTTACATCAAATACAACTGATTTTCCTGATGAAACTGAAGAGAATACCTATGGTTTTAATTTGATAGACCATCCGCAATATTTAAGTGGTGGAATAATAAGGCTTAGAATTTATCAGGTTCAGGAAGGTGTTGCCGGACATCATTTCCATATAGACCAGATGTATCTTGAAGAATTGCCTTCAGCAAGTCCGAGTTCAAGTCCATCAGCTTCATAGGTGATTTAATGAAACAAGATATAGAAACGGAAATGTTTGAACCAGAAGAAAATATGATATTACCAAAACCTAAAAAGAAAAGGAAAGATGACGGATTTATCAATACTTATACCAGCCCGAAACGAAATATACCTGGCAAAAACCATCGAAAACGTATTAGAAAATATACGAGGCAATACTGAAATAATTGCTGTAATTGATGGCTTTACAATACCAGTTCCAGATATTCCAAAAGACTTGCGGGTCAAGATAATAGAACATAGTCGGCCTATGGGACAAAGGCAATCTATAAATGAAGCAGCAAGGGTATCCGAAGCTAAATTCATTATGAAACTTGATGCCCACAGTGCAGTTGATGAGGGT
>Ga0172375_10010844_pt1 | contig 11720 bp, 9 predicted proteins | sample LakKiv1m_FD_114537 | JGI IMG/M metagenome (GOLD analysis project Ga0172375, IMG submission 114537) | Freshwater microbial communities from Kabuno Bay, South-Kivu, Congo - kab_092012_11.1m | ecosystem: Environmental > Aquatic > Freshwater > Lake | place: Democratic Republic of the Congo... | reverse complement strand
GGGTCAACGGCATCTGCATCGGCGTTATCGAGGCGGTGAACAAAAGGGATGACAATTTCACTGAACATGATATGCATATCATGACGATGCTGGCCAACATGGTGTCCACGGCCTTGGTGGGCATCATTCAAGAGCACCTGGCTCGCTGATCCCCGGAGACCTTTATGTGTATTGCCCGCCGCCCCGGCCTCTGGCTGGCCTGTTTTTTCACGCTCGCCGTTTTGGGCGCCAACCCGGACAATCTTCACGCCGCCCATGGCATCAGCATCGACGGCAAGCTCAAATACCCGGCTGGTTTTGTCCACTTCGATTATGTCTCGCCCCAGGCCGTGAAGGGTGGCCAACTACTGCTGCACGACCTGGGCAGTTTCGACAAGATGAATCCCTTTACCCTCAAGGGCACCGCCCCGGCAGGGTTGGAAGATTTGGTCTTCGAGACCCTTACGGTGCCAAGCCTTGATGAACCTTTCGCCGCCTATGGCCTCATTGCAAAGGATATAGAAGTAGCCAGGGACCGCCTCTCGGTCACCTTCACCATCAACGAGCAGGCCCGCTTCTCGGACGGCACGCCGATCACCGCCGCGGACGTCAAGTTTTCCCTCGACACCCTCAAGAGTGGCAAGGCCCACCCCTTTTATCAGGCCTACCTGCAGGACATCACTGGCGCCGACATCCTCGACCCCATGCGGGTTCGCATGAACTTTGCCCGCGCCAACCGCGAACTGCACATGATCGCCGGCCAATTACCAATTTTCTCCAGCAAGTTCTACCGGGCCACGCCCTTCGATGCCGCCTCCCTGGCCCCGCCAATCGCCTCCGGGCCCTATGTGGTCAAGGAGGTGGTGCCCGGCAAGACCATCACCTACCAGCGCAATCCCAACTACTGGGCGCGAAATCTCAATGTCCGGCGCGGCTTTTTCAACTTCGACACCATTACCTATAAATACTATAAAGACCAGATCGTAGCGCTGGAAGCATTCAAGGCCGGCGAGTTCGACTTCATGGCGATCAACATCGCCAAGCAATGGGCACGCGATCTCAAGGGCGGCCGGTTCGACCGCGGTGAACTCAAAAAAGAAAATTTCCCCCACAAGAACAATGCCGGTATGCAAGGGTTTGTCATGAACCTGCGCCGCCCTCTGTTCCAAGACCCGACGGTCCGTAAGGCGCTGGCCATGGCCTTTGACTTTGAATGGGCCAACCAGGCCTTGTTTTACGGTGAATACACCCGCTGCGCCTCTTATTTCAGCAACTCGGAGCTGGCGGCCCGCGGCGTGCCAGAAGGACTGGAGCTGAAATTGCTGACGCCCTTTAAAGACCAATTGCCGCCCGAGGTCTTCACCACGCCGCCGACCCCGTTTTCCACCGCGCCACCGGCAAGCCTGCGCGCCAATCTGCTGGCCGCCAAGAAACTCCTGGCCGACGCAGGCTGGCAGATAAGGAACGGGGTGCTCACCCACAAGGATGGCCGCACCTTCACCTTTGAAATCCTGCTGGTTTCGGCCTCTTCTTCCTTTGAACGGGTGATGGAACCCTATGTGCAGAACCTGGCCAAACTGGGGATCAAGGCCGCCTACCGCACCATCGACCCGGCCCTTTATGTACGGCGGCTCAACAACTTTGACTTCGACATGACGGTCAATGTCTTCGGCCAATCCCAGTCGCCGGGCAACGAGCAGCGCGACTACTGGCATTCCTCCTCGGCCGGACGCGAAGGCTCCCGCAACCTGATCGGCCTCAAAAACCCAGCGGTTGACGCCCTGGTGGACCGCCTTATCTACGCCACCACCCAGGAAGAACTGGTCGCTACGGCCCGTGCATTGGACCGTGCGCTCTGGTACGGCTATTACGTGGTACCCAACTGGTATCTCAATCACCATCGCATCACCTACCGCACCGTCTTTGCGCGACCAGCGGCATTGCCCCTTTATTATTCGCCGATGCAGGCGCTGATGACTTGGTGGAAGAAGCCGGGCACCAACGCCTTACCTCCGCGATAAGTCCGGATTTTTTCCGCGTTTGCGATTGACAATAACCAACCGAAACAGTAATGGTAACAAATGGCTTATGTGCCATTGGTGCCGCCATCTTACTTAGGCATACTGGCCTGATGACAGGCCCAAACCAAAAGGGATATCCTGCCTCCGGGCAACAGCATATACCATGGTCAACCAGCTCCGCATCCTTGTGGTGGAAGACAACCCCGTAAACCAGAAACTGTTGAGCCTCATGCTGCAACAGTTCGGGTACGCGAGCGTCATCGCGGAAAACGGCAAACTAGGCTTCGAACAATATCAGGCAGGCGGCTTCGACCTGATCCTCATGGACATCCAGATGCCGGTGATGGACGGCTTCGAGGCCACCACCGCCATCCGCACCCACGAAGGTACAACCGGCGGCCATATCCCGATCATCGCCGTTACCGCCCATGTGATGCCGGGCTATCGGGAAAAATGCCTGCAAAACGGCATGGATAACTACCTCCCCAAGCCATTCAAGATGCAAGACTTGAAAAAAATCATCAACAACACACTTCAGCAGACCAACGCCGTCAAATAACCATCTAACCATCGTCCATGGCCGCCTATATCTTCCGCCGCCTCTTGCTGATGATCCCCACCCTGATCGGGGTCATGCTTGTCACCTTTACGGTCACCCAGTTCGTGCCGGGTGGCCCGGTGGAACGGATGTTGGCCGAGATGAAGGGGCATGCCGCCAGCATGAGTGGCGAAGTGCGCGCCGCGCGGACCAGCGACCTCTACCAGGGAGCCAAGGGACTCGACGAAGAGCGCGTGGCCCAGCTCAAAAAACTTTACGGCTTCGATCAACCGCCTGTCACCCGCTTCATCAACATGATGAAGAGCTATTTCCTCTTCGACTTCGGCGAGTCCTACTATCACCATCGCAGCGTTGCCTCGCTGGTGATCTCCAAACTGCCGGTCTCCATGTCGCTGGGGCTGTGGTCCTTCCTCATCGTCTACGGCGCCTGCATCCCCCTCGGGATTGCCAAGGCAGTGCGCGACGGCTCCCGCTTCGATGTCGTGACCAGCACCGCCATCCTCATCGGCTACGCCATACCCGGTTTCGTGCTGGCAATCCTGCTCATCGTCCTCTTCGGCGGTGGCAGCTTCTGGAGCTTCTTCCCGCTACGCGGACTGGTGTCGGACAACTGGCACGAACTCGGTTTCTTCAGCAAGATATTCGACTACCTCTGGCACATGGTGCTGCCCATTATCTCCAGCGCCGTGGGCAGCCTCGCGGTAATGACGCTCCTTACCAAAAACAGCTTCCTCGAAGAGATCCGCAAGCAGTACGTGATCACCGCCCGGGCGAAGGGGCTTTCCGAAAATAAGGTGCTCTACCAGCATATCTTCCGCAACGCCATCATCCCAATCATCACCGGTTTCCCCGGCTCGTTCATCACCGCCTTCTTCACCGGCAGCCTGCTCATCGAGACCATCTTCTCGCTGGACGGCATGGGGCTCTTGGCCTACGAATCGATCATGAACCGAGATTATCCCGTGGTTCTGGCCACCCTTTTCTTTTTCACCATCATCGGCCTGATCTCGCGGCTGCTCACCGACCTTAGTTACGTAGTGGTGGACCCACGCATCACCTTCGAAGGCATCGAGTCTCGCTAAAGCCATGAGCAAGCCCCCGCAACAGACCCCGAACTGGCGCCGCTGGCAACGTTTCAAGGCCAACCGCCGCGGCTATATCAGCCTCATCACCTTCAGTCTGCTCTTTGTCGCCAGCCTCTTTGCCGAGGTGCTCTCCAACGACAGGCCTTTCGTGGTCTACTATAACCAGCAATTTTACTCCCCGCTCTTTAACGCCTACCCGGAAACCACCTTTGGCGGCGAGTTCGACACCGAGGCGGACTACCAGGCCCCGGTCATCCGCGAGCGCCTCGCCAGCAATGGCAACTGGGCGCTGATGCCGCCCAACCCGCACAGCTATGCCTCCATCAACCTGGATATCAAAGGCCCAGTGCCTTCGCCGCCCAGTAGTGTAAATTTGCTCGGCACCGATGACCGCGGCCGCGACGTGCTGGCCCGCCTGCTTTACGGCTTCCGGCTTTCGGTGCTCTTCGGCCTCGGCCTTACCCTGGTCGGCACGGTGACCGGCATCGTCGCCGGTGCCATCCAGGGCTACCTCGGCGGCCGTACCGACCTCTTCCTACAGCGGTTCATCGAGATCTGGAGCGCCATGCCGGAACTCTACCTGCTCATCATCTTCGCCTCGATCTTCAAGCCGAGCGCCCTCTTGCTGCTTATCCTGCTATCGCTTTTCGGCTGGATGGGCCTTTCCGACTACGTGCGAGCCGAGTTCCTGAAAGGCCGCAACCTCGATTACGTCACGGCCGCCAAGGCGCTGGGGGTGGGTAATGTCACCATCATGTTCCGCCACCTCCTGCCCAACGGTATGACCCCGGTGATCACCTTCCTGCCCTTCCGCATGAGCGGCGCGATTCTGGCCCTGACCAGCCTCGACTTCCTGGGTCTGGGCGTGCCGCCACCTACCCCGAGCCTGGGCGAACTGCTCGCCCAAGGCAAGGCCAACATTGAGGCGTGGTGGCTTTCGCTGGGCACCTTCATCGTGCTGGTCGGCACCCTCATCCTGCTCATCTTCATCGGCGAGGCCCTCCGCGAGGCCTTCGACCCGCGTAAGATATAAGCCATGCCCGCCAAGGAACTACTCACCATCGACAATCTCTGCCTCGGCTTCAAGGGCGCCAGCGGCGGCCTCACGCCGGTGCTGCACGGGGTCTCGTTCGCCATCCACGAAGGCGAAACCGTGGCCCTCGTCGGCGAATCCGGCTCCGGCAAATCGGTCACCGCCCTCTCCATTCTCCAACTTCTGGAACAGGAGAGCGTCAGCGCCAGCGGCCGCATCCTCTTTGCCGAGAGTGGCGACCTGCTCACCCTGCCTGAGTCCGAGATGCGCGCGGTGCGCGGCAACCGCATCGCCATGATCTTCCAGGAGCCGATGACCTCGCTCAACCCGGTAATGACTATCGGCGATCAACTCATCGAGCCGATCATGCTCCACCAGAAACTGCCGAGGGATTCGGCGCGGGAATACGCCATCGATATCATGCGCCGCAGCGGCATCCAGGACCCGAAGCACCGCATCGATGCCTTCCCGCACCAGCTCTCTGGCGGCCAGCGCCAGCGGGTGATGATCGCCATGGCTTTGGCCTGCAAGCCTTCGCTGCTCATTGCCGATGAGCCCACCACCGCGCTTGATGTCACCATCCAGGCGCAGATTCTATCGTTGATTAAAGAAATCCAGCAGGAAATGGGCATGGCGGTGCTGCTCATCACCCACGATCTCAATATGGTGCGCAAGGTGGCGGATCGGGTGGCAATCATGAGCCAAGGCGCCATCGTCGAGGAGGGGGCGACCGAAACCATCTTCGAAAAACCGCGGCACCCCTACACCGTACACCTGATGAGCAGCGTGCCCCAAGGGGTACCAGCCGCCAAGGAGCCAAGCGACCCAATCGTCGAGGCCAAAAATCTCCGCTGCCACTTCCAGATCAAGGCCGGCTTCTTCCGCCGCACCGTGGGCACCGTGCGGGCGGTGGACAACGTCACCCTCTCCATCTGCGAAGGTACCACCTTCGGCCTGGTCGGCGAATCCGGCTCCGGCAAGACCACGCTTGGCCTTGCCATGCTAAGGCTGGTGGGCAGCCAAGGCCAAATCCGTTATCAGGATTACGACCTTGGCGCCTTAAAAACCCGAGAACTCCGTCCATTAAGGCGCGAACTCCAAGTGGTCTTTCAGGATCCTTATTCGTCGCTCTCGCCACGGATGACCATTGAACAGATCGTGGGCGAGGGCTTGCTGGTGCATAAAATCGGCAAGGACCGCGATGAACGACGGGCGCTGGTGGAACAGGCACTGGACGAGGTGGGGCTCACCCCGGAGATGGCCGACCGCTACCCCCATGAATTCTCCGGCGGCCAGCGCCAACGCATCGCCATTGCCCGTGCGGTGGTGCTACAGCCGCGCTTTCTGGTGCTGGACGAACCGACCAGCGCGCTGGACATGACCATCCAGGCGCAGATCATCGACCTTTTGAAACGTCTGCAACAAACCCACCTGATGACCTATCTTTTCATCTCCCACGACCTGCGCACCGTCCGCGCCCTGGCCGACGACGTGGCAGTGATGCAGAACGGCCGCATCGTGGAATCCGGCCCAGCGGCGCAGGTCTTTGCCCGGCCGCGCCACCCCTACACCAAGACCCTTTTTTCCGCCGCTTTCAACTACGGCACGTAAGCGTCACAACCAACTGTATTCTTCGGAATGTCCGCTGACTCAAGCGAACCAGCGGAGATATTGCGGGAGCTGGGCAGGCCAGGAATATGGCCCCGTGAATTCCTGCGCCTCACGCGCTGAAAGTCTGCCGGCCTTCAGGCTCTGGCACAGGGCCTGCGCGAATTCCTCATCCTGATAGCGGAATTGCCCAAGGAACAACTCCTGATAGGACAACCGGTCCGGCACTAACGGCCGGCAACCAGCCCGCACCGCCTCCAGCACGGACATACCGTAAAATTCATGCCGGGCGGTGGAAACCACCACATCGGCCTGCCGCAGCAAGCGGTGGTACTCTCCCCTTTCCTGCGCATAGCCGAAATGGATGACGCGTGAAGCCAGACGCTCTGCGGCCTCGGCAAAGATCGGCGGCTGGCTGCGGAAGGACTGGCCAACCACGATCAGCCGGAAGTCGATCTCCTGCTCTGCCAGACTAAGGAGGGTGCGGAAGAAAAACTCCGGATCCTTGTCATGCTCCCAGCGGTGGTTCCAAAGCACCACTGGCGGGCCGTTATCCGGCTCATTCGGCGGAGCGGCATCGACACCAGTGAAATCCATGCCCGGATAGAGAACCACGGCCTTGGCACGGAAAGCATCTTCCCAGCCCGGCAAGGTCATGTCCGGCATCCTGGCCAACAGGTCTTTTGCCCCAGCCAGGAAGGATTCCAGGTTGTACCGGGAATTGAAGGCGACCTTGTCCGCGGCCAGCGCGGTGGTAAGATTGGTGAGGGCGAAGTGTATGTCCCGTTCCGCCTCCACCTGCACCGGATAGGCGAACTGGTTTTCGTGGAAATAGACCAGATGTGGCAAAGCGGCAAGGTGCGGCGGCAGGAGGCCACGGAACGCCGCCACATCGAGAAGAGAAGAACAGAAGATGGCATCATACGTCTCGTCACGCTCGCGCAGCAGACCAGCAAAATATGGCGCTGCCAAACGCATCCGCCACTTCCAGTGTTGAGCCGGCAGGGTCAGCAGCTCCGCCTCGTGGGGCAATTCCCGGAGCAAGCCGTCCCCAAAAACCTTGTGCGACCCGCCGTAGTAGGGCTCAACAGCCAGGATTTTCATGACCTTCCGCTTCCTGCCGCTTCACAGGGCCACATTGCCCCTCCTGCTTACTTCCAATTCCGGATGAGCGCCAGCAGCGTCCGCACGCCGATGCCGCTCGGCCCTTTGGGCACGTAAGATTTCTCGGTGAAATTCCAGGCGGTGCCGGCGATGTCGAGATGCGCCCAGGGGGTCTTGCCAACGAACTCCTGCAGGAAGGCGGCGCCGAGGATGGTGCCGCCGTCGCGCTTGTCCACGTTCTTCAAATCCGCCACGCTGGACTTGAGCTGCTTGCGGTATTCCGGGCCAAGCGGCAGCCGCCAGAGCGGTTCACCCGCCGCCTCGCCAGCGGCCAACACCTTGTCGCAAAGCTTGTCGTCATTGGCCAGCAGGCCGGTGCGATGGTGGCCAAGGCCGATAATCACCGCGCCGGTGAGGGTGGCAATATCAATCACTGCCGCCGGCTTATACTTCTCCACCCCGTAAGCCAAAGCATCGGCCAGGATCAGCCTCCCCTCGGCATCGGTGTTCACCACCTCCACACTCTTGCCGTTGTAATGGGTGATCACGTCGCCGGGCTTCAAGGCGGTGGGGCCGGGCAGGTTCTCGGAGGAGGGGATCATGGCCACCACGTTGAGTTTGGCCGGCTTCTCCCTGGCCACGGCCTGCATGGTGGCGAGCACGGCGGCGCCGCCGCTCATGTCATATTTCATCTCCTCCATGCCAGCACTGGGCTTGAGCGAGATACCGCCGGAATCGAAGGTGAGCCCCTTGCCCACCAGAAGCAGGGTCGGCGCCTTAGGGGAAACGCGATATTCAAGGATGGTCAGGGTCGGCGGCTGGGCCGAACCTTGACTCACCCCCAAAATGCCGCCCATGCCGAGCTCCTGCATCTCTGCCTTGCCCAGCACCGAGACCTTGAGGCCGCCAGCCTTGGCGATCTTCTTGGCCTCGTTGGCAAAGTGGGTCGGGGTCCAGTGGTTGCCCGGCTCATTGGCCATGTCGCGGGCCAGCGTGGCGGCAGCGGCCGCGGTCACGCCACGCAACAAAGCCCCCTGCACCGCCGCGGTTGGCGATACCGCCAAAGTGGCGCTGGCAAGTTGCGGGCCATTTTCCTCCGGGTCTTTGGCGGTCTTGTACTTACGAAACCGATAGCTGCCAAGGATAAACCCTTCGGCCAGGCATTCCACCAGTTCGGCCATCCCCAGGCCGCTTTTCTCCGGCAGCCGTACCACCGACGCCCTGGCCTTGGTCTTCCCAATCTGGCACACTGCCGTGCCTGCTGCCTTCCGGATCAGTTCCGCATCGGGCTTTTCCTTGCCAAGACCAACCACCAAGGCACGCCGCCCCTCCTTGTGTCCCTTGATAGGTGGCAGATAAAAAAGGATGGTCTGACCCTCTTTGCCGGTAAAATCTCCGGTTGCGGCGGCCCGCTGGAGCAACTCATCCACCTCTGCCTCCGGGCAGTGCATTTTCCCCTTGGCCTGCTGCCGCACAAAATAGACCGTTATTTCACCGACCGCCGCCGCGGCCTTGACCTGCATCTTCAACATGCTCTCTCCTCGCTGTTCACACGGATCATCGGTTTTTATGACACCGGGCAAGTCATGCCGTTTCCAGCGCCACCCTTTATTTCTGGTATACCTGTTCAGAGGCACCATTGCAATTTCCATCCTGCGCGAAACGAAGCCCGCCCGTTGCATTTGCGCTGGTTTCAGCCGGGGAAACGCGGTACCTTTATAGCAGAGAGATCCGCACCAGAGCACAACCCATGAAAGAAGGAGACCCCGTGCTGACCCATCTCATCATCGCCGTTGGCTGCGCCATGGTGGTATCGGCCATGTGCAGTCTGTTTGAGGCCGCGCTTTATTCAGTCCCTTTAAGCCATGTCGAGGTACTGGCCCAGGGTAACAAGCTCTCCGGCCGGCTGCTCAAACGGCTCAAGCACGAAATTCATAAACCCATTGCCGCTGTCCTCACCCTGAATACCATCGCCAACACTGCCGGCGCCGCGGTATCCGGCGCCCTCGCCGCCTCGGTCTTTGGCGAAGCGAACCTGATCTGGTTCTCCGCTGCCTTTACCATCGGCATCCTGCTCTTTTCCGAAATCCTGCCCAAGACCATCGGCGTCGCCCACAGCAAGGCGCTGGCCCCCTGGATCGCCCTGCCGATTCATGGCATGGTCACCCTGCTTTCCCCTGCCCTCTGGCTCATCCACGTGGCAACTAAACTGGCCGGTGCCCGGGAACAGGAGCTGCTGGTCTCGGCCGAGGAGGTGCAGGCCATTGCCCGCCTCAGCCGCAAGGCCGGTGAGATCGACACCCAGGAGGAACGGGTCATCACCAACGTGCTGGAACTGCGCCACAAACAGGTGCGCCAGGCCATGACCCCCCGCACCGTCACCTTCTGCCTCAATGCCCACCTGACCGTGGACGAGGCCAAGGAATTCGAGAAGAAGTGGAACTTCCACAGCCGGGTGCCGGTCTACGACAAGAACCCGGACGACGTGGTGGGCGTCGTGCTCAGAAAAGATGTACTGCTCTGTGCCGCGGCGGACAAGGAGCAAACCACCCTCAAACAACTTATGCACCCGGTGCACTTCGTACCGGAGTCGGCCCGCCTCACCCCGGTGTTGCTCGATTTCCTCGAAAAACGCAGCCACCTTTTCGTGGTGGTGGACGAATACGGCAGCTTTACCGGGGTAATCAGCCTGGAAGATGTGATCGAGGAATTGGTGGGCCGGGAGATCATCGACGAAAGCGACCAGGCCAAGGATATGCGGGAACTGGCGCGAAAAAAACGCGAAACCATGCGCCAGCCGGCGGTGGAGCTAAAAGATCACCATGAGGTAGGAGACCAGCAGCGCACCGATCAGTAGGTTGATGCCAAGGAAATTCTTGAACGGCACCAGCCCTTCGAAATCGCGCAGGCAAAATTGCCAGAGGATGTAGCAGCCGGCCAGCGCGCCATTCAACAGGAAGAAGGCGGAGAGTACCTGCACCGGAAAGCTGGGGATGGCAAAGGTTAGCCGTTCCAGCACCCCCAGCCCCGCCTGCCGCCCCATCGTGGGCAGGAAATCGCCCACCCCCCGCGCAAAATAGCCCATGCGATAAACCAGCTCGCCCGAAAAGGCCATGGGGATGAGAATCGGCACCAGCGGCGCGAAACGGCCGATGACGCGGTCTTCGGGGGTGATACCAAAAAGCCGCGAACCGGAACGGATGATGGCGAGGATAAAGGCAAAGCCCGCCACCAGCAGCAGGCTGAAGAGCAGCGCATCATTCAAACCGAAGAGTTGCTGGAGATCATGGTAACCTGGATGCAGCCGCAGGAAGCGGGCCAACTGCGAACCAATCAGGAAGGGCACGATGTAGGTGCAGGTGATGTAGCGCCCCTTGTTGCGGATGAGTTCAGAGTATGGATTGCGCAGCAGCAGGCGGGGTGAGTCGCGGTCGCAGAATGGCAGGCAGTGGCCGCAGATCAGGCAGTGCAGATTATTCTGCACATTGTAGGCGCCCAAGTACACCGGGCAGCCGCGCTTACCGGCAAGCCCCTTCTTGCAGGCAAAGGATTCACAGCCGCGGCAGCGTTCGTGGTCGGGCCGGAACTCGGTGATGGAAAGGGTGGCAGCCGCGCCGCTGATGCGTCCCAGGGGGCAGAGATGGCGGCACCACGCCTGGCCCGGGTAGAGAATCGAAAGCACGGCCGCGCCAAGCACGATGGAGAGTACAAACAATGAGGTGCCCACCGGCGACTTGTCGAGCCCAGCCACCACCTCGGTCCAGATGATGAGGGCCAGCAGGAAGACCGAGGCGTACACCCCATATTTTTGCAGGAAACGGGGCACCTCAAGATTAAGGGTCCAACCCTTGCGTTGCAGAAAGACTCCCAACCCCGGAAACGGACAGATGCCGCACCACATGCGACCGACAAAGAACCAGCTCAATACGATGGTAGGCCAGATGACCCCCCAGCTTAAAAAAACCGCGACATTGCGGCGCGCCTCCGCCGGGCCGAAGAGGCCAGAGATCACCACCACGACGAAGAGGACATCGCCGGCGGTGCGCATATAGGCGTAATGATGGCGGGCGGCGAGAAAGCGCCGGATGCTCGGAAAAACCAGAAAAAGGTCGAGCCGGTCCTTTTCCTCGGCGGAAACGAGGCTCCGCAACGCCTTGGTCCACCACATCATCGGCCACCCCTCAACCAAGCCGAGCTCAATCGACCTCCTCAAGCACCGCCCGCAGCGACACCTCGCGGCCATCGCGCACCACAGACAACGTCACCTGCTCGCCTACCCGGTACTGCTCTGTCTCGTTGCGCAGGTCATCGAAGGTGTGAACGCGACGGCC
>Ga0172375_10010841_pt1 | contig 11724 bp, 2 predicted proteins | sample LakKiv1m_FD_114537 | JGI IMG/M metagenome (GOLD analysis project Ga0172375, IMG submission 114537) | Freshwater microbial communities from Kabuno Bay, South-Kivu, Congo - kab_092012_11.1m | ecosystem: Environmental > Aquatic > Freshwater > Lake | place: Democratic Republic of the Congo... | reverse complement strand
TGCCACTGCTCGTCCTGGTTCTGCAGCCCATCCCCGTCGAAGTCCTCCACCCCGTCCAGCACGCCATCATTGTCCGTGTCGCGGTCCTTCGGATTCGTGCCGCACCAGTACTCGTACAGGTTGGACAGCCCGTCGCCGTCCGGATCTTCGTTCGGATCCAGCGAGGTCGTGTCCGCGCCCCACAGCTTCTCCCACCAGTCGGGCAGGCCGTCGGAATCGACATCGTAAAGGCCTGTCACCGGGGCCGAGGATGCCTCGAAGGTCACGCCCGTGATGGAGTAGTTCCAGTCCAGACGGTGGCAGTAATCCTCCGCGCCGTAGCGGTTCGTAACGCCGTTATACCCGTTGGTCGTGTTCTCCCCGTCGTTGAACGGATACCAGGCCGCCGGGCTGTCCTCGGGGGACGCCACGATGCTGTCAAACTCGATAATATACCCGTAGCGTCCGCCGTTGGCATTGATGGTTCGGGTTTCCCACTGTCCCAGAGCATCCGCGCGTTGGGCCGCTTCTTCCGGCCCTTGCATGACCAGGTAGTCCTCGCCGGCGAGTCGCGTAGACGTCGGGGCCATGTTCAGGTAACCCGCCGTAAGATCCAGGTCATTGACCCAGTTCCACACACCGTCCTGATCCGGATCCGAAGCGCCGATAAACGAGGTCATCGTAATGTTGCTGGCCAGGAAGGCGTTCTCCGCCGCGCTTTCGATCGTGACGAGATGGCCACCCATGGCGACGGCGGCATCGCGAGCCTGATCCCACGGCAGGTAATTCGTCACAAAGAGATAGCTGTGCCCCTGGAAGATGAACCCGCTGTTCTGCAGGAACCACGGGGCATGCTGATACAGGCCGGCCCCGATCTCCGCCTGCGTCCTGGCGAACGTGAAGAGCCGCAGTTCGTCAATCTGAATCCGTCCGACATTGCCCGTGCCGCCCAGCCACGTGCCGCCAAAACCGGTGGCCGGCACTTCCAGCGTCGCCAGCGCACTGAACTGTACGCCGTTCACGAACGTCGCAAGCGAATGCCGGCCGGCGTCGAACGCGGCGGCCACGTGCGTCCACGTCCCCGTGGGGAGTGCATACCCGCCGCCGGCCTCGACGCGATGCCCGGCCTTGGTCGTGAAGAACGTGTAAAACACGTTGTTCGAAAGAATCAACGCGAAGTTCGTCCTGCCCCCTGTCACCGTCCGCTGGATCAGTGTGCCCGTGGTGTCGGTGACCGGGTTCACCCACAGCTCGACGGTCCAGTTCGTCGAATCGAACCGGTACGGATCGGTCACAGGCCCTTCCGGAACCTGGAAGGCGACGTTGGTGAGCACAACACACCGGTTCACCAGCGGGCTGTCGGATGCCGTGGGGCTCGTGCGGTTCCAGATCTCGACGCCGTCCGGGATACCGTCGTCGTCCGTGTCCGGGTTCCTCGGGTCGGTGCCGTACAGATTCACCTCGTCCGCGGTGTGGAGACCGTCCTTGTCCTCGTCCTCACCGCCGTCACTGACGCCGTTGGAATCCGAATCCGTGCTGTTCGGATTCGTCTCGTTCTGGTACTCGGCCCGGTTGTTCAGGCGATCGTTGTCCGGGTCGGCGGTCGCATCCCACGGCCCGGCGACGGTCGGATTGAAGTCCGGCCAATTCATCAATTGCCACCAGTCGGGGATGCCGTCCTCGTTCAGGTCGTCAATCGGCACGCTCTGCGAGGTGGAGAGCCTCAAAGCCTTGACGTTGCCGACGCCGTTGGTCACGTAGGCCGACCCGTCCGACGGCAAGACCACGCAGTAGCCGCATGCAAAGCGGTTGGTCGGCAGGCGGTTCCAATACACGCCCTCGTTGGGGCCGAGCGGATGCACCCAGTCCTCGACGCCCGCGCGATGCACGGCGCGGGTGAGACTGTTCGTGACCCGCTCGTTCTGTCCATCGTCAAACCGCAGGTTACAGATCAGGCTGCCGTCGTTGCCGACCGAGTTCGCCAGGTTCGTCAGCGCCACCAACGCGCCGTTGACCTGGATGGTCTTGTACACCCACGGCGAGTTGACGATGGTCGCGCGCGTCGCGATAATCTCGTCCGCCGTACGGGCGCGCCCCCAGATCCGCACCTCATCCACATAGCCATTGAACCCGCCGCCCAGTGTCACCGAACCGGAGGCCTGGCTCCCGTTGAGCATGGAGGGATGCCCCATGGCCGGCGTCTCCGCCAGCGGCATGGAGCCGACGAGGGCGCCGTCCACATAGAGGCGGAGGGCGTTGAGGGTTACATCGCACACACCGGCAATGTGATACCACTTGTCGGGCGCGAGATCGCCCGCCGACTGCAGGGAATAGCGCATCCCTCCGTCCGTATCGAGCGCCGTGTACGGGTGGTTGCTCGTCACGCCGATCACGAAGTTCGTGCGCGCCTGTTCCGTCACGCGACACACGATCGTGCCCGTCTGGTTGGTGTCGTCCAGCTTGATCCACGCCTCGACCGTCCAGTTCGTCAGCATGAACCGCGTGTAGTCGTTGTTCTCCCACGAGGGTATGCGCAAGCCCGACACCAGGTTCGTTGTCACGCGCAGGCTGCGTTCGATCAGGGGCGACCGGGAATAGAACGGGCATGTAACCCTCCGCGTCCCACCCGCCAGGGGCGACGTTTCGTCCACCTTGTTAACCGTCGGGTCCAACTCCTCCGAATCGCTCCAGCCGTCGTCATCGCTGTCCGGCTCGCGCATGTTCAACCCCATCAGAAACTCGTCCCGGTTCCCGATGCCGTCGCCGTCAATGTCCACGTCCGCGTCGGTGCGGGTCTTGTTCATGTCGCCCGACCACGACCACGCCGACCACGGGCTCAGGTGCGCCAGCCATTCGGCGTAGTCCGACAGGCCATCGCTGTCGTGATCCGTGAACTGGTTGCACTCCTGCAGCGGGTTCGGATAGCGCCCGAAGAAGTAGTATTCCCAGACATCCGGGATTCCATCGTTATCGCTGTCGCCGCGATTCTGCACGGCCGTCGTGCTGAGATAGCCGCCGCCGAAGACCCCGCCGAAGCCCGGAACCGTGTTGGTCGGAGCCACGGGCGACACGCCGGCGCCGCCCGAGGTCGTGCTGGCGGGGGCCGACGCGCCGTCCGCGCCATACGGCGTGACCGAGTACCAATCGGTGACATCGTTGGCGTTCGAGGACGGCTGCACCCATTCCACGATCACTCCCGCCGGACCGTACGGATCCGCCGGAAGCTTGATGTCCAGGATCCGCAAGCCGGAGTCGGTCTGATCATACCACGTCGCGGGCGGCTCCGTATGCGCCGTGAATTGCTTGAGCGTATCCAGGCGGCCGAACGTGTCGTCCGGCTCCGCCGTATTGACGCCGTCCTCCATCTCGTACAAGCCGTCCGCCTGGACCCAGGCCCACGTGAACCGGTTGTTCGACCGCTGCTGCTGCGGGAAGCCCGGCAGGGCGCCGCCATCCGTGTGGGCGATCACAACGCCGCGACTGAGGGGATTCGCGTAGGGCGACGGCTGTTCGTTGTATCGATTGATCGTGGTGTCATCCAGGAAACCGGCGTTGAAGTTGAGAATGAAGTATTCGCCAGGGCGGCCGGGCTTCCGGAAGAAGTAGTACTGATCCGGCTGGCGCTCCACCGGGTACAGCAACAGCCGCCTCGGCCCGCCGTTGGCGGTCAGAATGGCGTTGGCCCCGGTATTCAACTCGCGACGCACCATGCCCTTGAAGACGAACTTCAGATCCGGATAGCCGTGATACAAAGACCCGCCTATCGTCATGAGATCTCCGGCTCCGATCGGTTCGTTGTAGTACCCTTGCCCAAAAACGTCGTAGTCGTACAAATCCGGCCAGCCGAGCACATCGTGGCACTGCTCGTGCGTCAGCACGCCCGGAACGGGCATGTCCATGGCCACCGGCTGGACCTGGTTGAAGCCGGAGAGATACCGTTCTCGCGTCATGGTTCCGTAGCGCTGGCCGGCAAGAAAGACGCCGGGCGAACTGACGCCGTTCTGGTTGAAGAGGCCCACCGCGTATAGCGGAATACTTACCGTGTTGCCCAGGTCGTAGCTGCCGTTGGTATTCGGATCGTAGAACACCGCGTCACCCGCGGTAACCTCTCCGTCCGAGTGCATGACCACCGTTATGGGATCGTAGGTTCCATTGACGGTCCCGTTCGTTCCCGGCAAGTCGATCCACTGGACCCGGGCGGAGATATCGCCGGCGGCGACAGCCCCGTTCATCAGTGGCGTGGTTGCATACAACACGACCTCGCCGTCCCACTTGTTGTTGAGATTGCTTTCCCACCACGCAATGGCCGAATCGCGATGGAACCCGCTGTCCACGCCGTTGGTCGTGTAGGCGATGTTAATGGTTCCCGAGGACACCAGCCCGGTATAGCCGTTCACCAGGACATTGAACGGCACGGAAACCGCCGTATCGGCGTCATAGATGCCGTTGTTGTTGCGATCAATGAACACGTCGTCGACGGGAAGATAGCCCGGGTCATTGGGGTAACGGTTCACGTACCGGATGTCGCCCTGGCTCCCGGCGTTCCACAAAAGGCCGGTAATCGTGCCGGGCGTCCCTTTCGAGAATCCCGGCGCCGTATAGATATCATTCGCCCCGTTCGCGCTTCCGTACAGCTCCTCGGCGCCGGCATACCCGTTGGTCACGGCCCAGATGAGCTGGATGCTGCCGCCATTCGTGGGATAGTAGTAGATGCTGTTCGTCGCCCGCAGGTTGACCGAGGCGGCTTCGCCCGGCGCCAGCTTGCCGGACGCATCCTGCAGGATCGGCTCGCTGTCGAACACACCGGCCGTTCCGCCGGCCATGGAGTTGGTCCACACCAGATCCCGGCCGGCGTCGTACACGCTGTTGCTGTTCAGATCGCCCCACTGCGCGACGACCGGGACGCCGGCCGGCACCGTCTCGGCGCCTTCGAATGGGTGGATGACCGTTTCCAGACCGTCAAAATACCAGTTGGTGTTGCTGTCAATCCAGATCGCGTCGCGGCCGGGCGTGAACGCGCCGTTGCCATCCGAGTCCTCATAAACGACAGGCGCCCCCACGACAGAGGAGAGCGTGGCGGAAGCCGCTGCACCCTCTGCCCACAAGTACCAGCTTGGCTGGGCAATCGTCCACTCCATCGCGTTGGTGCGCGTCGTTCGGAAGTCCACGGCCGAAGCGAAATCCTCCACATCGTCGTACGTGTCAAAGCAATCCTCGGTAAAACGTTCCCAGCCGAAGAGCGGCATCGTGTGTATGCCGTCATCCGGAACCCCGGGAACAGGGTCGGAGTCATTGTAATAGTTGTGGCTGCCCGCCGGAATACACTCGCCCTGGTCAATCATGCCGTTGAGGTTGACGTCGCGATGATCCCGCGCATAGATGACGGCCGAACGCCAACTGCTGTGCGTGTTCACGTGATAGTCGTAGCCGGCTCCCTTCGAGTGCCCGCCGCGCGGCCCGGTCAGGCTGGTGCCGTCGGTGCGCCACGTCATGCATTCGATCATCAACTGGTTGGCCGCGTCGTACCCGTAGTTCGCATGGGTGTGATAGCTGTACGGTCCCGCGGCCGGTATGCTGTTGTCCGGGCCAAAATCGGCCGTACTCGGATTGTTGTCGCCGTAGTCCGCTCCGGAAATCGAGCCGCTGAACGGATCCGTTTGCTCGCCAAGGCGCGTGTCGCCCCCGTCCCAATAAGCCCGCGGATTCATGTCGGCGCCGGAGGTCCCCGGCCATGCGCGCATCATGAGAGCCGAGAACGAACCCAGATCCGGGTTGTGGTAGATGGACGACGCCAGATCGTCGAACTCGCGCGGCGAATCGTATTCCCAGGTCGAACCCATCGGCGGATGCGTCACCGCGCCAAAATACCAGGTGACTTCAGGGCCATTTGGCCCGATGACCAGCCAATTGGTCACCGCCCACGTCGGCACTTCCTGCGCCCGGTCTTGGATCTCGGGCGCCGGCTTCCACTCCGTGACGCCAAACCGGGGTTGTCCGCCGGTTGATGGAAGCGCGTTGTTGTACCGCGACTGCCACCAGTCCGCGTAGCTTCGAATGTTGGTCGGGCCCACCGAGAAGTCCGCAAAACCGGAGAGTTGGGCCTGCCGAACCCCGTGCGGCTGCATCTGGTTGTTATCGACTTCCGCCCAGTTCTCCGGCCCATTGTACAAGTTGTTTGCACACCGGGCGATCAGCGCGGCCGCATCGCCGGGATAGTTGTTCGCGATATAGTTCGTGTACTTCTGCCATGACCAGAAAAAGGGAGTCGGCGCGGCGCCCTCCGGAAGGGTGCCGCGCGGGGTGCCGAACAGACCGGGCAGCCAATCGCCACGGCCATCCAGCCCGGCTTCCGCGTCCCACATGGGAATGAAATCCCAGTTCGCTTCCTCCGGTATGGCAGGGCTCCATGCGTCGTCCCCGCCCACGGCGTCGATAAACGGATTCACCAAGGGAACGGCCGGGGGCGCGTCGCGGTAGTTGCCCGCCTGTGGCGCACCCCAAAGAAGCGAACCAGTGTAGTACACCTTGATGTGAACGAACGCCGCCACGCGCGTGTAGTTGAGGGGAGCGGCGAGCGAGTTGGTCCCTGGCACGGTGAGCCAGAAATTCTGCTGCGGGGTATAAACATGTACGGTGGAGCCATCGTACACCAGCCCGTTGGGGCCATTCGTCACGCCAATGCCGTTTTGCATGTTCAGCCACTGGAGATCCGGGATATCCAGAAAGGCCTGAATGAGCAGCTCAAAGTCGCTTTGGAAGACCAGCGGACCGTTCAGCGTGTTATACTCAATCCGGCCGAGCATGGGAACATTGTCGTACCAAGGCCTCAAATTGGGCGGATTCGGCGAGTTGTCGCGGTTGTAGGTCCACGCCGCGTCGCCTTCGAGGACCCTCGGAACATCGTCAGCATTCACCGTGTCGTTAATGTCGAAAGCAGGCAGGCCGCTGGCGTTGAAAAACAACGGCGGCGTCAAATCCAGTTCATGCAAGCGATAGTCGACGTTGCGGTAGGTCGCCCAGTTGGCCACACGGATCAGCGCATTACTCGAGATCAAGGCGCCGTAGAACGCCGTGACTTGTCGGTTTGAGTTGACGCGCACGATGCTGGTGTCATAGTCGGCAAAGACATCGCCGACCTGCTCGATAAAAGCCACCAGACTCAGTTCATCGCTGGCGGTACCCCACAAATCGTTGCTATACGCAATGCCCGTGTTCGTGTGCACGGGCGTCCAGAAGTCCTCCGCGTGAACGTAGGGATCCCAGTACCCGTTGGGCGGGGTCCGGTTGCCGGCGCCCGGAGAGTCGACAAACCGTTCGCCGGGCGTCCAGAAACCGTCCACCAGGGGATCGTCAACCAGCACGCCGCCCGCCATCCGCTGGTAGAGCACGGCGGGAGTGTCGTTCACCGCTTCGTCGAAATGCTCGCCCTGCGCATCCGGAGGACGATGGTCTTGCGCATCCGCCGGATCGCCGATCGGCCCCGAGAAGTTCGCCCAGGCGCCGGGGTCTGCACCCACACCGGCAATGTAGCGCGTGTACGAAATCAGGATCGGATCCCCTTCAACCGCCAGATTGTTCAACCGGAACGAGTACTTGCCGTTGCTGTGATTGATGATGCCGACGCCGTCACCGCCCAGCCCCCCAAGGCCCGACGGATCGGTCAGCATTCGCGTGCCGATGGTGATCACCACCGGACGGCCTTTCACCGGAGGCTGGGGAAGCGTTCCCGAGAAGATGGTCGCCACCGTGCCGGTGAACACGCCGATATCCAGGTTTGTGACCGTCACTTCCCCGAGTGACGTCTGGCCCGGATTCCACGGCCACGGCTGCGCGATCTCGCCCACGGTCTTGGTGTCCATGTAGTACCCGCGAATGTTCATCCCGTTCGTCGGGTTGGACTTGTAGTAGCTGACTTCCCGCCACCACCCCTCATAAAAGCCTTCCATCCGTTCCCGCACGAAGCCGGGAGAAAAGCCGGAGCTGACATAATCCCCCTGCCCGTTCTTCGGGAAGTAGGCGGGAAACACATACGTCTTGTGGGTTGGCATCTCGGCCCATTGCGCCGGCGCCGGCATGACCGCCGCCGCGAGCATCGCAAGCGCAACCCACACGAAACGGCAACGCCAGTGCTGTGTTTCAGCCATCTTCATACCACCCTCCCTCACCATCCTCTGTTCGTCGCAATTCAAACGGCTCTCCGAAGTCACAACCTACGGGTCTATTTCCCAGAAATCCTCGCCCACCAACGCAAGCCCGCCCGCAACGGCATGCCGGTCCAGCAGGCCCTTGCTGTCCGGATCCGCGGCCAGAATACTCCTGCGCAAGATCCGCGCACGGCTGTCGATGGCCTCCCGCAACTGCGGCAGGCTGTCCAGGAACGCCCGGGCCGCCGCCACGTCCGGCGCCGAGTCGATGGCGGCCATATGTTCGTGGCTCGCTTTGCCTGCCGCTGCCTGCAGGGCCGCGACTTCAGCATCGCTCTTGCGAAGTTCCGTGCGCAGTTTGTTCATCCGGGCTTTCAAATCCGCCTGCTGCCGCTCGAGTTCCGCGTACTGTTCGTTCGCTTCATGGAAGCGTTTTTCCGAGCCGTCCTTCTCCCGCGCAAGCCGCACCGCATTGGTGTCCGAAAGCACGGCATACCTGGCTTTGATGATCGCCAGCTCGTTCGTCATCCGGCTATGGATCTCCCGGTGGACCTTCAGATCAGCCTCGGTCAGCTTGCGAACATCCCCTTCGCGCACGCCGGCCGCCTTGAAGAGGGCCTTCCATTCCGCATCCGCTTTTTCCTTCGCGGCTTTCTCGGCCGAATTCCGCTCCTTCCACGCGCCGCTCCTGGCGCCATCCCATGCATTCGCGAGGTCCGCCTGCTGTCTGGAAACCGCCAGCTTGTTCGACTCCGCCAGCTCGTACTCCGCCTGAAGGGCCTTGATCCGCGGATGATTGTCCAGCGCGCCTTCAACCGCCAGAGCCGCCTTGCGATACGCCTCTCCCGTTACCGCGCCGGCTCCGCTTCCCGCGCCTGGCCGGAGGTTCCGCCTGTCGACGATCAGCTTCTCACCGGCCTTGGCTCTCTGCTGCAGCCCCCCGCGCTTCTGCATGAGCTCGATATACTCGGTCTTCATCTTGTCCAACTCGGACAAGGGACGATTCGAGGCCACCCCCGCGCCCAGAAGGTTCGTCTCCGCGCCGCCGGCAGCGGAGGAAACCGCCGGCACAGTTCCGGCAGATGAAGCCGCGTCGCGCGGCTCTGGAGCCGCTTGAACCGGGAAGACCAGCGCCGGCAACAACCCGACCGCGGCAACCGCAACCGCCGGCGCCAGCCGCGCTCCGCCCGAACGGGATCGTGAACGATGCGGATGCCCGCACCCGGAGCCTCGTGGAGGAACACAGTCAATAGACCTCGCGCACCGCCAAGAACACATAGACGAGAGTGTACGAGCCACGCCGGTCGCCAGCAAGATTTTTGTCGGCAAAAAGATCATGAAAATACCTCTCGGACTTGCACCCGAATTCATTTTGCGCGGACATAGATAGCACATACAGTGCCAACGCAATGACAGCCAAAACGCACGCAATACCAACGATTGATGACCTTGGAAGCCTGGCATCATCATGTTCTATGCACGTAAAGAGACTTGCGCTGACTACAAACTGCTCGCATAATGCGCTCATCGCGATTCGACAGGGGGGGTCTCATGTCTGACGCTCCGCTTGAGAAGAGGAAGAGTCTGGTGGTTGACGCGTACGTTACGAGCGACTTGCCATTGTCTTCGATTGTGGCGGACAGCCCGCAGGAGTCCGTCACTCCAACCGGGCGCGCACTGCTCCATCTGCAGGGATGTCTTGATGGCAAACTGCTTGCCAAGGCAGCGATCCAAAGCGCTCAGGAAGCGAACATTACCGGCGCCGATCCGGAACTGGCCGTGCTGATGCTCGCCAGTTGGGCTGAACTGGCCTGTCGCATTGGCCGGCCGCCGGAGGCCGAGGCCATCCTGCACAGGCTCCGGGACGTCATGCCCGATCACGCGCATCCAGCGGTCAAAGCTGCGGCCCGGTACGCCGAGAGCGTCCTGGCGGACGCGACGGGCAACAAGGCCGAACGCGAGGCGGCATTGCGGGAAATCCTGGCCATGCTGCCCAACCCGTCGCCCCGACGCAAGTACTACGCCTGGGAGCTGTCGCTACTCCTTGCCCAGCAGGGCCGCGGAACGGAGGCAAAGGACGAGCTGCGGGAGCTCAGTTGGCAGTGCAACGAACGCTTCCGACCGTCCCGGATAACGCTCGTCCGGTTCATCGATGCCGTCGAGACCGGTCGCGTCCAGGAAGCCTCGGCCCTGATGGCCCAGTTGCAGACGATGGCGCCGGCCGAATTGCGCGTGGGCCGGGTCAACCCTCTCGACTATGCGGCGCTGCTCGCCCTCATGCATGGCGGCAAGCCGGACGCCACGAAATCCGGGTCGGAGTCCGCTTCCCAATCCGCCACGTGGGTCCGGATCGCGGAACTCCTGCTCCTCCGCAAGGGCGAGGACGCATTGAGCCTGGCCAGAATGGAAGCGAAGAAGTTGCTGGGTTCCTTCCTGGGCTCCGGTTTCGAAGCGTTCGGTCTGGTCCGCGCCGAACTCGCGGCGGGGCATGGCGAGAGCGCCGTGCGGCTGCTCAAGATGCGCCACGCGCGCGGGAACCGGCACTACCTCGACAGCCTCTTCCTCGGGCGCGCGGAACGCCTCGCGGGCAATCGCGTCCTGGCCGTACGCCACTTCACCGAATTGCTCGGCAACGTGAACCGTTGCCAGGCCGAAGGACGCCTGGAATTCGAGCTGCGACTCGCCTGTGAAATCCCCGCGGCAGAGGTCAGAAGTCTGCTGGAGGAATCGTCCGCCCAGCGCGCGAAGCCGGCCGGCGCCTCCGCATCGGCTCAACCCCTCCCCCACGGCCCGGAAGCGCGAACCTCCGTCTCGTCCATCATCGGACGAAGTCGCGCCTCCATCGATCTGCGCGACACCATCCTTCGGTTCGCCAACCTGAACGCGCCCATCCTGATCCAGGGCGAGACCGGCACGGGTAAGGAACTGGTTGCCCGGGCCCTTCACGAAGCCAGCCGCCTCGCCAAACAGCCTTTCAACGCCGTCAACTGCGGCGCCATTGCCGAAACGCTGCTCGAATCGGAACTGTTCGGCCACGAACGGGGCGCCTTCACCAGCGCTGACCGAGCCAGCAAGGGCCTGTTCGAGGCCACCGGAAGCGGAACCCTCTTCCTCGACGAAATCGGCGACATCTCGCCCCGGCTGCAGGCGGCGCTCCTGCGAGTGCTGGAAGCCGGGGAAATCCGCCCCGTCGGAAGCCCCGTCACCCGCCTCGTCCAATGCCGCGTCATCGCCGCCACAAACGCGGACCTCGTGGCGTTGGCGGAGAAGGGAACGTTCCGCCGGGATCTCCTCTACCGGCTGCAACGCCTCGAAATCCACCTCCAGCCACTCCGGGAACGACCGGAAGACATCCTGTCGCTGGCGCGCCACTTCTTCGACCTCGGCCGCAGGATCGGCCAGCACGCTTTGCTCTCCGACCGCCTCGTGAATGCGCTCAAGGCCTACCCCTGGCCCGGCAACGTCCGCGAACTCCGGAACGTCATCGAACGCATGCGCCTGATGCACTCGGACAAGTTGTAATATGAAGTGGATGACCTGTAACCGAAATTCCGAGCGGCGGGTGGGATGGTGGGCACACCGGCCACACCTGCAACATTCC
>Ga0172375_10010839_pt1 | contig 11725 bp, 7 predicted proteins | sample LakKiv1m_FD_114537 | JGI IMG/M metagenome (GOLD analysis project Ga0172375, IMG submission 114537) | Freshwater microbial communities from Kabuno Bay, South-Kivu, Congo - kab_092012_11.1m | ecosystem: Environmental > Aquatic > Freshwater > Lake | place: Democratic Republic of the Congo... | reverse complement strand
CGAGCGGAGGCAGGAAAAGGAGTCGCTGCGGGAGAGTGAAGAGCGCTACAGGACCCTGTTTGAGGAAGCACTGGACGGAATCTGCATAGCGGACGGTGAAACAGGCGTCATTATTGACTGCAATCAGGCATTATCGTCATTGGTAGGCAGAGAGGCGGCCGAACTCATCGGCCAGCCTCAGACAATTTTGCACCCATCAGATGACGACCCAGCCCCCTTATCTCTCACATTCAGACAACACCTATCCGATAAGGAGGGACAGGTTGTCGAAACGCAGGTGGTGACCCGCAACGGCACAATCAGGGAAGTGGAAATCAAGGCCAATCGCGTGGATCTTGGCGGCAGGAGGGCCTTGCAGGGGATTTTTCGGGACGTCACCGAGCGAAAAAGGGCCGAGGAGGCGCTTAAAAAGAGCGAAGAAAAATACAGGGTGCTGGTCGAGAATGCCGGTGAACTCATCCTGGTGGCGCAGTATGGGCGATTTCGATTTGTCAATCGCAGGGTTTTTGATCTGATGGGCTATCGTCCTGAAGAGCTGATAGGAAAATCCTTTGGTGACTACATCCATCCGGAGGACCGACAAGCAGTCGCCGAGCGGCATGTCAGGAGACTGAGAGGTGATGACTTGCCTGGTGTTTATCCCTTCCGAGTCATGAACAAGGCGGGCGAGACCAGATGGATGGAGATCAATGCCGTCCGAATCGACTGGGAAGGCAAACCGGCAACACTCAACTTCCTGGGGGATATCACGGATCGCAAACGGGCGGAAGAAGAGCAGGCCAAGTTGCAGGCCCAGCTCAACCAGGCTCAGCGGATGGAGTCCATTGGGGTCCTGGCCGGGGGAGTTGCCCATGACTTCAACAACCTCCTTACGACGATCATCGGCAATGCTCAGCTCGCCCTTGCCGATCTGCCAAAAAACGATCCGCTTCGGGAGGATTTGGAAGAGATCCGAAAGGCCGGCGATCGGGGGGCCACGCTAACCCGGCAGCTCCTGGCCTTCAGTCGAAGGGAGCCGCGTCAGACCGAGATCCTCGACCTCAACGAGGTGGTTGAGGATATGGGCAAGCTCCTTCGGCGTCTGGTCAGAGAGAGCATCGAGGTCCGGACGATCCGGGCGCCGGGGCTGTGGAAGGTTCGGGCGGACGTGGGACAGATCGAGCAGGTGATCATGAACCTGGCGGTCAATGCCAGGGACGTCATGCCGGACGGCGGGACCCTCACCATCGAGACGGCCAATGTGGAGCTGGACACAGCCTTTTTCCATGCCTATGGTCTATTTGAAGAGCCCGGGCCTTATGTCATGCTGGCGGTGACCGATACAGGACCCGGCATGGACAAGACCATCCAGGAGCGGATATTCGAGCCCTTTTTTACCACCAAGGAGCGGGGGGCCGGGACAGGGCTTGGGCTATCCACGGTCTATGGCATCGTCAAGCAGAGCAAGGGCTATATCTGGCCCTACAGCAAACCGGGCATGGGAACGACCATGCAGGTCTACCTCCCTAAGGCCAAGGACGTGCCGAAGCCGGCGCCGAAAGAAGTGGCCATTGATACGGAGGCAAAAGGCGGCGAGGTGGTGCTGGTCGCGGAAGACGATGGGCCGCTTCGGGAACTGGCCCTCAAGGCCCTTCAAAAGGCCCATTACCAGGTCCTGACGGCCGCCGATGGCGAAGAAGCCCTTCGAGTGAGCCGGGGCTTCGAGGGGAAAATCCATCTCCTCCTCGCCGACGTGGTGATGCCGAGAATGGGGGGGCAGGAACTGGCCGGGCGCATCCGAACCCTCCGCCCGGGGATCAAGGTCGTTTACATGTCGGGGTTTCCGGACAAGGACTTCTCCACTGAGCACGATTCGGGATCGCCCATCGACTTCCTGCAGAAACCCTTTACCCCCGAATCGCTCTGCCGCAAGGTGAGGGAGACGATTGGGGATTGAAAATCGAGGAATTCAGGAATTGAGGAATTCAGGAATTGAGTGAATAAAAATGGCTAACATATTGATTGTGGATGATGAAGAACAGATCCGGCGCATGCTGAGCCGAATCCTTGAGAGGCAGGGATACACCTGCACCCTGTCTGCGGATGCCGGAGAGGCCCGAAAATGCCTTAAGAGCCACGCCTTTGATCTGGTCCTCTGCGACGTGAACATGCCCGGAGAGTCGGGCATTGACCTGGCCCGGCACATCGATGCCGTGTACGAAGACACGGCGGTGATCATGGTAACGGGCGTGGATGATCCTCAGGTTGCCGACACCGCCATAGAGGTCGGGATATACGGGTATATCATCAAGCCCCTCGATGTCAATGAGGTCCTGATCAATATTCGAAACAGCCTCCGTCGGCGGGAGCTTGAAATCACCAACCGGATGTATCGCCACGACCTGGAGCGGTTGGTGGCAGAGCGCACCGCCAGTTTGCGCAAGGCCATGGATGGGATCATCCGGGCCATGGGTCTGACCGTTGAATCGAGGGACCCGTACACATCCGGGCACCAGCAGCGGGTGGCCGTGCTGTCCGCTGCCATAGCAGGGGAAATGGGGCTGTTGCAGGATCAGATAGACGGCATCCGTCTGGCAGGCATGATCCACGATCTGGGCAAAATAACCATACCGGCCGGCATCCTGAGCAAACCCACCCGTCTCACGGACATCGAGTTCGCCCTCATCAAGACGCATCCCCAGGTCGGATATGATATCCTGAAAGAGATCGAATTCCCATGGCCGATCGCACAGATCGTTCATCAGCACCATGAGAAAATGGACGGATCCGGTTACCCCCAGGGTCTTGCAGGAGAAGTCATCCTCCTGGAATCACGGATCATCTGCGTTGCGGACGTGGTGGAGGCCATGGCCTCTCACCGGCCCTACCGGCCCGCCATCGGCCTGGATAAGGCGCTGGAGGAGATCGCTGACAACGCCGGGAGGCTCTATGATCCCGGGGCGGTCCAGGCCTGCCTGAGCCTGTTCAGGGAGAAAGGATTTTCGTTTGAATGAACAGTGAAGAATGAACGCGGAGCAGGGAGCAAGGAGCAGGGAGCAAGGAGCGCAGAGAAAAGCGATAACAACCTCGTGACGATTTCATGACGATACATGACGTTCGCGAAGCGAACACGCACCGGATACCGATCCTTAGTAAACACTGTCATAAATACGATGACGTCTCATGGCCAACTGGATTCCGGCCTTCGCCGGAATGACAAGAAGTCTTTATTGTCCGTCATTCCTGCGGAAGCAGGAATCCAGGAACGCGGACATCAAGACACGATTCAATTGAGCAATACGTCACCGTATTTATGACACAGAGCACTTAGGGCACATAGACGTCCTTATCCTTGGACGAGTTGATTTTTATGAAATAGAGGATGGCCAGCAGCGCAAGGATCCCGATGATGATGGCCACGATGGTGAAAATGGTGCCCTTCCGGATTTGGATCACATCGCCCTTTTTCTCCCGGGCTTCGGTTTTCACTTCCACGTCTTTCTGGGTCGCGGTCTTGGCGGGTTGGACGGCCGGCGCGGTCGCCGAAGGAGGCGCCTTGGCGACAAGTTTCATCAGGCCCTTGGAAAGAAACTCCCGCGCCTTGGCATCCCGAACCTTCCGGTCGGCAGATCCAAGGACAACGGCAATGGCCCGGGCCCCTTGCTTGGTGGCGGTTGCGGCAATGGAAAAGCCGGCCTTTGTGAAATATCCTGTCTTGAGCCCGTCGCAGCCATCCATACGCTCCAGCAGGTGGTTGTGGCTGCGCATGATAAACGGTTCTGGCGTACCCGCGCGAAAGGGGCGCTCTTTCGTTGAGGTATAGTTCAGTGCCAAGGGGTGTTTCAACAGTTCCTGGGAGAGTTTTGCCAGATCCCGCGGCGTGGTCGTATCCGGCAGTTGATCCTTTCCCGGGGGCAACCCGTGTACCGAATGAAAGACCGTGTCTTTCATCCCAATCTCCTGTGCCCGCTTATTCATTACATCCACGAAGGCTGTCCTGTCGCCCGCATAATGGATGGCCAGGGCCGTGGCCGCATCATTTGCAGACTGCACGATGGTGGCATACAGCAAATCCTCCACCGGAAACACCTCGTTCTCCTTCAGATAAACCTGGGATCCCCCGATCCTGGATGCCTCCGCCGTAACGGTGACCGGATCTTGGAGGTTAACGCGTTTGGATTCAATGGCATCGAGAAAAATGAGGAGTACCATCAGCTTGGTGATGCTCGCAGGATAGCCTTTGGCATCCGGGTTCTCCTCAAACAGGACGTTTCCAGTCTTGGCGTCGATGACAATGGCCCCCGCATACGGGTTCTTGGATATGATCCCGGACTTGGATGCCTGATCGGCCTTGGCCGCATTTGGCGGCTCCTGTTTTCTTTCCTTTCCCTTTGCGGCGGATACCGGAGACCCTGCCAACAGGCTGCCGATGACCACCATCGCTGTCAAAAACACCCCAAACCGTTTCGCCATACCCACCTCACGATTCCCTTCCATCCATTCCAACCTATTGAAACCCCTGAGTCCCTCAATGGGTCAGCCGTTCTTTTCTTCCCGCCATCATACTCCATTTTTTCGTGCAAACAAATGGTTTTCGTAAGTCATCCCCGAAAGGGGCGGTTGGGATGAAGAGAGGGGTCGGGCGCATGGGGCTCTATCTGGATTTACCCTTTTTCTATTGTTTTTTTAGAGTCCGTATAACAGAATGTCACAATCACCCGTTGTGGCATAAGGTATTGTACCTGGAATCACGTCTCGGAATTCAGTTAACTCATGATATCGATATGTTAAAAGAAATTTTGATTCTGAGTGTGGAGCATATGGGATATAGAAGAGTATCCCAAAGAAGTGATTGGACAAACCTTTGAACTTGTTTCTGAGTCAGAGGAGAGGATATGAAACTCAAAAATGGAGCAGAATATATAGAAAGCCTCAGGGCACTCCATCCGAGGATCTATTACAAGGGCAAGAAGATCGAGGATGTGACCCGCCATCCGGCCACGGCCCCCCATGTGCGGGCAGCGGCCATGACCTATGCCCTGGCCAGTGACGATGAATACAGGGAGTTGGCTACCGCCACCTCTCACCTGACCGGACGGACCATCAGCCGGTTCACCCACGTCCATCAGAACATCGAGGACCTGATCAAGAAGATCAAGCTCCTGCGGGTGCTTGGGCAGAAGACCGCCACCTGCTTTCAGAGGTGTGTGGGCCATGACGGGATCAACGCGACCTACTCCGTGGCCTACGAGATCGATGAGAAACACGGGACGGATTACCTCGAACGATTCAAGAAATGGCTGACCTACATCCAGGATGAAAACCTGATGGTGGTGGGGGCCATGACAGACCCGAAAGGCGATCGTTCCAAGGGTCCTGCGGACCAGCCCGATCCGGACCAGTATGTCCATATCGTGGAGCGCCGGGATGACGGGATCGTCATTCGGGGCGCGAAGATCCATATGACCGGGGCCGTAAATTCGCACGAGATCCTGGTCATGCCCACGTCGGCCATGGATGAGCGATCCAGGGACTATGCCGTGGTCTGCGCCATACCGGTGAATGCGCCTGGAGTCACCATGATCTTCGGCCGACAGGCCAACGACGACCGCCGCGACAAACGGGAGCGGATTGACGTGGGCAAGCCCTCCTTCGGGGTCGTGGGCGGGGAGGCGGTCATCGCATTTGAGGATGTCTTTGTGCCCACAGAGAGGGTGTTCATGGATGGTGAGACGGACTTTACAGGGGCGCTCGTCTATCGATTCGCCGCCCACCACCGCGCCAATTACGGGGCCTGCAAGACCGGCCTCATGGATGTCCTGACCGGGGCTGTCAGCTATCTGACCCAGATCCAGGGGACCGCAAAGGCCTCCCATGTCAAGGACAAGGTCACCGAGATGATCCACCTGTGCGAGACCCTCTACAGCTCCTCCATCGCCTGCTCGGCAGAAGGGTGGGCCACCCCCTCCGGGGCCTATATGGTGGACACCATGCTCGCCAACGTGTGTAAACAGAACGTGACCCGGTTTCATTTTGAGATCGCCCGCCTGGCCGTTGACCTGGCGGGCGGGTTTATCGCGACCCTCCCCAGCCAGTACGACCTGGAGAACGAAGAGATCGGCCATCTGGTTGAGAAATATTTTTCAGGGGCAAAGGGTATCCCGACGAAACACCGGATCAAGATCGCCCGGCTGATCGAGGCCATGACCGGAGGCACGGCCCTGGTGGAATCCATGCACGGCGCCGGCTCCCCCCAGGCCCAGCGGGTGATGATCTTCAGGGAGGGTCAATTAGACAAAAAGATTCGACTGGCCAAAGCCTTGCTGGGGATCCCGCTCAAAAGATAGTCAGGAAGTGGTCATGAGTCGGTCGCTTTACCTCGCTTCTTCAGCAGATCCAGTTTCTGGATGACGTTGTCCTGGATCCAGTGGCTGTCCCACCACTCGATCGGATTGACGAACAGGCCGTTGACCATGACGCCGTAGTGGAGGTGGTCTCCCCCGGCCAATCCGGTCTGTCCGGTCGTTCCCACGATGTCGCCCTTCTTGACCTCCTGCCCCTTCTGTACGCTGATCTTGCTGAGATGGGAATAGGTCGAGGCAAGCCCCTGGCCGTGATCCAGGACCACGGTCAGCCCGTAGATGCCGAGGTCTTCGGCATAAACCACCCGGCCGTTGTTGGCGGCCTGGACCTCGGAATTGGCCAAGGAGGCCAGATCCACACCCATATGGGTCTGTTCATCGACCTTCTCGCCGTTGTAATAATACAACCGACGATCTCCAAACCGTGCCATACTCGCGGCATTCTTGAGTCTCAGCCAGTCCCCCTCCCAGAGCATCTTAGGACTTGTTTCTTTTCTAAGGTCGCGGAAGGTAAGTTCGTTTTCACGTCTCAGCCCCTGATTGATCTTGAGGAACTTTTCGATCTCTCGCCCGGTCACATCCTTCAGATAGGACCCAAAATAGGGAAGGATTTGCTCCAGAAACCGATCCGTTATGTCCATTTTATCCGTACGGAACCGCTTCTGGCGAATATGACCGTTATATATGCCCCTTGAACGGTTGCCTGCCCGATCCTCGGCCCAGAGATAGATCTCCGGTCTTTTTTTGACATCGAGCGGAATGCAGAAATAGCAGACATGCATCCCTTCCTCGGCTCCTTCTGCAGCGGGAAAACCTGGAAAAAACATGTCATTGACAAAGAGGCCGCTCAGGGTCGCATCGGAGGACGTCTGGTAAACCGCCAATCCGGTTCCGCCCGCATTGACGTAGTTGAGACTGCTCAGCGCCCTGATGGCCGGCGGAATGGTATCCACGGTCATCTTGTGTTCGACGATGGCCAGGTTTCCGTCCCCACCGCTTCTTCGGGAATAATCCCAGGCAGATACATAGAGGTCCACCTGGCCTTGGCCCAGGTTCAGTCCAGAGGGGTCCATAGGGAAACGGGCCTCGAACCGATGGGTTCCCTTGCGGTTGAGCAGCCCTTCAAAGGGGAACGTCTTCTCGAAGACCGTGATCTTCCTGTCCGCCTGCTTCACACATGCCTCGACCCGCCGAATTCCCCTTTTCACATCGGTGACGGTCAGCACAACTTCCTGTTTTTCGGGAAAAAAATCGGGCAGCGGCACCAATTGGATCTGGGGTTTTTCTGACTCGAAAATGGTCATGAATAACCATCCCAGAAGACCTAAGACCACCAATATGGAGATGACGGCCGAGACAAGGCCTATATTTCTTTTTTTAGCCATATGGTTAGATAACCCTGTAAGTATGATGTTGTCGCTCAACCCAAAAAGATTGAGCTTGAAGTTATGTGCGTGACCAGGTAGAAATCATTGATCCCATTGAGATCTTTAAATAGCAATAAAGCACCCTTAAGGCAATGGTTTTCCGGAACAGCAGGAGGCTTCTATGGAATGGAAACAGGTTATCGGCGTCATAGGGGCCGGGGCATGCCCTGCCGCCACCTACGAACTTGCGAGAAAAATCGGTTTTGAAATAGGAAAAAGGGGATGGATCCTTATCTGCGGCGGTCTCAAAGGCGTCATGGAAGGGGCCGCCCGTGGATGCCTGGAGGCAGGCGGGATGACGGTGGGTGTCCTTCCGGGGCTCAACAGGGGATCGGCCAATCCCTATATCACAGTTGCGCTCCCCACAGGCCTTGGGGATGGACGCAACCTTCTGGTCGTCCGGTCATCCGATCTCCTAATTGCAATATCCGGCGGATACGGGACCCTATCGGAAATCGCCCTGGCCCTCAAGGCAGACAAGCCGGTCATCGGGCTTGAGACCTGGAAAGACATCCCCGGTATCCACTACGCCCACGATCCCCTGGAGGCGGTTCAGCTCATCATGACCCTCCTCCCGCAATCGTCATAATCAAGGTAAAGATGAACGTCCAACATCGAACATCGAACGTCCAACGTCGAATAAAGACCAAATGTCAACCGTTAGATGACTACGCTCTTTTTTATGCCGCCTTGATGCCCTCGAGAAATATCGCACACAATTGCCTTGGCTTATCATCCATATGTCCATGACGATAAATGATGGGTCAAATTATTAAGCCCGTTTCGTCATGATCTTCTTCCGTTCGATGTTCAATGTTGGATGTTCGACGTTCGAAGTTCGTTGCACCCGGCCGGCCCATCAACTCCCAATTTTCTTACCGATCTCCCTCACCTTCCCCATGACCTCATCCGCATCGAGGGTTGTAAATTTCCTGTCCCGCATGAGGATCCGCCCGTTGACGATGACATCCCTCACATCGCCGCCATTGGCGGAATAGACCAGGGCCGAGGCAGGGTCGTACACGGGACAGAGATGGGGCGCGGTAAGATCGACAATGATAATATCCGCCCTTTTCCCCTTTTCGAGGCTCCCGATCTCTGCCTCAAGGCCCATGACAGCCGCACCCCCGGTGGTCGCCAGTCCGAGAACCGTCCCTGCATTCAGGCTCATCGGGTCCCGGTCAAAGACCTTGGCGCATTTGGCCGCGGTCTCCATTTCACAGAAAAGATCCAGGTCGTTGTTGGAGGCGCACCCGTCCGTGCCCAAACCTACGGTGACCCCGGCTCGTATCATGGCGGCGACCGGGGCCACGCCCGACCCCAGCTTCATATTGCTCTCGGGGACGTGTACGATCTTGGCCCCTGTTTCTGCGAGGCGCTTGATCTCCGAAGCGTCGAGGTGCACGCCGTGGGCCGCCATCAGCGAGCGGTCCAACAGGCCCAATTGATCCAGGTAATGAACCGGCCGTTTGCCGAATTGTCTGATAATTTCACGCACTTCTTCTGCCGTCTCGGACAGATGGATCTGGAGGGGCAGATCGTATTCTCTCGATATCTTCCGTGCCTCTCTCAGGGTGCGGGCTGAACATGTGAGAGGACTGTGGCAGAAGATCCCCGGCGTGATGAGATCGGAGAAACCGGCCCACTTCTCCAGGAAATCCCTGGCCGTTCTCAGATTCTCTTGAGGGTCCGGGACCCCGGGTGCGGGAAAATCGAGGACCCCCTGGGCGATGAGCCCCCTGAGTCCGGCAGCATGAGCGGCCCGACCGGTCTGATCCTGGAAAAAGTAGCCGTCCGCAAAACAAGTGGTCCCGGAGGCGATCATTTCGAGACACCCGAGGAGTGCGCCCCAATAGACGGTCTCCGGGTTCAAAACGGCCCCCTCGGCCGGAAAGATCTTCTCAGACAGCCACTGTTTCAAAGGAAGGTCATCCGCAAATCCCCTGAACAGGGTCATGGCAGCATGGGAGTGGGCGTTGATCAGTCCAGGCAGCACGATGGCATTCGTGGCATCGATCCTTTCAAAGCGGCTATCCGGCGGGAGCGGGACCTCGCTGATCCTTCCGATATCGACGATTCGCCCGTCGGATACGACCATCCTCGCGCCGGGAATGGACGCCCCGCCCCGGGCCATGGTAATGGCGGTCCCCCCTTCGATGACCAGGCTCACACCCCTTTGAGAACCGTGACCCTGGAAACCCCTGTCATCCTGTAAGCCCATAAAACAGATCCTCCTAATCCTAAATTTGCTTGACACCTCCTGCCCACTGAGAGAGATTACCCTCCTGTTTGTCCTGTCACGACCGTCTCCTGCGTATCCGGTCTCAGGCGTTTTAGAAGTGCCTAAAGTGAGCTAAAATGCCTAAAGTTGAAAACCAGCAACCCGTGCATTAGGCACGAGGCATAAGGCGTTAGGCGCAAGGGTTAAAGCTGAAAGCTCAAAGCTGAAAGCCATGAAGTGTGGAGTGTGGAGTTAAAAATCGAAATCGGAACTCTTCCTTTATAAACTTTAGGCACTTTAAACTCGTAACTCCAAACTTCAAAAATCCAGCATCCAGTTTCACTCAAGGAGTCATCCATGGCTATTGTCGCACCATTTAGGGGGTTAACCTATAACTTTCACCTTAGACAAGACCTTTCCCGTCTGGTAGCGCCCCCGTATGATGTCATCTCCGAAGCGGAACAGCTTCGATATTACCAGGAAGATCCCCACAATGTCATCCGGCTTATTTTGGGCAGAAAGCGGACCGGCGACTCGGACTGGGACAACGTCTATACCCGGGCCGCAGACGATTTTCAGCGATGGCAGTCAGACGGAACCCTGATTCGATCCAGGGAACCATCCCTTTACGTGACTGCCATGACATACGATCCCGGCAATGGCGAGTCCGAGAGGGTCCGGTGGGGCATCATTGCCCTCGTACGGATCGAGGATCCGGCCTCGGGGGTGATCCTTCCCCATGAGAGGACCTTCTCCGCCCACAAGGATGATCGCTTACGATTATACAGGGCGTGCAACGCCCAGTTCAGTCAGATCTTCGGGCTGTATGAAGACCCTGACAATGAAGTGCTGAACGCATGCAGCGAGGCATTGACCAGCTCCCCTCAGATGGACTTTCATCTTGATGACGGGACCAGGCATCAGCTCTGGGTCGTCAACCGAAGAATTCTGTTCAGGAAGGTGTTCGAAGACATGGCCGACAAATCCATCTTCATTGCCGATGGCCATCACCGCTACGAGACAGCCCGGAACTACCGGGACATTATGCGGGCCAGATATGGCCAGAGACCGGCGAACCGGTCCTACGAGTTCGTCATGATGTACCTTTCCAGCATGAACGACAAGGGTCTTACCATCCTTCCTTCCCACAGGCTGATCAAGGAAGTGCCCGGATTTAACACCGAATCTTTTCTTGAAAAATTGGAACAATGGTTTGATGTGGCGTCATTTCCCCTTGACACAGGGAACATCTCTCATGCGTCGCAGGACATGAAGGAGAGGCTTGGGAAGGCGGGGGAACGCCGGGCCGCCTTCGGCTGGTACACGCAGGGGAGCGACCAGTGGCGTCTCCTTTCCCGCAAGCCGGATATGGAAGGGGAGATGGGGGATGACCTCCATCCTTCCCTCAAGGTCCTTGACGTCCTCGTCCTTTCCCGGCTCATTTTTCAGAAAGGACTCGGTTTCAGCAAAGAGGATCTGGACGATGAGGAAATATTCCAGTATCAGAGCGATAGCTCAAAGGCCCTTTCAGATGCGGCATCGGGGAACCATCAGATGGTGTTTCTGCTGAACCCCACCCGGATGGAACAGGTCAAAGAGGTGGCGGGCAATGGCCTGGTCATGCCGAGGAAATCGACCTATTTCTATCCCAAGGTGTTGACGGGCCTCGTCTTCAACAGGATCGATCCCCACGAGATCATCCAGGTCCCGTGAGGCGGGTTGCGGGATGCGGGATG
>Ga0172375_10010837_pt1 | contig 11725 bp, 10 predicted proteins | sample LakKiv1m_FD_114537 | JGI IMG/M metagenome (GOLD analysis project Ga0172375, IMG submission 114537) | Freshwater microbial communities from Kabuno Bay, South-Kivu, Congo - kab_092012_11.1m | ecosystem: Environmental > Aquatic > Freshwater > Lake | place: Democratic Republic of the Congo... | reverse complement strand
GCAGAGATACGAAACGGCGTAGTCTGTTTCGGGACGGTTGTCACGCTTGAGTAAAGAACTAAAAGTATTGAAAAAGAACTTTGGAGATCCAATTAAGACCCCCAATGTGTCTCTTAAAGTACCTGATGATGTTTATGAAGTATTTAAAGACTATGCCATTGAAATAGTTACTTATCCTGAATATGTATCATCAATATTTGCTGTTAAAAATAATGAAGATGTTGACTCTGTAATTTTTCGTGGTACATTAGAAAATCATAATGGTTTCATAAATGCTGTTAAAGGTCTCCACGAAAAATTGAAAGGATTAAAAGAAGTAAAATGAAATATATACCAGGTTACACCTTTACTGTTGGTGCTCAAAAACGGAAATCAGTATCTCTATTACAATTAAATTTAAAACATACCATTAAAGATCCGGATTTTGAAAGTGGTAAAACATATACTTTAAACTACCTTAAACCACTTAAAGATAAAGTCGTCTATACTTTTGTTACTGAAGGTAAGAAAATTGAATTAACCTTTGCTTCTATTAATGAAGCAGAGAATCGAATATCCACGTTAAGTGGTGAACAGGGATCCTAATACTATGGCCGGTAAGGGCGATAAATGGCGCAAGACAAATTTTAAGAAGTATTTTGAAAACTGGGAACTAATCCAGAAAGATAAAGACCAAATTCATTTTAAAAAAATTGTTAAGATCAACTCTGGTAAGACCAGGTTTATTTACAAATAATTAGTAATCCCCATACGCACCAGTATTGCGGGTTTGTGATCCCTTACTATAATCCCAAATATTATTATTTGAATCATTCGTAACATTATCAGGATATGGCTTTTCCGGCTGTGGATTTTGAATATTAATATCTTGAGAACCACCAGAGAGAATTCCTGTAATTGTTTCATCAGATACAATACCTTGACGACCTTCTGGAACAATACCAGGTTGATAACTATAATCAAATCGCTTGCCTTTTAATACCCAAACATAGTGACCTAATAGGGTATTAATGTTCATTGATAGTTCTTGCCAATCTCTCTCGGTAATTTCATATAGTTGTGGATATCTCATCCAAGTCTTATCAGATACATCATAAACAAAAGTAGCGGCGGATAGCTGACTCTTCATGGTGTTTAATTGTCGGATAACATTGCCTGTAACCGCGGGTAACTCATCAGTACCCCAACCAGCTTCAACTAACCTAATAACATCTTGCGATTTAGGCTCAGACATATAACCAAAAGAGTTTTGGAAATCGCGTACAGTTACAATACCGATAAAATCTGTTGTTGATTCAATACCAAACTTAGATAATAATATAGCTTCATTTGGTAGATTAATCATTATATTAATGTGATGGGGTTCGGAGTAATGCGCTGCTGGATGTTCACCATATAGATAATCATGTCCTGTTAGTGAATAATTATATGTGTAGTATTCTACTCGAGTACCATACTTATTGACTAATTCATTCCAATACATGTCATAAAGTTCACGTTCATTTGTTGTTAAATTCTTATTAAGATATCGGAAATTGTCTCCGCCAGTATAACCATCAGCTGGTCCGGAAGCTGTTGATACATTGCCTCTTCCACTACCAGTAACCGGTCTTGATCCATCTAATATATGACATTGCATAACTATTCCTTTGACGCTGTTAGTTTTCTATGAAGTAACTCATTTTTGATTAAGAAAAAATCTACAGGACTTTGACGATATAACATAATACCAGTTTTACCCAATTTTCTAAGTGGATCTGTACGTTTTGGAATTCTTAATCCATATTTCTCGACAATCTCTAAAACTTGTCTACGCGATAATTTCCATGTACCTATTTTACTTCGTTTAGCGATTTTTAATAATTTATTAATGAATGGGTATGTTTCGCCCTTTTTTCTACTAACCGTTGGTACCTGTCGAGAATTTTTTCTACCTAAACCACGAGCCATAACCATTGCAGATCGAGCTAATGGATCCTTCCATCTCTTTTTCTTAAAACTCATTCTTCGAACTTCTGTAACATATTCGCGGTGTTCTTTGAAGTTGAATATATCCTTTTTAATATCATTAATTTCTTTGTTGTCTATATGATCTTCTTTTTCAGGATTAAAGACTTGTTGTAATGCTAAAATAAGAGATATGTACTTATACCTATCTAACATCTTCCAAATAACATTAGGCGGCGCCCAACTACGCGATTGTAGGGCATCAGACCAAGCAATATCTTCATCTGGTAAATTATAGGTTTCTTTACGAAGAGTATGAAACTTTTCTTTTTCTTTTACTAATTTTTCGATGTCATTTTCAATCTCGGTAATTTTACTATGAAGCTCTTTTCTAACCCAAGTTTTTTCATCTGGTTTTAAATGCTTAAGATAATCTGTTATATTATCATGATCAATTAAATCTCTACGTAGTTCACCAATAGCTAAATCCATACCTTTAAAAATCTTTTTAATTCCATCACGAAGATAATCAAATTCCTTATCTGGGTTAAAGTTTAGCGACAGTTCTGTTGGTTCTACTAACCATTTATCATTAAGAACATCATAACTAGCGTCACCATGCGTTTCTTGACTTGGATTCATCTGAAGATACATTTCAACCGGATGTCCAGCTATATTGATTTTCTTTTCTCGAAAATATTCTCTTATATCATCTCTTAATACTTCATACTCTTTTACACGTTCTTTTATGTTTTTAGGAATGATATGAATATCAAAATCTGTTAAGGATTTATATTGTTGAGTACCAATAGAACCAGTAATATGAATAGCATCAACAATATTAGAAAATTTACTACCAAGATACATTTTGACTAAAGAAATAACTTTTTCTTTAATCTCTGTTTTTAGGAGCGGGGGATTTTTTTTTAAATCCCAAATATTGGGCTCTAAAGTTTTGTGAGCATAATCTACAATAGATTCTTGAACCATCTTGGGTTCCTTAATCCAACGCTCATTGCCTATATCATACATTGCCGGTTCCTTATCCTCATCATACTCACCTATAATAACATAATAGTTAATAGGATGAGTTGTACCACCAGCAAGCGTACCGTTCTTTAATTTAAGGAATTCATTAATTTCTTCGGAGGTCAAAAGATCTTGAACATCTTCGGGATGAACTTTAACAATAACTTTAATTGGTGTATTTCGATCCCAATCTTTACTAAGTATTTTTCCTACCATAAACGCACCATCGATAGCTACAATATCATTAAACTCGATCAAATCTTTAATTATTTGTACCTTAATGAATGGTTGTAGAAATGGTGGAGCATCATCGGTGAACTGAAATACTGTTGCATCCAGAGAATTTCTAGGAATAGTGGATATGTTATTAATTAGGGACTTGTAGTATTTGTCGAAGTTCATTTTAAGTATTTATACTAGAAAGAGAAAAGAGTATATCTAATTAATTAGATATACTCTTTTTTGTACAAATAAGTAAATATTACGCCTCTTCGAAAGCGCTTGTGTCCTTACCATTAACTGCTGGTCCGGTTCCACCAACCTTCATCATACCCTTATCACCAGGTGTGAATCCTTTTGGTGCTGCTTCTGGTTCGCCTGTGTGTTTCTTTCCACCTGCGGCGATAACCATTTTCTTATGAGGAACCTTTACACCAGTACCACCAAGTTTACGGCCTGGGAGTTGGAGTGAACTAATAGGAGCTTTAAAATCCTTTGGTTCTGGTTCGCTCTTCATTTCTTTAATAGTTTTACCTTCAGCCTTAACAGACTCTTTAAATTGTGGTTCGCCTTCTTCAGCACCCATTTCGTCTTCTGGGCCCATTTCACCAGCTGGTGATCCACCCACGGCAATCACTAACTCGTCTAATAAACCTTTAATATCTTCAACAATAGATGCTACATCACGTTCGCCTTCCATGCCACCTTCAAGATCTTCTTCGCCTGGAACTTCTTCGCCTGGAACTTCTTCGCCTGCTGTTGGAGGAAAATCTTGAATTTCCTCATTGTAATCAGGACTTTCTATGTCCTTCTCATTTATTACATTATCATATAATTCTTGGAACGATTTGCTCATATTTGTACTCTCCTTAACTTCTTTCTGTTTCTTTCCTTTAACTGGACTAAACTCCACTGGAGCTTCTACGGCCTTTTGCATTGTCTTTGCACCTGGAGCATCAGGACCAGACTTTGGAGGAAACACTCCTGGTTTTTGTCCTGGAAGATCACCCATCTTCATGTTACCTACCGTCATGGTAGGTTGTTTAGCTTCACTAATCATTGTCGTATAAAGATCTGCGAGTTTGTCGTTCATATATCTCCTTAAATATTTACTCCATTATGGTAGATGTTTCACTACTCATAATTATTTATATCTTTCCGGTCTTCTTTATTAAATATTTAAAAGGGTTAAATTATGGCATTTGAACAGAACGAATTTTATTTGGGTGATCCGAACCTACCAACAGCTAAGGCCGAATTTGAGTATACTCCGCACATGGTTCAAGAAATTAAGCGATGTGCTAGGGATATATTCCATTTTGCTGAAAACTACTTCTTTATTACAACATTGGAGGAAGGTAAACGAATCATTAAATTGTATACGCCACAGAAACGTGTGGTTAAAGCATTGGTTAAAAAGAGGTTCGTTATTCTTCTTAGTGCACGTCAAAGTGGTAAAACTAGTTTAATGACCATTTATGCTCTTTGGACTGCTTGTTTTAAAAGCGATAAGCGAGTACTTATCGTAGCTAACAAAGAGGATACGGCTATAATGATTCTTCGTAGAATACGCATGGCCTACGAACAATTACCTAATTGGTTGAAACCTGGAGTAAAACAATGGGGTAAAACAGAAGTTATTTTTGCTAATGATTCAAGTGTTAGTATTAGTTCCACTACGGCAACAACAGCTCGTGGTGAATCTTGCAATTGTGTCGGTGGTAAAAGTATGGTAACTTTAAAAGATAAACCATCTGGTAAAATTTTTGATATTACTGTAGAAGAATTATCTTTACTTCTTAAAGAACAAGGTGAAATATTAGATATGGAATTAGTATCAGATGGGTTGGGTTAAAGGATAAGGTCCTAAAGAAAGAAAATATGGCAGATCTCAGTAACCATATGATTTATAAAAACACAAAATTCGAAATTCTGACAGATGAAGGATTTAAGGATTTTAAAGGATTAATTGTTGGAAAAAATCCTAAAAAAATATCTTTGGGATTACAAACTGGTAATTTATCAAGTACATTAATTTGTACTCCAAAACATAAACTTATACTAAATAATAAAGCATGTATTTACGCTAAAGATATAAAACCAGGTACTATATTACATAATAAAATTAAAGTAGTTTCTATTAAGTCATATGAGGATGAAACACTAGTTTATGAATTTCTTGAAATTAGTGATGTTCATCGATATTTTGCTAATAATGTATTATGTCATCAATGCCTTATAATCGACGAAATGGCTCATATACCAGATCACATCTTAAAAGAATTTTGGACATCTGTTATTCCTGTTATTTCGTCTTCTCGAGATACAAAAATTTTTGCTGTAAGTACTCCGAACGGTACCGGTAATCTATTTCATAAGATATATACAGAAACAGAACGCGGCGAATTATCACAATGGCATTATGATAAAATAGATTGGTGGGAAATTCCTGGCCGTAATGCAAAGTGGAAGGAAGAGATGGAAGGTGCACTGGCAGGAGAAGGAAGATCATTTGATCAGGAATTTGGTAACGTATTTTTAGAGACAGGTCAATCTGCTGTTGATGCTGAATTAATTACCCATTTGAGAGAAATTGCAAGACCTCCAATATCTATATTAGAAGATGGTCATTACAAGATTTGGAAAGAACCTATATTAAATCATATCTACGCAATAGGTGTTGATGTAGGTGAAGGTGTTGGCCAAGCAGCATCTGTAGCTCAAGTATTAGACTTAACAGACTTAACAGATATTGAATTAGTAGCTTCTTACCATAATAATCAAATAGATCCTTTTCATTTTGCTGAATTGTTATATAAAATTACGCATCAATGGGGTAGACCCAATTTATTAATTGAGAGAAATAATTGTGGTGGGCAAGTTGTTGATGCTTTAAAGGAAGTTCATAAATATAATAATATTGTAGACTATACACCAGAAAATCAGAAATACTACAACAGATTAGGGATTTATTCACATAGTAACTCAAAGTATAAAGGCGTAACCAACATGAGATATTGGATGAATAGTCTAAGAGTAGTAAGTATATATGATATTGCAACAACTCATGAATTAGAGACCTTTGTAAAATATCCTAATGGCACATGGAAGAAAAAAGCCGGAGATTATATTTATGATGATAGGGTAATGTCATTAGTGTGGGCTTTGTTAGCTTTAGAGCCAGAAATTACTGAAAGATATTATGAAATTGTTCAATCAGATGAACGTGGCAAACCGTTAAAGATTGCGCCGTTTGATATTGTAGCGCCTGAATATTTTAAATTAGATTCATTTTTCCAGCGAGATAGTGATGCACCATTGCCTGCATTTATTGGAGCTGGTCCAGGAAGTCAAATGGAAGATGAATTAAAGACATTAAGAAAACAAGGATGGAAACCATATGGCTGAGACAATCGATATAAAAGATAAACAATCAATATTTAATAAGGCTAGAAAAGATAAGTTTATATTAGTATTAACCTTACCACCAATATTGCGCAATATTAATACTCCTATTTTATCGCGTAGAGCAAAGGAATTAGTTCAACTAGATTCATTACAATTTTCTGTATGGGGATCAGTAGTACCAGAAATTGTCGTGCCAGAAAAAGAACTAGGTGTATATGGACAGCATTATAAGGTTACCTCACAGGCTAGGGCATCCTACCCACCTGTACAGGTATATTTTACCATTGATAACAGATTTAGTAACTATTGGGTATTATGGAAGTGGTTAGAGATATTGAATCATCCTATTGATAGTGGTATGCCGGATTATTTTGCGGATTGGGACCAAACCGCACAAAAAAGACCCATATCTGAAAAACAACTTCGACAAAAGGAATCTTTAATTAGAGAACGACTCTTGAACCAAAAAGAACAAGCTGGTAGTGTCGCCAATGTGTCTAATAATCAACAAATTAGTATGGTTAATGACTTTTTGGATTATCAAACCATAATTACTGTTTATGCTATTGACGAGTACAACACCAAAATGATTCAATTTGATTATTCTAATGCATTTATTACAAAATTAGATGGTATCACCTATAGTTATAGAGATCCTGATGAAATGGAAAGTTCGTTTACTTTTTCTTTTAACCAATTGGATATTAATCTAATTGGTCCTGAAACAACTTAATAGAATTTAACAAAGTTGTTGGTAAAAAGGTAAATATTTATAGATTTAATGTATTCTATACATTTGAGATTTTAGAAGGAGATAATTATGGCACGAACAATTGAAAGTCCGGGCGTCGAGATTAAAGAAAGAGATCTTTCCTTAACCGCAAATTTACCAGTTGGTACAAATATATTTGTACAAGGTTTTGCAGCACAGGGCCCAACAGATGAATTATTGAATGTTACGAGTGTAAGCGAATTTGAGCAGATCTATGGTTTACCTACTAACGCAGCAGAACGATATTTATATCAAACATGCAGTCAAGTATTGCAATCTCCTGGAAATCTTTTAGTAACTAGATTCCCATATGGTACTGGAGATGGTACTGGTTACGGTAATCAATATACAGCATTGTTATATCCAATGACGGGAACACTTCCTGTAAGTTCATATGACTTTGGTCTATCAGCTACTGTATGGACTGATACAGCAACATTGTTTACCGCAGCAACCAGTTATACAATTGGTGTACCAACGTTAATCACCTTAACGGATGCTGAATACACCATGTTGCGTAACAATAATATTTCATGGCCTGCTTCTGGTAGTGTTGTTCCGGCTACAGTAACACATCTTTCAGATTTAAGTGCTTCCAATACCGGATTGATTATCGTCAATGATTATAAAACAACTGTTGATGATGGTTATCAGGGTTATTATGTTGTAGTAGGAGATAATACAGGTCTTAGTGATACAACATATGATAAAGTTCGAGCAATTGAATATAGTGATCCAGGTACCAATACTTGGACGGATATTCCAGAAACAAAATTACAATTCTCATTAAGCAGTGATGGTAATGGTAGTTCAATATCGAAAGACTTTGAAGCCACACCAAATTGGAGTGATTTCTATACTACTGCCTACCAAGATTGTTTGGTAGTCGGATTATTCAAACTTCGTAATACATTATTTGGTGATCAACCTACAACCAGTATTGATGAAATCCTATGTGAAAGCTATTATGGGTCACTATGGAAGTCCCGTCAATTCACTCCACAAACTGGTGGTATCGAATCAGGATGGCTCCCAACAAGAATTAATTCAAGATCTACATTTATGAGTATTGCTGTTAATCCAGAAATATCGAATAACGCTTGGGGTGATCCGCCTGTAAGAAAAGTTACACTTAACACTGTAGCATCTAAAGCTTACGCAATTGGTCCGACAACATTATTGACCGATGTGGGTACAAAGGCTATTGGAGATATTCCTAGCAAGTTAACACGTTCACTCAGATTAGCTGAGAATTTTGAACAAATTCCAATTGATGTAGTATGCGATGGTGGTCTAAGCACAATTTGGACTTCTACCAGAGTATTATCAGCAGTACACCCAACAGATACTAAGTATCAACTTTATGATGATACAGTTTATCTTCCAGGTGTAACAGAATCCGGTCCAGCAACTGTAACAGGTTACTTAGCCGATCCAACAGATGGAACATCAAGTGATGTTCAAAATGCTTGGGAAACAGTTTATAATCTGTTTGCTAACTTTGCCTCAACAACTCGAAAAGATTGTTTGTTTATTGCTGATGCTCTTCGAAATATATTCGTTCAAGGATATAATGGCAAGGTATTAAATGATACTACAAAGAACTTCTCAGAAGACGTTTATTGGCCATTAAAGAACTTAGTAGCAGCAGCCAATTCAAACTACAGTTGCGTATATGGTAACTGGGTAAGAATGTATGATAATAATGCAGCTGACTATGTTTGGATGCCGTTCTCGGGGTTCGAAGCCTCAATTATGGCAACAGTAGATTCTAATTTGCAACCTTGGTTTGCAGCAGCTGGTCTCAACAATGGTGTTGTTAAAAATGCTGTTGATATTGGTATCAACCCAACACAGAAGCAAAGAGATCTATTATACAGGGTATCAGTTAACCCAGTAGTATTCTTCCCGGGCGATGGATATGTTGTATGGTGTCAAAAGACACTTCAAAAGAGGCCAAGCGCTTTCGATCGTATTAACGTACGCAGATTGTTCTTAGTCTTGGAGAAGGCAACCATGGCCGTTATGAGATACTTCGTATTTGAACCAAATACAATCTTTACGAGAACTCGCGTAGTTAACGTATTGAAACCTATATTTGATATAGCCAAAAACAATGAAGGAGTATATGATTACTTAATCGTTTGCGATGAACGTAATAATACCCCTCAAGTTACTGACAATAACGAATTAGTTGTAGATATCTATATCAAACCGGTTCGTACAGCAGAGTTCATTTTGGTAAACTTCATTGCTACCAGAACAGATCAGAGCTTTAATGAATTGTTATAAAAGGAGAACAACATGTCGATTCAAAAATTTTATGCAGCAGCACAAGCGAATGAATTCGCACGAGATTTTCAATTTCGTGTAAGAACATTAGGACCGTTTACAGAGAACGATTTGTTATATGTTACTACGGCTACTTTACCTGGTAAAACAGTAACGAACCACCCAGTTCCATTTATGGGGCTTAATTTTAACACTCCTGGTTCTGTTGTATATACAGGATCTGAAGCATGGGTTCTTACTTTTAGATGCGATGAAGGTTTAAATATTCGCAACAAGGTAGAAAATTGGCAGCAACAAATTTTTGATATTCAGACCAGTTCTGGTAAATATGGTGTTCCTGTTGAAACAGCAACAATGGATTTACTAGGAAAAGATCTTAATCCTGTTAGACGTTATCAATTTATTGGTATATGGCCAACAGATTTAGGTCCAATTGAATATGATATTCAAGGATCTGGTGAGCCTCGTACGTTCCCAGTTACCTTCGCATATCACTGGTGGCAATTACTAACATAGTTATATAGAATCGGTTATAAATTTAAAACAATTAATTTATAACCGGTTTTTCTGTATTAGAAAATGTTAATCAAAACAGTAATCATTTGTACCCTCGATTAAATATTTAAAAGGTACTAACATGCCAGCGCCAACAGATCTAAAAGGTTTATACGAATATTTTTATAATACGTTATTAGTTTCAACAAATTCAATACCTCTACAACCACTTTGGATCGCATTTTTTAATGATGAGAATTTTGGTCAATTAGCTACAACTGTTAAGGATTGGGAAAATAATGGATTTTCTATTGATAAAGGTTCAATATTTAATACAGGAAGTCTTAAGGGTGCTATTGGCGCATTATATGCCCAATCTGTTAAAATACCAGGTGACGGTATTAATGTTTCAAGAGTAGGACCAGAACATAGTGGTGTTATCAAGGGTGCAATAAGTAACGGAAGAAAAGATTTAGAAACATTACAAATTGCCTTCCTAGAAACAAATAATTCTTTTACTGATCTTATCTTAAGACCATGGTCTATAATGGTTGGTCATATGGGTCTTAAAGCAGATGATCTTAAGACAAATATTACAGTAGTACAATATGCGAAAACAGGCCCAGGTCAATCATTACAACCACGAAAGATATTTACCTTCTATAAAATTGCCCCAATTTCGATTGATCAAGAAGAATATAATTACGGAGAAAATAGAATTATTGAAAGACAAATCGAATTTGTCTATAATTACTATACTGTTGAAGGTATTCCTTATGGTGGAACCTATGATGATGTTACTATGGCTCAAATGTTAGAAAATACTGTAGCAAAGAGTCTGGGGGAACAAATAATTGATCAAGCGGTATCTTTTGGAACTAATTTAATTACGACAACAGGAAAAAGTATTTTGACTAATATTGAAAGTAAAGTCCAAGGAACAATTAATGGATTTATTCAAAATGTTGAAGGTAGTATTACAGGTGCTGCTAATAATTTTGCTTCTAGTATTAATAATGCAGTAAATGGAACAATCGATAAAATTACAGGATTTAATGCTAATCGAGATACTACAAAATATCCACATATTGGTGGAAATACTTCTCCTGTTGCTACTAATGCTGGAGCAGGTAATAGAAACGTTACTATTGCATTGGGAGATACGCCCTATGGTGGGTTAAAGATTGCAGATGGATCACGAATGGTTAAAACACCTACCGGAGATACACCAACAGTTAGTATTGTTCCTCTTAGACCAGAAACAATTTCAATTAAAACAATCCCTGTTAATGATACACCAATATTTAATCCGGCAAGATCTGGTGGTAGTACTTTAATAACAGAATTAGCTAATAGAAACAAGAATTCTGCAGGGGCGTCAAACATACTTATTAATGCTTCTGATACACCACTATTTGTTCATCCAGCACATGATAAAGGTAATACAGTAGGGGCTAATATGGATACACCAGTATTTGCGGCGCTACCAGGAGGATCATTACACTATCAAAATGATACTCCTAATGGTTTAACAATTCCGCGTCAAACAGTTAATGTTAATAT
>Ga0172375_10010835_pt1 | contig 11727 bp, 10 predicted proteins | sample LakKiv1m_FD_114537 | JGI IMG/M metagenome (GOLD analysis project Ga0172375, IMG submission 114537) | Freshwater microbial communities from Kabuno Bay, South-Kivu, Congo - kab_092012_11.1m | ecosystem: Environmental > Aquatic > Freshwater > Lake | place: Democratic Republic of the Congo... | reverse complement strand
GTTAGCGGTTTGAGCGGGAGCCTTTGCTTTTTTTAATTCTACCCGTTCGGAAATTTTTATGTTTCTAGCGTCTTTTGCTCTGTCCGTTCCGGTAACAACCGTCAATGCTTTTGAGACAACAGGCACAGTCTGCAAGGCAGCCATATTCACGATTTCCGCCGGCTGTATACCCATTTTAGTGATCTGATGCGAGATCAGAAACGCAAGTGCAACAATCCCGATACCTGCCGGTATAAGTATTCTTAATATTTTAGGTCTCATTGTCTTCTCTCCTTTTCCAGCCTCCATAGACGCGATCTTATTAGAGAGTCTGCTTTCAAATTGAGGGCCTGCATCCGGCGCCTTCCATGCCTTTAACTCACGCGAGACAGCCTGCATACCGGACAGCTCATTCCTGCACGCCTTACATATCTTAAGGTGTTCCTCAACGCGTAATTTGTTTTCGCCGTTCATCCGGCCGTCCAGATAATCGGATAATTCTAAACCAACATGTTTATTTTTCATTGCTGCCCCCTTTGGTCGAAGCCTCTATATATGGAAGAAGCGTTGCCTTCAAATTTTGTCTTGCACTGTAAAGCAGTATTCTCACCGTACCTATGGGCTTTTTAATAACGTCCGCGATTTCTTTATAATCCATGTTCTCGTATTCACGCAATACAAGACATTCCTTTTGGAGAAAGGGAAGGGCCTGTATGCATTTTTTTACGAGTTCCGCTCTTTCTTTTTCTTCCGCGGCGTCTCTCGGAGAAAGGCCGGGACTTTCAAATTCTTTAGGTTTGTCGCTGTCAGGGCTTTCCTTGGGCCAGAAAGCGAACCATTTATCCTTACGTACCCTGTTGAGGCAGATGTTGTGCGCTATGCCGAATATCCATGTAGAAAACTTCCTGCCGGGGTCAAACGTATGCCTGAATTCATGTACTTTGAGGAATACTTCCTGCGCTATATCCTCGCTGTCGCTCGGTCTTCTGTCCATCCTGTATACAAACGCGCAGATGGCATTCTTATACCTTGCCACAAGCTGGTCCATAGCGCCGGCCTCCCCGTTCCGGTATAGTACTAACAATTCTTCGTCGCTCAACTTTATCATGCCTTTTCCCCGCCCTTTCTCCGCTTAGTTATACACGCGAAAGCGGAAAAAGTTACAAAATTCCGAAAAGAAGTCCGTTTTGAAACAGCACTAGCAATATTGTATCAGAAGAAAACATTTTCTGATCATAATTCTTAATGCTATAATACAAAAAAAGGAGTATGTAATGGAAAATAAAAAATTGACCGTGCTTGCGGTATTTACCGGTAAAATTGGAATGGGCGACAAAATAGAAAATGAATTAAAGGCCCTTATAGGCCCGACAAGAAAAGAAACCGGCTGTATTGAGTACAGGCTCCACCGCTCCAAAGATAACCCTGACAATTTCATGTTCTATGAAACGTGGATATCCAAAGGCGATCTTGATAAACATCTTAAGACAGAGCATTTAACGACGATCGGCGCAAGAGCCAATACGCTCTGCGCATCGAGCCCCACAGTCACTTTTTGGGAAGAATACGCGTAAAGAAGTAAAAAGAGGCTAGATCATGATCCTTGTTGCCCTGGCAGTTGTGCTTACCGTATTCGGTATCATCGGTGTGTTATCCGTTTTCGCCAAAGCCGCTAACGACGGAAAAAAAGGCAAAAAATAATCTTTGTTTAAATGTCAATAGACTGCCTGCCTTGTCCCGCAGATAAAGAGTATTTCGCACCGGGCCGTGCGGCGTCAAGCCACTCATCGATCGCCGGAAGCAGTTCGCCCTGATGTTTTCTCATAAGATATTCGGCGTGGGGGCCGTTTTTGATTATCAGTATTTTTTTATCAGTATTTGTCTTTTTGAACAATGCCTCCGAATGCCATTTACCCACCACCCAATCCTTATCTCCGTGGATGTAAAGAACAGGCATTTTCAATTTTCCGGCGTTATCCACTGGTTTTTCTTTGGCAAGCCAGAACGGGCCGGGTCTTATGCCTTTACCCTGCATGCCTTCTCTGGTGAATAACAAATAGCCGATATCATTTTCAATGTCCAACTGCCACCACTTATAATCTATGCGGGAGCAATCAGAAGGCGCGCTGATGCAAATAAAAGAATCTATCTTATATTTATTTCCGGATAGAACGTTTATACATATGCTTCCACCCATAGAAAATCCTATGACATTAACGGAATCATATTTGTCCTTTAAAAAATCCAGGACCGCGTTCAGCTCGCGCCATTCCTCGCTAGTCCATGTAAAGCAGCCTTCGCTCCCGCCGTGCCCCCTGAGGTCGAATATAAATACATCCTGTTTCTTGGATAAATATTCGGCAAGCCCTTTCAACAGCACGGAATCTTTACTGTTAAAAAAACCGTGCACGATCACGACTGCTTTGGGCTTGTCGTTTTTATACCAATTGTAGGCGATCTTTTTTTTATCGTCTGTGTTGAGAAACCCCGAATCTATCATATTATAGGACTTTTGTTGGAATTGCATGGTCAATACCCGGCCGGTATCGCCTTATAAGCGCACATGTCACTGCTTCGCTTGTTCCTGCTCCGCAGTTAGAGTTTTTATTTTACTCAAGAGACTATCGAAATTACTGCCGGACGTTTTGCTCTGATCGGTTGTTGCAGCCGCCGCGGTACCCGCAGGTTGTTCGCTTGTTTTTTCGCCGACTTTTTTCAGGAGGTCATTAATAACCTCCTGCCCTTTTTGGACGAGGACTTTTTTACCCACATATTCAAGATCAGGCGCTACCGATACCCCGGCTCCGCTTGCTTTAAAGTTTATTGGAAATGATATTACTTTTGAACTATCCGCGAGATAACTCATCTGGGGCACCGCCTTGGTAATGCTTTCGGAAAGTGCCGGCGTAAAACCTATATAACCGCTGCCCGACAACTCTCCGTTAAGAGTCATATTTGCCGAAGCCTTGATAACAGCGACATCTGTCCCTACATTGAGATCCGAAAGAGCCACAACACCGTCTTTGATAGTAAACTGCTGACGCATAGGTTTAAGCAATGTATAATCACGATCGAGCGATTCTTTAATCTGCGCCGGTATATAGGATCTCAGGCTTTCCGTTAAACCCGGAAACATGGAAAGAGCTCCCAGACTTTGTCTTATTATATTGGTATCAAGAAGGACTCCGTTATCCAAAGTAAACACCCCACTGCCCGACAATGTTTTGAGTATCTCATCCTGCGTCGCGCCGGTCATGGTCCCGTCGAATGTAAGCGAGATCTTGCCGTCGAGATATTGCTTCCCTCCCATAAGCGCCGCGCAGAATTTTTTTACTTCCGGCACATCAGCTCCTATATGGGCTGACGTTTTGGGTGCTCCGTATATATCCTGGATATCCGCCGAACTTTTCAGTGCGGCGTTCGAAATATCCGCCTGAAAGGATTTGACCGATATCTTGTTGCCCTCCGCTATAGCCGATAAATTTATATTTTCTACGGGTACTTTTAGCTGTGAGACAGAAACTTTGCCGTTACTAAAGGTGACATCTGCTGAAACGTTTTCGATCTTGTTATTCACAAGTTTCAATTCGTTCACTTTCACGTTGAGAGCCCCTGCCAAGTCTTTACCTATACCTAATTTTTCCACGGAGGGAACAGCCTTAATAAGTTTTGCGTGATCAATAGACGCAAGGTCCGTATCCACATTCAAATTCTTAATATACATGGGCGCCTTTTGAAACCCTCCCGCAGTGCCGGATATACTTATATTTTGCTTAGATGCAAGGGCTGCCATTTTGACGATAAAATCAACCGGGCCATCCATCGATACATTTTTAAAATCCGCGTCGATGTCTTGGATAACAATATCTGTCGCCGGGTCGGCGGCAAAGTCCTGGAATCTGACGGAGCTGTCCTTTATTGAAATGGCATCAACGTTGAACGAAATATCTGCGGGCGGTTCTTTGGCTGCCTGAGGCGCAGGTTTTGCTTCAGTTTTAGGCGAATATCCGTTAACCTGGACCGTCCCGTCCTTAGACCTTATTATATGCATCGAAAGTTTATCAATTGTTATGGACGATATTTTAACCTGTTTTTTCAATAGCGGCATAAGTTCAAGCGCCATATCCGCGCGATCAAAGGATATCTGCGGAACTTTTACGCCGCCTTCCTGAACGGAAATATTGAATTTTTCAACGTTCAATGCAAGTTTGCCGGACCATTGCAGAGAAATGTGGCCTATGTCTACGGGATTACCCACCGCGGTTTCGATCTGGGAAGCCAAGGCCTTGTTATATTTATTAATATCAAATGTCGCTATAAATATTGCAGCCCATAGGACCAGAGCTATTAGAATTATAAAAATGACAATAAATATTTTCTTCATAAAGATCCTCTTTTCTTTTGATAGTTCTGCGCATTTTATATGTTCGTATTAATGATACTATCATAGTCTACTCTCTGATTTTTGTCTTTACAAGAAAAAGCATGTCTTATTTTTTAAACCAAAAAATAATCTGCCTTTTACTCCGCTTGACTATTGCCAAATGCCGTGTAAACTTATATTATTAATATAAGGAGGAACTATGCGTTCAATAAGCATGGCAAAAGTTATAGGGCTTAGTTTTTCAAGAACAACGGCTATACTTTTCAGCCCTTTCAGCCTGAAAAAATGGGTGATATTATTTTTTATCGCCGCCTTTGCCGGTTCATTATCCATAGGCAACAATATGGGCAGGATGGGAAGCAACTCATCAAAAAATAGTAATACGCCTATAACAACTTTTAATAAACAAGCGACATTGCAGTCAAACGAGCCTGCAGGTTTTCCTCCGGATAAGGCCCCGGTTACGGTCACTCATGAAGAATCCGGGCAGGTACAGGCTGGCTTAACAGGCGAAAAAGCGTCTTCGGCTGTTAATCAGCCTATGCAATCCGGGCCTGCGATGCAACCGGCTTTAATATTATCCATCGTCCTGGGTGTTATTATTCTTGTCTTTGTTTTATTTTTAGTTATGGTCTGGCTTGGAAGCCGTTTCCAGTTCATATGGTTCAACGCTGTCGCGTCGAATAACGCGTCCATAGTCGAACCTTTCCACAGACACAGGATGCAGGCCAATTCCCTTTTCGGAACGTCGCTTCTACTATATACTATTTTTATACCTGCGTTTTTATCGCCTATAGTGTGGGCGCTCATCAATGCAGGGATATCGGGAGCATTTAAACCCGAGTTTGTATGGACCCTGAAAGCGGGCCTTTCCTTATTTCTGGGGCCGATTATTCTTTTTTTTATACTGCTGGCGCTTACAATACTTCTGGCTGTCGCGATAACCAATTTTGTCATCCCCATAATGGCTGTGGAGAAAATATCATTCCTCCCCGCTTTAAAAAAAACCATGGGGATATATAAAAGCAATATTTTGGATGTAGTTCTTTTCCATTTTATACTTCTTGCACTTAGTATCGCGTTAGGATTGATATTTCTAGCATTAGCTGTTGTGCTGCTGATAGTCCTTATAATAATAGGAGCGCTTTTGTACTTTGCCGGATACTATTTACTTGTTACTGCATTAAAATCAATGGTAGTTTTCTTTGTTTACGCGGCATTAGCCACCGGATTTCTCGCGGCTTTATTGTTTTTCATGTTTGTGGTTGTGACCGTACCGCCTTCAGTTTTTTTAAGAGCGTATTCCATAGAATACCTTTGCGCTCTTAACTGCGGATTTGATTATGACAGGCTTGCTTTATACTCGCAGGACACATCTCCCGAGCGGTCTAAAAAATGGATATTGATCCCGATGATATTTATAAGCACGACGGTTTTTGTCCTTATATTCGGTATGCTGGCGGCAATAGCGATCCCCAATTTTATCCAGGCGAGGAACGCGGCGAAAACAAGTCAGGCGAAATAACGGATCGCGGGTCAGGACTAAGCTCAAGAAATCCATGTCGGGCATTGCCCTACGCAGCTATTTGTGACTTCCCTACTCTTCAGCCCTGAATATATAGATCTTGTGCTCGCTGTTAAAGACCATATTTGATATCTTATATCTACCGCCATAAAGGCGGGACGGATCCAGCTCAATGCCGTTCAACGACTGATACAAAACAGTGTCTACGGTGCCGCTATTGACACTTTGACGGGATAAAAAGAAAGCTTCCAATAATCTCATTTCGGTATCTTTATCTATAAAATCTTTAGAGAGCACGGCACTGTTCACCAGTACATTTTCACGGGAAAATATTCCGTATTTCTGCAAGTAGATATTGGCCGCGTTATAAGGATAGACATATCCTAGTATGAGCAGGTTGCCGATAGCCGGATAGCTGCTTATAATTTTGATGGCCCTGTTAAAAGGATATGTGTATTCCGCTGTTTCCGGATGGAGATAAATCGGCCTGCGTTGGCTGCGCGCGCCGTCCGGGTGGACAGGATAAAGAATTATGTTGGTACCTAGAACTAATGCCACAATTATTACAGCGGGCCTTATACGAATAGACTTAATGAATATGAAAAAACCGAGAATAAATACCGGCAGCGTCATTAAATTCCAGCGCGGATTCCCCACCCAAAGATTGGATCTCAGGACAGTCAGCGCAATGAAGTTAAGCAGAAGGTAAATAAAGAGCGCGATGGCCTCTGCCTTGTGTTTTTTCGTATAGTAGAATGCCAATCCGAAAACTCCTGTCACAAAAAAGACAAACCCGGTCTGTTTTAGGAGAGACCACACGTAAGTCGTATATGTACCCGACGTCGCAAGCTGTACAAGTTCCTGCGGTCCTCCGCCGTGCTCTACATCCCATTTATTAAGCGTCAGCCGTAATATAATGTACAATATCATCGGCCAGGCCAGTATAAACATGTTCTTGGCCGCCGAAACAGCAGTGCCGTATACAGAAATCCCCGCGCCGGACAAGACAGACCGGGTAATAATGCGCGCGATCACGATAATAAAAACAAATATCAGATATTTTTCGCAGAAGAACCCTATTCCCAGGCAACACACCCACGAGGCGCGGTTTCGCAATTCTTCTTCAGGCGCCGTAAGAAATGCGGGCAGGTCGAATAGCACTACAGTCAAGAGCAGAACCGCCGGCATTTCCAGATAGACTATGTTGCCAAAATATGATAAAAGCGGCAAAGTCATGATACAACATGCGGCGCACGCGCTAAACAACCTGTTCTGGTTTGACCCGGAAAATTGATGAAATATATAAACAGCCATCAGCATGTATGCCGTAAAGGGAAGCATCCGAAAAAGTTCGATCTTATCAAACGGGGCATTGAGAGTAAATGCCATCTGAATAATCCTTGGAAGAAAAGGGTATCTCACAGCTGACCAGGTGATCGGCTTAGGGTCTATAGATGAGTAATAGTAAACAAATACAGTCAATGACGCCATCAAAATAGCCGGCATCAGCCATCGGCGGACATTCTCCTTGGATTTTGCGAAGTTGAGTAATATCTGCGCCGACAATACCAGCGCGATCAAAGCCATGGCCAGCATACGAAAAGTGTTATCAGCGATCAATCGGACGGCTAAATTAAAAAAATGATGTTTTATCGCAAGCAGCGTTAAAATATGGTAATCTTCGTCTCCCCTCCACGCCACATCGCTTTTCAAACCGGGATACTGTGACCACGCCAAGATAACTAGCAACGCGATAAGCTGCCATGAACTCTTATAACGCTGAGCGCCGTCTGAGGAAATCTGTCCCGACGCAAGTCTCGTCCATATAACGCCGGTGCCGATTATAACGACGAGGCATAAGATCTTAAGAGGCCAGGCAGGGAAAAGAAGCCAGTATCCGGGATAAACAAACGCAAGCGTGTACAACGCGATCAAAAGAGGAAAGGTCGAGAAAGGTTTACCGCGATTGATCCCGGAAGATAGTAAAAATAATGAAACAAGCATTGCAGCAGAGCGCGCGATGACAGAAGGGACGAACGCGTAAACTAACACGCAAACAAATAAGGCAAGGAAAGATAAAAACTTATGTTTTTGCGGCATATAAAGTGTCGTGGATAGATTTGGCGTGATAAAATTTCCCCATAAATATGATCGGAGCGTATAAAATAACGTCCGGTCTGTACCTTATCCATTTAGCCAGGATAAAGGCCGTCATAGCCACAGACAACGGAATAATGTACCACACTGAAACTCCGGACGACGACGGCATAAGAAAACCGCAGTCCATCCCCAGTTTTTTACGCACATGGACCGCCTGAGGCCCCCACTTTTTCTGGTGGCTGATGTAACCCCTGTACGTATCCTTATCATGATGATACGCGCGTATATCGGATTTCATATACATGGATAACCCCGCCGTTCTTGCTCGAAAACAAAAATCTATGTCCTCGCCCGTAAGCATCGTTTCTTCGAAAAATCCCACTCCTTTGAAAATGCTTTTTTTAAAAGATATATTGTTGGAAGGGATATGAAATCTCGTGATCTTCCTGTCGCGGCTGCCCGGTATGGACGTCCACCAGTTGCAGAATCCGTCGCAGGCGCCGAACATTGTCCGCGACACCCCTACTATAGAGCCGCCTATAATATCGCTTCCTAGAGTATTGTGCGCTGATACATGTCTTGATATCCAGTCCGTATCGACATATGTGTCTGAGTCCAGGAGTATAATAAGCTCGCCTGTAGAACGTTTCATACCTATATTACGGCTTTGAGAAGGCCCATTGTTAGTATCAGCCGAAATCACTACCAGGCGGGGATCATTAATACCGGCCAATATCGCGCCTGTTTTGTCGGTAGAACCGTCATTGATGACTATGACCTCAAAATCACTGTATACATTGGCAAGCGCCGATGTTACGCATTGAAGAATAGTCTCCTGTCCGTTGTATACGGGCACGATCACGCTGACTTTCATTTTGCCCCTCCTGCTTTTACAGGATATATGCCCAACAATGCCGGGTAATGGCGCGGATTCAAAAAAAAGTTGTCCAGCAAATTACAATTGTGGTGGCAAAAACATTTTCCTCCGCGTATATCCTGCCGGACCTTACACGCATGATCCGACGAAAGAAGCGCGTCAGGCGATGTCCCGCGAAGGTTCCCGAAAGGCGGCAGCATCTCGCAGAAAGAAAGGTCCCCGTTCGCGTAAGCAACTAAATGTCTCTGTCCTGCAAGACACTCGGGTGTTTGCTTCTTCGTCCGCATGACATTCAGGCTTGTGTCATACATTATGCGCTGATAATTGCGGAGTATGGTTCTTTTCGGAAAAGATGAGCTGTAATCATAACTTGCCCACATCCTGAAGATATCGTTTTTAATCTTTTCCAGGATCTCCGGTTCAGGACAGTCGAAGGCGCTGGCTACTTCTCTGCCGCCCCTTCTGAATATTATCGAATGAAAATCAACGTTTAGAGTTTTAACAAATCCCATAAAATCCAATATCTCGTCATAATTTCTGTTGCAGAGAACGGTATTGACCTTGATCCTGACGCCTCGGATATCCCTGAGCAGTTTTATAGTTTCTATTGCCCGAGGGTATCCCCCCTTTCCGCGGATATCGTCATTTGTAGGTTCAAATCCGTCCAAAGAGACCGAAATGTGTAATTCAGATTTCACCGCACGGCGGATCCCTGATGTTATATCAGCGATGCGCCGCGGATCATATCCTGTTGTAGGCAGTGAGACAGATGCCGCGTCAAATAACCCGCAGATCTCCGGCAGATCGTCCCGGAAAAACGGTTCGCCTCCTGTAATATCAATCCAAACAAGCCCTCTAAGCGCCTCTGCCAGTAGTTTTATCTGATCGGTCGGAAGGTCCTGTCCTTTCCCCTTTTCCCCATACGAAAGAAAGCAGGTTTTACACCTGAGCGGGCACCGTTCCGTCACATAAAGAATGAGGTGTGCGATAGTCCCCGGCGATAAAAGAGTCGACAAAAGCCTTGATAACATATGATTTTTTCCGGTAAATACGAACGCGGTGATACTCTAAACCAAGCTATGATGAAAACTTTTATATTTTAGCATGAAGCATATCGGAAATAAATGATAATCTACGGCCAAGATCGCCCTTGCGCGCCATTTTAAAATACGGTAGAATAATTGCAATATATGGCCAATGTTATCTTTATCAATCCGTCCCCGAAAATATCTGTGGGTATTAACAGCGCTACTGTTTCTCCTCCTCTTGGCCTGGCATACATGGCCTCTGCGCTTGAAAAAGATGGGCATACCGTCAGGATCATTGATGCACATATCGGGGGGATCAGTCCTGCTGACATAATAGAAAGCTTTCCTGTAAAACCTGATTTGATAGGCGTCTCATCTAATATTATCACCTACAATAACGCCGTAGAATACGCCAGGCGCTGTCACGCCGAGCATCCGGAGATCCCTATAGTATTCGGAGGGCCGCATCCGTCGTCTGTATCGTCTAAGGTCCTGGCTGATAATCCATTTGTAGATAGTGTTGTCATAGGAGAAGGCGAAAGGACGATCATAGATATCTGCAGGGGTTTAGGGTCCGTAAATATGTATAAAAATATTAAAGGAGTAGCTTACAGGCAAGATGGGAAGATAGTACTGAATGATCCTCAGCCACTGGTCGAGAATTTAGACGATATCCCCCGCCCCGCTTACCATCTGCTCCCGGATTTACGAAAATACAGCACAAGAAGCCGTATCGCGCCCGCAGGATTCATATTGAGCAGTAGAGGATGTTCTTATCCCTGCACTTTCTGCAATAAAAATATTTTCGGGCGTTCATGGCGGCCGCATTCAGCACAGCGGGTGATCGAAGATATCCGTTATCTTGTGAATGATCGCGGGGTACGGCAGATAGTTGTGCTTGACGACAACTTTACCTTCGATAAAAAGAGAACTGTACAAATACTTGAAGCGCTTATCAATGAACCCTATAAGTTATGTATCAATCTTCAGAACGGTATAAGGATCGACCAAACGGATGAAGAACTCTTGAAACTTATGAAAAGGGCGGGTGTTTTTAAAGTGGGTTTCGGTATAGAGACATTCAACAAAGATGTACAGAAAAATATAAAAAAAATAGTCGACCTGGATAAAGCGGTCCGTCTGACAAAGGCCGCCAGGTCGCTCGACATAGTCACCGTAGGTTTTTTCATTCTGGGGCTTCCGGGAGACAATGAAGAGACCATGGAAGAAACCATTCAATTCATGTTCAGGATGAACCCTCATATAGTTAATCTGGCCATTTGCATTCCGTTCCCCGGCACAGAGTTATACTTAGAGGTTAAGAAAAGCGGTATATTATACGAAGATGTGGACTGCGGCATAGACAGCGGTTTCTTCGGCAACACGGTTTATTTTTCTATGCGGTCCGTAGACAAGGAAAAGATCCTGCATTTTTTTAATAAAGCCTACAAAAAATTCTATATGCGCCCGTCTAAGGTTCTGGATATACTGAGCACAGTAAAATCATTTGATGAATTCAGGTGGATAACTAGGGCTGTTTCCGATATGCTTTTCTGAGCATTGCACTGATCCCGCAGCCGCTCTTGATCACTTTGCGAGTACCAGAAGCTCATACCCGCCCAGTATACGGACTGCCAGATCCTTATTTAACGTAAACAACATTTTCCGCGGCGCGCGCGCCAATAAGCCCTTGAAAGATCGTGCGGGCAGATCGATAGAAGTCGCGGTATAAAAATGATCGATGATCTCGTACCCCGTATCTTTCAACGTCTCCAATGCCGTTTCTTTTGTGAAATAATGGATATGCCCGACTTTTCCCCTGCATTCAAGAAGC
>Ga0172375_10010833_pt1 | contig 11727 bp, 5 predicted proteins | sample LakKiv1m_FD_114537 | JGI IMG/M metagenome (GOLD analysis project Ga0172375, IMG submission 114537) | Freshwater microbial communities from Kabuno Bay, South-Kivu, Congo - kab_092012_11.1m | ecosystem: Environmental > Aquatic > Freshwater > Lake | place: Democratic Republic of the Congo... | reverse complement strand
TCCTTTCTTGCGAGTTATAATGGGGTACCCCATTATAACTCATCAATCCACCCAGTCAAACATCAATAACTACAAACTAAAAACAAGCCCTTTGTGTCCACTGGTCGCTGAAGTTGAACAGGCAAAGCCCATCACAAGGTCAGGCTGGCGGAACCGGTCATTGATGAATATATAGAAAAAATATCCGGCTTTGTTTTTAAGCCGAAACCTCTTACGGTGGCCGTAGATGCCGGGAACGGCATGGCAGGACAGGAGATAACCAAACTTTTTTCGAGATTCAGCGCCTGGCGGCTTATCCCGATGTGCATGAAACCCGACGGACGCTTCCCTCATCACGTGGCTAATCCTCTTGTCTTTTCGAACACCAAAGACCTCAGGCTAAGGGTCGTAAAAGAGCGCGCCGATATCGGCGTAGCGTTCGACGGAGACGCCGACCGTGTCGGTTTCATAGACGAAAAAGGCGAAAAGATATCCGAAGACCTCATCACTGCCTTGATCGCGGAGGTCCTTGTAAGCAGGGACCCTCATGCGCCGATCCTCTACGACTTGCGGTCCAGTAAGGTCGTTCCTGAGACGATCACGCGCCTGGGAGGGAAAGCGATCAAGACAAGGGTCGGGCATTCCTTTATAAAAGCGCGCATGAGAAAAGAGAACGCTGTATTCGCCGGAGAACTTTCAGGGCACTATTATTTCCGCGACATGGGTTTTACGGACAATGCCGTTTTTGCCATGGTATTTGTGCTGAACCTCCTGGCTATACGGAATGAGACATTATCAGATCTGGTGCGCCCGCTTAAAAAGTACTATAGGACCGGAGAAATAAACTTAACGGTGCGCGATAAAGAGCTGGTCATTGCCGGTCTGGCGGCCCATTATAAAGACGCCAAACAGGAAACCCTTGACGGCCTGACCGTTGAAAGCGATAACTGGTGGTTCAATATCCGCCCTTCCAATACCGAATCGCTGCTTAGGCTCAATCTGGAAGTCTCCGACATGAATATGCTTAACCCGAAAAAAGAAGAGATCCTGAACCATGTTAAAGAATCCGACCCGGTCATGCAGGAGCAGTCCTAGAAATCAGCCCTATTTAGTGGTATAATCTTCACTTATGAAACACAATCATATATATATTGGACTGGTAACTGTGTGCGCCGCGAGCCTTTTATTCGTGTCGTATACCTTATACCACCATATCACCTACAAGAACACGGTCATCCAATCCGCAAAGAACAAGGTCGAGTTGGAGACCACGCGCATAGTCTCAGACCTTGATTCCGGATTAAGCGGCATAAGCTCTCCCATAGTTCAGGCCGCAAATGAATACTCTCAGGGAACGCTGAGCGAAAAAGACCTTATCAAATTGCTTGATAGATCCATTCAGGCCGACACGCGCATAACAAAGATAGGCCTTATCCTGAGCCCCGCGAAAGGCGCTGAAAATACGACCGGCCGCGCGTCTTTTTATGAGCGCCGGGATGGAAAGGTACGCCAGCCTGAAGGAACGGAAACACCTATAGACTATTCAAGCGCGGCCTGGTACAGCCGGGCCCTGGCGTCGGGTCCGGGCTGGGATGATCCCGTATTCGACGACGATGTTAAATATTATACGGCTGCCTTTTCTGTCCCGATATACGGCCCGGGACCGAAAAAAAGACCGGCCGGGGTCATTTACATGAAATTGTCCCTTTCCTGGCTTAAGGAAAAAATGGACTCATTGAACCTTGAAAAAAGCACTTTCGGGCTGATACTGACGAAAAGCGGCGTCATCCTCTATCATCCCATAGCCGACATGGTATATAACCGGACGAACATCTTCGACCAGCTCGAGGCCAGAAAAGGGACCTTGAAGAATTTCGACCGCCAGCGCATCATCATGCAGAAAGCTGTGCGCGGCGAAAGCGGAGAAGGCTACAATGTCTCAAGGACAGGACAGTCGTTCTGGTATTTTTACCGCCCCATAAAAACGACCGGATGGTCATTGGTCGTGCGCTTCATGAAAGAAGAGATCCCGGTAAACGGCAAGGCTATACGTAACCAGAAGATCCGTATCGCCATAGGCATGATCTTCCTCTTAACAGCCGTAACCGCGCTTTTCCTTCGCCTTTACGACCCAAAAGCGTTCAAGCCTTACAAGCTATGGTACGTCTCGATAGTATTCTCTGCCTGCTCCATAGGCGCGGCGTCTTATACATGGTATCTCGCTTACGCGGTCCCGATAAGCGAATACCAGCAGAACAAGACCGTGATAGACGACGCTGTGGCGCTTGAAAAATTCCTGACCGCGTCCAACAGGCTCTTCAGCGTAGCCGACGCATAGCCGCCGGCATTCATCCCTACCGGCATACACATCCAGACCATGGAGTTCTCATCGTCGAACAATATCGCTATCTCAGGCTATATCTGGCAGCGTTTTACCAAGGGCGCGCACGACAACCTGCCCCGCGGCTTCACTATGCCTGAAGCCAAGTCATTGAACGTGAGCGAGGCCTACCGCATAAGCGACAAGAAAGAGGAGATCATCGGCTGGCGTTTTGAAGCGACTATCCGCGAAGAGTTCGATTATTCGAAGTATCCATTCGATCATCCGAACATCTCAGTGTGGCTGAGGCCTACGGACTTCGTCCATAACATCACCCTTATACCCGATATCAAAGGTTACAAATACACAAATGCCTCTGCTCTCCCGGGCCTTCAGACAAGGCTGGCTTTGCCGGGATATATTTTCGCGGGAACATTCTTTAGCCTGGACCCCAGGACAGGCAATACCAATTTCGGGAAACCCGCAAAAGGCAGTGAAATAAGATATCCGGAACTTTATTACAACATACTGATCAAAAGGAATTTCATAACGCCGCTTGTATCCAAGTTCTTCCCTGTCCTCATCGTCATCTCTATGCTGTTCATCGTCATGCTGAGCTTTACGGCAGACGCGGAGAAACAGAAAAATTTCGGGCTGACGGGGCTTGCTGTCGTCGGACTGGTAGTCTCATTCTTCTTCTCAACGCTCTTGACGCAGATCGACTTAAGGCAGCAGTTCAATACCGGCGGCATCATATTCATAGAGAACTTTAACTTCATCACATACCTGGTCCTCCTTTTAAGCGCAGTGCAGGCATTCCTGTTCGCGGCTGGGAAAAAGATCCGCTTCATAAAGTTCGAGCACTGCCTGATCCCTAAGGTCCTATACTGGCCTGTGTTCACGGGCCTGGTCCTCTTCGTAAGCCTCGTATATTTCTTTTAGGCGCGCGGTATACTTCCTGCAGGCGAAAATTGGTCATAAAAAAACAGAATCAGGCACTGTACGGCGGATAGCGATTGTTTTATTATAGCTTTATGATGAACCACGAGCACGACCGTAATACGATGTCCGGCATTAGCGAAGAATTATTCCATACCCGTCTTCTTTTGGAGAGGACAAAACGCCTCTCGGACATAGGCGTCCTGGCCTCTACAGTGGCCCACGAGCTGAGGAACCCGCTGGCCGCGATCTATCTGGCAGCGGCTAATATAAGAAGAAAAGCGAAAAACCCTATTTTGGATAAGCATATAATCAATATCGAAAAGAAAGTCGCTGAGTCGAACCAGATAATAAATAATCTCTTCTTTTATTCCCGCCTCCGGCCTCCCCGATACGAGAGGGCCGGCATCATCCGGATCATAGATGAATGCGTCGATTATGCGCTAAAGAGATACAATAAAGACATACGATTGAAAAGGGTGTTCGCGGATACGGAAAATATAGAGATCAACGCCGACCCTACCCAGCTTAGGGAGATCATCTGCAACCTATTGAACAATGCCCTGGACGCTGTAAGGCCTTTCGACGCAAATATTGAGGTCGGCGCCAAAAACGAGCAAAGGACTGTCAGGATCTATGTCAAAGACAACGGCTGCGGGATAAGCAAAGAGGATCTCACAAAGGTTTTCGATCCGTTCTTTACTACCAAGGCGAAGGGAACAGGCCTTGGCCTTACGGTCTGCCAGCAGATAGCCCACATGCACGGAGGAAGCATTCACATCGAAAGCGAAGCGCTGGTTGGCACTACAGTAACTGTCATACTGCCGAAGGAAGGCCGCCTGTAAACGCGAGGTCCAACAATTCATCAGTGTAAGAATCGAGCAAGCCCCTGTATTTCCTGTCAAGAGAAAAGGTCCGGCTCATTTTTTTTGCTTTTTCCCTGAAACGCCGGATATCGTCCGTCGCTCGCTCAAGCGCGCCTGTGGCCAGGACTATCGAGCGGACAGCAAGCAGCTCTTTTTGGGCGATCCTTTTTGCGGTAAGCACTTTTCGTATGAACGCCTTGTCCCTGACTGACGACCGGTTAAAGGCTTCCCATAAAAGCGTCGTCCTCTTAGCTTCTCTCAGGTCCGTAAGCGGAGATTTACCTATCGAATCCTCTCCCTGGAACATGTCCAGTATGTCATCCCGTATCTGAAACGCCCGGCCCAGATATCGGCCGTATTCGGCAAGTCTCTCGACGTTCTTAGGCCCTGAGCCGGCCAGCATAGCGCCCAGAGAAAGCGGCAGTGAAAAAGTATACTGCGCGGTCTTTAGATCATATATTTTAAAGATCTCTTCTTTAGTGACCTTGCCTATATCTTTAAGCGTACATAATAATTCCTGCCATTCTCCGGTCCCTGTAGCTACCGCGGTATCGGCGAACCGCCTCAACGCCTCTTGCTTACTTTCAGGGTCGCCGATATCGGCAGACATGAACGCTCCGATACCCATGGCATAGAGAACATCGCCCATGATTATCGCCAGGCCTTCACCTCCAAATTTGGCGCGGGCATGTCCCTTCAGCTTCCTGCCCAGCAGCGCGTGCATGGACGGAAGCCCCCTCCTCAGATCCGCGTCATCTATGATATCGTCGTGGATAAGGACAAAATCGTGCAAGAGTTCAAGCGAGACTGCCGCGGAATATAGGCCCTGAGAGTTTTTTCCGGAATGGCCCAGGTAACTTAAGGCGAAGAGAACAGGCCTGACGCGTTTGGCTTTACGGGTTATGAAATCCCGGACGTATGCGGCAAGGTTCGGCGCAGTCCTATCGAGTTCATAGCGATTGCCCAGCGTCCGGGCGAAATCTTTAAGGCTTTTATCTATGTTCTTCCTTATCCCGCGTAACATTTCTGTATGGTAACATAAATAGGAGGGGAAGACAACACACAATGCGCTAAGCTTTCGACAGGACCTCGTCCCTGTAACGGATATACTGCTCGAATATCCGCTCGCTGACGCGCTCAATAGGCTCCAGGCACACGACCCATCCTGAGGGGTCCGGCAGGCCCCTGGCTATACGAGCGAGAGCCTCGTGCACGGCCTGCGAGAACGAAAAAAGCCCTTTGCTGGAATCGTTGATGACGATAAGCGGTACCTTAAGATCATAATTTTTAAAGGTATCCGTCCAGTCAAGCGTCCTTCCGTCAGACAACGAATTACCTCGGATAATAGCCATAAGATCACATTTCGGCCGGTGGACCCCGGCTCTGCGCGCCGCTATCTTCGCTGTCGTCTCGACGAGCGCGTTCACCTCGCCGAGAGGATCTTCGATATTTTTGAGCGTTTCCGTAGCGCCCTGCTCCACGACCGTCACTCGGGTAGCGTTCCCCAGAACTGTTTGCATAACGGCTTGTAATTGCCGTACCTTTCTTGCGAGGGCTAAGTCTTTCGTATATAGGAAAACCTCGCCGTCCTTGAGCACGCCTTTTTGTCTTAATATCGCGAGCGTCTCTTCCAGATCGTACATGACCGCATTCTTTAAAATATCATCCGCGTAGAGGATCATGGACCTTGGGCGGCCCGTCTCAAGCGTCCCGCACAACGCCTCTATCCGGCTCCCTGCAAAACGCATGGCACTCTGGGCGTCTACGGTAAGAGCCTCAGCGGATACCATGTTCCTTTCTTTTATCTCTGCCAGATATCGCCGTACCAGAGCCATATCGGGTCTGGTCCCGGAATGTTGATAATCAGGATAGCGTCTAATGAACCCGGCCGCCTTCTTTATCACCTCATCACTCGCCGAACTAAGATCCTCGGGAAGTTTCCCGGCCAACTCGGTCTCGACGAACGCGAATACCGGAGCGAACCTGTCGGCAATACGCGGTTCCTGCCTGTCCATGAACCGGACCGCTGCCAGAAGAGCCTTTTTAAGCTTGGCATCTCTCCTGGTCAACGCCTCATATTCCCTGGCTTCGGTCAGGAACGCCGCTATCTCGGCGTTAATATCCGGACGGATCGTCGTTTGTCTCCGCCGGACTAAAAGTTCTGTCGTCTCATGTACAATAAGAAGATATCTAATAATATCCCGCACGCGCTGGATGGTATCCCAATCGTAGTTATCTGCCAACGCATCCAGCTTACGCAATAATCTCCGGGTCTTATGCTCGATAAAGAAATAGACCTCTCCCTTCCGCTCTTCGATACCCGCCGACGCAGGCATCCTGTCCCTGTAGTACCTGTTTTTCTTTGGCACGGTCGCCTGAAAATACCGGTACTGGTCCGGTAAAGATCGTTTCAGCATCTCAAGCGGAATTCGTAATGCCCTCGGAGATATCTCCCACCTGTGCGGCTTCGGGGCGGATCTACCCGCTTCCATCCGCGCGCCCAGACGGGACGATGCCGCCTCGTTATTGCCTGAGGCATCGAAACCGGGATTGACGACGCGGGCGCCTTTCCTTCCCAAAAGCCACATGGACTCCATATCATCAAGGTACAAAGGCCGTGACCCCTCTTCGCCCAGCTTGATCTGTCCCGGTCCTTTCCACTGGTAAAATGGTTTCACAGATACCGACCCGCCGCGTTTGTCCGCTCCGGCATGCCCGGACGTCCAACCGATAATGACCTCTCCTGACTTCATGAAAAATGCCGCAAGTTCGCCATAATCCTCGAGGAACTCTCCGACAGAGGTTTTTCTGAGACTACCGTACTGTACGATAGACTTGATCTTTGTGCCGTCCAGTTGGAGTTTCTCCTGCGCCTCTTGCATATCACGTTTAAAGACGCCTGCGAAAAATATCCGGTCCTGTTCTGCCGGAGAGATACCTTGAGGCTTTTTGTCCTTAAACCTGACGACTGCTTTCGCAACATCGAACTTGAACGCGGAGTTTTTAGGCAGATCGAACCGTATCTCTATCTCTTTGTCTTTTGTCCTTCTCATCTCGAGTGCCAGACGGCAAACCTTGCCACCGGCCTTAAAGGTTATACTGTACGAAAGTTCTTTCCCAACAGGGTTATTTATCGTCACAACGACACAGTTGATAAAGGACTGTTCAAAGTCGTTATATGCGCCGGCCTTTCCTGCATTAGTCCTTTCCCCGTTAATTTCAAAAGTGATTTCAGGCAGACAATCCAAGGCAGCCATCCTTACCGTATCGCCGTCCCAGACATCGACTTCGCGGATGACCGCGTCTTTTTGACCGCCGGAGGCCTGTCTGGGCGATTCCGCCTCGTTGCCGCCTCCGGTATCAGCCGACGAACGAACCATCTTCCCTCTCCTTCCAAGCAGCCACATGGATTCCATATCATTAACGTACAAAATCCGGCTCTGTTTCCTGAGCACATATTCATTTGGACTTTTCCAATCATAAAACGCTCTCAAGGTAATAGATCCTCCACGTAGATCTGCGCCTGCATGGCCAATGGCGGATCCAATAACAACCTCACCGGATTTTAAAAACACAGCCGCAAGTTCGCTGTCCTCCTCAAGGAATTGTCCAACATCAGTCTTTCTGGCTCCGCCTCGTTCAACAATCGATTGGATCTTTGCGCCGTCCAGTTGGAGCTTCTCCTGCGCCTCTTGCATATCACGTTTAAAGACGCCTGCGAAAAATATCCGGTCCTGCTCTGCCGGAGAAATACCTTGAGCCTTTTTGTCCTTAAACCTGACGACTGCTTTCGCAACATCGAACTTGAACGCGGCGTTTTTAGGTAGCTCAAACCTTATCTCGATCTCTTTGTCTTTTGTCCTTATCACATCGAGGGCTAAGCGACGGATATTTCCTCTGCATCTAAACACTATCTCGTCTTCCATTGTTTCTCCGATAGTTCCCATTGCGGCCTGAGAAAAAATGCCCATATACGATTGTGTAAATTCGCCGTTACTGCCGGCTTTCCCTGCATCCGTCCTTTCCCCATCTATCTCAAAAGTAATTTCGGGTAAACAGCCCAAGGCAGCCATCATTACCGTATCGCGGTCCCAGACATCCACTTCGCGGATGATCGTGTCTTTTTTGACCCCGGCGCGAGAAAGCCCTAGACCATCTATCTGAGCGGCTGTAGCGATCTTAAAGATCGGCACTTCGGCACTGTTTGTGCGTAGCCCCATATGTAAAGGCTCTTGATGTATCTTGGGTTTTATTCCTCCCCTAACATAGTTGACGGTCCCGATGTTATCATAGGAGATACATCCTAATTCCTCTACCTCGCCTATCCTTGACGGGTCGTCTCCAAGTTCTATGACCCTATAAAATTTTATAATAACCTCTGTTCTAGTATTGTCGACCTGGACGACAATATCGCCCTTGGCGAGCAGATCTTTCCTTACAGCAAGACCCGATTCGTTTATCACATTTACACCGGCCCGGCCCAAAAGCTCGCACCAACTCCCTGCCCCAACTCCCTCGGAAACAGCTTTTTTAAAGGCTTCTTCATCCTTACCCAGGATAGCTGAAATCATACTGAGAACGGCAGGATCATCGATTTGTGCAGCCAGGGAAGATCCGGCTGCTTGCTCAACGATAATTGTCGAGCTCGTGATCCTTGTTGCCTCGCGTATATCTATGGATACAGCCGCGGCACTCTTCTTGGTCACGGTGACCTCATATCCGAATTCCCTGCCTTGAAGCTTTATCCTGAACCTGAAAAGCCCTATCGAACCGTCTTGCGCGGAAATAATTCCAAGGAATACTTTTTTCGCTTCCATCTCCAATAGGCCCATATTCTCTTCGGGCGTCATGGCGTTGATACACGAGCCAAGAGTTGTCTTGATGTCACCGGCCTCTACCTCGACAGTACCGGCCAGGTTCATGAAAGCATCAAAGAGGTTCTGAGTTGTTATGGTCTCGACCGTGACCTTCGTAACCGGCTCGGCTTTAGGTTGCTTGACAACTATAGTTTGAGTAAAATCTTCTTCATCCGCGGCCGAAGCTTCCCCTGCCTCGCCGTCCTCCTCAACCTCTCTTTTCTCTATACGTGCTTCGTCGATGTCAATAGTCCCGAGATCCGGCACAGCTTCCTGTCCCGTCCTCAATAAATAACAAAAATCCGTATCGGCCTCCGGCAGAGGCTCTGCCATATTCTGGCAGGGAAGGATCTTACGGAACCCAGGGTTAGGCAAAGGTGTAAACGCCCCGTCCTCAAAATGCCCGTATTCAATGACCAGGATCTTATAAGGCGCGCTTCCCCAGGCTATCCCATCGAACGTTCCTAGGCATAGCCGTCCCTGGCTGTCTTTATAGACCAAGAGATCGTTCTTCTTGAAACCTTCGGGCACAGTTTTTGCCGGCCCGGTAAAATAGACCCTGGTCCCGTTCTCTGCCACCATTTCCTGGAGAGACGAGTATAGGCCGGGATCCCTGAAGATGTCCGAAAGTGCGGCGTTTATCGTATCGGATGAAAGGGTGGACGCTGCATTACAAAATCTGTTGTAGTCTCCTTTTTTGGTCCTGATGGGCTCTTTGGTGCGGATATTGACGCGGACCTTTTTAGAGCTGGCGGTGTCGGTGATCTCAATAGATAACGAACGGTCGCTCGTCTTGGCCACGGTCACCGTAAATGTCAACCCAGGCTCCATACCTTTGACCTTAAGCGAGAACGAACCTGTCTTTACTGCGCCTGGCTCTTGCTCCAGCGCCTTATCATATAAGCCTCCTACTTTACCGAGGAATTCCGAGCCAATCCTTGTCATCCCTGCGGCCTCCAGGCACTTTCCGAGAGCGGTCTTTCTTGAATTGATCCTAACCTCAAGGTTCTTTGCCAGCGTAAGAAATTGATCAAAGAAGATACGGGCCCCTATGGCTCCGACATCGACTGTGGTACCGTCGATATTTTTTTGAATTTTCTGAACTTCGGCCGGCAACTTCGCCGGATCGAGCTCGAACGCGCCAAGGTCTACCGAAACAGGCGCGGCTTGATCCTCAACCCGGGGTTTCGGCGGTTCAGTATATTTTTTAACAGGAATATTTATCCACCACATTGTCCTGCCTTCTTCCTCATAGAATCCTACTGTCCCGCCCGCTGCTATCACGGCCAGTTTTGCCTTCAGGAAGGGCTGGATATTGAACGGGGCGCTTGAGATCTTCTCAGGCGTATCGTACTCGGCGGCCTCGGCTCCGAATAATATGCGCTTCAGGAACTCACTCTTCGCCGGGCATGTGATCCTCGCCTTTATGCCGTCGTCCGTCCTTTCCCATTCTATAGCGATCGGCCCTGCCTGATCAACGCCTGCCTGGTGTCTATCGAGCAGCTTACCCATCTCTTCGGTATCACGCGAATAATAATCGACCGGCGACTCATTCCGGTCATTCCTATATATATAAGGCGCGATGGCCGCCATTTTACCTAACGCTACAGCCGACTTCAGCCAGTCTTCGATCGCCGTCTTGGCCTCCACCGCGGATCCCTGCGGAGACTTGCCTTGCGCGGGCTGCACGGCATCAGGCATAGACGCCGTAATAGCTTTGATCGCTTTTTTAACAGGTTTATCGTTCAACCCGGGTCTTGGCACGGTCGAGAGGACCCTGGTATCTTCGGTAACTGCCAGATCGAACCTGATGCCTTCTTCGGGTTTACGCATATCCGCAAGTCCGAGAAGCGACTCCAGATCTTCGCGCTCCAGCGGCTCATAAGGATCCCCGGCCATAAATTCCGCGATCCTTCTAAGCGTACTCTCGTCCTCCTCATGCGCGCTGACGGTCTTTTTCTCTTCGCTCGTATCCTGAGCGAAGCTCAGCTTTCTGACAACGGCCTTCTCGCCCTGGCCGCGAAGAACAGGATGCACGATGAACCTTCTGCCGCCGTCTGATCCGAGTGTTTCGGTATAGGAAAGGAACGTATCGATGAATCTCTCTTTCAGGACCTTCTCCATGTTCCTGGCCCCGAGGCGCGGGTCCCTGCCAAGCTTCTCAAAATAGTCTATCAACTGTTCACACTCAGTCTCGTTATCACCCAGCTTAATACTGTATCCGTTAGCTTTTGCCCATATGTTAACATAATCGTTTATGGTCTTTTCTATAACCTTTCTCCTTACGTCTCCCCATAACGGCCTGAAAACGTGGACTGAGTCGATACGGTTCATGAACTCCGGGCTAAAGAACGCCTTGTGCCTGGCGATAAGCGTATCGGTAAATTCCTTTTCGAACGCTTCTATCTCCGTAGGATCGTTCCGTCCCGCGATATCTTCGATCCTCTGGTACTCGGCCTCTTCGACAGACAGGTTCGATGTGAATATGATCAGGCACTCCGACAGGGAATATGTATTCCCATGGTTGGATGTTATCCGCCCGTCCTCGAGCATCTGTAAAAACGCGTTAAATATGCTTCTATCGCTTACCTTATCTATCTCATCGAAAACAATAACGCCTTTGGGGTTCTTCTTTAAGAACTCCGCAAGCTGCCCTTCGCTCTCGTCGTAGCCTGCGATCTTCGGCGGCGTCCCAAATATCGACCAGAGATATGACCGGTCGGTGCATTTACGCATATCGATCACGAAATACGGCACGCCGCGCTCC
>Ga0172375_10010832_pt1 | contig 11729 bp, 11 predicted proteins | sample LakKiv1m_FD_114537 | JGI IMG/M metagenome (GOLD analysis project Ga0172375, IMG submission 114537) | Freshwater microbial communities from Kabuno Bay, South-Kivu, Congo - kab_092012_11.1m | ecosystem: Environmental > Aquatic > Freshwater > Lake | place: Democratic Republic of the Congo... | reverse complement strand
CGGCCCACGGTCTCGACACCACCTTGGTGGCGGGGATGTTTTTCCAGGTGGTGTTGGAGGCCTCCCGATTGCCCAGCGGCCCCCAGGAACGGGTCTCCTTTGTCCGCAAGAAGGCCAAAGATTATCTGGTGACGCAGCTGGCCGGGCAGATCACTCTGTCGCAGTTCTACCGTCTCCTGAACCTCATCGAAGAGGAGGCGGGTCATTATTTCGCCCGGCCGGATTGGTCGGGGGTCAGGCCCGGCCTCCGGGAGATCCGGGAGGTCAGCCCTCTCCCGCCGGGGCCGGACCCGATCAAGGGCGAAGCCCTGCGCCAGGCGCTGGCCAAAATCCCTTTGCCTTTGAAAGGCCGGCGCAAGCTCACCCCCGAGACCCTGTTAGACTTCCTCCGGGAGACCGAGGGCCGGTGGTTTCGCCTGCTGGACTTCGAGGACCGGTTTAAAGTAAACAAGAAGACCGCCTGGGGTTATTTAAACCTCTTGCTCCAGGAAGGCGTTCTGACCCACAACGGGGAGAAGGCCAACCGGGTGCGTTATGGCCTGTCCGAGCCTTTCCAGGCCCCAGGCCAATCCAGCCCGAGTCCCGAGCCCCTAAGCCCCGGACCGCATCCCTGACGTTCGGCCCCGGATGAAGATGGAGAGGCCGGCTGTCTTCTAGCCTTCGTCTGCAGGCTCCCGGGAATAGTGTTACGAAAAACTTCACGCAACTGCCTGCTTAAGGAGATGCCGGTTTTTCCCCGGGCCCATACCCCCCCCAATTTGACGAAACGGTGATGATACGCGGCTGTAAGCCTCCTGATCTCCCCATGAATAATGAGCATTGGTGTATTGGACTTGCCCTTGGGCAATTTCTATGTTATATTAAAATTTATTGGCACGACCATTGCTTACTTCTAAGCCGTTAAGCGGGCCGATTCAGCAACACCCCCACCTTTAAATCCACCAGCCCTCTTAGTCCAGTCTGTGCCTGATCTATGCAAAGAAACCGAAGCCGCAGGAGGTAAAGCGGATATGAAAACTATGGTCTTTTTTTCACTCTTAACCACCCTGACCATCCCGGCCTGGGCCGAACCCTGGCCCCAAAGCCCTCCGAGAATCGGAAAGCTTCAACTGAAGCAGGAGTACTGGGACTACATCAAGGAAGCAGCCCAACGCTATAAGGTTTCACCTTTCCTCATCCAGGCGGTCTGCGCCATCGAATCGAGGTATGACCCTAAAGCCAAATCGGGGAAATGTTTCGGCCTGATGCAGTTGCATCGGGACACCGCCAAACAATATGAGGTTGACGCACGCAACCCCCGGGAAAATATCCTGGCGGGGGCGGCGGTGATAGCCAGGCTGATGCGGAAATACGACGGGAATCTCAAGAGAGTTTTACGGGGGTATAACGCCAGCTGCACCGGAGCCTATGAGCGGGAGGTCATCCGGGCTTATCACCAGGCAAAGTCCTTCAAAGCCTCTTCCTTGCCATCAGTCAATCAGCAGAATTAAGTTTGCCTTCCTCCCAGGTTTGGGGGTGCGGCGCCGCCATGGCATTCCCCTTGCAAAGTGGGACTATGGTCGCTGCTCCGCCATTTATCCGCGGGTTCCATTAAAGTAATCGGTAAGTTATATGGCGGCCCTGGCCGGTTAAAAATATAATCAATCCCCTGCCCGAGAATATTTGTGGCATAGACTGGTTAATCCAGATAAAATTTAACATTGTGGTTCCAGGTCTGTTAACGGCAGCGGACCGCGGCATCCTGCCGTTTTCCAGGTCTTGGACAAGATTATCGCAGTAAGGAACGATACATGTCTAGAGGTAAAGCACATCCCGAGCTGGGGCTGAAATTAGAAGTGACTGTAATTCCGGCCAAATTCCTGGATTGGACCCTGGCCGATATCGCCCATCATTTCGGCAACGGCCCGTTGTTGTGGCCAGGGGGGGCCGGGCGGGCTCAGGGGATCAAGTTTGTCCCGTATGAAATCAAGAAAAAGCGGGGTCGCAAACCCAAACCGAAAGCGAAACCCGTCCAGCAGCCCGAGGCGGCCACGGCCGGCAAAACCTCCCGCTGATCCTTACATTCCGGCTTTTTTTCAGATAACCAGCGATGGCCGTAAACCAGATTATTATCCGGGGCGCCCGGGAACACAACCTCAAGAATATCGATCTGGAGCTGCCCCGGAGCCGGTTCATCGTGATTACCGGGGTGAGCGGTTCGGGGAAATCCACCCTGGCCTTCGACATCCTCTATGCCGAGGGTCAGCGCCGCTACGTGGAGTCGTTGTCGGCCTACGCCCGGCAATTCCTGGAGCTGATGGATAAGCCGGACGTGGAGTATATCGAAGGGCTGTCGCCGGCCATCGCTATTGAGCAGCGCACCGCCTCCAAGAACCCCCGCTCCACCGTGGCCACTTCCACCGAAATCTACGATTACCTCCGGGTGCTGTTTGCCCGGGTGGGCACGCCGCACTGTTATCGGTGCGGTCGGCCCATCTCGTCTTTGAGCGTCCCCCAGATGGCGGACCAGATCATGGAGCTGCCTCCGGGGAGCCGCATCAGCATTTTGGCGCCGGTGGTGGTGAATCGCAAGGGGGAGCACCACAAGCTCCTGGAAAGACTGCGCCAGGAGGGTTACAGCCGCATCCGCCTCAACGGCGAGGTCATGGAGCTGGAAGAATTGCCGGTTCTGGATAAGAATAAGCGGAACACCATCGAGGCGGTGGTGGATCGACTGGTCATCAAAGAAGACCTGGGGGCCCGTCTCACCGACTCCCTGGAACTGGCTTTGAAACTGGCGGACGGGGTGGTCCGGGTGGCGGTGGTGGACGGAGAGGAGTTGCTCTTTTCAGAGCATTTCGCCTGCGATCACTGTGGGGTGTCGCTCCCGGAACTGACCCCCCGGTTGTTTTCCTTCAACAGCCCCCAGGGGGCCTGTCCGGCGTGCAGCGGCCTGGGGACCCGGCTGATCATCGATCCCGACCTGGTGGTCCCCAACCCCGGCCTGAGCCTCCGGGAGGGGGCGATCCGGCCCTGGGCCCAGCGTCATTCCCTGCGGCACCAGCAGATGCTGGAAGCCCTGGAGCAGCACTACCGGTTTTCCATGCACACCCCTTTCCGGGACCTGCCCCAGGAAGTCAGGGAGGCCCTGCTTTTCGGGTCTCAAGGGACGCCCATCAATTTTTTCTATGAGCAGGGCGGCCGCCGGTTTTATGGGCCCCGGCCCTTTCCCGGGGTGGTTCCCCTCCTGAAGGAACGCTATGACGAGACGGACTCGGCCCAGGTGCGGGAGGAGATCAGCCAGTACATGAACCTCCAACCCTGTCCTGACTGCGGCGGGGCCCGGCTGCGCCGGGAGGCCCTGGCCGTAAAGATGGGCGGGGCCAATATCAGCGAGGTGACCGGCTTCACCGTGGCCCAGGCCCTCGCCTGGTTCGGCGGCCTTTCCCTCAGTCCCCGCCAGGCGGAGATCGCCCGGCGCATCCTGAAGGAAATCACCGAGCGTCTGGGATTTTTGTCGGAAGTGGGACTGGATTACCTCAGCCTGGACCGGGCCACCGGCACCCTGGCGGGGGGGGAGGCCCAGCGCATCCGCCTGGCCACCCAGATCGGCTCCAAGCTCTCCGGCGTCCTCTACATCCTGGACGAGCCCAGCATCGGCCTGCACCCCCGGGACACCCAAAAACTCCTCCACACCCTGAAGGCCCTCCGGGACCTGGGCAATACCGTGATCGTGGTGGAGCATGACCCCGAGACCATCCGCCAGGCCGATTTTGTGGTGGACATGGGGCCGGGGGCGGGTCGGGAAGGGGGCCGGGTGGTGTTTAACGGCACCCCGGCGGAATTGTTGCACCATCCCCGTTCCCTCACGGGCCTCTACCTGTCGGGGCGGCAGGAAATCCACCTGCCCCCGGCGCGGCGCCGGCCCCAGGAATTCCTGCGCCTGCGCGGGGCCCGGGGCCACAATCTCCAAGACCTGGAGGTGGACATCCCTCTGGGAGTGCTGAGTTGCGTCACCGGGGTCTCCGGCTCCGGCAAGAGCACCCTGATTATGGACACCCTGTACCCGGCCCTGCGTCAGAAACTCTACCAGGCCAAGATTGCCGCCGCCCCCTATGACCAGATCCTGGGTCTGGACCACCTGGATAAGGTAATCAACATCGACCAGAGTCCCATCGGCCGCACCCCCCGGTCCAACCCCGGCACCTATTCCGGGCTCTTTACCATCGTGCGGGAGCTCTTCTCCCAGGTGCCCGAGGCCAGGCTCCGAGGCTATAAGCCCGGGCGCTTCAGCTTTAACGTCAAGGGGGGCCGCTGCGAGGCCTGCCGGGGCGAAGGGATCAACAAGATCGAGATGCACTTTTTGCCGGATGTCTATGTGCGCTGCGAGGTTTGCCGGGGCCTGCGCTACAACGCCGCCAGCCTGGAGATCCGCTACAAGGGCAAAAACATCGCCGAGGTCCTGGAAATGACGGTGGACCAGGCCCTGGAGTTTTTCGGGCCGGTGCCGGCCCTGCGGGAGCGGCTCAAGACCCTGGCGGACGTGGGTCTGGGGTATGTGCAACTGGGGCAGTCGGCCACCACCTTATCCGGGGGCGAGGCCCAGCGCCTGAAACTCTCCCGCGAGCTGAGCAAACGGGCCACCGGCCGCACTCTCTATATCCTGGATGAACCCACCACCGGGCTTCACCTGGCGGACATCGAGAAGCTCCTCCTGGTGCTCAACCGCCTGGTGGACGACGGCAACACGGTCATCGTCATCGAACACAACCTGGAGGTCATCAAGACCGCGGACTACCTCATCGACCTGGGGCCGGAAGGGGGGGAGGGCGGCGGCAAACTCGTGGCCGTGGGCCCCCCGGAAGAGGTGGCCCGCCAGCTGGAATCCTATACGGGGCAGTTTTTGCGGCCGCTGGTGGGTGGGCCCCTGGAGTTTTCCCCCCGGAGGGAGAAAACGGGGTAGGGGGCAGGCAAGCAGTTGGCGGTTATGGCGGGGCGGACCGTTAGAGGCTATTTCGGTGAATGGCTCCTGTTTCGGTTTGAAGCCGGTGATATCTTTGGCCTGGAATTGGTGCAATACCATTGAGAGGAGAAATTAATGTTACCCAGAAACCGACGCCCCACTCCCCCGTAAGAAATCCTGCGGTATGAATTCTTGGAGCCTTTGGGCCTTAGTCAGAAGCAACTGGCGGAGACGTTGGGCATCAGCCGGGTGCGCCTCAGCGAAATCCTCCGGGGCAAGCGGGCCATCACCTCGGATACGGCCTTTCGCCTGGCGCGGTTGTTTGGCACTACTCCGGAGTTTTGGATCGGCCTGCAAATCGACCTGGACCTCTGGGACACCTTGCAGGTCCATGGAAGAGAATACGAGAAGATTAAGCCGGTTAACCCGGCGGCGTCATGAGGGGTGAGGCACCGGTTAGACGAAGCCGTCTCGCCTGGGCCTATCGGCCCACCCGTAAAGCCGGAAAAGACCCGTAGGCCGTGTCTTACGCGCCAAATATAGCTCAAACGTTCAGCACGCCTTTAACCTTCTCCACCAGGTCTTGCAGGTCCGCCGCGTGGGGCCGGCCGTGGATGTCACCCAGGCGGCCGCCCACGGAAAAGTCTTGATATTTGCCGTGATATTCCCCCACCAGGTACCACTCGCCCACAATCTCATAGCCCAGGTGATCGAAGAGCTGCCCCATATATTTGACCGCGGGGATAGCTTCATTGACGCCGGTGTGGGCCCCGCCGTAGGTGCAATAAATCACCGCATTTTTGCCCGGCCGCCGGGGTGAGGCGGGTTTGATCTGGCTCGCGGCCACATACTGCCGCCGGAGTTTGGCGAACAGGTCTTGGATGGGCTGGCCCGGCAGCCATTCATAAACGCCGGAACCCGCAAAAACCAGATCATAGGGCAGGACGTCGATGTCTGCATCTTTGGTGACTTTTACCGTATCCACCTGGTGTCCCGCCTGCTGCGCCGCCTCCGAAATGGTTTTCGCCACCTTATCGGTATTGCCGGTGGCGGAGAAATAGAGGTTGAGAACTTTCATGGCTTGCTCCTTTCCTGGCATAGGTCAGCCTTAATCCTGGTGCAATGGTGCGCCGGGCGCCCCCTCAAGGAGGCTATTTTCCTGCTTTTTGTCAAGATGTGACTAAGAGGGCCTCAGGGCAGTGGCTCAGAGATATGTCAGGTATTATTGTGACCCCCAGCCGTCAGCCAAAGGTCTCGCAGGTTATTTTTAGAGTTTCTTCACCGCCTGGCGCGGCCCGGAATGACAGAATCGAATGACGACGGCTTGATAAAATCGGCTCCTCGGTCAGGCCGGCTATCAGGCCAGAGAACCAGATTCAGTGAGCCTTTTTTAAAATAATAGGGATTCGCTAAGGAAAAGCAAATTTACCGCGGCCTCAGGATGAAATTACCGGTTGGGTTCACTGGCCGAGACCTCTTCCTCCAGCCAGGTGAGAATCTTCACGGCCATCCGGCCGTACCAGGGGTCGCCCCGGTCCCGGGGCCGGGACAGGGGCACTTCCACCATTTCCCTTATCCGGCCGGGACGGGCCGACATCACCACGATCCGGTCCGCCAGGTAGAGGGCTTCGTCCACGCTGTGGGTGACAAACAGGATGGTCTTGCGATGCTCTCCCCAGATCCGCAGCAATTCTTTCTGGAGGAGGATGCGGGTATGGGCGTCCAGGGCCCCGAAAGGTTCATCCATTAAGAGAACCTCGGGATTGTTGGCCAGGGCCCGGGCGATGGCCACCCGTTGCTGCATTCCGCCGGAAAGCTCATGGGCGTAACACCGGGCGAACCCCTCCATTCTCACCAGCTGCAAAAATCGGCGGGCTATTTCCCGGCGCTCCTTTTTGGTCTGGCCCTGGAATTCCGGGCCCAAAGAGACATTGTCCCGAACCGAGCGCCAGGGAAGCAGAGAGTATTCTTGGAAGACCATGCCGATTTCCCGGTGGGGCCCGGTCATGGGGGTCCCATGGAAGCACACGGTCCCGGCCGACGCCTGTTCCAGGCCCGCCGCAATCCTCAGCAAGGTGGATTTGCCGCAGCCGGAAGGTCCCACCAGGCATAAAAAATCATTCATCTTGACCTGTAACTGAATCTGATCCAGGGCCTTGATCAGGTCACCCCGTTCGGTGACAAAATCCTTGCTCAGGTTATCGATTTTAATGACGGGATTTTGCATGGGATTGGGGTAAGCGCCTCTTACTTCTGCTGGCGCTGCCAGGAAAATTTCCGGTTTTCCCACAGCCGGAAGATAAGATCGAGCATGGCCCCCACCGCGCCGATGCTGATCATGCCGGCAATGACGATATCGGTGCGGGCCACGGTATAGGCATGGGTGATTAAGTAACCGACGCCGGAGAGGCTGCCGGGCAACATTTCGGCGGACACCAGGCACATCCAGGCAATGCCCAAACCGATGCGCATGCCGTTGACGATGGCGGGCGCGGCCGCGGGCAACAAAACCTTGCGGAAGATGTCCGATTCCCGGGCCCCCAACACCCGAGCGGAGTCAATCAGGATTTTTTGAACGTTTTTCACCCCATGAATGGAGCTGGTGAGAATGGGATAGAAGCCCCCGATGAATATAATAAAGAGCATGGAAAATTTTATATTATGCAAATAGACATACCACTGGCCCAGTTCTATCCCCACCAGGGTGGCCAGACTGGCCACCCCGAACCAGGCCATCACCAGGGGCACCCAGGCCAGGGGAGGGATGGGCCGGAAGAGGCTCAAGAAATTGTTGAAGACCTGGAACACCAGGCCATAATAACCCATGACGATACCTAGCGGCACTCCGATGAGCACCGCCAGGGCATAGCCCAGGAGCACCCGCACCAGGCTGACTACAATGTTGTCCAGGAGGGAGCCCATGCTGATGAGGTTCTCGGTGGGGCGGAACAGCAAATGGGCCACTTGTCCCACAAACGGGAGGATTACTTCATTGGCGATATGGCGGGCTAAGAAGCTCCACAGCAAGACCACCAGGACCGGCAGGGCCAGGGTAACGATTATCCGCCAGGTTATCGTCTTCACTGCGTGTCTCCTCTCGGCCTCAGATTCACGTAAACCGGCTCCCGCCAGGCCGCGACCTGGCGGGAACCGGGTTTCTTGTCACAGTCACCCAGGCCTCACTTGCCGGCGGTTTGTTTCACAAAGCTGAAATCAAAGAGCAAGGGTTTAGCTTCGTCCAGCTTCTTGCCTTTGAGGCTGCCCTTAAATTTGTCCATCTTATTGAGCATATCCATATAGATACTTACGCCCCGCAGCCAGTTCTCCGAAGGATCGGTGGTGTAGATAATGGTGGATTTCTCCACCGCGGCGGCCGGCACCCCGATCCAATCGGCGGTAATGGCGGCCACCTCCCCTGTGTGCTGGTTGCACCAGTCGCTGCTGAGGGTCAAAAGGTCGGTAAGGCCCTTAAGTACCTGAGGGTGCTGGGAAATTATTTCTTGATTAGCAGCCATGACGCAACACGGAAAGTTTTGCCAAAAACCGGGGGGCGGTAGATCCCGAAGGTCCAATACTATTTTGCCCACCCCCTTGACTTCGGCCACCTCCGGAAAGGGGGCCGGACCCACGCAGGCGTCCACCTGCTGGCTGACCAGGGCGGGAATCAAGTTGGCGGTGGCCTTGAGATCCACCATCAACACCTGGGCCGACAGGTCGTTGACGTCGCCGGTGATTTTCACCCCCGCCTGGTGCAAAGCCCCTTCAAACACGATGCGGGGGGCGCTGGTAGGGGAGTGGTAGCCGATCTTTACCGGTTTCTTGGAGGCCTTGATGTAGGCCAGGAAATCCTCCCAGCCCTTCAGCCGGGTGTCCTTGGGAAACACCAGACCCATGCCGTCCACATGGGTGGGGCACAAGGCCTTGAGAGGCATCCCTTTATCCGCCCCGGACATAATGGCGGTCACGGAGGCCATGCCTACGTCCAGGCGCTTCTGGGCGAACAGGGTGGAGGTCTCGGCCCCGCTTTTCACCACCACGATGTCCAGCACGGCTAACGGCTTGCCCTGGGCCACCAGTTCATATTTTTGTTTGGGAACTAGAGGTCTAAGATACGCCCCCTGGTCTTTAAACCCCTCCCCTCGGGCCATGGCCACGATGAAAGGAGTGTGGTGGGTGGTGAAGATATAGCCGAAATTGAGTTTGGGGATTTCTGCCGCCCCCAGGGCGACCCCGGTCAGGGTCCCCCCCAGGAGGAGGCTCACGGCCACTGCCAGCCACACGGCCTTGCTGGCCCCTGCTTTCTTCACGGTGATCATATTTTCCCTCCTTCTAGTTTTTCTGTAGGGCCGGTGACCGGAGCACGTCAGTAACGGACGGACATGCGGGTCCGCCCCTACGGTTTGTCGTTTTGCCCGGGGAGACCGATAGGGTTCCTGATGACCAACGGGCTTGGGGAACCCGGGGGCTCGGGCGCCGGCAATTTTCCCGGTCATGCTTCAAAAATCACTTTTCCAGGATTACCCGTGAATGCCCGGCTGACCAACGTCGGCCGGGGTTGAGCAGACAAAGAGGCGCGCTTACGGGGCCAATGACTCCAATTGGCCTATAGGCAAGTTCAGGTGGGAACGAGGGCTCGAGGACAGGCGTCCGGCGAAGTTAGGGAGGAAAATCTTTTAAAGGGTGGCTTATCGATAATTATCATGCTTACTTAAAAACCTGAATAGTTCAAATCTTCAGGCTTCAGCCCTCACCCATGGTGAGGTTGTAGGCCAGGTTGTCCAGCTTGACGGTGAAGTCGACGTTTTCCACCGCCAGGCCTTCCGGGACCTGGAGTTGGATGGGGGCGAAGTTGAGAATGGCCTTGACGCCGGCGGCGATGAGGCGCAGGGCCGCCATCTGGGCCTTGGCGGCGGGGGTGGCGATGACCCCGATTTCCACCCCCTTCTCCCGGACCACCGCCTCCAGGTCTTCCATGGGGTGGATAATCTGGCCGCTGGGCACCCGGCGTCCGACTTTGGCCGGATCGACGTCGAAGACCGCCACGAACTCGTAACCCTGGCGGATAAAATTTTGATGAGCCAACAGGGCCGAGCCCAGGTTGCCGATCCCCACCAAAGCCATCTTCCAGGTCTTGTTGAGGCCCAGGATGCGCTTGATTTCGAAGAGCAGCTCCTTGACGAAGTACCCCACCCCCCGGATGCCGAACTCCCCGAAGTAGGCCAGGTCCTTGCGGATCTGGGCCGGGTTGATGCCACACTTCTGGGCCAGCTTATCCGAGGCGATGATCTTGACCCCTTCCTGGGCCAGGGCCTCAAGGTAGCGGGAGTAAATGGACAAGCGGGTGATGGTGGCCGTGGGAATTTTGGAGAATTTCATCACTGAGCGCATTGCTTAGCCACTAGGCGATTCCGACGGTCCTTGTGGAATATTGCACAAATAAAGGGCCGAAAAGGGGGGCCGGACGCGCCCCCCTTTGGTCACTCAGTTTCTTAGATTTTGAAGCCCAGCGCTGCGGCGATGGGTTTGGTCATGGGGTAGGCGTACAGGATAATCAGCGCCACGACCAGGGCGTAAATACACAGAGACTCGATCATGGCCAGACCGATGAGCATGGTGACGGTGATTTTTCCGGAAGCCTCGGGGTTACGGGCGATGCCTTCCACCGAGCTCTTCACGGCCAGACCCTGGCCGATGCCGGTACCGAAAGCGGCAATGCCGATGCCGAGGCCGGCGGCCAGCACTGCGTAGCTGAAAAAGGTGCCCAGGCTGGCGCTCGCCCCGGCTGCGCCGGGTTCTGCCGCCAGGGCCAGGGAAGCCCAGAGTAAGGTTACCAGCATGCTCAGTCCAAGTACCAGGGATTTTCTCATTTCCTAAAACCTCCTTAAATAATGGTGAGATATATGAAGTGGCCTTCTTCCAAAGTTTGTGGCGGCCCAGGCTTCGGGCCTGGGCGGCGCAAGGTGCAGCCCGCGGCTACCTATTTCTTAGTGGGCGTGCTCCATGGACCCGGCAAAGTACATCATGGCCAGCAGGGTGAAGATAAAAGCCTGCACGGTGCTGGTGAAGACCGCCAGGAACATCATGGGCAGGGGCGCCAGGAACTTCCCGGCCAGGAACAGCAGGATGGCCAGAACCAGGTCCTCACCCATGATATTGCCGAAGAGACGCAGGGTCAGGGAGAGCACCCGGGCGCAGTGCCCCACGACCTCAATGGGAAAGAACAGGGGCGCCAGGGCCGGAATCGGTCCCAGGAAGTGCTTGATATACTTGGCCCCATGGTACTTGACCCCCAGATAGTGAGTAAACACGAAGGTGCACAGGGCCATGGACAGGGGGGTATTGATGTTGGCCGTGGGGGAGAAGAACCCCGGGATCAAGCCGATGAGGTTACAGGTGACAATGAACAGGAACAGGGTGCAGATGTAAGGGAAAAAGGCGCGCCCTTCTTCGCCGGTAATCTCCACCATGAACTCTTCCAGTCCGCCGATGATCAGCTCAAAGACATTCTGGGCCCCTTTGGGCACCAGGGAAACCTGGCGGCTGGCCAGGAGACCCAGACCCAGCAACAGAAGCATAATGAGCCAGGTGTAGGTGACGTGGGGCGGAATATGGGTCTTAAAAATTCCTTGGATAAGATCAAGAAATAGAATGGGGTGTTCCATGGGACGGGTTTGCCTCCTTATTCTTAAGCTTGATCGTCTCGTTAATGGCGGCCAGCATCAAGGTCAGGACCACGGTGGACAGGCCCACCAGCAACCCAAAGATATCGACCCAGCCGTGACGGACT
>Ga0172375_10010831_pt1 | contig 11730 bp, 7 predicted proteins | sample LakKiv1m_FD_114537 | JGI IMG/M metagenome (GOLD analysis project Ga0172375, IMG submission 114537) | Freshwater microbial communities from Kabuno Bay, South-Kivu, Congo - kab_092012_11.1m | ecosystem: Environmental > Aquatic > Freshwater > Lake | place: Democratic Republic of the Congo... | reverse complement strand
TAGACCCACACCCTCAACGGGTCGGAGGCGGCGCGTCCCAATCACGTCTGGTGGTTGTCACCAACTCCAACCCGGGTTCCGCGCCGCCGCCGAAATCCTAGCCCACCAAGTACGCCCACGCCAAGTAGCGATTGCCGGGATTGCCGGGACGGACGAGGCGTTCGCCGCGGCGCTGTGGCGGCTTGCAGGCAAGCGTCGAAGGCCGCAACGTTACTTGGCGCTGTCTGGAGGCCGGACCGCCGGGCTCTTGCGGAGTAGGGCGGGTATGTCGGCTTTCTCGAAGAAGGCCTTGATCCGGGCCGCCTGTCGCTCCCGCATTGCCTGACCGTCCGTCAGCGCCGCAACGGCTCGGGCGATCATGTTGTCCGGTCCGAGGAACAGCCGCGGATCGCCGGAACAGACCAGCAACGTGGTCTCGCGTCGAACGGCGTCGGCAATGTCGTCCGGTTGCGTGCTTGGCGCCAGGATCATGGTCCGTTCGCTGTGGGCGAATATGCCGCCATGCGTATCGGTGGAGCCAACCATGGCGGGCAGCAGACCGTTCGCTTTCCACTCGATGTACTCGGGAATCGGATGCTCCCAGGCATCGACGGCGGTGCCGAGCAGGGCTCGTTTGCCCGGCGCTGGATACCACTCGCTCCAGATCTTGTCGGAGCGGCCGGGATGGTTCCAATGGATTACGGCTCCCTGCTTGTGGGCCGCCTTGACGATCTCGGAGGGGTGCAGTTCATGACTGATATGTTCGCGCACCGGGTGCGCGTTGAAATGACCCCATGCGGTGGTGACTTCGTCGCAGGGCACCACGGAAAACCCGACGCCAGCTTCGTCAAAGAGTCTTGCGGCCAGAAGCCCGCCGTCGACACAGTTGTGGTCCGAAATCATGACGAAGTCCATTCCGCAGTAGAGGGCCTGCAGAGCCAGCCCGACGGGGGTGGAAATGCCGTCCGACCAACTGGTGTGGACATGCACATCGCCGCAGTACAGGGTCATGTTGGTGACGGCAGGGGGCGTCGCTGTCGGTTTGGGAATCGCGCGCAGCACGGCCTGTCGCAGGAGGTCCGTATCGGCGGCCGTGACAGGCTTGCCAGCCTTGACGAGGCGCACGGCGATGTCCGCCGCCTCGCGCGAGACCGTGCGAGGGAAGATGACCCGGTTGCCGTCGAGGGCGACAATGACGCCCGGATCCTGCTGTGGAACCGCGCCGTCGAGGAATGGGGCTTGGAATTCGCGCGGTGTCGTTGTGCCGGGGTCGAGGTGAGAGACCGTCTTGCGCACGCTCTTGAGTCCGCGAATGCGCGCCAGGTCGTTCGTGTCGGAGGGCAGCCCGGCGATGAGACACCAGGCGTTTGTGGATGCCTGCTGAAGATCGGTGACCGGCTTCCCGGTCTTGGCAGCCCAGGCGGTCAGCGCCTCCTTCACCGTGCCCGAATCCGCGTAGCAGACGGCGGCGTCGGCGCTGGCGTAGTCAACCATCGAGGCATCCATGATGTAGGTCCGGCCTCTAGCGAACGAGCACATCAGAACATGTCTGGCCGGGTCGAAACGGGTCATGTCGGCGTTGACGATGCCGAGCGGCCATTGCATGGATCGCGCGGGCAGGTTGGCAAGTTTGAATTCCTCGACGCGCGCCTTCTGCCAGGGCTCGTACGGGTTCCATTGTTCAAACTGACTGCGGGCGCCGCCGGCGTTCGGGTGTTCCTTTACGGTTACCGTGGCCAGCGGAACGTTCGCCCAATAGAAGACCACATGGTATGTCCTGGCGGTGTTGGACAGATCGCCCCAGTAATCGCGCGGCGCGCCCATTTCGATGACGACCTGAGATTCGGGCTGTGCGGCAAGGGCAAAGGCAGTGTTCGGTCCGGTGCAACCGGCCGGAAGGGCGCCGGTCTCCAACACGGCCAGGCGTGTTCGCAGTTCGTCGCAACTTGATTGAATCGCGAGCCGGTTTTGCGTTTCGACCGCCCACTTGACCTTCTCCACGCACGAGGCTGCGCCCGCCCAGGCGGCCGCTCTGAACGGTTCGGTTTGAGCCATTGCGGCGAGGTTTGCCTTCTCGATGCGTGCGATCCCTTCGGCGGCGGTCGTCCGGGCATCCGCGAGAAGGAAACGCGAGAGCGTGACATACCGCCGCATCATTCCCAGCGGCGCACCCTGCGCGTCGGCAAGGGTCGCTTCCACCTTGTACACACCGTCGCTGACACTTCCGGCGTTCCACGCGATTTTGCCGCTCGACGCGGTCTGCCAGGGCTTCGATGCATTCGACAGCGAGACGGGGCCGCCGCCAACCAAGGTTCCATTCCAATCCTTCACCTCGTAGGTTGCGAAACGGGCTTTGGCGGAGAGCGAACGGCTGAGTTCGAGCGAACCCTGAAGTGTCGTCCCCCCGGCCATCTCGCCTGGGATGGCCACCGTAACGGCCAAGTCGAGGGGCGTGTTGGCGCCTTGCGGAATGGCGTCTACAAACGTCCATCGGATCATCTTCTGCGGATACATGAACAGCGAGGTGGCGGCCTGCCAAGTCATGAAGAGCGGCTGGGTGGCCTCCGCGTCACGCTTGTCGTAGTCGTCCAGGCCGAACTGCAGTCCGATCGCGGCGCCAGCGGCCGGGTTGAAGGTGGGGAATGCGGACCAGGGCAGAAGGACTTCGACTGTCCATCCGCCGCGGACCAACTTGCCGACAGCGCGAGCGCCGTCGATGGCACCATACATGGAGTTGAACGACAGTCTGACCGGCTGGCCGCCGACGGGGGGGCGCAAGAACATCTGGTAGGCGCCCTTCGAGTAGGGCGGCTTCATGAACGACGGGCCGGTTCGTCCGTCGATGTACAGCTCGACGCAGTCCTGGGCGTACGGCTCGGTTTCGGGGCTGTTGTTGCGAACGTCGTCGTCGGCTACGAAGGCGGCGAGGCAGAGTCCCTCCCGGGTCCAGCCGCAGAGCACTTCCATGCTGCAGTCGGCGGGTCCGTTCCACTTGTGCGGCGGCCTGCAGTGCGAGATATGTGTCGCGGACCGGAGCGGCACGGATGCGGCGGCGTTCCACTCGGTGAGGTCGCCGTCAAGGGTGACGGCGCCGAGTTTAGGAAGGGCACCCTCCTGCGTAATCGGGGGCGCTTCCCAGCGCGGATCCGCGGCATTCGCGACGCCCGCGAACATTAACACAGCAACCGAGGGCAAATTGAATAGCTTCTTCATGGATCTCCATTGGGCGTCCGATTCACGGCGCATCGACATCCTTCACATCCAGCCCGCCTTCCTCCGCGGCCCCGAACAGGCGCCGGGCAAAGGAATCGGCCACGCTGTACATGGCCGGCACCAGCACCAGCGTCAGAATCGTCGCCACGCTCAACCCGAAAATGACGGCCACGGCCATCGGCGCCCACCACGAACTGGATTCAGCGCCGGCCACAAATTTCGGCGGCCAGGTGTGGAACTCGACACTCCACCCCACGGCCATGGGAATCAACCCCAGCACCGTTGTCGCCGCGGTCAGCAGCACCGGACGCAGCCGGGTCCGTCCGGCCAGCACAATCGCTTCCAGGGTCACCAAACCCGTCTTCCGGCGCAGGCCGATACAGTTAATGAGCACAATGGCGTTATTGACCACGACGCCGGCCAGGCTGATGACGCCGAGGCCCGTCATGATCACGCCGAACCGCATGCCGGTGAGCACCAGCCCCCACATGACCCCCACGAGCGAAAGGACGACCGACGAGCTGACAATCAGCGGCAGGACGGCCGAGTTAAACTGGGCGACCAGGATGACGAATATCAAGGCGAGTGCGACAAACAGCGCCTGTGCCAGGAAGACGCCGTTCTTCCGCATCTCCTCGGTGTCGCCGGTGTACTTCACCGAATAGCCCGCCGGCAGCTCGAAGTCTTCCAGTCGGTCGCGGATGTCGTGCACGATCTTGTCCACCCCCCGGCCCTGGTTGTTGCCGGAGAGCGTGATCACGCGTTTCTGGTTCTTGCGGCTGATCGTGCCCCGCCCGCCCGTGTACACCGCCGTCCCCAGGGAGGAAAGCGGCACGTTCGCGCCCGACGGCGTCGGCACGAGCAACCGGTCCAGCACGTCGGCCGCGTTTCGCTCTTCCGCGCGCAGCCGCACGGTAATGTCGAATTCATCCGCTTCCACTCGGTACTTGCTCGCCTCGGAACCGAAGATCGCGGTGCGGAGGTAGTGCGCCACGGACCGGGTGTCCAGCCCGAAGAGGGCCGTCCGGTCCCGATCCACGCGGAACTGCAGCTCCGGAAGGGCCTCTTCGAAGTCGTCCTTCAGGTCCACCAGGCCCGGCACGGTTTCGATCTGCCGGGCCACCCGGCGCGCGAGGTCGGACAGGGTTTCGAAGTCGTCGCCGGCCAGTTCGATGCTCACGGGCGCGCCCGTTGGCGGGCCTTTCTTCTCCTTCTCCACCAGGAGCTCCGCGCCGGGAACCACCCCCACCTCGGATCGAATCCGGTCCACCAGTTCCAGCGAACTCCCCTCGCGGTCGGCAAAGTCACGAAACTCGATGTGGATGTGCCCAACGTGGCTGCCGCTGCCCCCGCTGCCGATGTGCGACCCGCCGGCCGCGCCGGCCGTGGACAGGTAGAACTCGATGTCACGGTGCTTCGCCAGCAACGGCTCGATGCGGCGAAGGACCTCGTCCGTGCGCTGGATGCTGGTGCCCTGGGGAAAGCGCACGTTGATGGTGGCATTGCGCGGCTCGGTGCTGGGGAACAGCTCGACACCCCGCTCCAGCCGCACGTAGACAACGACGCTCAGCACCAGGAACGCGAACCCCAGCAGCAGGACCACGCCGCGGTGCGCCAGGGCGCCGCGCAACAGCCGCTCGTACGCCGCCGGGAACCAATGGTCGCCTTCCGTCCACCGCTTCTTCGGCTGGCTGATCCACAAGGAACACATCGCCGGGTTCAAGATCAGCCCCACGAACAAGGACGACAGAAGCACGATGATCAGCGTCTTGGGAAGAAACGACATGAACTGGCCCATGATATCCGGCCAGAACAGCAGCGGGGCGAACGCCACCACCGTCGTCAGGGTGGACGTGGTGATGGGCCATGCGACCTCGGCGGCGCCGCGGGTGGCCGCCGCCCGCCTGGAAAGCCCCTCGCTGCGGAGCCGGTAGATGTTCTCCACGATCACGACCCCGTTGTCCACGAGCATCCCGGAGGCGAGGACGAGGCTGAACAGCACGATCATGTTCATCGCCATGCCGCTGAGCCACATCACCACGAACCCGAGCATCATGGAGAGCGGGATGGCCAGCGCCACATACAGGCTGTTGCGCTTGCCCATGAACAGCAGCAGCACCACGACGACCAGGATGCCGCCCGAGGCGATGTTGTTCTCCAGCTCGGCGATCATCATCGCCACGTACTCCGACTCGTCGTACACGGTCGTGAGCGTGACGCCCGGCGGCAGGCTGAAGCCGCCGATCGTCTGCTTCACGCGTCTCAGCAGCGCGACGGAGTTCTCCCCCACGCGCTTCTTGACCATCAGGGTCAGGCAGGACTGGCCGTTCAGACGGGAAACGGACTCGACGTCCTTGAACGTGTCGACCACTTCGGCCACGTCCCGCAGGCACACGCGCTGGCCGTCGCGCGCCAGCAGCGTGATCTCCCGCAGATCCCTGGCCACGGCAAACTCGCCCGGCACGCGAACCTGGAACTTGTCGCCCCGGACCTCCACGTTGCCGGCCGAAAGCGTGGCGTTCTCCTGGAAGATGCGCTGCTGGATCAGGGCCGGCGAGACACTATAGGCGGCCATGCGCGTGGCATCCATCTCGACGCGAATCTCGCGCTCCCGCGCCCCGTACACCTCGGCGGCCTTCACGCCGGGGATTTCCTCGATCCGGTCGCGCAGGTCCTCGGCCAGCGCCTTCAGCCGCGGCTCGTCCACCGAGCCGGAAATGGCCAGCCGGAACACCGGCACGTCGGAGCTGACGTTCAGCGCCTGGACCAGCGGTTCGTCCAGGTTGTTCGGCAGGTTCTGCCGCGCCAGGTCCACCTTGTCCTTCACGCGTTGCTTCGCCTGTTCGATGTCTTCGCCCGCCAGGAACTCGACGGTGATAACGCTGACGCCCTCGGCCGACGACGACAGGAGGTTCTTCACGCCCTCGACGTCGTTCAACTGCTTCTCCAGCGGCACCGTGATCAGCTTCTCCATCTCCTCCGGCGACGTGCCCTCATACGCCGCCGTCACGAACACGTAGGGAATCGTGATATCCGGCATCCCCTCGCGGGGTATGGTCAGGTAGCAGAGGCTGCCAATGATGGCGGCCGCGATCGAAAAGACCAGCACCGCGGTCCGCTGCTTGATGGCGTAGTTGGTAAGAATCATGACCCGAGCGGATTCCCCGGCGCTGTGGCGCCCGCGCGATCGTTCTCCGTGACCTTTGCGCCATCCTGCAGGCCGCGTTGCCCTTCGACGACCACACGGTCGCCGGCCCGCAATCCCGTGCCGATCACCGCCTCGGACTCCGTCTGGCCGGCGATCCTGACGATCCGCCGCGCCGCGTGTCCCTCCTCGACCACATACACCACATGCTCGCCCTTTTCCGGAATGACCGCCGCCAGCGGTACGACCAGGACCTGCGCGTCCGCCCGGCGGATCAGCGTGGCCTCGGCGATCATGCCGGGCCGCAGCCGTCCGTCGGCGTTCGGCACGCGCGCCTCGACGGGGAACGCGTTGTCCTCCCGCCCCGCCGCCGCCGACACAAACGTGACGCGCCCCGTAAAGGACTCCGCCGGCATCGTCAGGATCCGGAAGGGCACAGCCAGCCCCGGCTTCACGTACCCGATGTCGCGCTCGGAGGTTCTGAACGTCAACTTCACCTCGCCCGCGTCCACGATCCGAAACGCCGGATCGCCCTCGTGCGCGTATTCCCCCGCATCCAAGCGACGGTCTTCGATCAGCCCGGCGATGGGGCTTTTGACGTCGCAGCGCCCCAGGTGCACGTCGGCTTCGGCGAGCGCGGCGTCCGCCATGTCCAGCCGCTGCCGCAAGCCGTCCATTTCGCTGTCGGCCACCGCTCCTGTCTTCTTCAGCTCGGTCCAACGCGCCAGCGCCTTCTCGGCCTCGCGTTTCTCGATCTCGAGCCGTTTCCGGGCCACGGCGATCACCTCGCCGTCCAGACGCAACAGGAGCTGGCCGGCCTTGACCGTGTCGCCTTTGTCCACCGGCACCTCGGCCACACGGCCGGCTCGCTCCACGGAGATGACGACGTCGCCGCCCGCCTCGATCTTCGCCGGCGTCCGCACCACATCCGGCAGGACCCGCGCGGCCAGGGTCAGGGTTCGCACCGGCACGGCCCGCGCCACCACTTCAACCGCGGGCTCCGGCGGCTTGCGGATCGCCATCAACACGCCGGCGGCCACGACAACGACCGCCAGCAGCCCCCACAACACCCATGTCGCCACACCGCCCCGCTTGCGCTGTTTGTTCACCGCAGTCTCCCCAGGATCTCGTCCTTGCTCGTTCCGCATGCGTAATCCAAATCAGCCGCCGCGACCGCCAGGTCCCGCCGGGCCGCCAGACACGACAGGCGCGCCGCGCTCAACGCCACGTTGGCATCGGTCACCTCCAGATACGTGGCCAGACCGGCTTCGTAGCGCGACTGGGCGATCGTCATCGCCCGCTCGGCCAGGGCCACGTTGGAAAGCGCCGCTTCCACGGCCTGCGCTGCCCGCCGGGCTTCGTCATGGGCGGTGCGCACCTCCAGTTTCACAAGGCGCACCGCCTCGTCCAACGTCAGGCGCGCCTTCTCGACCTCCAGCCGCCTGGCCTTCACGGAGGCCTTTGTGAGCCCGCCGTCCCACAGCGTCCAACTCACGCCCAGCCAGGCGTTCCAGCGCCACTGCCAGTCGTCCGAGAGCGATGAGAACCCCTGCGAATTGGCGCCGGACCCCGTTGCGCCCAGCCGGACTTCAGGCTTGGTTCCGGAGCGCGTCGCCATCACGTCCGCTTCGCGCAGCCGCACGATTCGATCCAGCGATGCCAGCGAGGACCGCCGCCGGACCGCCGCGGCGACGTAGTCCCCGGCCGGACGCTGGGGCGATTCCTCGCCGCCGTCGCCCGCGAGCGTCAGGGGCGCGCCCTCCCAGCCGAGCAGCCGGGCGAAATGGGCCGCCGCTGTTGCCACGGCGTTGCTGGCGCGCAGGAGTTCCGGTTGCTCGTTGCCCAACCGGACCTTGGCGGACAGCGCCTCCAGTTCCGATCCCGTTCCGCTGCGGGATCGCGCCTCCGCCTGCGCCGCCAGCGCGGCCAGGTGTCCGACCGTCGCCTTCCGCACGTCCACGCTTTCGCGTAGCAAGGTGACCTGATGGAAGGCAGCGCGGATGTCGCGGATCAGACGCGCCTCGGCGTCCTCCTGGTTGCCCGAGGCCCATTCGCGGGTCAGGCGCGCCGCGCGCAGGCCTGCGCCCACCCGGCCGCCGGAATACGCCAGTTGCTCCACCGAGACCTGCGCGCTGTAGTTGTCCAGTGTGCCGATCTCCTGTTTCATATCGCCGAACTCGATCGTCTCCGTTCGGTCCAGGCGGGTGTATCGCGCTGACGTCTCCACGCGCGGGAACACGGCGGCCCAGGCCTGGTCAATCGTCGCCTCGCTCACCTGCACATCCAGTCGCGCCTGTCGCGCCGAAAGGCCGTGTTCCAGGCCGTAGCGGAGGCATTGCCCCAATGTCCACGTCGCGGGCGCGTCTGCGGCCGGCGCCGCCGATGCCAGCGCCCAGCCCAGCCAGACCCATCCCGTAGCCCATGCCGTGCGCCTCGCACTCATCGTCTCGCCGTCCTTTTTCCCTTTGCCGGCCGGACGCCGTCCAGGAAGATGCTCATCGCCGTGTCCACAACCGACTTTACGAACGCCGGCGGATAGCCGCGTGTCCGCGCCGCGGCTCCCATGAGCGGTTGAAACAGGATGTAGGCCGATAGCATCCCGAAGAACATCCACGCCGTGTCCTCCGCATTGACCGGGCGGAACGCACCTTCCCGGATTCCGCGCCGCACGACGTCGGCGAACAGACGGTTCCGAAGGAAGATGGCTTCCGCGGCGCAGTCGGGCAATCGCCGTCCGCCCGCCACACACTCCGCAAAGAACACTTTGAGGCGCGGCCGCTCATGCATGACTCGCAGCGCGTAGAATTCCAGCATGGCCCGCAACTGCGCCTCCGGGGTTGTCCGGCGGGTTGCAATCGCCCTGCCGGCCTCAACAAACGGGGCCAGTTCGCGGGCCACGACCTCGGCAAACAGCGCTTGTTTGGACTGGAAATAGTATGTCACGGCGCCCAGGTTTGCCTGGGCCGCCCGTGTGATGTCCCGGACCGACACGCCATCGAACCCACGCTCGGCAAACAGGTCCGAGGCGACGTCCAACAGCCGGTCCCGCGTCGTCATGCAGCCTCCAGAAATCGATTCATACGTTCGTATGATATGGGAACGTCCGACGCCAGACAACCATGATCTTTCCCGGCTATGCCGGGTCAGGTAGGCCGCGACTCCGGTTCCGGCCGTGGAGTGGGCCGCAATCGGAGTTGCGACCCTACGGCGCCTCATCGCAAAGTCAATGAAACGCGGACGCGTCCTGCAGACGCCGATCAGACGGATTTCGCTTCAACGGGGCCGCGGTTTCCGTTAGTGTCAGCCCGCTTCGCAAGGGCCGGAGAGAGGACATGAGTCAACCGGAGAACCGAATCGTCGCGCGCGCTGACCGACTGGTCGGCGTCATCCGGGCACCCGGCGACAAGAGCATTTCGCATCGTGCCGTGATGTTGTCGGGCTTGGCGGACGGGGAATCGGTCGTCCGCGGATTCCTGGAGGGCGAGGATTGCCTGTCTACCGCCGCCGCGCTTCGTCGTCTTGGCGCGCAGGTTGAGCGGCGCGGAGAGTCCTTGTGCATCCGCGGGGCAGGGGGGCGCTTCCAGGCGCCGGACGGTGTGTTGGATCTTGGCAACTCGGGAACCAGCATGCGTCTGCTCGCGGGCCTCGTGGCCGGTCAGGCGTTTGCAACCGAGATGACAGGGGACGCGTCTCTGCGGTCACGCCCCATGCGGCGGATCAAAGACCCGATCGAACGGATGGGCGCGGCCGTGGAGTTGCTGGGGCCTGATGGGTGTGCGCCGATCCGGGTCCGGGGCGCGCGGCTGAACGCGATCGAGTATCCGTTGCCGGTAGCTTCCGCCCAAGTCAAGTCTTGCGTCATCCTCGCCGGCCTGTTTGCCCGCGGGATAACCACCGTGGTTGAGCCCGAACGGACCCGCGATCATACCGAGCGCATGCTTCGCGCCTGCGGGGTGACCATCGAGACGCAGGGGAATCGGATCGCCGTGCACGGCGCGGCCGATGGCCTGCCGCGGCTTCGAGCGCGCGAGTGGAACGTGCCGGGCGACATTTCCTCCGCCGCGTTCTGGCTGGTTGCCGCCGCGTGCCGGCCGGACGCGGCGGTGACGGTGGAACAACTGGGGCTCAACCCCACGCGCACGGCGGTGCTGGACGTGTTGCGCCGCATGGGGGCGGAGGTGGACGTCCGGTTCGACGCCGGCTCGGAAGCGGCCGGGGCGGTCGGGGAACCGGTCGGTACGGTTCGCGTTAGGGGATGCGGACTCGCCGGCACCGAGATCGGCGGCGCTGAGATACCGAACCTGATCGACGAACTGCCGGTCCTGACGGTTGCCGCGGCGATGGCCGAGGGGCGCACCGTGATCCGCGATGCGCGCGAGTTGCGGGTGAAGGAGTCCGACCGCATTGCCGCCACGTGTGCCACGCTTCGGGCGTTCGGCGTGAATGCCGAGGAACGGCCGGACGGCCTGACGATCGAAGGGCCCACCCGTCTCAGGGGTGGAACGGTTATTGACAGTCGCGGGGATCACCGGATCGCGATGACCGGCTCCATCCTGGCGTTGCTGGCGGACCGGCCTTCCACGATACGCGATGTCGCGTGTGTCGCCACGTCGTATCCGACCTTCTGGACGGATCTTGCCTCGCTGACGGGGAGAACGGCGTCATCATGAATACGGGAGAACAGACCCTTCGGGTTGTCGCCATTGACGGCCCGGCGGCTTCGGGCAAGTCCACGGTCGCGCGCCGCGTGGCCAAGGCGTTGAACCGCGTGTACGTGGACTCGGGCGCGCTGTACCGCGGCGTCACCTGGCTGGCGCTCCGGCGCGGTGTGGACCTGAACGACGGGAATGCGGTGGTCGCGATGGCCGAATCCCTGAAGCCGGCCTTTGCCGTGACGGAAGGCGCGGTCCGGTTCACGCTGGATGGCGAGGATCCCGGCGACGGGATCCGTACGCAGGTTGTGAACGACAGTGTGAGCCGTGTGGCCGCCCAGCCGCGTGTTCGGGCTCGCGTCACGGCGTGGCTTCGTGAGATGAGCGCCTACGGCGAACTGGTCATGGAGGGGCGCGATATCGGGACGGCCGTGTTTCCCGACGCGCGGTGGAAGTTCTACCTCGATGCCTCGCCGGAGGAGCGGGCCCGCCGTCGCCTCGCGGAGTCCCGTGAGCCGCTCGACGCGGAGACGGTAAGCCGCTCGATCCAGCGGCGTGACGCCGTGGACAGCGGACGCAAGGCCGCGCCGCTGCGTGTGGCCGAGGATGCGGTCGTGGTGGACACGACCGGCCGGAGCATCGATCAAGTTGTGGAACAGGTCCTGGCCGCTGTTCGCGCGTGAGCTGGCGGATTCGTCAGGGCGGAATGGCTCGTGCTCGAGCGGTTGCCGCGAACAACGG
>Ga0172375_10010828_pt1 | contig 11732 bp, 16 predicted proteins | sample LakKiv1m_FD_114537 | JGI IMG/M metagenome (GOLD analysis project Ga0172375, IMG submission 114537) | Freshwater microbial communities from Kabuno Bay, South-Kivu, Congo - kab_092012_11.1m | ecosystem: Environmental > Aquatic > Freshwater > Lake | place: Democratic Republic of the Congo... | reverse complement strand
TTTGGGTGGCTTTTTAAGTTTTTTACCAGGTAGTTTAATTAAGAAATAGCTTCTAATTTCGTTTAGAGTATTAAATTTGTGCGTAAAAAGTTCGAACATCCTTTACCAGTCTGGACTCATAAAAAAAGCCGGAGTTTATCTTCGGCTTTTTTATGCATTCTTGGAGATGAGAACCGTATGGTTCGCTCAACTGTCCGTTCGCGAGCTAAAAAAAGCGAGTGATTACAGACAGTTAGTCCCGCTTTGGCGGGAAATCCTCCCCTCTGGACCAATTTTTAGAGTCTCCTGATAATCCGATATTTTAAGAAAAAAAGTTTGAGAATTTTTATATAATATTTGTATGAAGTTCTTTTCTAAAAAGAAATTTTTCAAATATTTTTCTATTGAAAAAGTAAAAAATCTAGTTATCTTTCTACTTATTTGCTTTTCTATTTATACCTATCTGTCAATTCAAAAAATTAAATTGCATAATGATAATTTAGATCAATCAATTAACAATATTTATATTAAATTAACACCAAAACCTACTCTTACACCAACACCCACACGACAACCCATATTGAGTGAGTATACATATATTGCTCTACCACATAATGGAATTGTTTATTCATGTAAAAGAAGTATTGAAAATATAATTAAAGATGCTTCATTGAAACTTAAAAAAGCGACTGAAGAACAAAAAAACTGTTTTAAAACAAGTCAATCAAAGTGTAATTGTAATAATGATTACAAATGTTTAACTAACTGTACAAAAACTGTTATTACAGATTGTTCAAAACAATATAATGAGGTTAATGAAAAATACCAAACAATTTTTAATCAAAATTGCATCGGCGGTAATAATAACTAATTTACTTAATATTCTTTTCTTACTAAGTAACATCTATTCGTTTAGATTTAAGAATATTTAAGAACGAAATTTGTGTATAATAATTCCCAACATATTCAACCAGTCTAAACACTGGAACTTTTTTGATATAATAAATTAAGCGATGAAGTTCGCGTTGATTGCCACATTTCTTCATTCTGGCTAATAACTTCTACATTAATCAAATATGATTATAGGTCTAATAGTCGGATTAATCTTTACTCCATTTGCCGTTGCGTCCGCTTTCATAATCACTTATGAAGAATACAAGCGCCATTATCCTGATAAAAAAAGACCTTTGAAACAGGCAAAAGACGCAGCTATCTTTACATTCATTTTTTTTGTTTTATTAAGTGCGTTCATTGGAATAGTATTAAATACTATGATTAAATAGTCCGCGTGTAAAAAATTCTAAATTCCTCCATTAATCTAGATATTCCAAGAACTTAGATGTTGAAGCCTTTTTGATATAATGTATCATGAATTTTAATGAGATCATCATCCCTTTTATTCTGACTTTACTTGCCGGATTTTCAACAGTTGCAGGTAGTTTTATTTTTCTTTCTCATACCTTTAGAAAAAGAAAATTCATCAGTTTTTTTCTGGGACTATCTGCAGGAGTAATGATTTACCTTTCATTTATGGAGTTACTTCCTTATTCAATAAGAGAACTCGGATTTTTAAACACTAATATATTCTTTTTCATAGGTATTGTCATTATGGCTCTTATTGATTTTATTCTTCCACATCATTATTTGGAAGAAAAAATATGTCAAAAACAAAAAATTATTGATCCCAAGCTCCTTTCAACCGGTCTTGTCGTAACATTGGGTTTGATTATTCATAATTTTCCCGAAGGGATGGCAGTATTTCTCAGTTCATTTACTGATATGCGACTAGGCATCTTATTAGCAATCGCCATTGCTATTCACAATATCCCCGAAGGTATTGCTGTAGCTGCTCCGATTTATCACGCTACTCAAAATAAAAGTAAGGCAATCAAATACGCATTTATATCAGGAATGGCTGAACCACTTGGGGCAATTATTGCCTATTTTCTGCTTAAGTCATATTTAAATCAAAACTTTATCTCATATATTTTTGCTCTGGTTGCCGGAGTAATGGTTTACATTAGTTTCGATGAACTTTTGCCTGCTTGTTTTCGCGAAGGACACGGGCATCGATCAATAATAGGAATTATAACCGGAATGATTATTGTATCTATAAGCCTCTTTTTCCTTTAATCTTCTACTTGACATAACTACTTTTTAAAGACTATAATGAATACGTATTCATTATTATTAGTTGAATTTTAGAAAGTGAGGTGACAAAATATGCCAGTATTTGATGGAACAGGACCACAGGGAAAAGGTCCGTTAACAGGACGAGGAATGGGATCATGTAAAGGAGGGTTTGGTCGTAGAGTAGTTAGATGTTGTGATCGAGTAGGTCAAAAACCAACAAAACAGGATTTAGAAAATTATAAAAACAATCTTAAAAAAGAGTTAGAAGAAGTAGAAAAAGAAATAGAAACAATCAATTAAAAACAAGAGTAAAATATAAAATATGCGACCAAAAATCAAACGCTGTTTACGATTTAATCCTAATATATATTATTTTAAACCCCAAGGTATTCCTCTACATAGTCTTGAGGAAGTAATTTTGTTATCAGATGAACTTGAGGCGCTAAAATTATATGAAATAGATTGTTTCAATCAAACAAAATCTGCTGAAAAAATGGGGATTTCACAACCAACATTTGCGAGAATTTTAAATAGTGCACAAAAAAAAGTTGCAAATGCAATAGTTCAGGGAAAGGCGATTAAAATAGAAAAAAAGTAATTTATCATATTAAATTTTTTGTATAAAAAATTCTAACATCCTTCACGAGTCTGGACTCATAAAAAAAGCCGGAGTTTATCTTCGGCTTTTTTATGCATTCTTGGAGATGAGAACCGTATGGTTCGCTCAACTGTCCGTTCCAGTTAGTCCCGCTTTGGCGGGAAATCCTCCCCTCTGAACAAGGTCTAATTCTGCGCTTTAAAATCGCTGTTAAAGAAATTTTTTGATATAATTTTTTTCATGGTAGAACCTGGTGCTTTTCACTATAAACCACAAGGCAAGTTAAACGATTTCCCTCCAGAGGAAACTGAAAAAGAAGAAGCTCGTGTTGATGAAATATTTGTAAGAGAATATAGGTTATTAAAACAAATATTTAACTTAAAGCATCCGACTATTCTATATCCAGCCTGTGGATTTGACATTTCCCTTTCAGAAGTTTTTCCTGACAGCCACACTTATTACGTTGATACTGACCCAAACGCCATTGCTGCATTACGAAGAGCAGGTTTACCAGAGAACACAACCCATATCATTCTTCAATCCGCATATGATTTTAAGCCACCTATGCCTATAGATTTAGTAGTACTTCGTAATCCAACTACGGATAAATATGATATTGTAGGTTTAGTAAGAGGTCTAAAAGCAGGTGGTTATGTAGTCGAATCGCATTGGGGATGTAGTGGTGGATCAAGAGATTTATTAAAAAATCTAAATTTTAATTTGATAGGTCATTTTATACATGATAAAAAGTTAGGAACAGCATTTTACACAAATGCTGAAAGAATTAGTCGGATATTGTCTAGAGACAAAGGCGTAATTAGTAAACATGCCGGATCTGGTTATGTTTTTCAAAAAAAATAAGAATAACAATCAACTTATAGAAGAACTAAAAAGAAAGAAAATAATAACATAAGTACGCTTTTTACTTTTTATGGATCACACAAAACTCTGAAGAATGCGGGGGAAATAGCAGAAAGAATTAACCGCTATTTTTAGCAATTACTACAAGATGTTTTTCTCCGCCTGAAGTATCAATTTCATCAAATATTATTTGAAATCCTGCCTTTTTAATTATTTCCTTGTTTTTATCAACTCCAAACTGACTCCATTCCATATCTTCGTTCCCTACCAGTTTTTCTTTACCTTCCCAATCGTCATAGCCCATTGTCATTAATATGTAACCGTTCTTTGGAATAAATTTTTTTATTTTTTTAAATAAATCTAAGTGTTTATTTCTATCAATATGGAATACTGCATAAAAAGAAACCACCGCATCAACTTTATATTCATAATCCCTTAATAAAGACATATCTTTTTGCATAAATGTTCCTTTAGGAACATTTTTCTTCGCCAGTTCAATTTGCTTTTCTGAAATATCAATACCTATTACCTTAAACCCATGATTAATTAGATATGAATCTATTGGTATAGCGGCGCCGCAGCCAATATCAAGAATGGTTGATTTTTTTGGTAATAAAGAAATCAATTTATCAAGATATTTATTGCTTTTGAGAATATTTCTTTGTTTTAAATATGCTTCGGCAATTTTATTATATTGTTTACGAACAAAATCATTATTCATAAGGTAAGTATATCATCAAATCTGGATTCCTTAAATTTTGCTATAATTTTTTTATGTATGTAATCAAAGAACCTAAAAAATGGTTGTTTAGAAAAGGTTATTTTGTCATTGATGGCATTAAAGAGAAATGTGAGGTGGGAGATTTGGTAATCATCCAAGCAGGAAAAAAATTTACTTATCAAGGAAAGTTAAAAATGATGGCAACTTCTACTCCTCCGTGGAAAGCCGAACAGGAAAAAACATTATAAATAGTTTGTGCAAATAGTATACTTACTTCATGTTAAAGGTAAATCGGATCGTCATTGTTGATGTCATCAGCCCTTTTCAAAAAACTGAAAATGCCGGCCAAAATCTTGAAGAACTAAAAGCGCTTATTTCAACATATCATGGCATCCATATTGTCGACGTTATTCAGCATCGAACGCGTCCTGACAAAGCGACTTTTATCGGATCGGGAAAAGTGGCAGAGTTGGTTGAAATCGTCAAAAAACAAAAAATAGACGTTGTCGTTATTAACGCAATTATTAAACCAAGTGTTTTATTTAATCTTACCCAGTATCTATGGAATGATAATCCTGATATCCAAGTTTGGGACCGGGTTGATTTGATACTGAATATTTTTGACAAACACGCCCATACCAGAGAAGCCAAACTCCAGATTGAACTGGCACGCATGTATCACATGGGGCCAAGAATTTACGGACTTGGACTGACTTATTTTTCCCGCCAGTCAGGCGGCATCGGCACAAAAGGACAGGGAGAAACCAATATCGAATTAATGAAACGCCACTGGCGCGACCAGATAAAAATCAAAAAAGACGAATTGAAAAAATTATCGACGCAACACCAGCTGCAAATTGAAAGAAGAAAATCAAACCATGTTCAAAGTGTCTCGATTGTCGGTTATACTAATGCCGGTAAAACTTCTTTATTTAATTATTTGACAAAGCGTAAAAAAATCGTGGAAAATGCTTTGTTTGTCACTTTAGATAGCGTGACCGGAAAACTTTATCTTCCCGGATTAAAAAAAGAGGTAACAATCAGCGACACGATTGGTTTTATTAAAGATCTACCAACCTCACTTATTGAATCGTTTAAATCAACACTACTTGAGTCAATTAACGCTGATCTAATTTTACATGTAGTTGATATTACCGACCCGGAAATGGAACAAAAAATCCAAGTGGTCATGCAAATCCTTAAAGAAATTGGAGCCCATTCCAAAAAAATAATTTATGTCTTTAATAAAATTGATGCTTATTCCGGCGATGGAAAAGCTTTACTTAAAAAAATTAATGACATTTACGCCCCATATTTTCCTCAATATATTTCTATAACCACTGATTATGGAATCGATAAATTATTGGCGCAAATAGACGTAAACTTCCAAAATACTTCCTTTGTGATTTAAATTCAATAAAGGAGTAAAAAGCGGCGCCATTGTTTGGTCAAATACAAAATAGGAAAGTCTTTTTCTAAATGGCAATTGTGATTTATTATTAGCAATATTTTTTGCTTTTATATTTAGTGCTGGTTGGTTTGGTTTAATTATTTTTTTTAAAATTCCCATAAAATGCTCGGAATAACTGTATGTATTTACAGAAAAAACTTGTGCATTTTTGGGAAGCAATTTTTTAATTGACGCTTGGGAAAATAACCACAGATGTTCCGGAGGAATAAGAAAAGTGTACTGCTCTCTCTCCGCATAAAGCAAATGACTGTCGCTGTTGGGTGTTTCCAGATAAAGCAGTCCTCCCGGTTTTACCAGTTTTAAAAGTAAGGAAACAAATTTTTTTGGTTGTGAAATGTGTTCAATCACATGAATACAAGTAACCACGTCAAATTTTTTAGGATTTTTCCGGACATAATTTTCCAACGTTCCGGGGAAAAATGAAAATGAATAATTTTTTTTGGCAAATTGTCTTAATTTTTTTGATGGTTCAATGCCAAAAACTGCATATTTTTCCTTGACTGCTTCATCAAGAAAATATCCGTAACCGCTTCCAACATCACATAATGTGCGCGCTTGAGGAAAACAAGATTTAATTTTTTTTAAGATCTCCCTACTTCTTTTTCTGATGATAAGTTCATTAAATTGCCCGCTTTCGTACAAAAACTGTTGCGAATAATATTTATTTAAAATATTTAAGGAGGGCAGTTTATTTAAGAAAATAGTTTTACAATATCTACATCTGTAAAAATGATAGGTATTTTTATCGGCAAAAAAACCTACCTTATTTGACTTGCATACAGGACAAAACATTGCTTTGAATTTTAATCCGAATTCCAAATTTTCACAAGTAACCACTTATAATAAGTTAATTTTCCAAAGGGTCCGGCGGACGGTAGCCTTTGTCTTTTGAGCTTCTGTAAGAATGAGTCTCCCTTCCCACTTTCAGTATTCCCGCTTTTTTCAAAAACTCAATGATTTTTTTGAAAATGTTCATAATAATCTAAGTTTAACAAATATTTGCTATAATTCCTTCATGGCAGTAAGAAAAATTATTGAAATCGGACATCATATTCTTAAATTGGAAAATAAACCGATTACCGATTTTAAATCACCGCTTCTAAAAAAACTTATCCGCGACTTAGATGATACAATGAAAAAAGTTGGCCTTATCGGCATTGCCTCTCCTCAAATTGCCGAAAGTTACCAAGTATTTCTTACCCAACCAAGAAACACTAAAGCCAGACATCTGGGAAAGGAAGATATTTTGCGTATTTATATTAACCCGCGCATCATCTTTGAGTCAAAAACAACCAATACAATGTATGAAGGTTGCGGTTGTGTTTCTATTTTTGGACCAGTTACCCGGCCAAAAGAAATTGAAGTTGAAGCTTATGATCTGGAAGGAAAAAAATTTCGATTGCGTTGTGACGGAATTTTAGCCACTGTCATCCAACATGAAATGGATCATTTAAAAGGAATTGAATTTTTGGAAAGAGTAACCAATAACCGAAAAATTGTTTCTAAAGATATCTACTGTGAGTACATCCGGGATTCAAAAGAACAAAAAGCCGCATCCATCATCACTAAAATCAAATACAAAAAGCTTTAATATTAAATCTTTTTACTCCGAAAAACAAACTTTAAATTATTTGCTGAAAAAAATAAACATTGACGGGCAATATCGTTGGCAAATGTTAAAGATTTTTTTACATCTTTCGTCAAAAAGTATTGATAACCAAAAGCGGCGCTAAAAATATCTCCTGATCCCACAGAATCAACAATATCTTTTTCTTTGACCGGCTCAACCGGCATAAGTAAAGATTTATTTTTATTTAGATATAAAGAACCCTTACTTCCTAACGTCATAATCACATTTGTTACTTTAGCCCAATTTTGCGTAAATTTATCAATATCCTTATGATCTTGATTCGAAACAATAATAAAATCAAATAAAGAAATAAGTGTTTCTGCCTCTTTAAAATCTCGCTGAATTACATTGTTTTTTTTATCGAAGGAGCGAAAATAACCTTGAGGCAAAAGAATTTTCAGCGAATTACGTTTTGTCAATTTTATAATATTTGAAACATATCGGCTGGAATAATTTGGAGTTAAAGACGCAAAAAATATTACGTCGGCTTGAGAAATAATCTGTTTTAACTCTATTGTAATTATTGGTGGTTTAGCAGATTTTCGGTTAAAAGCTTTTTGACTTCTAATATTTCCAAGAGAATTGTTTTTGTAGATTAAAGTTTTTCTACATGTTGGTTTATAAGGAAAAATAATTACATCTTGAAGATAAGGCAAAAAATCAGATCCATAAGGAGAAATTATTTTTACCGAAACATTGGAAAACTTCCGGTAAACTTTTTCCATAAAAATTGCCGGACTACCAGCCGCGGTATATTCAGCATTTTCCGAAACGTTATTATCAATACAAACATGACCGATGATTGTTATATTCATTTTTAATTCGCTGCTATTATTTTATAAATCAGTAAGTTGGTAGTATTTTTTATATCACCTATTTTTTTAAAACGTTGTTCAAGTGGTAATTTACATGACGTACTTACAAGAATTAAATTTTTCCCCTCTTTATTTACTAGATTATCTAAATCTACAGTAGAAGCCAGACAATCTTTATCAATAAAATTGATATTGTCAATTTTTTCAACCCGCATTCCGTTTTTAATTTTCCCAATTAAATTAATGTCATAATTACCAGTAAAATACAGATAATAGATCGGAAACCAACCTGTCATCAACACGTATACTTTGTCGTAGTTTTTCCGGTTTTCTTTTAAATAAAGCGCTGCTTGTTTATTGCCATCACTACGCGCAACACTCGTATACATGCTTACATGTTGAAAATAATTATGGGCAAAATAAATTACTTCTCCAAACATAATTATTCCTAAAACATAAACCAAGGATATTTTTTTAAAATATATATTTTTAAGCATTTGAAAACCAACGCTCATTATCAAAATCATAAAAATCACCATCAATAAGCTTCGGTGCATATTCGGACTATGTTCGTTAGTCAAAGCTGCAGGAACTACTGCCACTATAAGCAAATAAAAAAATAACAATAACCAGTTCCTAGAAATTATTGTTTTCCTTTTTAAAAAGAAAAAAATAATTAGTAAAAATAAATTCGATAAATAAAATAAACCACTATTGGGAAAAGCAAACCAATTAGGTTTTCCTCCTTCTACAAAAAGGTAAACTGGTGAAAAGTAAGACAAAAACTGTCTGACAAATTCTTGAGCAATATAAATGAATTTATTATTAAAAACCCGTGCCAATAACGGAGAGCTTTCATTGTAAATATAACTGTTAAAATATTCTTTTTGTGAACTTACATAGGCAACTATTGAAGTCTGCGCAAATCTACTCCTTCCCCAATCGGTTTGACTGATAGCTAATGTCAAAATTAGCGAAACTAAAAAACTGAAAAATAATATTTGAGAGATTTTCTTGTTCTCAAAATAGCTAAAGATACCCAGTCCTAAAAAAGTAAGTGGAACAATAATCCGAAAACCCGGATAAAGCAAATAAGTAAATAAGAATATCAATGAAATAAATATTCCTACTAAAATATTTTTGTTTTTAGAATTAAAAGCAAATAATGTTAAAGCGCTTAAATAACAAAAAGCTGCCAAAATCCCCTCAGCTCCAACTCTGGAAAAAGCTATATGCCAAGGATTAATTGCCAAAAGCAAAGCCGCAAATAAGGCGATTAATTTATTTTTCGTGATCTTCTTTACTAAAAAGAAAAGCGGAAAAATTGTTAGCGCTCCTAAAATCGCTGTTAAAATTCGTGCTCCAAATAACGTATCACCAAAAATCAACGCTCCTAAACCGCTTACGTACATTGGCAAAACCGGCGGATAATCACCCCATTTATTAAAATACAAAAGCGGATATTTATTTCCAAAAAGATCTTGTCCGTTTTTTAAAATAAACTCTCCTACATAGGTATTGACCACTTCATCTTGATGAAAACCAGCGGGAATGCTACTAAGTTGATAAGTTCGAAAAATTAAAGCGAAGAAAAAAATTATAAAAAGAATTACAATCTGCTGATTGATCCTTTTAACCATATTTGTAATATTATAACAATAATCTTTTTTGTTATACTTCTGATATGAAAATCGTTTCTTGGAACATTGCCGGTGGACATCTGTTAACTCCTAAAGTTAAAGATGCCATGGGCTACCATGAAGAAAATTTGGATTATTTTATTCAACAGCTAAAAAAAGTAGGCCCTGATATTATTTGTTTGCAAGAAACCCATATTTCCACCAACGGAAAAATCAACCAAACCAAAGAAATCGCCGAAGCTTTTGGCTATCAATATTTTTCCACTCATATTTATAAAGGCAAAGAATCACATATTAAACCCGGACATTTTCTTTCTTTAGGAACCATTAGCAAATTTCCTATCGTTTCCAACGAATATTTTAATCCGCCCAACCCTAAATTGACGATTCAACGACCAAATGGAGCAACTTGGACCACGCTTGATATGGGAATTTTAGTTTCTCGAATTAGTTTTCGTAAAAAAATCATTAACATCGCCAATACTCACCTTCTCCCGCTTCACTATTACAAAAGGGATTGGAAAGATAAAGATTTCCAACATATGCGCGATTTTGTTTCCCAACTTTTTCTCGACCTTAAAAAAAATCCCACTGTTGCTATCGGAGATTTTAACTATGCTGACTTAAACGAAATTTATCCTAAAATATTTAGTTTGGGAAAGTATAAAGATAGTTTTACTCAAAAAACCACGCCGGAAAAAGGACAACAAGATCATATTTTACTTTCCCAACATTGGCAACTGTCGAAAACAAAAATCATTAGCAAAATTGATGCCGATCATTTTATCTGCATTGCCGAAATAAAACTTTCTTAGTTTTTCAGAGTTGCCTCAGAATTAACTAATAAAATTCTTTAATTAAAAATTAAGAAACAAATATGTTTACCAAAAAAAATATTATTGCTTTACTAATGGTAGTTTTGTTAGGATTGACAGTCTTAAGCCCAATTTACGCCGCTGATAATAACAAACAGGAGAATTTTTTCACTCAGTTCGTAAATTATATTTCCCAAAAATTTGGTCTTAACAAAACTCAGGTACAAACTGCAGTAGACGAGTTTAAACAGGAAAACAAAAAAGAAGTGCAAAAAAATGCCCAGGACAGGGAAAAAACTCGTCTGGACGAATTGGTCAAACAAGGAAAAATTACCCAAGAACAAGAAACTGCTATTCTGAACGAATTAAAAACTTTAAGAGAAAAATATATAACACAAAATAACCAGAATCTGACTCAGGAAGAACGCCAAAAACAAAGACAGGCAGAACAAGACGAACTAAAAGCCTGGGCTACTACCAACGGAATTGACTATTTAATTATCATGCCGCAGTATCCCACTGGCGGGATGCGTCCGAGCGGAGCAATGCAATCGAATGACCAAATGCCATCCCGTGGTAAGAGAAATTGGCAAAAGTAAGTTTTTTATTTTTCCAAAAATTCGCTTTCAATCGGAGAAAAGAAAAAAACCAACAAAGATAGAGCTCCGACAAAAATTAAAGCAAGAGCAAGAGATTTACTGGCCAACAAACCCACAATCGGATTGAAAATCATCAGTGAAAATCGGACAAACATCGAGATTGACGACAAAATCGTCGCTCTTCTATCTGATGGAATATGTTTATTCATAAATGAATTTGCATATTCAATTCTCGTAAGACCAAAACCGCCAGCAAAAATCAGCATTATAATTACTGTTACAAAACTGGGGAAAAATGCCACGAGTATAAATGACAGTCCGGTTACCAGGGCACTAAAACTAAGAAATTTCGACTTAATTGCAAAAAAGTACGGCTGTAAATACTCCTTTAGATTGTTACAATGACCTTTTATTATCAATTTTTATTTCTATGAATAAAAATGTCCATTTTGCCAGACCTATAGAGTTAA
>Ga0172375_10010825_pt1 | contig 11734 bp, 6 predicted proteins | sample LakKiv1m_FD_114537 | JGI IMG/M metagenome (GOLD analysis project Ga0172375, IMG submission 114537) | Freshwater microbial communities from Kabuno Bay, South-Kivu, Congo - kab_092012_11.1m | ecosystem: Environmental > Aquatic > Freshwater > Lake | place: Democratic Republic of the Congo... | reverse complement strand
GAAAGGTTTTGAAATTCGTCGAGGCAAATTACTATCCTAATGTTTTTATTCTTTGCTATAACTTCTGGAAGATTAAGTATTTCATCGCTATGTATTTTCAGTTCTTTCCAATCAAAGCTTATACTAAAATCTGAAAATGGGTCAACTCCCACTTTAATTTGTGGAATAAGTTTCTTGAAAAAGTTTTTTCCACTTTTAATCCAGTCCTGCCACTTTGTTGAAGATGTTTTTATTATTTCACGAGCAAAGGTCTCAAGAAATTCTTGTTCACTGCTGACTGAGAACAAATCAATTATTACTGTTTTAAATTTCTTCTCTTTATTGTTGATTTCATGAATCACTTTTTCTACTAACGACGATTTTCCCCATCTTCTTGGCGAAATAATCATTGTATTAATGCCTCCTGTTAAATTTTGAATTAGTTTTTTTACTTCAACTTCTCTATTAGTAAACGAATGGCCACTAACTATATTTCCGTAAATAAATGGTGAGTTTTTCATAAATTATATATTTTACTATTAAGTATTATACCAAATGGTATTATACACAAAGGTATAATTTTTTTTAAAATACAATTTATTTTTTAATTATTCGCAGACTGTAAATAATTTTCAAGATTATAAACTCAAAATATGAAATAGAAAATAAATGTTTACCTTATAACTAATTGATTAAAGTTACAAGGTTTTTGAGTAATAAATATTATTAATAAACACAAAGATAATTGTTTAAACTCACCTTTAGTTACTTAGAATTAAAAAAGCCAGATTAACTGGCTTTTCTTTATTTATTTTCAGGTCGGTCGTATTGGCAACAACCTGGCAAATTTGAATAAACCTTATCGTCGGCTTTTTCTATGTCGGTATCGTGCCCTACTTTAGCAACTGCCTTGTGAATGTCGGCAATTTTAGCTTTCGATTCATCGTACGATACGGTAAGCATGTGAGAATCGCTATCCCACTTGGCTTTCGAAACTCCGGTTACCGACTTTGCAGCTTTTTCGATTCTGCTTTGACACATTCCGCAGTTGCCATAAACTTTAATTTTTTCGGTTTTTACCTGCGAAAAAACTGATAATGTTCCAATTAAAAACATTATTACTAAACTCATAATTTTTGTATTCATAAAATTTATTTTAAGTGATTATTAATTATTTCGATATTTACAACATTCGGGTAAATTGTTATATACCTCATCGGTAGATTTATATTTTCCATTGTCGTGTCCTACATTTGCAATATTAGTTCTAATTTTATCTATATTGATTAGATTTTTATCGAACGACACTTTAAGCATTTTAGTTTTTATATTCCAATCAGCATTTATTATGCCATTAAGTTTTTTTGTGCTGATTTCTATTCTTTCTTTACACATTTCACAATTACCAGAGACTTTAAACGTTTCGTGTACAATGTTATTTTTTTCAATATTATTGTCTGATTCTGAATTGGCTTGATTTTTTAAATTTACCGAATCGCTTATATTGAGCATATTGGGTTTACCGGCTAACTGAGAAGCTGCATCAATACTAAAAGCTCCATTAGTAACTACCTCATCACCTTCGGTCAACCCGCTTATAACTTCGTAACCATCATTTAAAGCATTGCCAAGAATTACTTCTCTTAATTTATATGTTGGTTCGGTTTTGTTTAAAATTTTTAAATACACAACAGAACGCTTACCTGTCCACAATACAGCTGACGAAGGTATTACAATATTTTTTCCGGAATAATTTAACTTTGAATTTAGTGTTCCATCAACTAACATTTCGGGCTTAAATTCACCATTACCATTGCTTAACGAAACTCGGGCTTTTACAGTTCGGCTTTGAGGGTTTATAACTGGGTCGATATACGAAACAGTACCCTTAAATATTTTGCCGGGAATTGCGATTAACGAAAGCTTTATTTCGTAACCTAATTTTACAAAAGGTAAATCGGTTTCGTAAACATCGAACATTGCCCATACATTGTTTAAGTTAGCTAAATCGAAAAGTGAAGTTCCTGTTTGAATATAATCGCCTTCATTCACGTTTTTTGTAATAATAACCCCCGATACATCAGAATAAATATCGATATTATTTTTTATTTTTTGTGAATTTTCTATTTCGTTTATTTGTTTATCTGTTAATTTAAATTGCATAAGCTTTTCTTTAGCAGCACTATATATACTTGGTTGCTCGTTTTTAATTTTAACTGTTTCGATAAATTCCTGTTGTGCTTTAATTAGGTTTGGCGAATAAATACTTGCGATTTTTTGTCCAATACCAATAAATTCACCTGTAAAATTTACATATAGCTTTTCAATCCGACCTGCAACATGCGATGGCAAGGTTTGAACCATTCTTTCGTCGGGTACAATTTTACCGTAAAGATGAATTTCTTTTGACATTTGCTTTTTACTAACTACGTATGTTTGCACTTCGGCTAATTTAACTGCCTCGTCGGTCATAGTAATTTCACTGTCATTTTCGGCACTTGTTAAATTATTTAAAGGAATAAGCTCCATTCCGCATATTGGACAAAGCCCCTTATGGTCTTGCCTAATTTGAGGGTGCATTGAACAAGTATAAATTTGTTTTACTGCAATTTGTTGAGTTTGCTCTAAACTATCGGATTTTGAATGGTAAAAGAACAACCAACCAACAAAAATTCCTGCCAGCAAAATTATTGAGCTTTTAAAAAAGCCGTTTGAAATAATTGATTTTATATTCATAATTTTAATATTTTCCGTTCAACAACATTAATTTTGAAATAGTTAGATATTTATTAGTTATAGCTTCGTTTTCTTTTATTTCGTAATCTAATAGTTGTTGTTGTAACCTTAAAACATCTTCATACTCGCTACTATTAACCGAAAGCGAAACTAAAGTTATATCAATAATTTTTTTAGTTAAATCTTTTTGTTTACTGTATAACAATATACTTTTATTAATAACATTAAGTTCTTTTAAAGCAGAATTAAATTCGTCGTTTAACTTAATTTTAGTGCTATTTACAGCATATTGCGACGATTGTTTTAACAATTCTGCTTCGGTAACTTTTGATTTATATTTTTTGCGATAAATAGGTAACGAAAAAGTTAACATTGGCATAATCATATCGTTTCCGTTCATATTACTTGTGCTCATTTCAGATTTACTGATAATAGAATAGTTTAAACCAATGCCAAACATTGGGTAACCCATTTTTTTTGCCATAGTTATGCTTGATGTGTATGCTAATGTGTCTTTTAATAACATTACGTACATTGGATTATTAATAATACTATCTGAATAAAATTGTGTGTTATTATCGCTGTAAATAAGGGTATCTGGCAAATAAATACTATCGTTCACGTTTTTATTTAGCAAATTGTTAAATTTTATTTTTAAATATTTTTGTTCGTCTATTAAGTTAGAGATAGAATTTTCGAGGTCGTTAACTTCAATTTGAATTTTAAACAAATCTTCGAGCCCACCCGATTTACCTGCATTCATGCTGTTATTGTTCATTGGTTTATTTGCAACCTGATTGTTATTAGTTTGCGAGCTATTTACCATACTGCTCATTGATTGCTGATTAGCCGAATTGCTCGAATTATTTGCACTTTGTTGACTTCGCATTTTATTTTCATTAGAGGTTTGAGATACGTCAATTAGCTTATAGTTGGTAATAACAATTTGCTCAATAGTTTTTAAAAGTTTAATATTACTTTTATTTATTTCTATTTCTTTTTTTGTTTTATAAAGTAAATAGTAAACAGACTTAATATTATAACAAATATCAATTAATTTTGATAAATATTCCTGATATTTAGATTCGGACATAAACCCAGACTCTTCTCTTGATGCTTTTAGTGAGCCAAACCAAGGGAACATTTGCATTAATTTAATATCGGCAATTTGATTTCCGGAAATTAGTTCCATTGGTTTTAAATAATATCCTATTTCGATATTTGGGTCGGAAAGCGAATAAAATTGATTTCTCTTTTCGTCGAAAGCTTTATATTTTAAAAATGATGAAACCAATTCGGGATTATTTTGCTTTGCATAATTTAAATAATAGTTTAACGAATCAACAGTTTGTGTGTATGCACAATGTTTAAACAATATAAATAATATTATAATTAATAAATGATTTTTCATTTTATTTATTTAATCTTTTTAAGTTTGATTTTATTACATTTTCGCGCCAAATACACTGTAAAACAGGTACAATAAAAATCGTCATTATTTGAATTATCATGCCACCAAAAGTAGGAATTGCCATAGGAATCATTATGTCAGAACCTTTTCCAGTAGAGGTTAAAATTGGCAACAATGCAATTATTGCACAAGCTGCTGTCATTAATGCAGGACGAACTCTTTTTTTACCTGCTTCAATAACCGAATTACGAACCTCTAAAACTGAAGCAGGATTATTTTTTTCGAATACCTGATGAATATACGTTCCCATAATAACACCATCGTTAGTGGCAATCCCAAATAAAGCAATGAACCCTACCCAAATTGCAACACTTAAATTTATTGTGTGAACATGAAACAAATCTCTTAAATTAACACCTGCAAGCGAAAAATTTAAAAACCATGGCTGAGAGTATAACCAAATCATAATAAAGCCACCTGCAAATGCAACAAAAACTCCCGAAAAATGAATTGTAGATGCAGTTATTGTTTTAAATTGAAAAAACAACAATAAAAATACTATTATTAAGCTAACAGGTATTACAATTAAAAGTCGTTTTGATGCTCTTAATTCCTGCTCGTAATTACCAGCAAATTTATACGAAACACCTTGTGGTAATGCCAATTCGCCACTTTCTATTTTACTTTGAATAAAATCGTTAGCTTTTTCAACTACGTCAACTTCAGACACATTGCTTGTTTTATCGAAAATCACATAACCATTAAGAAAAGTATTTTCGCTTTTAATCATTTGTGGTCCTTTAACGTAATCAATTTCAGTAATTTCGCTTAATGGAATTTGTGCACCCGTTTGAGTTTGAACTAATATATTCTTAATTTCCTCGGGCGAATTCCTTAATTCACGTGCATACCTTACTCTTACAGGGAATCGCTCACGCCCTTCTACAGTATTGGTAATAGACATACCACCAACAGCACTTTGAAGCAGTTCCTGAACTTCGTTAACTTTTATACCATATTTTGACAGCTCTTCACGTTTTAATTTAATTTCGATGTATGGTGCACCAACAGCTCTGTCGTAAAAAACTGACGAAGGCACAACACCATCAACCTGTTTTAGAATCTTTTCGAATTGTAAACCTGCCTTTTCTATTGTTTCCAAATCGGGACCTAAAATTTTTAATCCCATTGGTGCTCTCATTCCGGTTGACAACATAATCAATCGTGTTTGAATTGGCTGAAGTTTAGGAGCAGAGGTTAAACCTGGAAGCTGAGTAACTTTAACTATTTCATTCCAAATATCATCTGGCGATTTAATCTCAGGTCGCCATAGTCGTAAATATTCACCGTTATCATCAACTATTAATAATGAAGTATCAATATTTGCATATCCATCAACAGAAAGATTAAAAGATTTACCATTTTTTAAAACATAATTATCATCATCATTAACTTTAAATCTTCTTCGGTGTCCATTGTTATCGAGAACATATTCGGGTTTGTAGTTAATTGTATTCTCGAACATTTGTACAGGAGCTGGGTCGAGTGCCGAGTTTACCCTTCCCCACTTGCCAACCGAAACGTCAACTTCGGGTATGTTATTTAATCGCTTATCGAGAAGTTTTATATAATTAATATTTTGTTCGATACCTGTATTTGGCATGCTGGTGGGCATTAGCAAAAACGAACCCTCGTCGAGCGCCGGCATAAACTCTTTACCTAATCCCGGAAATGTTTTATTTGATTTACTCCAAAACGCAGTATTTTTAATATCTAAACCAACTTTGTTTGTAGCATACGGAATAAAACCAAAGGTTTTGTTAAAGCCAAACCATATTGTAATTGCTAGTAAAATCGCGATAAATGGAATTAAGAAAAATTTTATTTTATTATTTAAACACCAGTTAAGAATATTTGTGTAATACTTAATAACCAATGCTAACGGCACTAAAACAACGAGCAAAACCAAAACAACAAAAAGGTAATTTACAAAAATAGAATTATGTGCTCCTAAAGGTAGCCACTCGTATGTTAAATAATAAATTATTATTAACGATGTTATAACAATATTAATTAAATTCGGATAATTTTTATATTTTTCGGTCCACTTATATTCAAAGAAATTATTTACAGCAATTAATATCAAAGCAAACGCAGTATAGGTTTTAAAAAAGAACATTAAAAATAATCCAACAACAATTAATGCAATATTCCAATATTTTGAAAAACTTTTTTTATCGAATTTTATTGAATACAAGTAATAAGCAAGAGTAGGAAGCACAATAATTCCTAAAACAAACGATGAAAGCAAAGCAATAGTTTTTGTAAAAGCTAAAGGATGAAACAATTTACCCTCGGCAGCTTGCATCGTAAATACCGGAATAAAACTAACTATAGTGGTAGCCAGAGCAACTGTAACTGCAGCTCTGACCTCGATATTTGCATCGAAAATAAGTTTTATTAATTGTTTCCCTTTCAAGTTGCCTTCTTTTTCGAGATGGCGATTCACATTTTCAATATCAACAATGCCCATATCTACCATTACACCTATTGCTATTGCTATTCCGGACAATGCCACAATGTTTGCTTCAATATTAAAAAGTTTCATTGCAATAAATGTCATCAAAACAGCCACCGGCAATAGAAACGACACAATTAACGATGCTCTGATATTAAAAAGTAACAAAACAATGACGATAATACTTATTAAAATTTCGTGCGATAATGAAGATTCGAGAGTTCCTATTGTTTCTTTAATTAATTCACTTCGGTCGTAAAAAGGCACTATTGTAACTTTAGATACAGTCCCATCTGCCAATGTTTTTGATGGTAATGCATTTGAAACTTCGCTAATTTTTTGCTTAATGTTATTAATAACTTCCATTGGATTTGAACCGTATCGAGCAACCACAACAGCCCCAACAGCTTCGGAGCCACTTTTATCGAGTCCGCCACGACGTGTTGCAGGCCCGAACAAAACTTTTGACACATCGCCAACACGAACAGGAACACCATTGTTGACCTTTATAACAGCTTTTGACAAATCGTCTAAATTTTTAATATAACCCAAACCTCTAACAACATATTCGACTTTATTCAGTTCAATTGTTTCGGCACCAATGTCGATATTCGATTTTTTTACTGCTTCCATAACCTCCATCATGCTAACACCAAACGACTTCATCAGGTATGGATTTACATCAACCTCGTATTCTTTTATATACCCACCTATTGAAGCAACTTCGGAAACGCCATCGGCACTTGATAAAGAATATTTTACATAAAAATCTTGAATAGTTCTTAGTTCCTGTGGACTCCACCCACCGGCTGGTTTGCCTGTTTTTGTGTTTCGCCCTTCGAGAGTGTACCAAAATATTTGTCCTAAAGCTGTAGCATCGGGACCCAGTGTTGGCTGTACTCCTTGTGGTAAAGTTCCAGATGGTAGCGAATTTAATTTTTCTAATATTCTTGAACGGCTCCAGTAAAAATCAATTTCATCTTTAAATATTATGTAAATAAAAGACATTCCAAACATTGAAGTACTGCGTATTGTTTTAACACCAGGTACACCAATAAGAGCAGATGTTAAAGGGTAAGTTATTTGGTCTTCAACATCTTTTGGTGAACGCCCCATCCATTCTGTTGCAATAATTTGCTGATTTTCGCCAATATCGGGTATAGCATCTACAGATATTGGATCGCGAGGCAAAAAATTTATATTAAAATTAAAAGGCGAACAAATTATTCCCCAAATAATAAAAATTAATAGTAATATCATCGATATTAATCTATTTTCAAGAAAATATCTAATCAAAAATTTTAACATCTAATAGTTTTTAATAAATTTCCCACTATAAATTTGTTCACTTTTTCTAATATTAATTTTATAAAAATACATCCCTTTATCAAATTTGCTAATATCAATTTTTATTGAACCAATTTGAGTTTTAATGCTTATATTCATTTTTTTGCCCAAACTATTATAAACTTCAATGTTGTAACAATTTTCACAATAATTAGTGTTTAAAAATATTTCAATAAAATTATGTGAAGGATTTGGAAATACTTTAACATTATTATACTCATTGTTATAATAACCTGTAAAATTTTTTAAAACAGCAATATAATTAAGATTTATTGTATCACTATTATTAAAATAACCACCTACAATTAAATCGTTATTGTAGCTTGTTATACAACTAATTCCGTTGTTAAAACCATTTCCTATGGCATGCCAATTGCTTCCGTCCCAATATGCAATTCTATTTGCAGGTAATCCACCGGCAATGGTAAAAAAACCACCACAAATTAATAAACCATTATAAACTTCCATTGAACTTACTTGACCGTTTACTCCAGTTCCAACCGGCTGCCAACTTGTACCATTCCACTTTGCAATATTATTGGCAGGAGTACTACCGGCAAACGAAAACAAACCTCCTGCATACAACTCTCCATTATATACTTTTAATGAATAAATTCGATTATTTGTACCTATTCCAACGTTTTGCCAGCTAACTCCATTCCATTCTGCAATATAATTGCATGGTAAATGATTAACAGAATCGAACCATCCACCTATATAGAGCATATTGTTATATTCTTCTATTGAATAGACTCTATTATTTGTCCCACTAAGTAACGAATCCCATAAAAAACCATCAAACGAAGCAACATTATTTACTGTTACGCCTCCTGCCGTAATAAATCCTCCACCAACGTAGAGTTTATTTTGGTAGTTAAAAAATTTCTGAACAAAACAATTATTTGTCGTAAAGGGTACCGAATCCCATGAACTTCCATTCCATTTAGATACAAATTTTCGAATATAACTGCCCGAATTCGTAAACGAACCACCTGCATATAACTCGTTATTGTAATTTATTAAAGTATTTACATTCCCGTTCATTAATCCAACTCCCAAGTTTGTCCATGCAGAACCATTCCAAGCCGATATTCGGCTACAAAAACTTCCATCGGCTGTATCAAAACTTCCACCAGCATATAATGTATTTGAATTTGTATCTGTATATAATGTTAAAACATTACTGCTAAAACCATTCCCAAACGGCTGCCAAATTTGCGAAGACACAAATTCACAAATCAGCAAGAATAATATCAACAGTAATGTTTTCATTTAAAATATTAAATTTTTCAAATTAATTTTTGATTAATTTATAAGCTAAATTTCTGTCAATTGAAATAAAGTAAATTCCAGAATTTAATCCAGTAATATTTATTTGAAAATTATTATTATCTATAATATTTTCATAAACAACATTACCTAAAACATCTTTAATTTCAATAGTTTTATTAATTAAATAATCTGAATTTATATGCAAAATGTTACTAGCAGGATTTGGGAAAATATTAATATTAAGGAAGTCGTTTTCATTAACACCAACGAAAGTAATATTTAATATTTGTTGAGTTGTATCAGAACCACAAGAGTTTGAAGCAATTAAAGTAACTGTATAATTACCTACATTAGTATATGAGTGTATTGGATTTTGAACATTATCAGTAAAGGTGTCACCAAAGTTCCAATTCCATAAGTTAGAGCTTGTAGAATTGTTAGTAAAAGTAACAGTGCCTTGGTTGTCAACATAGCTAAATCCAGCAATAGGTAATTTAATAGGAGTAACAGTTTTATTTCGTGGATTACTGCTACCACAAGCATTGTTTGCTGTAACTGAAATTATACCGGGAGTTGTATCAACAGTCGCAATAATAGAATTTGATGAACTAGTGCCTGTCCAACCAATAGGAAGTGTCCAAGCATAAATTATTCCAGTAGTATTAGTAACTGAATATGTTTGAACAGAGTTCTCACAAGGACTTGCAGCTCCAACAATTACACTAGGTATAGTTGCGGGTTGTACAACATTAATATATCCTGCTTTTGTAAGCGAAGCAGGTCCGCTACCGTCATTAGCAACTAATGTTACATTGTAAACTCCTGGTGTAGCATAAACAACATCTGGATTTTGAATAGTTGATGTTGCTGGGTTTCCACCTGTAAAGCTCCATTGCCACGAAGTTGGAATTGAACCTGTTGTTAAATCAGTAAAGTGAACAGTATCGCCTGCACAAACATTAACTGGTGATGCAGAAAAATCGACATATAAATTAGTATTTATTATATACCATTTCCACATACCTTGTGAAGTTGCATTAACATTAAACCAACCCGACCAGCCAATATTTGAATTAATAAATTCTACATATAAATGTTGTGCATTATCAATAATATTCCAATTAATACCTCCATCAATACTATATGATGAACCAGAAGAACCTGAAGCTGCACCTGTTGTAAAAACAGTATCAGTTCCAGCAATATAGCACAACCCATTTGTAAACACAGAACCAGATGTTGTAATTTGATTCCATGTAGCTCCACCATCAGTAGTTTTGTAAACCAATCCATTAATATTTACAATTAGACCGGTAGTTGAATTGGTAAAAGATAAATTACCACTCATTGTAGCTGACCCAAAATCAGTAAGTGGCGACTGATAAACCTGAAATGTTATTCCTCTATCAGTTGAATGATAAATTCTACCTTTGTTAGTAGTAAACCAAACATCGTTTCCAACTACTTCAATTTGTCGTGTATAGCCATACTCGCCTGAAAGAGGGTTAGGAATATTAGCTGCGTTTACAGGTACCCAATTTGTACCTCCATTTATTGTTGTATAAACTTCAAACTCGCCATTAATTGGGTCGCCCATACAAAAACCGTTATTTGCATCCCAAAAATAAACCACATTTGTAAACGAGTTTGCATTATTGTACAATGCTGTATTTTGTCTGATCCAAGTATTTCCACCATCAGTGGTTTTCCATATACCACCCGTTTGTCCGCTTGCATTTGGGAAAGCTGCTAACCAAGCAGTATCAGCATTTATAGCCGTAATCATAGAAATACCCAAAGCTGTATTACCAATATTAATTGTTCCAGGAACCCAAGTGTTTCCACCATCAGTTGTTTTAGTAAATTCCTGAATATTTGCTGCTGAACCTGAACCATCGTATGCGGTAGCCCATACTACATTTTGGTCAACAGCCGACAAATAATTTATACCTCTTGAAGCTGTTGTAAAACCAGATGCTTCTTCAAGCCAAGCTCCATAAGGTTGTAAGCTTACGTTTACATAGTTATTACGAGTTAATGTTTGTGAACTTTGTGAATTTGTAACGGTTAGTGAAACAGTATATATACCTTGTGTAGAATAAGTTATAGGAGGTGGAACCTGGCCTATAAATGAAGATGGAGTACCACCTGGGAACGACCACTGCCAATTAGTTATAGCATTTCCACCACCAGCTGAGTTATCATAAAATGTAACAGATTGCCCTTCGTATATTGAAACCGGTGCTCCCCAAAAATTAACAAGTGGATCACCAGTTAATGTTGACTGAACACACTGCATTGCAGCATAAGCATTTATTCTTGGTCCAATATTTTGATTAATATTAACACCTGTTGTAAGTAAACAGTTCTCAATTTGAGCGGGGGTTAATGTTGGATTAACGCTAAGCATTAGACCTACCAATAGGGCTGAAAATGGTGTAGACATTGAAGTTCAACTCATTTTTACATAG
>Ga0172375_10010824_pt1 | contig 11735 bp, 12 predicted proteins | sample LakKiv1m_FD_114537 | JGI IMG/M metagenome (GOLD analysis project Ga0172375, IMG submission 114537) | Freshwater microbial communities from Kabuno Bay, South-Kivu, Congo - kab_092012_11.1m | ecosystem: Environmental > Aquatic > Freshwater > Lake | place: Democratic Republic of the Congo... | reverse complement strand
AGAACTGGGAAAAACTGAAACTGAAAGAGGGAAATGTTTCAGTATTAGGAGGTGTTCCAAAATCATTGCCGGCATTGATTAAAGCCACTCGCATACAGGACAAAGCAAAGGCAGTTGGTTTCGACTGGGAAAACAAAAGTCAGGTTTGGGAGAAAGTGCAGGAAGAACTTTCGGAATTAAGAACCGAGATTGAAAAAGAAGATGTAGATAAAGAAAAAACAGAACAGGAGTTTGGCGATGTGCTTTTCTCGCTCATCAACTATGCTCGCTTTATTGATGTTGACCCCGAAAGCGCACTGGAAAAAACCAACAAGAAATTCATCAAACGTTTTCAATACCTCGAAGAAGAAACAAGGAAGCAGGGAAAGGCATTGGAAGATATGACGCTGGAAGAGATGGATGTTTACTGGAATAAGGCGAAAGAATTATAAACCCCACCCAACCTCCCCAATGGGGAGGAGAAAAACAATCTCTGTGAACCTCTGTGATAACTCCGTGCTCTCTGTGTTAAAAAACAGCTTGTTGTTTATGCTGTTTGCTTTCACCGTTCATGCTCAGGACTCAACCCAAACGAAGCAACTTCGCCCGCTTACCCGTTCCGGTTTTGACAAACAATATTTCGGTTCCTACTTAAAAGACACACGCGACATCATTATTGCTCCTGCAAAATGGAAAGCATCGCAATGGATCAGTCTTATGGCAGTAGGCGCGACAACAGGCGTTTTATTCGCTTATGACAAACAGATAAAAGATTTATCACAGAAACTGAGAACACCTTTGACTAATGATATTTCCCGCTACGGGCTTGAACCCTGGGGAAGAGGCTTATATTCCCTCCCGTTGATGGCAGGATTTTATTTACAGGGAGTGATATGGAAAAATGACCGTAGCAAAAGAGTTGGTTTGCTCGGAGTAAAAGCTTTTATTATTACAGGGATTTTTACACAGGCAGCTAAATTTGCTTTCCAGCGCCACCGACCTTACACTACGGATAATCCTTTTATTTTTGAAGGATTTTGGGGTAACTATAAAAACGATTCGTTTTTCTCAGGACATACTTCTTCTTTCTTTGCAATAGCTACGATAATAGCCTGTGAGTATAAAGACAAAAAACTAATTCCTCCTTTAATTTATACCCTTGCAGGCTTGGCTTCGTTATCGCGCATTCATGATAATAAACATTGGGCATCTGATGTTTTTGTTGGCGCTGTGGTTGGCTACAGTATTGGCAAACTGATTTACAGCCACAACAACTGGGGAATACAAATCAGCCCCGCAGTATCTCGCAATACTACAGGGCTGATGATGGTAATTCCCGTAAATTGATTATTTTACTGTTGAAGTGGTAACTTCTTTATCAATATCAAAAATCAGGGTGATTTTTGTTTTCTTCTTTATTTTGATAGTTTGATCAAACGTACAGTCAAGGCTGTATTCGTTCTCCTTAGTATGCTCCTGCCACTCTCCATCATAAAAAGCATAATTCATAATTTTAACATTGTGCTCTCCAACAGGCACTGCGATGGTGTAAGAATTAGGCTGGCTTTCCAATTTCTGAGTTGACTCGCCTTTCTTTTCACCATCTATAAAAACCGCTATTTTATTCTGATGGTCATATCCTTCGATAATTCCTGTGAATGTCCATGCAACGGTAAGTTTTCCATTTTTTGGAGGCTTGGCGGAAAGGAATGATGTTGTAAATACTGCAATCAGTATGAACAAAAGTGATTTGGTTTTCATTGTGTTTTAGATTAGTTAATAATTACAAAGAAAATGAAATATTTGTTCCAAACAAAAATTTGCATCTTTGAAACGAAATGAAACTGCTCATCAAGAATATAAAAAATTTAGTACAGGTTGAAAAAACAGCACGGATAAGTGTTGCAGGCGCTGAAATGAAAACATTGCCCTGCATGGAAAACTCATGGCTCGCCATTGAAAATGATAAGATTGTTGATTTCGGAAAGATGGAAGATTTTCCGGGAATATCAGACTGGAGCAGCCTGCACGTAATTGATGCCGCTGACAGACTGGTTTTCCCCTGCTGGTGTGATTCTCATACGCATCTTGTTTTTGCAGCAAGCCGTGAACAGGAATTTGTGGACAGGATTAATGGATTGACTTACCAGGAAATAGCAGGACGCGGGGGCGGGATATTGAATTCTGTAAAGAAATTACGGGAAGCTTCAGAAGACGAATTGGTAGAAAGCGCTTTAAAACGCCTGAACGAAGTGATGATGCAGGGAACAGGAGCCATTGAAATAAAAAGCGGTTACGGACTTTCGGTTGAAGCGGAAATGAAAATGCTTAGGGTAATTAAAAAACTAAAAGCGCTCTCCCCTCTTACAATTAAAGCTACTTTCCTTGGAGCACATGCTGTTCCTGTTGAGTATAAAGAAAAGAAAGCAGGTTATATTTCACTTATCATAAATGAAATGCTTCCGCAAATTGCAGAAGAAAAATTAGCTGATTACTGCGATGTGTTTTGCGAACAAGGATATTATAGTGCTGAAGAAACTATTGAAATTCTTTATGCTGCAAAGAGACATGGATTAATTCCAAAAGTACATGCAGAGCAATTAAGTAATTCAGGTGGAGTAAAAGCAGGCGTGCAATGTGGCGCAATAAGCGTTGACCATTTGGAATATTTAAATGATGAAGATATTGCTGCTTTAAAAATCTCTGCTACAATGCCAACCATCTTACCGGGCGCTCAGTTCTTTTTACAGGAACCATTTCCACCTGCAAGAAAAATGATGGAAGCAGGCTTGCCTCTTGCGATTGCGAGTGATTATAACCCCGGCAGCTCACCCAGCGGAAACATGAATTTCATGATTTCATTGGCTTGCATACAGTATAAAATGACACCGGAAGAAGCGATTAATGCAGCAACAATTAATTCCGCTTATGCTATGGGTTTGAGCGAAACGCACGGCAGCATTGCAGTAGGGAAACAAGCGAATGTTTTTATCACAAAAGAAATTCCGGGTTACAGTTTTATTCCTTATTCTTTTGCAACAAATAACATTGAAACAATAATCATAAACGGAAATATTATTCACCACTAAGTTCACTTAGAACACGAAGAAAAAACTAAGTGAACTTGTGTTCTTAGTGGTAAAAAAAATAAAACCATGAATCAATTAATAGAATGTGTTCCAAATTTCTCAGAAGGAAATGATTTGAACATCATCAAACAAATAACAGATGAAATTGAAAAAACCGAAGGCGTAAAGCTGCTGAATGTTGACCCGGGGAAGGCGACCAACAGAACAGTAGTAACGTTTGTGGGCAGCCCGGATGCGGTTGTGGAAGCGGCTTTCAGCGCAATCAAAAAAGCGGGTGAACTGATTGACATGAGTAAACACAAAGGCGAGCATCCGCGCATGGGCGCAACCGATGTCTGTCCGTTTATTCCCATTTCAGGAATTACTATGGAAGAAACTGCTGAATATGCAAAACGGCTGGCAAAGCGTGTTGGCGAAGAATTGAAAATTCCGGTTTACCTATATGAAAATGCTCAGAAGAACAAGGAAAGAAATAACCTTTCCATTATTCGCGCAGGTGAATACGAAGGCTTTTTCAAGAAGATAAAACTACCTGGATGGAAACCTGACTTTGGTCCTGCTGAATTTGATGCAAAGCGTGGCGCAACAGTTATCGGTGCAAGGGATTTCTTAGTTGCTTACAATGTTAATCTTAATACCACATCAACCCGAAGGGCGAATGCTGTTGCATTTGATGTGCGTGAAGCAGGTCGCACTAAAAAAGACGCAAACGGAAAAGTAGTGAAAGATGAAAATGGAAATGTAATTACAATTCCGGGAAGTCTGAAAAGTGTGAAAGCTATTGGCTGGTATATTGATGAATACGGCATTGCGCAGATTTCAATTAATCTTACGAATATTAATATAACACCTGTGCACGTTGCATTTGATGAAGTATGTAAAAAAGCAAATGAAAGAGGTTTACGTGTAACAGGTTCTGAACTGGTAGGATTAATTCCGTTAAATTCTTTATTGGATGCCGGAAAATATTTTCTGCGGAAACAAAAAAGAAGTCTTGGAGTTTCGGAAAAAGAATTGATAAAACTTGCAGTAAAATCATTGGGATTGGATGAACTTGCGCCCTTCAAAGCTGAAGAAAGAATAATCGAATATTTATTGAAAGACATGACAAAAACAAAACTTATCAACTTAAACCTTTCTGACTTTGCGGATGAAACTGCAAGTGAAAGTCCTGCCCCGGGCGGTGGAAGTATTTCGGCTTATGTTGGCGCTTTGGGCGTTTCCCTTGGGACAATGGTTGCCAATCTTTCATCACACAAACCCGGCTGGGATGAGCGATGGGAAGAGTTTTCGGATTGGGCGGAAAAAGGACAAAAGATAAAAGAAGAGCTTTTGAAATTAGTGGATGAAGACACCAACGCATTTAATAAAATTATGTCGGCTTTCCGTTTGCCAAAAACAACTGATGAAGAAAAGAAGGCAAGAACAGAAGCTATACAGGCAGCCACAAAATACGCAACAGAGATTCCGTTTAAAGTGATGCAACTTTCTTATTCTTCACTTGAAATCATCAAAGCAATGGCGGAAAAGGGCAATCCTAATTCAGCAAGCGATGCGGGTGTTGGCGCGCTGTGCGCACGTACAGCGGTGATGGGCGCTTACCTGAATGTGAAAACCAATGCAGCAGGTTTGAATGATGAAGATTTTGTGAAAGAAATTCTCGCAAAAGGAAAAGAAATTGAAACAAAAGCGCAGGAAGAGGAGACAGAGATACTGAAGATTGCAAACAGCAAAATCCAGGCATAAATTTGTGTCCCTCGCAAGCGGGTTTTAAGTCATTCCAAACTGGTTTTTAGCCGCTACGAACTGGTTTTAAGTTCTCCCCTTATTCATTTTTCCACACAAAATAATACTCGGGGAAACGAGGCAACGTTGGTTTTTCTTTGAATAAACCAAACACCGCAGAGCCGCTGCCGGTCATCGATGCGTAAACCGCACCACTTTCGTAAAGCTTGTTTTTTATATCAGCTATTTCAGGAAATTTTTCGAACACAGGTATTTCAAAATCATTCATTATTTTTTCTTTCCACTCTTCAATAGGTAATCGAATTAGTTCTTTAAGTGAAACCTTCGGCTTAACAGGTTTTACCAATGAATAAGCCAGTGGTGTTGAAATATGAATTGAAGGATGAACCAACACAAAATGATAAGCAGATAAATCAAGTTCAATAAAGTCAAGTTTGTCACCGCGCTCAAAAGCAAAAGCAGGTTTGTTGGCAATGAAAAAGGGGCAATCACTTCCTAATTGCCGTGCATAATGATGTTTCTCGCCCCAGGCAAGATTTAATTCAAAAAGTTCATTCAACATATTAATGAAGAAAGCAGCGTCAGCAGAGCCACCGCCCAATCCCGCACCAATGGGAATAATTTTATGCAAATGAATTTTCACAGCAGGCATAGGATAATCTTTACTGATAAGGTGATAGGCTTTCACGCAAAGATTATCACCTGTATTTCCGGGAATGGAAATTCCTGAAGAAGTAAAAGCCCCCCTGCCCCCCGAAGGAGGGATTCCCGATTGTTCCGAATCAACCACGACTTCAAGAACATCGCATAGTTTTATGGGAAAAAAAATACTTTCAATATTATGAAAGCCATCATTTCGTTTTTCAACGATGTTAAGACCTATATTGATTTTTGCGTTGGGAAAGCAGAGCATGAGTAATGGAACGCAGATGACGCGGATGAAACAGATTATCGCTGATTATTTGCAGCGTAAAGCAAACAGGCGCGTATGTCATCAACTTCCAGTTCGGGATAATTGGCAAGCAAATCTTTCTCAGAAATTCCTGCTGCCAGAGACTTCAAAATTTGTTCAACAGAAATACGAAACCCTCTGACAATGGGCTTTCCTGCAAGTATTTTTTCGTTTACAACTATTCTGGAAAGAAGCTGGCTGGCGTTTGTTTTCATGAGTTGAATTTTCAACAAAATTAATAAAACGCTTAGTTTTTCAAAATATGTAACTTGGCGCCCGATTAAAAAAAACAGACATGACTTTTCTTGATTTTGAAAAACCTATCCAGGAATTGTGGGAACAGCTTGAAAAAGCAAAGGAGACGCACGAAAAAGGGAAGGTGGACATGAGCGTAACCATTAATGACCTTGAGAATAAAATAAAAGAGGTTCGCAAAGAGATTTACATCAATCTTACTCCCTGGCAGAAAGTGCAGGTTTCACGTCATCCCGACAGACCTTATGTATTGGCTTACATGAACGCCATGACGGATAATACGTTTTTTGAATTGCATGGCGACCGCAATGTGAAAGATGATAAAGCCATGATAGGGGGCTTTGGGATTATAGAAGGAAAAACTTTTATGCTGATAGGGCAACAGAAAGGCATTAATACAAAAATGCGTCAATACAGGAATTTCGGGATGTCCAATCCCGAAGGTTATCGCAAGGCTTTGCGACTGATGAAACTTGCAGAGAAATTTAACAAGCCTATTGTTACGCTGATTGATACACCTGGCGCACATCCGGGGCTGGAAGCAGAAGAGCGCGGACAGGGCGAAGCCATAGCAAGAAACCTGCTGGAAATGTCGCAACTGAAAGTACCTGTGATTTGCATTATTATTGGCGAAGGCGCATCGGGCGGGGCTTTGGGAATTGCAATTGGCGACAAGGTGCTGATGCTTGAACACACCTGGTATTCTGTTATCTCGCCTGAATCATGTTCTTCTATTTTATGGAGAAGCTGGGATTATAAGGAACAGGCTGCTACCGCGCTCAAGCTTACAGCAGAGAATATGCTGGAACAAAAACTGATTGACGGTATTATTAAAGAGCCTTGCGGAGGCGCGCACACCAATCCGGAAGAAAGTTTCCAAAACGTAAAAAAAGAAATACTGAAACAAACCGCTAAACTTGAAAAAATTGAACCTGAAAAACGTATTGAAGCAAGAACTGAGAAATTCAGTTCAATGGGAGTTTTTAATGAAGGATAATATTATTCAACTTGAAGTTAAACGGTAAGAAAATATATTTCGCCTCAGATTTTCATCTTGGCGTTCCAACAGCAGAAGCCAGCCTTGAAAGAGAAAAGCTGCTGGTGAAATGGCTGGAAGAAATAAGGACAGACGCTGAAGAGATTTACCTTGTGGGTGATCTTTTTGATTTCTGGTTTGAGTATGATACAGCCGTTCCACGCGGGTTTACCCGCTTTTTAGGGAAGCTTGGTGAAATCACTGATGCCGGAATTCCTGTTCATATTTTTACAGGCAACCACGATATGTGGATGTTTGATTACCTTGAAAAAGAACTGAATATTATCCTGCACAAAGAGCCTTTGGAAAAAGAATATTCAGGCAAGAAATTCTTTATTGGGCATGGCGATGGGCTGGGACCCGGAGATCATGGATTTAAGTTAATAAAACAAGTGTTTGCCAATAAAACCGCTCAATGGTTATTTGCAAAACTGCATCCCGATTGGGGAATAAAACTTGCAAAATATTGGTCAGGGAAAAGCCGGGACTCGCAGGAGGATGAAATCTTTTTGGGAGAAAATGAGGAATGGCTGATTCAATATGCCAAAGAGAAATTGGAAACCGAACATTTTGATTTTTTTATTTTCGGACACCGCCATCTTCCGCTATACATGAATGTCGGCTCAGGAAGTTTTTATATCAACTTAGGCGACTGGATCACTCACAACACATTCGCGGTTTTTGACGGGAAGACATTGGAACTGAAGAAATACCAGTAAAGATAGCAAAGGGAATTAAGGAATAAGGTATAGGGTATATGGGTTTGCTTTTCCTGCCTTATGTTTTGATTGTCGCCTCAATTGTTTAACCTACTTCCTTAATTGTTCAACCTATCGCCTCAATTGTTTAACCTACTTCCTTAATTGTTTAACCTATCCTCTTAATTGTTTTGTTTTCTCCCGCCTTTGGCTGGCATACTTGACGGTTTATTTGGTTTCCAGATCAACGATTTTGGTTTCCACGCGAACGAATTTGGGAGCACCCCTGTGTTAATTTGGTTTCCATGACGGTCAATTTGGTTTCCATGAGAACGAATTTGGTTTCCATGACAGTTGATTTGGTTTCCATGACGGTCAATTTGGTTTCCATGACGGTCAATTTGGTTTCCATGACAGTCAATTTGGTTTCCATGAGAACGAATTTGGTTTCCATGACAGTTGATTTGGTTTCCATGACGGTCAATTTGGTTTCCATGACAGTCAATTTGGTTTCCATGACAGTCAATTTGGTTTCCAACCGAAATTTTATTTTATTGATTTTCAATGTATTTACCGCAAAGACGCAAAGAACGCAAAGGTTTATGGAATTTGATTTTTATGAAGGCAACCTCCAGGCTGAGAACCCTTAACCTTTCTGCTGAAAACCTCAACCTCCGGGCAGAAAGGTTAAACAATCGGGCAGGAAACCTTAACCTTCCTGCTGCGGACTCGAACTCCGGGGCAGCGGAGTTGAACTCCGTGGCAGAAAACCTTAACTTTTCTGCCGGAAACCTTAACCTCCGGGCAGAAATGTTGAACAATCGGGCAGGAAACCTTAACCTTTCTACAGAAAACCTTAACCTCCGGGCAGGAATGTTAACATCGGGCAGGAAACCTTAACCTTTTATAGAAAAACCCACTGCCTTTGTATATAAACCCTGAACATTTATAGCAAAACCCTCTGCCTTTATATATAAACCCTGAACCTATATATACAAACCCACTGCCTTTATACATAAACCCGGAACCTTTATATACAAACCCACTGCCTTTATACATAAACCCTGAACCTTTATATACAAACCCACTACCTTTATATATAAACCCTGAACCTTTATATATAAAACCATTGGTATTATGGAAAAAGGCAGGGCTTTTATAGAAAAAGGTTATGGCTTTTGCTTTAAGGCACCAAACAAAAATAACAAGTCCTTTATTCTTATGGCGGTATTCAAGGCTTTTTGGATAAGCATAATTTTTTTTGCTTAATTGCTCTTATTAAGGTATCAAAGAGAACGCTTCGATTTAGTTCAACCAGGGTTACTTACAGTTGTAGCCCTTTTCATAGCAACCACCCTGCAATCTTATTAAAACATCACATTATTTTATCTTGCTCATCTAAAATGTTTTTTTACCTTCGATCAGTTTTCTCAGCGTTTCATTTCAGGTTTCTTAATCTTTTTTCTGAATGAATAAATTTTTACTCTTACTCACTTGCTGTTTACCGTTTTTTCTTTTTGCACAAAACCTTGTGCCTAATCCGAGTTTTGAAGAGCATATTGAATGCCCAGATGGTCCTAATCAGGTTAATAAATCAGTAGGCTGGGAAAGTTATAAATACTCACCTGATTACTTTAATGACTGTGATACTATTTCTGTTTTTTCTATTCCATACAATTGGGGAGGATACCAAGAAGCAGCTAATGGTAATGCGTATTGTGCAATTGCAACCTATGCAACTAAAAGCACATGGAATAATTATAGGGAATATATTGGAGGAACTCTTTTAACTCCGCTTACAATCGGGACTAAATATTATATTTCTTTCAAGGTTAATTTAAGCATAAACAATCCTTATATTCAGTCAAATTGTGCATCTAATAAAATAGGTGCAATGTTTTCTAATACTCCGTATTCAGCATCAAATCCAACACCTATAACAAATAATGCCCATATTAATTCTAATGCAATAATTATTGATACACTTAACTGGACAAAAATATTCGGATCGTTCCTTCCAGATTCCTCATACCAATATATAATCCTTGGAAATTTTTTTGATGATAACAATACAGATACACTTATTTTAACAAATGATACTTTTTGCAACGTTGCTTACTATTATATTGATGATATATGCTTGTCAACAGATTCTTCCTATTGTGCTAACTATAGCACATATGTTGAAAATGAAAAAAATCAAATTTCTATTAAACTTTATCCCAATCCTGTTACAGACTGGATATATGTGAATTTTTCTTCACTGAAGGATTCTTATAGCATCGAGATTTATAACGCAATCGGGGAAGAGATATTTTCTCAACACGATGTTAATGAAAAGGATTATTCCATTAATATTTCAAAAACTTCAAGAGGATTTTTAATTATTAAACTTTTATACCAAAACCAATTCTTCTATTATAAACTATTAAAACAATAAACTATGAAAACACAAATTAAATTATTCTTCGGTATCTTTACTATGCTTGTGTGTCAGCAGGTATATTCTCAATCAACAATATCAGGAGTTGTGGGTAATGTGCGCGTTGGAGGTGCTTATATAGGTTGGGATGGAACAGGTACTAATCCCGGCACACTTGAAATCCGTAACAATTTTAATGATGATATTAATATCTTTACAAGTGGAAATCAGCAAATGACTATCAGAGCTAATGGATTTGTCGGTATTAGCACTTCCACCCCCACCAACCGCCTCGAAATAAATGCTCTTATCCCCGGCAACAGCGGCTTAACCTTTAGCCAACTAAATTCTGGTTCTGGTTCTATTAATAGCAATGCCTCAAATACAGTATTATCTGTTGACAACACAGGTCGCGTAATTTTAGTGAACGACCAAACCGCGCCCAACGGGGGTGTCGGTCAGAATATTTTAGTCCCTCGCTGGTCGGGATTTGTAATCCCGACCATAGCGTTTCAGCCTGCCTGCCGGCAGGCAGGGATTTATAATCCTTAATAACTTCTAAATGAAAGAACTTACCTGCATTTTCTTTTTCTGTTTCTCTTTCTGGGTTTGTAACGCGCAGAACCTTGTGGTTAACCCAAGTTTTGAGGAATATACTGAATGTCCTTCAAATATTGGAGATATTAATAAAGCAACAGGTTGGGATAGTTATGCTAATTCACCCGATTACCTTAATTCTTGTGGTACCAGTGGTTTTTCTACGCCCTCTAACATATTTGGGTATCAAAATGCTTCAAGTGGTAATGCGTATGCTGGTTTTGTTAACTATATGAGTAATGGAATAATATCAGGTAATATTAGGGAGTATATAGGGGGGGGGCTTTCTTCTCCTTTGACAGTCAATACTAAATATTATGTTTCTTTTAAAGTGAGTTTATCTATAAATTCTTTATTACCTTCTAATGGTGGTTCAAGCAAAATTGGAGCTATGTTTTCAACTATGCCTTACAGTTCAGGAAATCCAGCTCCGATAACTAATAATCCACCTATTTATTCTAATCATATTATATCGGATTCCCTTAGTTGGTCAAGAATATTTGATTCTTTTATATCAGATTCAGCATACCAATATATTATTCTTGGAAATTTTTTTGACAATAACAATACTGACACGCTTATCTTGACCAATGATACAATTTGCTCTTCATATTATTTTGTTGATGATGTTTGTGTTTCATTAGATTCTGCTTATTGTGCAAACTATACTACTAGTATTCCAGAATTACAAAGTAAATATCCATTCGTGCTCTATCCTAACCCCGTTACAAATTGGATAAATATTGACTTCCCTTTATTAAACGTTTCTTACAGAATCGAGATTTATGACGTGATTGGTAAAAGAATATTTTTTCAACAAAATATCAATTCAAACCACTTATCTATTGATATTTCAGAAATTTCAAATGGACTCTTGATTATTAAATTATTATACTATAACCAATTCTATTATTATAAACTACTAAAACAATAAACCTATGAAAACAAAAATCAAATTATT
>Ga0172375_10010823_pt1 | contig 11736 bp, 14 predicted proteins | sample LakKiv1m_FD_114537 | JGI IMG/M metagenome (GOLD analysis project Ga0172375, IMG submission 114537) | Freshwater microbial communities from Kabuno Bay, South-Kivu, Congo - kab_092012_11.1m | ecosystem: Environmental > Aquatic > Freshwater > Lake | place: Democratic Republic of the Congo... | reverse complement strand
GCGCTACCAGAAATAGACAAATCTTTTATTTTTTCCTCAATCTTGTTATTTATTTCCTCAACAACTCGATAAACCTCTTCTCTCTTAATTATTTTACTAGATTGTTCTTCTAAAAAAGAAAACAACGGAAAAAGTTCGCCAATAATATCTAAAACTTCTTTTTCATTCGCATTCTGTTTTAATATTTCCAAATTCTCTTTCCAAGAAGAAAGTATTTCCAAATACCTCTCTAAATAAATATCATCCAAGCTATCAATCGAAACAGACTGAGGCAAACTATCCAACGCCCTCTGAAAATTATCACAATCAATTACCTGAACAATATCATACCTATCCAAATCTTGCAAATCCTGCTCGTTAGAAATCAATCTAGTAGAACAACCCAATTCATTCAACTGAACAAAAACCTCTTCATTTTCAGTAACCGCAATCAGTTCATATTTAGGCGACCAAATCTGTCGTGGAGTTTTAAGATTTTTCAAAAAAGAGTTATCAATCGCCTTCAGAGTTTTGAAAAACTCCTGTCTTTTCTTGATTTCATTCATATCTTCAGTGAACGGGAAACAATTCCAAAGATTGGAACTATCCGCAAAATGAAAATAATCCGATATTTGAGACAAGACCTTTTGATGAATCGCCCTCGCATCCTTAGTTTTATATATCGATACCTGAGAACCGCCCAACGACGTCTTCGACTTATTAAACGGCGACAAATCGTTCTTCTCTACAAACTTAAAACATACCTCTTTCATTGAATGCCTTTTATTATTTTATTTGCATGAAATGATTGAATTGACTTGCTCAATACTTTCATCACCTAAGAAAAAAATCTGGGTTTAAAATTATTTATGTGATAAAATCAACTACTTCTCGTCCCATGTCGAACATTACGAACGATTCTCCTCAAATACTCCTTATCACACTCAACTGGATTCCGCTCGTAATCATCCAAATATCGAGCCATTTGATCAGTGGCATCCTCAAATCTATCGGTCCTCTCGAAAGCATAAGATATCCCACATAATCCCGGTTTCTGTAACAACGCTCTTTCCATAAGTTCTTTCGGGTATTTACCCCAATCTTCTCTATTTCTAGGTCTTATTCCAACCAATTTCAATTCGCCACTCACAATATTATATAACTGTGGTAATTCGTCCAACCAATGCTTCCTCAAAAATCCATGAAACCCACTAATTATTCTTGGATCACGCATAATCTTGCCCTGGCTATCTAAGACAAGACCTGACTCTAATAAAGATCCAAGCTCTCTATCTGCCCCATTCCTCATCGTCCTTATTTTAACTACATATATAGGCTTAGAATTCTGCCCCAAACATTCTTTAATATAAAATATTCCCATAAGAAAACATCGTCACGCTCCTTAAAAATTTATGCTTATCTTTATTAACCCAAAAGACCTCAAGAAAATATGAGAGTACGATATTCGTTTTCATCCAAAAGAACTGGACATCTAGAAAACATAGACAAGCAGAGGCAGAAATACCCAGACATTGTAGATGAAATCATAAAGATTTCCGACATAGTTATCGAAGTCCTTGACGCACGATTCATCGAAGACACAAGAAACCTAGAAATTGAAGAAGCCGTCAAAATGCGTGGTAAAAAATTAATTTACGTTTTAAACAAAAGCGACCTAGTAGACACCGAAGTTAAGAAAAAAGAAATGAAGGAAAAAGGACTTTACCCGTACGTTTTCGTCTCATGTACAACAAGAAAAGGCGCTCGTGAACTAAGAGACAAACTAAAAATCGAAGCAAAAAGAATCGATCTTCCCGGAGAAGAAATGAAAAGAATTCAAATTGGAATTATTGGCTATCCAAACACCGGTAAATCTTCCTTGATTAATTTTCTAACTGGAACATCTGCCGCAAAAGTTGGAGCAGAAGCAGGTTTTACAAAAGCAATGCAAAAAATCAAACTAACTTCAGACATCTTAATCCTAGACACACCGGGAGTAATTCCTGCGAAAGAATATTCTGCACAAGCTCAAGATTTGATTAGCAAACACGCAAAAGTCAGCGCAAGAGATGCAACGAAAGTAAAAAGACCAGACATGGTTATTCAAACACTTATGAAAGAATACGCACAACAAATTGAAGATTTCTATAAAATCAAGGCAGACGGAAACGGAGACGTTCTAATCGAAGAATACGGCAAACAAAAAAATATGCTAAGAAAAGGCGGCGTCGTAGATGAAGACCGTGCAGCAAGACAAATTCTCACAGACTGGCAAGAAGGAAAAATAAAAGTTTAATTCTCACATGGGAAAACCGAGAACAAATAAAACGTGTATATCTGAACTTCTTTCGGTCGGAATTCAACCCGGATGGTTATTACATATTACAACAAAAAGAAGCAAGACAAATTACGTCGGACCAGTTGAATCAATGGATGCAGAGTCACTAACTCTAATTAATGGTCCATATACTGTTAAAAACGATATTCCAATTCCGCAAAGAGAACAAGATAGAATAAGAATTTACGGCACAGAAATAGATGATTATAGCGTTATGACTCCACTTTTAGCAGCAGTAATTCCCAGATGGAAAAGAAGAGCATAACTTCAATCACGCTTGGAGTCATCGAGCGATTTATAAATAACTTATTCCTGAATAAATCATGAAAAAAATATTCGGAATTGGCGCAATTGTGTTGGGAGCCATAATATGGTTCTTATCCTATGAAATTGGCGGTTGTTTTATGGATTCAAACGGATACAGATTATGTACTGGTTTGCTAGCACCGAAATACCTGTGGTTTTTATATTGGATTGCAGCAGCATTATTAATTTTCTTAGGAATAAAAATAATTATATCAAGGAGTAAAAATAAATCATGACAAATAATTACATCTCAATCGACTTAAATGATTCAAGGACAAAAAGTATTGCAGAAATAATTTCAAATGAAAGCTGTAAAAAAATTCTTAACTTACTAGCAGAAAAAGAACTAACGGAAACAGAAATTTCTCACGAACTAAAAATGCCCCTAAACAGCGTAGATTATAATATCAAAAAACTAGCAAAAGTCGGACTTATTGAATCTTCAAAACACTGGTGGTCCACTCGAGGCAAAAAAATTCCAGCCTACAAAATCGCAGATAAAAAAATAATTATCTCCCCTAAAAAAACACTCAACAATTTCATAATTCCAACAATTATGACTGGTGTAATTGCAGTCTTAGGAGTTAAAAAATATTTCACACAAACTACAAATGAACTCTTAATGCGTGCACCATCTACCGAACTCTACGCATCTAAAGCAGTACAAGACGCGGCTGGAACATCATTAGCCAATGTAGCAGAACAAACAGTTAGCTCTGGATTTTTCAGCTCGTTATCAGGATGGGAATGGCTAATTTTGGGAATCTGGCTTGGAAGCGTTTTATTCTTCGTATTAAACTATATTTCTGAAAGGAAGTCAAATGGATAAATCAATAAAAATAACACTAATAGTTTGCGTTGCAGCTTTATTAGCAATTAGTATTCTTGGAATTGGATTTTACAAACTAGTTAATCCTTCTAAAGATGTAATTTCAATAGACGGATCTTCAGTGATTAAGGTTACACCAGATTTAGTTACTATAAATTTTAACATAGAAACTAGTGGTAGTGACGTAAAAACCGCAAAAGATGCTAACTCTGCTATTCTTGAAGAACTTGTAACGAACCTTGTCGTTCTAGGATTTGATAGAGAAGATATCAAAACTCAATCTATCAATATTTACCCGTGGACAGAATGGATAAACGGAAGAAGTGTAGACAAAGGATACAAAGCATCTCATCAAGTTACGGTAGAACTAAACACATCTGATGCTTCAAAAATTGCAGATGCAATTGATGCTGGCGTTGACGCTGGAGCATTGTTAAGCTACATAAATTTTGAACTTAGCAATACAAAGCAAAACGAATACAAAGCACAAGCATTAAAACAAGCTGGAGAAGATGCAAGGACTAAGGCTTTAGCAATTGCAGAAGGACTTGGAATGAGAATTAGTTCAAAACCGGTTTCGGTTTCAACATCTAGTTTCGACTATTCCCCATGGAATGTTTACAGCTATGCTGGCGGAACAAGAGATGTTGCCTATGCAGAAGACGCAAAACTTGCAGTTACAAATATAGTTCCTGGAGAACAGACAGTTTACGGAAACATACAAGTAACTTACAAACTTTACTAAAATTTATTATTTATTCCTCTTTTATTTTTGAGGAAATTTTCTTTTTTTAAATCTTAAAAATAATTGGATTGACTTGCTCAATGCCTTTTTTCTTGAGAGATTTTTTATTTTTACAACAAAGTCAAAGCCATCGGAATATCCGCGATTCTCATTATTCCCTTTTTATCTATCAATCCGGCCTTCAATGCAACTTTGCAAGAATTCTCTCCAACGATATTAAACGAAGCATCTTCTCTGACGAAATCAGCTATTATCTCAGCCACTTCTTCTGCGTTCTTTTCTTCACCGTTGAAGAACTGAGTCGTTAAATCAATTTGTCTAATTCCGTCAGAATCAAGAAATTTCTTCCCATAAAGTTCCGTATCGCAAATAGCCACAACATACCTAGTCGCCCTATGAACTTTTACTAACATTCTTATGAAAGAATAAGATGATTTTTAAACATTAACGTACTGGTTTTAACATGGAAAATCAGAGCAAAGTCTGGGACGAAATAGCAAAAAAATGGAACGACTTTAGAGAAGTTCCCAGTCCAAGCGTAATTGAATTTCTAAAAGATAAAGGAGGACGAATTTTAGATTTAGGTTGCGGAAGCGGAAGAAATTTCTCTGCAATAGATAAAGAAGCAGAAGTTTATGGAATAGATTTCTCAAAAGAAATGCTAAAATACGCAAAGAAGAAAAATAAAAATGCAAATCTTACACAATCTGATTCCTCTAAAATCCCATTCGAAGACGATTTCTTTGATGCGACTATTTGCGTAGCCGTTTTACACTGCATTCCAAATAAAAAAGAGCGTCAAGAAACAATAAAAGAAATTTTCAGAACGCTAAAACCAAACTCTGAGGCATTTATATCGACTTGGGGTAAAAATTCTCCTCGACTAAAAAATAAACCGAAAGAATGTTTCGTTTCGTGGACTATCAAGTCAAATAAGGATTTTAGAAAGGGCGAACAAGAAATAAAACAAGAAAGATACACTTACGTTTACGACTTAGATGAGCTCAAAAAAGAAGTTCTAAACGCCGGATTCAAAATAGAAAAAATCTGGGAAGAGAGAAATGTAAATGTGATTTGTAGAAAATAATTATTTCTTTCTTATCTGTATAAAATTAGTCAAATTTTCTTTTTTATAACTTATACATTCTTTCGTTACGGCATCAACTTTAATTCTCAACATATCTATCGTCGCTGTCGTACAGGTCAAATCCCATGCGCCCTCTCTTAAAATTCCTATGATTTTTGTAATGACTGAGCTATCTTTATTTTCTAATTGTAGTTTTTCAACAACTTCCCAAAGATTCTCAATATCTATTTGAATTTTATCTAACTCAAGTTTTTTTGAAGCAATATTAGTCTCCTGATTTTGAACCTTAATTTCATCAAACGGATATTCAGAATACGCTATTTTTTTAGTTGACGGAGTAAAAAAGTCAAACTGTATTTTATCGCCTTCCTTCTCGTTATTAGACAAAATCGTAAATAGGGCGTATAAAAAAGAATCAGAATTATCTCTCATAAACTTCTCATATCCAGGTTTAGATTTCAATCTTTCTAATAATGGTTGCGAATTCATTGTAAAAAATAAAGAAAATGTGAGTTTTTAAGAATTTGTGTTCGTGTCTTAAAAATCACCTTGAACAAAAGCCATTCGAAAACACCATCTGCGTTGTCAAGATTCCTGTTGTCGCCATTCAGTTGAAAACCGTTATCGAGCCCGCCAATGTGTAGTCAATTAATTTTTTCCAAGTGGAAATCTCCTAGCACCTTTCAAAGAAAGATAGAGCACCAAAATCCTTCGTAAAGAACTTCTGAATTTTATGACTTAAAATAAACTTAATAATGTCTTAATTAATTGACGTGTGGCCCTTGTTCAGGGCAAAAATTAAATGGAATAATTATTTATAAAACTTCTGAAAAAATCGTGTGCTTCGCACACTACGACGAACGAACGCACCCGAAAACACCAACTGCGTCATCAAGATTCCTGAAGTCGCCATCCAGCCAAAAACCGTAACCGAGCCCGCCATGCCATAATTGTGTTGCAATAATTTTTCGTGGAAGAACAAGTTCGCTAAGCGAGGGAACATATAAATCAAGACCAGCTAATTTTGGCTTCCGTTGTTTGAAATAATCTATACATCGTTGAACCCTAGCGGTTTTTTCTTCTTCTGTTCCTTGTCCACCAAATAGCAATCTCGCTTTTTCATCACTTGTATCAAAAGGAACAACAACTCTATTCCCGTCCATTATCTCTCTTTCGCCAATCATTACAAATTCTCCAGGTGTTCCAGCATTCGCGATATTTTGAGAATATTCGTTTCCATCAACAAAAAACCATTCCCCTCTTTTATTCGCAGTTGTTGCTTCTTCTGCTGAGTGTTGAGAAAATCCTGGCAAACCATTTCTAACCAAAACATAAACAGGAGAAGACATAAAAGGAAGATATCCTCTTAAAATTCCAGGTTTAACTCTTCCACAAAGTCGATTTCCGTTTTGTAAATTATCTCTTTCTAAAGTTATTTCATCTACCGAAGCCAACCCACGTGCTCCACCAGCAACTACTTCAGCTAATCCTTTATCGAAGCATAAATCCGAATGAACAATCCTTTCTGTAGGTTTTTGTGCATAAAGTTGTGTTAATGCCATATTTTATTTAAAAAAACAAGACTTATAAATGTTTTCAATATTAACTTTTAAATGACAACAGAAGTTATGAGAATTTATCTTCTCTCCTTTATTTCTTCTAAAATTTCTTCAATAAATTTCTTTTTATCAACTCCAAACATAGGTTTATCCTCTCCACGCTTCTTCACAGCCAATGTTCCTTTTTCCTCTTCTTTATCGCCAATCGTAATTACGTAAGATATTTTCATTAAAGCTGCGTTTCGAACTTTATCTGCAACAGTTGTCGAGGAGAAATCCGCTTCAGCTCTTATTCCAACTTCTTTTAATTCATCTAATATTTTCTGTGCAGCTTTCTCGTTTCTGTCTGTGAAAGATAAAACTCTAACTTGTATTGGTGATAACCATGTCGGAAGGTTCCCATTTGTGTGCTCTAGTAAAACTCCGATGAATCTTTCAATAGAACCATAAATAACTCTATGCAACATAACCGGTCTTTTCTTTGTCCCATCGCTATCAGCATATTCTAATTCAAATCTTTCTGGAAGCGCGAAATCTAACTGAATAGTTGAACATTGCCATGTCCTTCCCAAAGAATCTTTAATATGGAAATCTATCTTAGGACCGTAAAACGCACCATCTCCAGCATTTACTTTATATTTCATTTTTTTATGAACCAAAACGTTCTCAAGCGCCTTTTCGGCCTTATCCCAAATCGCATCAGATCCAATTCTTTTCTCTGGCCTAGTAGATAATTCAACGTGATCAAATTCAATATTAAATTGTTTGTAAAATACTTTAATCAATTCCATAACTTTTCCAATTTCTTCTTCTAATTGTTCTTCCGTACAAAATATATGTGCATCATCTTGAGTAAACTGGATTACTCTAAATAATCCCGCCAAAACTCCAGACAATTCAGTTCTATGAACAGTTCCGATTTCTCCCACTTTCAACGGCAAATCTTTATACGATTTAGGACTTGTCTTATAGACCAACATTCCACCAGGACAATTCATTGGTTTTATCAAAAACGGTCTTTCCTCATACATAGTTGTAAAATTACTTTCTTTATACTTATCCCAATGCCCTGAAATTTTCCAAAGCTTAGCGTCCATAATTTGCGGAGTCTTGATTTCTTGATAGCCAGACTTAAGATGTTGCTCTCTCCAATAATTAATTAATTCATTATAAACAATCAAGCCATTATTATGCCAAAAAACCATTCCTGGCGCGACTTCATTAAACGAAAACAAATCCAAATTCTTTCCAATAATTCTATGATCATTATCCTTCAATTTAGAAGTATCCAACTTCGATTTTGAAATACTTGCAAGCAATTTTTTCGGATCAGTTTCACCATCTTCTTTTTTTGCAATTTTAACTTTCGACTCAACAACCTCTTCATTTCCAATTTTCCTCGATAATTCAGAAAGTGGATGTCCTTTACATTTCAACTCGAATTCTTTATAATACCCGAACGGAGCTCTATAAACTTCAATTTTTTTAGATTTCAATTCTTTCTCAGCATCAATCAAAAGTTGTTTTGCAAAATCTGGTGCGGAAAGCGAAGCAGATAAATGCGCATACGGATACAAAACAATTCTTTCAACCTTTCCAATTTTTTCCTTTAAGTCTAGAATATTTTTAATATAGTCAGAAAGAATATTCTTATTTTCTTCGTCAGATTTCTCAACCGCAGTCATTATCACCAACGGCTCTTTTACCTCAACAGCTTTATTTTCGTTGGCTGGAAGCTCAATTCCTTTTATCGCTGGTTTCACTGGTTTAAACTTTATATAATCGCAGTGTAATGAAAGTATTTTCATAGAAACAACAATAATAAGATGTTTTTAAAGATTTAGGAACTTATTGTTCGATTTTTGATCCAACTGTCGGAGAAATATTTGTAGCCACATCCCCAGAAAGCCAGCCATGGTAACCATGTACGTCATAAAGCCCGCTATCAGACGCATGAGATCCTGTTCTGTGGAAAGCATCATCGCAATCAAACTTTTTATCGTCATTTCTAAAAGGAACATCTTCTTGACATAAAGGACGAGCAATACTACCCGGCTCCCAGCCTTCTTTCATTACTCCAAAAACTGGAAAATATTTTCCCTCAGTTTTATCAACATGATAACCTAAATAAGGAACTCCATGATAATCAATTGGTGTTCTAGTCAATCTATCAGAAGCAAAAACTCCACCGATAAGCAAAACTGCACTAGCTATTGCTTTTACAAGCGCACCGTTTCCAGAATCTTCTTTTCTAGCAGAAGAACTTCTTCTGTGATTCGGATTCCATCCACCTATTCCTATATCTTCTTCCATAATTAATTCATAAAAAGAGACTATTTAAATCTTTCGTTTTTGTTGTAACTAAGTAGTGACATAAAAACACAAATGTTTTTAAATAGTGTTATATTCAATATAATAAGATGGCAAAGGTAACAGTTGGCCAACGAGAACAAATGAGAGAACGACTCTCTAGAGACTTTTATGATTCTGGAATATCTATCAGAAAACAAATCGGAAACGATTGTCTATTACTCGACACTCCCGACGGAGACGTTTATTTTTTTTATCATACATCATCAATGAATGTTGACGGCCTAAAAAGAGCCGAGAGAGACATGATGCGAACCAGAACGGTTTCAAATATTTTCTATAAAGACGGACAAACATTTTTTGTTCCGCTAACAGAAGCTCAACTTAGGAGAAAGTTTGGAAGAAGCCTAGGAAATCTTGAGTATCAGGACGCAAAAGCAATAGTATCGTTAAGAGAAAAAGAAAAATTCGCACTAGCAATTCAGGTTGGAAACAGAGATCTCGCATATTATCAACCGGACACAACGGCAACTGGCGGCAGATTATCAGAAGGACTAGTTTTATTCGACATGCAAGTTCCACAAAAAAATTATAATCACGTTCCAGAAAATAGACCCGGATACCATCATATAATGGAACAACACGGAACAGATTTTGTAGATTTCGCACGTTCAGCCAACCGAAGAAGATTAGATGGAAGATTGGTATTCAGGCCAGTCAAAAACAATAGATATGTTGCAATTTTATCATCGATACCGACGATAAACGTTCAAACACAACAAGTAGAAAACTTTCTAGAGCAAACAGGAACTACGTTAGCAGATTGGGGTGGAAATCCAGAAGACATAGAACCATATATAAATCCACAATAAATTTAATAAGCACGAATTTTGCCTAATAAAATGACGCAGCTAACGGAAAATGATTATAGAGATGCACAAAAATCGCAAAATCAATATAGCCGGCAAGACTTTTTAGATACACTAGACTTAGAAGGAATAGAGAGATTTGTAAAAGATATTATTTACATTCCAATAGACGACGAAGAGACAATAATGTCCTGTAGCATAGATTATTTTGACTTCCCAGAAAATTTTGGAATAACAATACCGAAGTCAAGAAGGAGTACCCTATGGGTTCATCCAGCTGGATTCCGACTTCCGTTCCCATTATTTTTATCAACCCTTATTGATCATGAAGGCCAACATGCGAGACAAAATTACCTCAAACCAATTTTTAATGCGAGAACATACGCAACAGAATTAGCGACGAGAAATCCGAAAAAATTATTATATTACGAATTATTAGATGAAATTCCAGCCTATGCAAACGAAGTTGCACTCAGTGGGTTAAGAAAAATAGATCCAAAACCTTCGAAAAAGTTTGTTTCTCATTCAATTGAAAAGGTTGGGAGACTAAGAAAAAGATTTACTCCAACAAGAAACGCCGAAGAAGATTTGCGAGCCAGATTGTGCGATTCACCCGGAGACAATTTAATTAGACAACTTTTAGAAACCACAGAAATCCAAATGGCCATTCAAGGAAGAGGATTTAAATAAAAATTATTCACCCAAATTTTAAAATTTTATTAGATTTTTTCATTTTTAATTTATATTCTACAAAACAAAAGTATTTTTAAACACGAGAATTCTCTACTTTTCAATTAAACTTGAAAAATTATGAAAGGAGGTTTAAAAAAAGAGAAAAATGGCTTTAGATTTTGCAAAAGAAGCAATACAAAATGCTGAGAAAAACAGTATTAATTTTGATGAGTTAAAAGCTGGTAAAGCAAACATTAAGGTTTTTGGCGTCGGCGGTTGTGGCTGTAATATGGCTACATGGTTATTCAATAAAGGAATATCCGGAGCAACTGTTTACGGAACAAATACTGATGCTTTACATTTGTCTATCACAAAAGCTGATGAGAAAATACTTATCGGTAAAGAATTAACTCGTGGATTAGGTTGCGGTGGTTATCCTGCTAGAGGAAGAGAAGCTGCAAAAGAAGCGATTTCTGACTTAAAGAGGGCTGTTTCGGGTTCGGATATGGTTTTCATTTTAGCTGGAATGGGCGGCGGTACAGGTACTGGCGCTGCTTCTGTTATAGCACAACTTTCAAAGGAAACTGGAGCTGTCGTAATTTCCGTAGTAACTATGCCTTTCGAGGCAGAGAAAGCAAGAATTGACAAGGCTGAATTTGGTTTACAAGAATTAAGAGAAGTGTCTGACACTGTTATTGTTCTTGATAACAATAGACTTGTAGATATTGCTGGACAGTTACCTATGGAGCAAGCATTTGCAGTAGCAAATGAACTTGTATCCACTATGATTAAGGGTATCGTAGAGACAATCACTTTACCATCCTTGATCAACCTTGACTATGCTGATGTATCCGCAATCATGAAGAACGGAGATGTCGCTGTTATTGGTATTGGTGAAGACAATTCCACATCCAGAGTTGATACTGCTTGTCAACAAGCTTTAACACATCCTTTATTGGATGTTGATTATAGAGGCGCAACTGGTGCTTTGATCCACGTTACATGCGGACCTGATATGAAGTTGGAGGAATTCGACAATATC
>Ga0172375_10010820_pt1 | contig 11740 bp, 10 predicted proteins | sample LakKiv1m_FD_114537 | JGI IMG/M metagenome (GOLD analysis project Ga0172375, IMG submission 114537) | Freshwater microbial communities from Kabuno Bay, South-Kivu, Congo - kab_092012_11.1m | ecosystem: Environmental > Aquatic > Freshwater > Lake | place: Democratic Republic of the Congo... | reverse complement strand
TGCGAGAGTATATAATCCGCAAGCGATACCTGCCTTGTTATCCGCAGCGCCGCGGCCGAAAAGTAGATTATCTTTTACTACTCCACTGAATGGCGGGAAGGACCAATCTTCCGCTTTTCCTTCGGCCACTGTATCCATGTGGCCTATCAATGCAAATCCGTTCTCTCCTTCCCCTAACTCTACTAAAACATTCGGGCGAGATCCTTCTTTAAACACCAGCTGTGCTGAAAATCCAAGGTTGTGGGCTTCTTCAAGGATTCGGTCAGCAATGTCTTTTTCCAGATCACGGCCATTGACCGAATGGATGCGTACCAGGTCCTGAAGGAAGGACTGCAGGTCTGGCGCGTATGCTTTGGCACAGATTAAAAGGGTAAGCGGATCACTTACTGGCATGGTCAGCGCAGGCCGTCTTCCATCATCTGAACAAAGCGTTTCTGGTCCAGATCCAGGATGATCTCGGCATTTGCAGCCTTACCGCTTCGATCCCACCAGTCAACATAGGTCAGCCCGCGAGATTGAATGCCGCCGGTTTCTACCGAAACGTAATGACTTTCTTTTTTAGTTACAAGGCTGGGGTCAATGGCACAGGCAACTGCCAATTCATCTGAGGGAAATAAGAATTCCTGGTTGAACATCTTTTGCACGAATCCCATAATGATCTGGTTAGTATCGTGCATGAACCTGGATTTCGGAGTGTTCATAGCGAAGAAGCGGTCAAGGTTTTCCTTGGTGAAAAGATGCTCCATGGTCATTTCCCACGAAAGGATGCGCACCATTGGCCAACGTTCAAAGACAGCTCTTGCAGCTTCAGCATCAACAAAGATATTGAATTCGGCGGTGATATTGATATTTCCCTTGGCATACACCGCGCCCCCCATAATGGTCAGGCTGGCGAATTTATTTGGCAGTTCGGGATCAAGCGACTGGGCAACTGCAAGGTTCGTCAGCGGTCCGATCGCAATGAGGTCGATTTCTCCGGGATGGGCTGAAGCCAGGTCGACCAAAGCCTGTGCGGCATGTTTCTTTTCCGGCAAACGTTTTGAAACCGGAATGCCGGCATCGCCCAAACCGTCCTCGCCATGCACATAGGCGGCATAATGGGGTTCAGCCACCAGCGGGTTGGCGCAGCCGGGAAAGACGGGCACATCTTTGTTGACCAGATCAAGCACTTTCAGGGTATTGGCGGTTGCATTCTTAACAGAAGTATTTCCGTGGACTGTAGTAAAACCAACGACTTCAACCAGCGGGCTGCCGAATGCCAGCAGCATGGACTGTGCGTCATCTACGCCGCAATCGGTATCAATGATGATCTTTTTCATTTTTGTGCCTTATTCTTGATCCTGTCCATAAGTTCAGTGTGCTTGGCTTCAAGGTCTCTTTTGGCTTTCGTGTAGTCAATGGTCAGGTAGCGGTTGTCGCGATAGAGCCATTTGCCGTTGACCATCACATCTTTCACGTGATAACCGCCAACCGCATAGACCAGTGCTGCGTAAAAATCCTGCCCGCCGAACGGCGCCCAGCCGATCTCGTCCAGATCGAGAGCGATCAGGTCTGCTTTTTTGCCTTTTTCCAGGGAACCGATCTCATTTTCCTTGCCGATCGCTTTGGCGCCATTGATGGTTGCCATTTCAAGAATATAACGCGTGGGCAGCGCGGCTGCATCACGATGGAGAAGCGCCATCAGTTTTCCCGTCAGTGACATCTCTTTAAACATATCATAGCTGTTATTGTTGGTAACGTTATCCGTCCCAAGTGCAACATTAACACCCGCTTCACGCAATTCCACCAGCGGAGCCAAACCGGCTGCGTTGCGCATTCCGGAAGAAGGTGCGAAAACGGGTGTAAATGGCTTATCCTTAACAACCGCGTAATCCTCTTCAAGGATGCCAATGCTGTGAGCCGCAATGATGGGGTATTTCAAAAAGCCCATCGCTTCCAGCTGCTTAACAGCTGAATGACCGTATTTTTCCTGGCAATATTTATTTTCAGATTGACCGGTTAGAAAATGGATGTGGAAACCGGTTTTATGTTTCTCCACAAGTTCTCTTTCCATCTGCATGGCCGTTTCGCTGTTATCCACAAAAAAAGCATGCGGACCAACCCAGCCATCGAGCAGGGGATCGCCGCTCAGATCATCCAGAAATTTGGAAGCCGCAGCAACCTCGCGTTTGCGTGCTTCTTCTTCACCCAGTTCAACGATACCGTAAGCCAGTGCAGCACGCAGTCCGCTTTGCCGAACCACCGGGTAGATCTGGTCCATCCAGAAATACTGGTCCACGAAGGTTGTAGTGCCAGTGCGGATCATTTCGGCGCAGGAGACCGCGACACCGGGAGAGATCATGTCCGGCGTCATATCCAGTTCCAGGACGCGTACGGTGTTGTACCAGCCCTTCAGATTAAAAATGGAGTGCCCTTCCACGTGGCCCCGGAAAAGCGTCATGGGGGAATGCGTGTGAGCATTGACAAGCCCCGGCATTACCAGGCGATTGCCCAGATCAACGGTCTGGTCAAACTTGCGGGAGGCGCCCAGATCCTTCTGATATCCGATCTCAGTGATGCGCTCATCCTCGACAACTAAATAACCATCTTTGAATATCTGGTCAGACCTATCCAGGCACAGTACAACAGCGCTTTTAATCAGTGTTGCGGTCATGCTTGCTCCTTTATTAATCTCACCATTTCATCACGATGGGGCATGGATGGCAGTGCTCCTTTGCGAGTTGTGGCGATAGCCCCCGCCGCAGCTCCCCAGCGCACAGCTTCAGCAATGCTTTTTCCTTCCGAGATCGCGACAGCCAGGCCGGCATTGAAAGCATCGCCAGCCGCGACTGTATCGACTGCGTTAACCTTGAAGGCATTTACAAAACCGCTGCCTTCGGGGCTGTCATAATAAGCGCCCTGAGCGCCCATTTTAATGATCGCGGTGCGGACGCCCTTGGCTTTCAATGCGGTTGCTGCCCGGGCTGCATCGGCCTGGTTGGCAGGCTTAAATCCGACCAGCGCTTCGGTTTCAGTTTCGTTGGGCGTGATGAAATCAATGAATGGGAAAACATCTTCGGGGATCGGGAAAGCAGGAGCAGGATCAAGGATCACTTTCAGTCCTTTTTTACTCGCTGCTTTGGCAACCTCAAATGTGGGTTCCAGTGATGCTTCCAGTTGAAGCATGAGCACATTGGCTTTTGGTATAAGAGATATGGCGCGCTCCACATCGCTGTTATCTAATGCGATATTTGCTCCTGATATGATGATGATGGAATTTTCGGCATTCTCATCCACGCTGATCACGGCCAGGCCAGTGCCATTGTCCGGGTCAACGATCACCTGGCTGAGGTCTACGCCTTCTTTTTCTACGATCCCTGTAACCTCAGGTCCGAAGGCGTCCTTTCCGATGCGTCCGATGAAATAGGTGCTGGCTCCCAAACGCGCACAGGCAACGGCCTGGTTGCTGCCTTTTCCGCCGGGGACGGTAATAAAAGAACTCCCCCGCAGGGTTTCACCGGGTCGGGGAAGCTTGGGAACGTAGGTCGTAAGGTCCATATTGATACTGCCAAAAACTAAAATTCCCATTTTGTATCCTCCAGAAGAATTCATGATTAACAATAATATGAAATTATACCTTTCTGCAATTTTGTTGGATTTTTAGATCTCAGATTGATTCGCATCTTTGCGAAGGATGCGCAATGATGACTGAAATTAAGTAAAATATTTTTTTTACTCCCTTATTTTATTTTTCCCCATCCTGTAAAAGCGATGCATTGCCGCAAAGATAAGCAGCAGTGCGATCAGCGCTCCGCCAAGCTCTCGGGGAACACCAGAGCGGATCTGCAGCCCGACGATCGAACCGGCACGCAGACCGCCTAATAAAAATGAGAATAGCAGCACACCAAAGGGATGCAAATGACCAGCAAAAGCGATGATCAACCCGTCAAAGTCATTGATGGCGGAAAAAATTGACACAAATTTATACTGAACGCCCAAAACCTCAACCGCTCCTGCCAACCCGGCAAGAGCGCCGCTCAGTGCCATTGCGCGCAGCACTATCGCGCGCTTTGCGATACCGGCGGATAAGGCAAAACGCGGCGCCTGGGCTGAATTGCGTATTTCCAGGCCGCGGCCTGTTTTCCAAAGGAAAATATAGATCGCGATGGCTGCAGCCACTGCCAGCAGGATCCCTGAAGTCATTTTTGTGCTTGCTACCAAAGGCAGCAAGCGGGCGGTAACTGAAAGTTTGTCAAATCGGATCATACCTACCAGAACTCCCGCAACAGAATTCAACAGCAGGGTTGAGATGATCTCGTTCACCCCGATAGATTCTCTCAGAAAGGCAGGCACCAACCCCCACATGGCGCCAAAGCAGGCAGCAGCTAATAATGCCAGGGCTGGATGGAAGGACTGGGACATCTGGAACTGTCCGCCGATCCAGGCAGCAGCCGCGGCGCCGAACAACATTTGCCCTGCCTGGCCGATGGAAAAGAAGCCTGCGCGCAGCGCGACAACAGCTGAAAGCCCGGAAAAGATGAGCGGTGTGGCAAATTGAAGTGTGGTCAGAAGTGCGCATTGATCAGCAGAACTATGGCAGGTGAAGCCTGTATCGAAAAGGTTGAGATAGGTCTGAAAAGGGTCCTTGCCGCTGAGAATGATAAGGACTGCGCCTGCCGCCAGGCTGACTGCAAGGGGTAGTAAAAGAAGCGCGACTTTTTTGAGAAACCTTCCAACTGAAAACTTTGTCATTGAGAAGAAGTGACTTTGAGTGTTTTGGCAAGCGAAATGATCTCATCCAGGGTTGGCAAAGTTGTGGCCGCTCCATAATGACCCACTTTCAGCGAACCAGCAGCCGCGCCCAGGCAGATACATTGCGGTAGGTCAAGGCATTTGATCAATCCATACAGCAGCCCGGACCTAAAAGCGTCACCGGCTCCAGTGGCATCCACAACCTCCACTTTGGGTGGTGTGACTGTAAAGGATGCGCCATTTTTGTCAATCGTGTGAATTGCATTACCCCCGTCAGTGGTTATTACGATACCGCGGCTGATGCTCTGAAGGGTACGGGCATGCTGGGGAACATCAATACCCGGGAACTCTGCCCGGATATAGGAGCCGGAGTTGGTGGTGATACTGGTAAATGGAAGCACGGCATGCTCAGGCCAGATGACGTCACCAATGGCTGTTTGAATGCCCGCTTGATGTGCAGCTTTCGCTGCGGCAATTCTTTCAGGGCCGCCGTATAGATCAAGCGCCAGAATGCGCGCGCCGCCGAGGATCTCAAGGTTGAATTGGGTTTTTGGCGTTTGGGGATAATAGAAGATCAAGAATGACCGTTCACCATCAGGCGTTACAATGGCGCGGGTGAAAGGTGTTTTCTGGCCGGGGATGATCTTTATCCCAGAATGATCAAGGTGAGCAAGATTCTCAAGCCGGTCCTTTATTTGCCGGCCGTAGAGATCATCGCCGATGACATTTCCAGATAAGCCGGTGTCAATGCCCATACTTGCCAGCCAAACTGCTGTGTTAGCTGCTGCTCCGCCGATGTGGTAGCTCTCGGCGCCGGGAAAAACTGCGATCTCCGGAGTAGGAAGCCGATCAGCAAGAATGATATTATCCACTCCGATCTCCCCATAACAAAAAACGGATAAATTCTTCATATTCCCTCCCTTTTCTGGTTGATCGATTTCCAAATCAAATCACGGCAGTTTTCAACATTCATTTTATTAACTACTTGAATTTTCCCTGAGGATGATCTGCTTTCTTTGATGGATGAAATTCCCCAGGTGGAGCCCTCTTGTGTTGAAATATAGACATCCGCTTGAATAGCTTTGAACAGACTATTATCCATTAAATAAGCTGCGGCTGCCGCATCATGTAAAGCACAACCGCCCTTTTCCCAGCCCATCATTTCCACCCGATCGATCCAACCTTTTGCCTGGCTTTTAAAAAGGCAAGCCGCAGGATTAACACTCTTGATCGCCGTAAATTCAGTTCTTGAAAACGCGGCTTTGCGCGTTACCTCCAACCCCAGCAGTGTAATTGGCCAGCCTGCATGGATGGCGATATCAGCAGCAGCTGGGTCGCAGTGTATGTTAAATTCGGGGGTAGCAGAGTCTTTTCCGAAGGTTCCGCCCATTGCGATTACTGCTTTTACCTTGGCAATTATTTCAGGTGATTTTTGAACCGCAATGGCAATATTGGTCATTGGTCCCAGCGCGAGAAGCGTCAGCCTGCCTGGATATTTCAAGACGCAATCGATCAACAGGTCACTTGCCTGAATTTCCGGCAGGATCCCCTTATAAGGAGGTGTTTTTGCATACCCTTTTTGCCATTCCGCGAACCAGGCAAGATCGCCTTTAAGAGGTCGATCCGCGCCCATCCCTAATGGGATATCGCTTCTTCCAAAATATTCCACAAACCTGGCAAGGTTTGCAGCCGCATCTTTTACTGGCACGTTTCCGAAAATAGTACTGATGCCTGCGATCAGGATCTTGGGATTATCAAGCAGCATCATCAGGGCAGCCGCGTCGTCAATTTCAGCACCGGGAGTGCCCAACCCGATATCTGTATCGATGTAAACGATCGGGGTTTCACTCATGGCTGAAAGAAGCAGGGATGTTTGGTAAGACGTCCCTCGTTCCTTTTAACAATCCCCGGTTTTCAGGAGGCGCTGTTTTCTTTAACGGCATTGGCGGATTCAGACTTAAGTTTTGAACGGAACCTGCCGCGTGCCATGGATTCCTTGATCTTGTCGCGCAGCGCGATGAACACCAGGATCAACAGGGTAGCAAAGTGCGGCAGTAACTCGATCAGGTTGGGCGGCAGGTCGGTCACATTTTGAATACGAACCGCAAATGCCTCGGTTATTCCAAAGAAAAATCCGGCGAAGAATGTTCCAATGGGGTGATTCGCCCCAAACAATGCAGCAGCGATGGCGATCCAACCGCGGCCGTTGCTCATGTTGCGAGTGAACAGTTTAAGGTGGCCGATCGATAAGAAAGCGCCGCCAAGCGCCGCAAGCATGCCTGAAAGCACCAGAGCCAGGGTCTGGATCATGCGCGCGTTAATGCCCACAGTGATCGCGGCTTCTTTATTTTCACCAACGGCCCGGATGTGCCGGCCGAATTTCATCTTATACAGAACGATATAGAGGACAATGGCTGCGACCCAGGAGAAATAGACGATGATGTTGTACCCGCTTAATATTCCGCCGATCACCGGTATTTTTTCCAGCAGCGGGATCTCAAGGTCAGGAATGCGCACAATGCTCGGGTCTGACCAGCTGCCAACATTCCCAAACATCACACGCATGACATAAACCGTGAGTTCTGAAATGATCAGATTAAAAGCAATGGCAAGAATAACCAGATCAACCTCGTAGCGATGGTATAAGTACGCGAACAACGCGCCAAGAGCACCCCCGGCTGCCATGGCAACCAGCAGTCCCAGGTAAGAATTACCCAGATAATACGCTGAGACAATACCGACGAAAGCGCCCAACAGCATTTTGCTTTCCAGAGCGAGGTTCAGAACTCCGGATTTGTTGCAAAGAGCTCCCCCAAGCCCTGCCAGGATAATGGGTGTCGCAAGGCGGATGCCGCTGTTGACCAGTTCGATCGTAAAAACGCTGAAGAAACCTTCCATGTTAACCGCCTTCCCTCTTCATTTTTTGGTTCGGTTTTCTTTTGAACCACCCTGCGATTGCTGTAATGTTTCCTTCATAGAATTTACGTGCGGCGATGAAAAGGATGATAAATCCTATGATAGTACCTCCCAATTCCCTGGGGATGCCCAATTTCAGTTGAAGACCTAACTGTGCGCCCAACTTCAATCCCGCAAAGATAATGGCAACGATCAATACACCAAAGGGATGCGTCTGGCCGAGGATGGCGGAGGTTAATCCATCAAAACCGAGCCCGACAGAGAATCCGGTCATAATGCGCCTGTGGACACCCAGCACTTCGATCGCTCCGGCAAGACCGGCCAGTGCGCCGCTGATCAGCATTGCCCGTATGGCAGCTTTATCGCTTGCTACACCGCCATAAAGGGCAAAGCGTTTGGCTTGACCGGCCATGCGCTGCTCATAACCCATTTTGGTTTTCCAGAGGAAGATAAAAACAAGGATGACCGCTGCGACCGCAATGATGAATCCCACTCCCCACTTGGAGCCGGGCATAAAAGTTGCCAGCTCAGCGCTTTTATCGATCAGAGGTGAGTGCGCTGTGGTTGCCTTGTCAGCTCGAAGCGGGAATTGAACCATGTATTCTATGAATAAGGTAGCAATTGTATTCAGGATGATGGTTGCCAGTAATTCGTTAACCCCAAGTTTAACTTTTAATATTCCCGGTATGTAACCATAGGCTGCGCCAGCTGCCATGCAAGCCAAAATGATGACGATCTGGTGCACTCCGTTTGGAAGGTGAATGCTGTATCCCAGCCAGGCTGCGACCACGGAAGCTACCAGGAACTGGCCTTCTTGCCCGATACTGAATAATCCTGAACGGAAAGCGACCACAGCTGCAAGTCCGGTAAGGATGATGGGGGTTGCACGTTCCAGGGTGGTCAGAATTGCGCAATTCCCACTTTTCACACAGCCGAATCCTTTTGAAAAAAGGACTCCGTATGATGCAAAGATCGGTTTCTTTGTAACCGCAATGAGGACGGCCATTAAAATTAAGCCGGAAATGATCGCCAGGGCGGGAACAAGTATAGCGTCAAGAAGTTTTTTAAATCTCTTGTTTTTCATGGCAATTTTCCACCCTTCATGGCAGTCTGCGGTGATCTGTGATTAATTTTCCCGCCGGCCATCAGGATACCAACATCTTCTTCAGTCGCATTTGTGGTTTCCAATTCTCCCTGGATTTCACCTCTATAGAGTACAAGGATACGGTCCGAAAGAGACATGATCTCGTCGAGTTCAACCGAAACCAGTAAAACTCCCGCGCCTTTATCCCTCTCCTCGATCAAAGTCTTATGAACAAATTCAATACTGCCAACATCCAGCCCGCGTGTGGGTTGGTTGGCAATGATAAATGAAGGCTCACCTGAGAGCTCCCGCCCGACAACGATCTTCTGAAGATTTCCTCCGGAAAGCATGGATATGCCTTCGCCCGGCTCAGCTGCTTTTATGGAAAAAGCATCAATTACCGATCTGGTGAATTTACTGATCGATCTTCCTAATAAAAAGTTGAATTTGCTGAATTCGGAATCGTTATAGCGGGAAATGATCAGGTTTTCGTCCAGGGTTGTCTGAAGGTTCAGCCCGACTTTCATACGATCTTCAGGAATATGCGCAACGCCAGAATTCCGTCTTTCGCGGACGCTGGAATGGGTAATATCTTTACCATTGATTAACAATTCTCCGCCATCCAGCGATTTCATGCCTGATATAACTTCTACAAGTTCGGTCTGGCCGTTCCCGCTAACGCCTGCAATTCCAACGATCTCGCCGCTGTTTACTTTAAATGAAATATGAGAAATTGCCGCCAGCCCGTTGACATCCGAAACGCTCACGTCCCTTGCTTCAAATATTGTATCCCCATGTTTTGCAGGGGTTTTGCTCACTCGTAACAGAACTTCACGCCCCACCATCATGCGCGCCAGGTCTGGAATATCTGTATCCGTAATATTCTTTGTGCCAACCATTTTCCCGTTGCGCATTACACTGACGCGGTCGGCTACTTGTAAAACCTCGATCAATTTATGAGTAATAAAAACAATGGAATACGACATTTTAGAAAGATTTCGCACCACAGCCATTAGTTCATATACTTCCTGTGGAGTAAGTACGGCCGTGGGTTCATCCAGAATCAGGATTTTTGCCTTGCGCTGCAGAACTTTAAGGATCTCAACACGCTGCTGCATTCCAACCGGCAGATCGCGAACTACTGCGTTAGGATCAACCGGAAGGTTGAATCGATCAGCAAGGTCCTTAACGATCTGGTTCTCAGATTTTTGGGAGATAAAACTGGCTGAATTGGGTTCGATACCCAGCATGATGTTTTGCGCGACTGTAAAAGAAGGTACCAGTTCAAAATGCTGGTGAACCATTCCGATCCCATTCTTGATCGCATCGTCAGCATTGTTGATGATCACCTTTTCCCCATTGATGATGATCTCGCCGGCATCTGCTTTGATCAGACCGTAAAGAATGTTCATCAATGTGGTTTTCCCGGCGCCGTTTTCACCCACCAGGGCATGCACTTCCCCGGTCCTGACGTCATAGTCCACAGAATCATTGGCTTGAACATCGGTCGAGTTGAAATACTTGGTGATGCCTTTCAGCTCTAATGCAATGGCCATGCGCTTTACCTCCATAAAGACCCCGGAGGATATCCTTCGGGGTCTCTACATTATTTTATTGGCAATTTATTTTGCGAGAAGTGTTACACAGGCTTCAGAATCTGCGGCAAATGCATCACAAACTTTATACTCGCCACTGATGATCTTGGCTTTGTAATCTTCAACCATTGTTTTGATCGCCGGTATTTTTGCGACCATTGCTGCAGGACCCTTTTCTTCAAAGGTCTTGGAGCCTTCGTCCCATGACAAACCAGCGAATCCTTCCTTCATGCCTTTGCGGATAAAACCGCCGGTGAACGTGCCATCCACAACCTGTTTGATCGAATCAAAAGTTGTTTGGTTTACGCGTTTCATAGCCGACACGATAATATTGCCGGGCTGGATATCATCCTGGTTCGAATCTACACCAATGGCAAACAGTTTACGTTGAGCTGCGGCTTCAAGAACGCCTTCACCAGAACGGCCTGCAATCTGGTAAAGAATGTCCGCGCCCTGATCATAAAGACCGAGGGCTGTTTCCAGACCCAAGGTTGGGTTGGAGAACTCAAAGCCTAGATAGCTAACAAGCACTTTGCAATCCGGGCAAACTTCCAATACACCTTGCTTGTAGCCATAATAGAACTGATTCAAACCGGGGGCATCGCCGCCTACGACTGCTCCAACAGTTTTGGTCTCTGTCAGGCTGCCGACGATAAGTCCAACCAGGAAGCTGTTCTCGTGGACGTCAATTTGATAGGCGCTCATGTTGGCGGGCAGGGCATCTGCAAAAACTTCAGAGGCTGAAGAGAATTTCTGATCCGGGAATTCATTAGCCAATCCGATGAATAATGTTGGATCAATGGCCAGACCGATTATCAGATCATATCCTTCTGCAATTGCGCCTCGAAGTGCGGCTTCATGCTCGGAAACACCATTGGTTTCAATGATGTCGCATTTCACTGGCAGTTCCGCGTTTGCCTGTTCAATACCGCGGGCTGATGAATCAATGAATGAGCGATCTCCCAATGGATTAGGGGTGACCAGCGCGCAGGTGAATTTTGGTTCTTCTACGGGAGCAGGAGCTGCTTCTTCGGCGGGGGCTGCTTCTTCAGCAGGCGCTTCGGGGGCTGGTTCTGCGGCTTTTGGAGCGCAGGCTGCGATCAGCAGAGTGCTTATCAACAGTGCAGCTAAGGCAACAAACATACTCTTTTTCATTTGGTTTCTCCTTGAAAATTATTTTTGTCAATCCCCAAAAAATTTACAAAAGAATCGAATAAGGTCACCTCCTTGAAAATTTATAATACCCAGATTCCACGTCTGATATATTTTGCCAACAAATTCACCCCAGAAGGGTGATGGTTGTGGCTGAACACACTTAAGTTTAGCATAATTACCTCCATGGTACAGCGGTTTTAGCGATACATCTCATAAAAACGGATGTAGAAAATGATTTTTCTCGGCCTTGCTTAAATAT